>Ga0315288_10000860_pt1 | contig 38762 bp, 29 predicted proteins | sample YL17G11_20_MG_FD_203454 | JGI IMG/M metagenome (GOLD analysis project Ga0315288, IMG submission 203454) | Sediment microbial communities from Yellowstone Lake, YNP, Wyoming, USA - YL17G11_20 | ecosystem: Environmental > Aquatic > Freshwater > Lake > Sediment | place: USA: Wyoming | collected...
GGACTAACCCACCGTCACGCTCTGGCCGGTGAGGTCGAGCGTCAGCTTCGCCCGGCGCTCGCCGGCGGCGATCGCGATACCGAGCCGGCCAGCTTGCCGCGACTCAAGCTGCGCCTGAGCGGCGGGCGCATCCGCCCTGCGCGGGTGCAGCACCGCGACGATCAGGCAGCTCGTCGCCGATCCGCAGGCGGCCGCCAGCAGCTTGTCCGATGCCTTCGCCTCCAGACCCTCCGCGAGAAGAAACTGCACATCCATGACAACTTCGCCAGTGCGCACCAGGAAGCCGGCGTCGCCGCGCTGCTCGACTGCCTCCTCGACGTGCATCAGCCATTCGAAGCGGGACGGTCGCTCCGCCCCGAGTTCATCGACCAAGACGATGAAGTCGGGCCTGAGAAACACGAAATGGCGGCGGAAGCGGGTAAGCCCGGCCGCGGCGGGATAGATACTCATGGCATCGCCCACCGCGTAGTCGTAGGCGGCGCGGTGTTCCGCCTTGCTCATGGCGCTGGTAGCGCGGGCCTGCAGCACGGCCTTGCGGTCGAACCAGGTCTGTCCCTCGCCCAACTGCCCCTTCCCATTCACCAGGACGGTATTGTGATTGCGCGTCCACTTGGGCCGTTCGTAACCCGGATCGATGGCCAGCCACTTCCCATAGGCATAAACCTGGAAGCTGTTCACATCGGGATGGCCGTGGCCGCCGCCGATCTCATGTGTATCCGCCGGCTGCGCATCGTAATACTTCTGGGCTTTGTGCCCGTGCATCGGTCCGGCTTTGAACCCGGCCAGGACCGCATCGCCGTCCCACGAGCTGCGGCTGGTGATCCAGCCGATGTCATCGCAGTTCCAGAAGGTGGGCAGGTTTGACGGCGGCGCCGGAGCCAGCGTCTCGTCGTACCACAGCAGGCTGGCCCAGCCGCAGTAAGCTGCGCGGCCCACCCCGCGCCGCAGCATCTCGCCCGCCAGCCACTGCGCCTGCCGGTTGCGGTATTCGGCCGCGGTGCGGTACAGGATGTGCCCCGGGCCGTGCGCTTCATATGCGCGGTGGGAGTCTCCGAACGACATCACGCAGTTGGCCGCCGAAAAATCGGGAAGCGTGCTGTGCAGGACGAAATCGGGCAGGCTCTTCAGCCACTCGAACCGGTACAGGTTCTCATTCAGCAGGTCGCGCGCCAGTTCCGCATAGCGGAGAATGGATTCCGCGGAGTAGGCCCAATACTGATGGCCCTCGGTGGAGCCGCCGTCGCGGCTGGAAAACTCCAACGCCTTGAGGAAGACCGAATGGGCCTGGCGAATCCAGGCCTCCGCCTGCGGGACCTCGTCTCGTAGGGCAAACCCGGCCGCCGCCAGCCCCAGGTGCTCGACATGATTGTGGTTGGCCAGCCAGAGATCGTGATGCACGGGCGGGCCGTTGCGCAGCGCCTCGGCCTGATGCACCAGCTTGTCCCGGACCAGCCTGCGCTCCGGCTGGTCCAACTGGTCGTACAGCCAGTCGTAACCGACGGCGACGCCGAACAGGCATTCGCCTGCCGCCAGGCTATCGTTCTGTTCCCAGCGCGGGTACTCGCACAGGCGCAGCAGCCAGCGTTTCGCGCCGTCGCGGTAGCGCGCTTCGCCCGTGAGCAGCCAGGCCAGCGCCTGGAAGGGGATGCCCCGGCCGGCCGACCGCATTTCGCCTTGGTTCTGGTAATTGGAGGGCGGCTCGCGGCCCAGCAGGCTGTCGGCGTTCTCCCGCACTATCTTCCAAAGCTCGCTGTGAGAGCCGGAAAGCTTCCGTTTCAAGTGGTCGAGCCGGGCGCGGGTGAGAAACAGGCGCGGCCGGGACGGCTCGAGGGCCTTCAGGCCCGCCAGCGCGAGTGCCCCCGCGCAAAAATCTCTACGGCGCAATGCGGCCTCCTGAATGGCTATTCTATCCGCGGTGCACCCGCCAGGTCTCGCGTCGTCTTGGACCCAGGCTGACGTTGAAAAAAACGCAGTGAAGCTACTGGACAGGGAGCGGGACCCAAGATTAATGTAACCCGACTGTATTACGAGGCGTAGTTACCTTGACACTGGATCGCCGACTCTAAGGCCGAACCTTGGGATGAACGGCGAGGGGGGCTAATCCCATGGTCGGCATCACCGTTTCCCATTACCGCGTTGTCGAACCGCACGCGGGCGGCGGGATGGGTATTGCCTACGGGTCCGAGGGCGCCAAACTCGGCCGCCGAACGGCTTTGAAGCTGGCGGTCTGCTGGGTGGCGCTGGCGTTCGCGGCGGCGGCCGGCGCACAGCAACTGCCGCCGGAGACGGTGAAGCTGGCGCGCATCAGGCAGAAGGCCGCCGAACAACTGTCCAGCCTTCCCGACTACACCTGCCTGGAGACAGTGGAGCGCACTTGGCGCGGCGCCGGCTTGCGCACGTTCATGCCCATTGACGTGGTCCGCTTCGAGGTGGCGCACGTCGGCGGGCGCGAGTTGTATGCCTGGCCCGGCGCCCGCCAGCTTAGCGAAGCGCCATTGGCGTCGCTGATCGGTTTCGGCGCGACCGCCAGCGGCGATTTCGCGCTTCGGGCACGGAACATTTTTCTGAGCCGGGCCCCCCTCTTCCGCTACGTCGGAGAAGAAAATCTGGGCGCGTGGCGCACGCTGCGCTACGACTACCGCGTTCCGTTGCTCAGCAGCAACAGCACGGTCTCGAACTTTAGCCGGAGCGCCTATGTCGCCTACCACGGCTCCTTTTGGGCGGACGCCGAAACCCTGGAACTGATTCGAATCACCTCCAGCGCGGATGACATTCCGCCGGATCTGGAGATCGCGAGCACCTTCACCCAGGTGGACTACGGGAAGCTGCAGATCGCCAACTCCGATGTCCTCTTGCCGCAGCGCGCGGAAATTAGAATGGTGAGCCGCTTCGACGAAAACCGCAACGTCACGGCGTTCTCGCAATGCCGCAAATATGTGGCCAGCTCGGCGGTTTCCTTCGAGCCGCGCCCGGAGGGCGTTGCCGCGGGCAAGAGCCGCGCCGTGACCGAAACCGAGCTGCCCGCCGGCCTGTTTCTGGAAATTGCGCTTCAGACGCCCATCGATTCAAAGACCTCGGCGGTCGGCGACCTGATTGAAGCGAAGCTGCAAACCAACATCATCTACGAGGGGAAGGTACTGGCGCCTGCCGGCGCGGTCGTGAGGGGGCGGGTGCGCAGGCTGGAGAAGCTCCGCGGTTGGAACGATGTTTTCCTGGTCGGCCTGGCATTCAACGAGCTCGAATTCCCCGGCCATCGGGCCCGTTTCCTGGCGCGGTTGCGAGATACGGAGCAGCGCCCCGGGCTGACCTGGCAGTTGCCGGCCGGCAGGCCTTATGGCGGCAGCTACCAGACCGGGCTTCGGGAACTGCCGAACGTCAGTACTTTTTTCGTGAGGCGAAGCCGGGTCCAACTCCCGCAGGGATTCCGAATGGCCTGGCGAACGACGGGCGCCGGCGGGCCATCGCGTTGAACTGCACTTAGCCGCAGATTGCGCAGATTACGTAGATGAGCAAAGTCTGAATCTGTGCAATCTGCGGAATCTGCGGCGGGCGTCCCATTCCCCGGCGGAGTGGTCGGCTACGACTCCGCGTTTTCTTCGTACTGGGTGCGGAGGCGGGCGATGACGGTGGGGTCGGCCAGCGTGGTGGTGTCACCCAGGGCGCGGCCTTCGGCGATGTCGCGCAGCAGGCGCCGCATGATCTTGCCGCTGCGCGTCTTGGGCAGTTCGGCGGTGAAGAAGATCTCCTCGGGCCGGGCCAGCGCGCCGATCTTTTCGATGACGTGGGTCTTCAGGTCGTCGGCCTTGTCGCGCGAGAGTGGCACGCCGGCCTTCAGGGTGACGAAGGCCGCCACGGCCTGCCCTTTGACGGCGTGCGAGCGGCCGATCACCGCCGCCTCGGCCACGTCCTTGTGGTCCACCAGCGCGCTCTCCACCTCGATGGTGCTGATGCGGTGGCCGGAGACGTTCATCACGTCATCGACGCGCCCCAGCAGCCACAGGTAGAGGTCCTCGTCGCGCTTGGCGCCGTCGCCGGTGAAATAGACCTTCGGCCCAAAACGCGAGAAGTAGACGCTGACGTAGCGCTCCGGGTCGCCGTAGATAGTGCGCAACATCGCCGGCCAGGGGCGCGTCAGCACCAGGTAGCCGCCGCTGCCGGACGGCACGGGGTTCCCGTACTCATCCACCACTTCGGCGCGAACGCCGGGCAGCGGGAAGGTGGCCGAGCCGGGCTTGGTGGTGGTCACGCCGGGCAGCGGGGAAACCATGATCATCCCGGTCTCGGTCTGCCACCAGGTATCGACGATGGGGCAGCGGCCGCCGCCGATGTGCTCCTGGTACCACATCCACGCTTCCGGATTGATCGGCTCGCCCACGGTGCCCAGCAGGCGCAGGCTGGAAAGGTCGTGCTTACGGACGTGCTGCTCGCCCCAGCCCATGAAGGAGCGGATGGCCGTCGGGGCGGTATAGAGGATCGAGATGCGGTACTTCTCGATCATCTCCCACCAGCGGGATTTATCGGGCCAGTCGGGCGAGCCTTCGTACATGAACACGGTGGCGCCGTTGGCCAGCGGCCCGTACACCACGTAGCTGTGCCCGGTGACCCAGCCGATGTCGGCGGTGCACCAGAAAATGTCTTCGTCCTTGATGTCGAACACCCAGCGGTGCGTGGCCGAGACGCCCACCATGTAGCCGCCGGTGGTGTGCACCACGCCCTTGGGCTTGGCCGTGGTGCCCGAGGTATGGAGGATGTAGAGGGGGTCCTCGGCGTCCATGGGCTCGGCCGGGCACTGCAGCGGCGCTTCGTCCATCAGGCGGTGATACCAGTGGTCGCGCCCTTCGTGGAAATGCATGTGGACGGCTTCGCCGATGCGCCGCACCAGGATCACGTTCTCCACCGAGGGGCACCCGGCCAGGGCCTCGTCCACGTTCTGCTTCAGAGGAACGATGCTGCCGCGGCGGAAGCCGCCGTCGGCGGTGATCACCACCTTGGCCTGGGCGTCGTTGATGCGCCCGCGCAGCGACTCCGGGCTGAAGCCCCCGAACACCACCGTGTGCGGGGCGCCCAGGCGCGCGCAGGCCAGCAGCGCGACGACCAGCTCCGGGATCATCGGCATATACAGCGCCACCCGGTCGCCCTTCTTCACCCCCAGGTGCTTCAGCACATTCGCGAACTTCGAGACTTCACGGTGCAGGTCGCCGTACGTCAGCACCCGCTGCTCACCCGGCTCGCCTTCCCAGATGATGGCGGCCTTGTTGCGGCGCCAGGTGCGGACGTGCCGGTCCAGGCAGTTATAGGCGGCGTTCAACTGGCCGCCGACAAACCATTTCGCGAACGGCGGACTCCATTCCAGCACGCGGTCCCACTTGCGGAACCAGTCGATGCCCTCTGCCGCCTCGGCCCAGAAGCCTTCCAGATCCCGTTCCGCGTTCTCATAGAGCAAGCGGTCGCGGACGTTCGCCCGCACCGTGAACTCGGGCGGCGGGGGAAAGACGCGGTGTTCCTCGAAAAGAGCCGAAATTGTCGGATTAGCCCGCTCGGCTTCTCCGCCTTCTGCCATCGTTCCCTCCCTCTGCCCAGGTTACAGCGACGGGGCAGGCGCAGAAACTAGTAAATGTGGTCAATCTACCTTTCGGCTCAGCAGGTTGTCAATTCATAAGGCGGATCCGCGTCCCGCGACCGCGATTTTCTCCGCTTTCCAGGCCTGAAGGTTTTTAATCCCTTCGGCGAAGCATAGCAGCGGGCAGTGGCGAGGGCGAATGCCTCCCGCTTCCCACCCGCGGCATTCTGAACCGCTGCACCGCCAATTCGGAATCAAAACGGGCTTCCCGTTGGCCGCGGGACACGGAGCACTGCATCTTCGCTCGGGATCATTTCGCGCGCGATCGGTGTCCATTTGGAACAGGCAGGTGTGTCCGAGATGAGTTTGAGCCCTTGAACGCCGGGGGGCGAACGTACTACCATTAGCGGTCGGGAAGGGCTGCGCCGAGGAGGTGTCCATGCCGGACTCGAGTTCGCGTCCACGCCGAGACCCGGATGCGCACCTGGCGCGCCTGCTGGTGAACACCGATGAAGCCTGGTACGTCTCGCTGAAAAACAACCTGGCCTGGCTTCTCTCACCCCAAGAGCCGCCGCTGGAACTGACCAGCAGGCCGATTCCGCAAAAAGACATCTGGGGGGAGTACCGTTACGGCAGGATCTCAGCGCCGCTTTCGCTGCTGCTGCACGCGGGGCTGGTAGCCCTGCTGATCGCCGCCGGCCCGCTGATGGTGCAGCAGGGCAGGAAGGTTTATAAAGACGTCTTCCCGGTGACGATTTCCGCGTACCTGCCGCCGTTGCCGCCCACGGATCCGAGCCTCCGAGGAGGAGGCGGCGGAGGCGACCGGTCGCCCGACCCGGCATCGCTGGGCCGCGCCCCGCGATTCGATAAGGAGCAGTTCACCCCGCCGGTCGTCGTGATCCGCAACTCCAACCCCAAGCTGCCCATGGAACCGACCCTTATCGGCCCGCCGGAGCTGCAGCTTCCGCAGCCTAATGTGCCGCAATTCGGCGATCCCCGGGGCGTGATTGGCCCGCCGTCCAGCGGACCGGGATCCGGCGGCGGCATCGGATCCGGCCAGGGCGGCGGGGTGGGACCCGGCCGCGGGCCCGGGCTTGGCCCCGGACAGGGTGGCGGCTACGGCGGGGACGTGTACATGCCGGGCGGCGCCGTCATTGGTCCCCAGGTCATCTACCAGGTCGAGCCCGAGTACAGCGAGGAAGCACGCAAGGCCCGGCACCAGGGCACCGTTGTCTTGCAAGGCGTTGTGGAGCCGGACGGCCGCATCCGGCACCTGGTCGTGATCAGCAGCGTGGGCATGGGGTTGGACGACCGGGCCATCCAGGCCGTCCAGCAGTGGAAGTTTAAGCCGGGCACCAGGAACGGCCAGCCGGTGCCCGTCTGGGCCAGGATCGAAGTATCGTTTCGCCTGCTGTGAGCGGCTGACCCCCGCCAGCCGCGAAAACCAGTAGGGGTGGGACAAAAACCCCAGCGAAGCAGTGCCGGCTCCCCGGTTCCCCGCCCAGAGGCCCGCGGCCGGGGGGTTCAATCCGTTGTTTTCAACCGGGATAGGGTGCTATAAGCTGGAAGGCTCGTGGCTGGAGCAGTCTGGCCCATAACTTGCGTTCTCACATCGTATGTCTCGCGGTAATGTGCAATTCCGAGAGGACGAGTGCAAAGGATGCGCCCTTTGCATCGAGGCTTGCCCTCCCAAAGTGCTTCGCCAGACCGAGCGGCTGAACCACTACGGCTTCCACCCCGCGGAGTATATGGGCGAGGGATGCACGGGCTGCGGGATTTGTTTCTATTGTTGTCCCGAACCCGGTGCCTTGACCGTGTTCGTGGCTGACGGGGCGGCCGCAACCGCAGGGGGTCCCAAGTCCAAAGTCTAAGGTCCAAAGTCAGCCGATTTGGACTTTGGACCGTTGGACCTTGGACCCTCGGACCTTGGACCTGCTATGAGCGAACGGCGACTGCAACTGACGAAGGGCAACGACGCCGCAACCAAGGGGGCGTTGCTGGCCGGGTGCCAGTCCTTCTTCGGCTACCCCATCACGCCGGCCAGCGAGATCGCCGAGTCGGCCGCGGCCTATTTCCCGCTTCTGGGCCGCACCTTCATCCAGGCCGAGAGCGAAGTGGCGGCGATCAACATGGTCTACGGCGCGGCCTCGGCCGGCCAGCGCAGCATGAGTGCTTCTTCGGGGCCGGGGATCAGCCTTATGCAGGAGGGCATTTCCTACCTGGCCGGTTCCGAGCTGCCCTGCGTCATCGTGGATATCATGCGTGCCGGCCCCGGCCTGGGCAACATCGCGCCGGAACAGAGCGACTATCACCAGGTGGTTTGGGGCGGCGGGCACGGCAGTTATCACACGCTGGTGCTGGCTCCGGCCTCGCCGCAGGAGATGTGCGACCTGACCATGCTGGCCTTCGACCTGGCCGACCGCTACCGGAACCCGGCCGTGGTCCTGACCGACGGCTTTGTCGGGCAGATGATGGAGCCGGTGGCGTTTCCGCCGGCCATCGCGCCGCCGGCACTGCCGGCCTGGAGCGTGGCCGGGACCAAGGAAACGCGCGCCAACCTGATCTGCTCGGTTTTCCTCGAGCCGGAAGAGCAGGAACGGCACCTCCTGCACCTGCAGGAAAAATACCGGCGGGCGGAGATGACCGAACAGCGCGCGGAAAGCTACCAGACCGCAGGCGCCGAGGCGCTGTTCGTGGGTTACGGCATCGTGTCGCGCGTGTTGCGGTCGGTTGTGGACCAGGCGCGCGAGATGGGCATTGCCGCCGGCCTGCTGCGCCCCATCTCGCTGTGGCCCTTCCCGGTCCACGCCCTGCGCGAGGCGGCCCGGCTGGCGCGCCGGATCGTGGTGGTCGAGCTGAGCGACGGCCAGATGGTGAACGACGTTCGCCTGGCGCTCGGCGGCGCCTGTTCCATCGAGCTGTACTCGCGCATGGGCGGCGTCGTTCCCACCGCCGATGAATTGCTGTCGCTGCTGGAGGTGGCGCGATGAGCGCGACGCCATCCGTAGGGAAGCCGAAGCAGGCCCGGGCCCGGAGCTTCTATCCGGAGTTCTTCCGCAAGACCCCGCCCTGTGACCACACCCACTACTGCCCGGGATGCGGGCACGGCGTGATTCACAAGCTGATCGCCGAAGCCATCGACGACTTCAAGATCCAGGACCGCACCGTGCTGATCTCGCCGGTGGGCTGCTCGGTGTTCGCTTACTATTACTTCGACGTGGGCAACATCCAGGCGGCGCACGGGCGCGCCGGGGCGGTGGCCACCGCCGCCAAGCGCGCGCTGCCGGAGGCCATCGTGCTCGCCTACCAGGGCGACGGCGACCTGGCGGCCATCGGGCTGGCGGAAACCATGCACGCTGCCAACCGCGGCGAGCCCTTTACCCTGTTCTTTGTGAACAACGCTATCTACGGCATGACGGGCGGGCAGATGGCGCCCACCACGCTCCAGGGCCAGAAGACCACCACCAGCCCGTTGGGCCGCGGCCGCATGGAAGGCGCCCCGCTGCGCATCTGCGAGCTGCTCTCGCAGATGGACGCGCCTGCTTTCCTGGAGCGGGTCGCCGTGTTCGACGGCAAGAGCATCATGCGGGCGCGCCGCGCCGTCCGCAAAGCCATCGAGAACCAGGTCCAGGGCCGGGGCTTCTCGCTGGTGGAAATCCTTTCTCCCTGCCCGACGGCCTGGAACATGACGCCGGTCGAGGCCGCGGCCTGGGTGAAAGACTCGATGCTGCCGGCCTTCCCGCTGGGCAACTTCCGCGACCGGCCGAATCCCCCGGAGCCGCCGCGGCCGGCGCCGCCCCTTGAAGAGACCCACCGCCTGCTGCAGATCGGCGGCATCACCGCCGGCCAGGCCGCTGCGCTTGGCGCCGACAAGAGCGTCGAGCAGGCCATTAACATATCCGGCTTCGGCGGCCAGGGCGTGATGTACCTGGGACGGGTGCTGGCCGAGGCGGGCATGCGCGCCGGCCTGCGCAGCTCCTTTCTGCCCTCGTATGGTCCGGAAATGCGCGGCGGAACGGCTCATTGCAGCGTCTGCCTCTCGGGCCGCGAGATTGGCTCGCCCCTGGCCACCCGCCCCACCCTGCTGGTGGCCATGAATGAGCCGTCCTTGCAGCGCTTCCATTCTTCTGTCCTGCCGGGCGGCCTTGTCCTTTACAACGGACCGGCCGAGCACTTCCAGGTCTACGGTGTTTCAACCGAGCTTCGCACGCAAGCCATCCAGGCCACGGAAATCGCAGACGGGTTGGGGAGCGCGCGGTTGGCCAACATGGTCATACTGGGCGCAATTGTAGCCTGCGGCGACTTTTTGTCTGCCCCGGTGGTTGAGGCCGCTCTCGATTCCCTGGCCCGCAACGCGGCCGGCGCCGAGAGGAACCGCAGATGCTTCCATGCGGGTCTGGGCACTGTAGCGGCGGCCAAGTGCGTTTGATCCCGACCTTATAAGGGCACCAAGACGCGCAGGTACAGAAACAGACACCGAGGACAGGAAACTGCCTGCGAGTTTTAGCCCAGTATTGTTGGATGCCAGTGCGTTTTTGCGTCTGTGTTGGAATTTCCAGCGCTGGCAAACAGTACGACGGTAGGTTAAGTTGTGACAATTCGTCCCTGCCCGATCTGGACGCTGTAAATCGCAACGCGGTGTTGGTTTTCTAAACACACGGCAACCCTCTGTATTGCAAAGCGTTACGCTTATCCGTCCCGCCACAGAGTTGCGCAATTCAACAAACGGCACGCCGCTTGCAGTTGCATGAATGGAGCCAGCAAACTTGTCCTCTATACGCAATTCATTGAAAAATAGGGAGTTGCTGATACATTCTGGTGTGCAGCAGGCTCACCAGGAGGTTTGGAAGCCATGTTGCCGTTTCTTACAGTGGCGGTGTCAGATCGCCGCCCCCGGAGGGACTGACAATGGTGGTGCTATTCGTAGTAGTGACCTTCGCCGCTTTTATCGCGTTGGATTACCTGCTGAACCGCGAGAAGTACGCCGTGGAAGCGGAGCAGGCGGAAAGGCCGCCGGTGCGGGCCTCGGCTCGTCCCTTCGAGCCGGTTTTTGTAAACGGCGTGATGATGCTGCCGACGCTCCGGTATCACCCGGGCCATGCCTGGGCCAATACCGAAGGCGCCGCGACAGCACGGGTCGGAATCGACGACTTTGCGGCGCGGATAGTGGGGCCGATTTCCCAGATCGATCTTCCGCTGGTCGGGCGCTGGATCCGGCAGGGCGAGAAGGCCTTCAGTGTCCACCAGGAGGGCCGGATGGCCGAGATCATGTCGCCGGTCGAAGGCGAGATCGTGCAGGTGAACACGACGCTGCGCGAGTCGCCTCAGTTGCTGCGCGACGACCCCTACGGCGTGGGTTGGGTGATGGTCGTTCACTCCCCCGATCTCTCCACAACGATCCGCAACCTGCTGTCCGGCTCGCTGGCGCAGCGCTGGATGGAAGACGCGGTCGAACGCCTGTATCGCTTCTTCGCTCCCGCCGTGCCCGCCATGGCCCAGGATGCCGGCCCGTTGAAACCGGGCCTGGGCGCCGACCTGGACGCCAACCGGTGGCGGGCGCTGGTCAAAGAATTCCTGTTGAACTGAATTGCGGCTGGGACCTGCGGCCGTCATACTGCGGCCCCGGTGGCGCGCGGGATGAGCCCCGGCGCGACCGGGGCCCCCTTGCGAAAGGATCGCCATGAAAGGCATCTTGATCGATGTATCGAAGTGCATCGGCTGCGGGGCGTGTCGCGAGGCCTGCCGCGTCCAGAACAATCTGCCGGAATCGAACGACACCGACCTCAGCGCCAGGACTTACACCGTGGTCAAGACCACCGGAGAGGTCAACTACCGGCGGCTGTGCATGCACTGCCTGGATCCGACCTGCGCTTCGGTCTGCCCGGTGGGGGCCTTCCGCAAGACCGCCGCGGGCCCGGTGATCTACGCCGCCGAGCGTTGCATGGGGTGCCGCTACTGCATGGTGGCCTGCCCCTTCGGCGTGCCGCGCTACGAGTGGGACAAGCCTTTACCGCTGGTCCGCAAGTGCACCATGTGCTCGGATCGGGTGCTGGCCGGCGGCGTCACCGCCTGCTCGGAAGCCTGCCCCACCGCCGCCACGTTGTTCGGGGACCGCGACACGCTCATCAAGGAAGCCCGCGCCCGGATCGCCGCCGAGCCCGGCAAGTACGTGGACCGCATCTACGGCGTCGAGGAGGCTGGCGGCGCCGCGGTGCTCTACATTTCGCCGGTGCCCTTTGAGAAACTGGGCCTTCCCGACAGCGTGGGCAAGGAACCGCTGCCCCTGCTGACCTACGCCGTGCTGTCGAAGATCCCGCACTTCGTGGCCTTCGGCGGGGTCTTCCTGGGAGGCGTCTGGTGGATCACCAACCGCAGGGCTGAAGTCGCCCGTGCAGAGAAGGAAGAACAGCGCACCGGCGGCCGTAAGCAGACCGAGGGAAAAGGAGCCAGGTCATGAACGGCGCAACGAGAATCTGGCCACGGGTGACGTTCTGGAAAGTGGTCTTTCTCGCCGTGGTGCTGGCGGGCAGCTATGCCACTGCGGTGCGTTTCCTGCGCGGCCTGGGCGCCAGCACCGCGCTCAGCGACCAGTTCCCGTGGGGCCTGTGGATCGGCTTCGACGTGTTGTGCGGGGTAGGGCTGGCAGCCGGCGGGTTCGCCATCACCGCCACCGTCTATCTGTTCCACCTCGAGCGCTTCCGCCCCATCGTGCGGCCCACCGTGCTCACCGCCTATCTCGGCTACCTGCTGGTGTGCACGGCGCTGCTGTATGACCTGGGGCGGCCGTACCGCATCTGGCATGCCATCATCATGTGGAACCCGCACTCGGTCATGTTCGAGGTGGCCTGGTGCGTGATGCTGTACAGCGCGGTGCTGACCGCCGAATTCCTCCCGGTGGTGCTGGAGCGGATCGGATGGACGCGGCCGGCCGAGCTGATCAAGAAGTTCAGCGTGCCGCTGGTGCTGCTCGGCGTCATTCTCTCGACGCTGCACCAGTCGTCGCTGGGCAGCCTGTTCCTGATCATGCCGGCCAAGCTGCACCCGCTCTGGTACTCGCCGCTGCTGCCCGTGTTGTTCTTCCTCTCGGCCATCGGGGCGGGTTTGGGCATGGTGATCTTCGAGTCGTTCCTGAGCTGGCGCGCCTTCCGCAAACGCCTGGAATTCGACCTGCTCGAGGACATTGCCCGGACGGCGGCCGTGGTGCTGGCCTGCTACCTGGTCCTGCGGTTTGAGGCCATCGCCGCCCGCGGCGCGCTCCGGCACCTGATCATGCCCCAGGCCGAGACCTATTACTTCTGGATGGAGGTGGCGCTGGGGGGCTTGGCGCCCATGCTGCTTTTCGGCATTCCCCGCACCCGCCGCAATCCTCAGGGCATGTTCCTGGCCGCCGTTTTGGCGGTGCTCGGCTTCGTGACCAACCGGCTGAATGTCAGCATCACCGGTCTGGCGGCCTCCTCCGGCGTCAACTACTTCCCGAAGTGGACGGAGATCACGGTGACGCTGATGCTGGTGGCCATGGGCTTTGCCGCGTTCGCGCTGGCTGTGCGCTTCCTGCCGATCTACGGGCCGGTAACTCATGCGTCGCCGCATGCCGCGCCCCCGGAACGGCAGCGGCGCCTGCACGCCGAGCAGATCGCGGCCGGCGATTGAACAAAAGCTATCAGCCGTCAGCTATCAGCTTTCAGCCCGCTGCATCGGCCGGCTGGCTGATAGCTGATAGCTGAGAGCTGATAGCTGAGAGCTTCACTATGCGCTGGAGACTCGGTGTAAAACTCGCCCTCTGGCTGGCTGTGGGCCTGGCCCTGGTGTTCGGGATGGTCAGCTACTGGGGGAGGCGTGTCTATCGATCGACGCTGGAAGAGGTGAGCACGGCGGCCGCCGAGCGGATGGGCGACGTGATCAAGCGCGCCACCCGCCACTCCATGCTGCAGAACAACCGCGCCGACCTGTACTTCACCATCCGCACCATGGGCGCGCAGCCGGGCATCAAGCGCATCCGCATCTACAACCAGGAGGGGCGCATCTCCTTCTCCACCGATCCGGCCGAGGTCAATCACCTGGTCGATAAGACGGCCGAGGCCTGCTACGGATGCCACGCCCAATCGGCCCCCCTGACCAAGCTGGCGCGCCCCGACCGGGTGCGGTTTTTCCAGGACCCGCACGATGGCCGGGTGCTGGGTCTGATCCACCCCATCGAAAACGATTCCGAGTGCTCGAACAGTGCCTGCCACGCCCATCCCGCTTCCCAGCGAGTGCTGGGAGTGCTGGATACGCAGCTCTCCATGATCAGCGCCGACGCCCACGTGGCGGCCTACGCGCGCCGGGAATTCCTGCTGGACCTGCTGGGCATGGCGGCCTTGCTGCTGCTGTGCATCGTGCTGGTCTGGATGCTGGTGCAGAAGCCGGTGCGGGCGCTCATGGAAGGCACGCGGCGCTTCGGCGCCGGCGAGCTGGCCTATCGCATTGCGGTCCGCTCCAGCGATGAAATCGGGACGCTGGCGGAGTCCTTCAACCGCATGGGAACGGAGCTGCAGGCGGCGCGCGAGGAGCTGTCGCTCTTTGCGCAGACGCTGGAGCAGCGTGTCCAGGAGAAAACGGCGCAGGTCCAGCAGGCCATGACCCGCATGGCCGAGATGGAGCGCCTGGTTTCGCTCGGCAAGCTGGCCGCCGCCGTGGCCCACGAGATCAACAACCCGCTGGCCGGCGTGCTCACCTACGCCAAGCTGCTGGGCCGCCACATGGACCGCGAGCGGGCGCGGCGGGCGGCCGCGTTGGCCGGCGCCTCCTCCTCCGTGGCGGCGCCCGAGGAAACCGCCGAACAGCGCGAATGGCTGGCCATCATCGAGGGCGAAACCCGGCGCTGCGGGGCGCTGGTCAAGAACCTGCTCACCTTCGCCCGCCAGGTGCCCATCGAGATGGTTGAGACCGATATCAACGGCTTGCTGGAACGCTGCCTGCGCCTGGTGCAACACCAGCTCGAACTGCAGAACATCCAGTGGGAGTGGAATCCGGACGGGCCGCTTTCGGTTTACTGCGATTCCGGGCGCGTGCAACAGGTGTTCCTGGCCATCATCGTCAATGCCGTTGACGCCATGCCGCGCGGCGGCCTGTTGCGGCTGGACAGCCGCCTGGAACCCGCCGGCGCGCTTCCCGAGCGGGTGGTCATCGAGATTGCCGACAACGGTGCCGGGATCGCCCCTGATGTGCTGCCGCACATCTTCGAGCCCTTTTTCACCACCAAGGACGAGGCCCGCAGCACGGGCATGGGGTTGGCCGTGGCCTACGGCATCATCCGGCAGCATGGCGGCGAAATCCGGGTGGAATCGCAACTCGGACAGGGCACGGCCTTCCGGATTTACCTGCCCGTCGAGGCGCGGCCGCCGGCCCCGGAGGCTTAAGGTGTCAGGTGCCAAATGGTTCACGCTCCTGGCGACTTTGGACTTTGGACCTTGAACTTTGGACTTGGTATGAAACACAACAACGGCGTAAGGGTGAACAACCACCCGGCCGGCAGGCATAACGCCGGGGAGAACTATTCGAACGGAGGTCGCGCCATGGGCGCACAAATCGCCAATGGGACTCGCGCCACGGGCGCGCCGGCGGCCGCGGGGAACCAAACCCAGGCCGGCGTGCTGGTGGTAGACGACGAACGAGTGGTGCGCGATTCGCTGGCGCGCTGGCTGTCGGACGAGGGCTACTCCACGGCCACCTCGGCCAGCGCCGCCGAAGCGCTGCGCGTGCTGCAAAGCCGGCGCTGGGACCTGGTGCTGCTGGACATCAAGATGCCGGGCATGGACGGCATGGAACTGCAGCGGCGCCTGCGCGAAATCGATCCGCTGGCGCTGGTCATCATCATGACCGGGTACGCCTCGGTGGAGACGGCGGTGGCCGCCATGAAGCAGGGCGCCTTCGATTACATCACCAAGCCCTTCGATCCCGACGAACTGTCGGTGCTGGTCCGCCGCGCGCTGGAACACCGCCGCCTGAAGCTCGAGAACACCCGCATGCACGAGCAACTGGAAGCCTCGGCGCAGCCCGTCGATCTGATCGGCAACAGCCCGGCCATGGCCCGCGTGCGGGAGATGATCGCCACCGTGGCGCCCACCGAGGCCACGGTGCTGATCCGGGGTGAAAGCGGCACCGGCAAGGAACTGGTAGCCCGGGCCATCCACAACCTCAGCACCCGCCGCTACATGCCCATGGTGACCATCCACTGCGGCGCGCTCACCGAAACGCTGCTGGAGAGCGAGCTGTTCGGCCACGAGAAAGGGGCCTTCACCGGCGCCCAGTACCGCAAGAAAGGCAAGTTCGAGGTGGCCGAAGGCGGGACGGTGTTCCTGGATGAAATCGGCGACATCAGCCTGAAAACGCAGACCGACCTGCTGCGCGTGCTGCAGGAAAAGGAGATCACGCGGGTGGGCGGCACCCAGACCATCAAGCTCGACTTCCGTGCCGTGGCGGCCACCCACCGCGATCTGCAGGGCCTGGTCAAGGAGGGCAGCTTCCGCGCCGACCTGTTCTTCCGCCTCAACGTCTTCAACATCCGCGTGCCACGGCTCGAGGAGCGGCGCGAAGACATTCCCCTGCTGGTCGAGCATTTCCTTCGCAAATACGCCCAGTCGATGAACAAGCAGTTCCGCAACGTCTCGCCCGCCGCCATGGAGCTGTTGATGGCCCAGTCCTGGCCGGGCAACGTCCGCGAACTGGAGAACGCCGTGGAGCGGGCCATGGTGGTGGGCCAGGAGCCGGAGTTGTTGCCCCGCGATTTTCCACTGGGCGGGCGCGAGAAGGCCGAGCCGCCGCGCTCGCTCGACGATGTCGAGCGGGGGCACATCGAGCGGGTGCTCCGCGAACTCAACTGGAACCAGAGCCGGGCGGCGCGGGTGCTGGGCATCGACCGCGTCACGCTCTATCACAAGATCAAGCGGTATGGGCTGAAGCGGCCCGATGGCGGCCAGGCGGCGGCGTCCGCCGACCACGAGTAACCACGCTGTTGGGAATTGCGGATTGCGGATTTCAGACCTACTCCCAAATCCGCAATCCGCAATCCGAAATCCGTATGGGGAAGGTCGACGGCAGGAAAAACGGGTTGTTGGGGTTGGACTGGCTGCCCCCGGCCTTTCCGCTGATGGGGGGCGAGGAGGAAGCGGCCCAACCGGCTGCGGGCCGGCAGTCGCTGGAGGTCCACCTGATCGCGCTGGGCACCACCCCGCCGGAATGGCTGGCGGCCCTGGCGGCGGGACTGCGCCACGCCGCGGGCTGGGATTGCGCGCGCCGGTCCGAGGTCAAAGACCTGAGTTTCGCCCTGCTGGCCAGCCGCGGCCAGTTTTACTCGACGGCCATCCTCGCCCGCCTGGAAGAGGAGCACGCCCGGTTGAAATCCTGGCGCGGCCGGCCGCTGGTCTTGGGAGTGGCCGACGTCGATCTCTCGCTTCCCATTTTCACCTTCGTTTTCGGCGAGGCCCGTGACAACGGCCCCTGCGCCGTCATCTCGGGCCATCGCCTGCGCCAGGAGTTCTACGGCCTGCCCCCCGACCGGCCGCTGTTCGAGGAGCGCTTGCTGAAGATGGCGGTGCACGAGCTGGGCCACACCCTAGGCCTGCGCCACTGCGCCGGCTATCGCTGCGTCATGGCCACCTCCTACAGCATTGAGCGCCTGGATCTGAAATCGCTGGAATTCTGCGCCGCCTGCAAAGCCCAACTGGCCTCCCCGTAACCGCCGTCATCCACGGCCAACATCCCCTGCGGGAACTGGTTGGATGGCAGGCAGGCAACAGCAGGTGGCATGGGGCGCAAGGCCCGTGCCTACTTCAGGGATTTCAGGGCGCGGACGTGGGTCTGGCGGTCGAAGGGGCGCCTTTCCCTCTGGATGCGCCAGATTTGTTGGAGCACGAGGTTGCCGATGCGGTGGATGGCCTCGTGCCGCGAGACGCCGGCCGCCAGCAGGCGCTCCAGCGCTTCGGCCGCTTCCGGAGGCTCGTTCTGGGCCAACTGGTTCTCGACGATGGTGTGCATGGTGACGTGCAGGTAAGGGTTGACGCCGCCGATGGTGCTCTCCGGCAGGCGTTGCGGCGACTCCCAGGCAACCCGGTACTCCGGGTGCTCCTTCATGGCGGCAGCCAGGTGGGCCTCCTCGCCCGCCACCGCTTCACCGCGTTGCGAGCGTTCCCAAATGCTGTGAGCCAGGGCGCGGTTGGCGCCGGCCGGCGCCGCTTCGCCGGCTTCGCCGCCTTCCATCTGGATTTCCAGTTCCTCGGCCAGTTCCCCGATTTCGCTGCCCTGCTGCAGCAGCCGTTCGGCGACCCCCTGCCAGTCGCGGGACGAGGCGCTGTTCTCCTCCAGCTCCACTTGGGCCAGCACCTTGAGAAGCACACCGTACTCGGTGAGCAAGCCGCCGACGAAATCGGCCTGATCGGCCAGGTCTCCGGCTTGGGCGCGGCGGTGAGCGAGGGCCTCGGCGAGCCGGCCCGCCTGCTCGTCCAGCACCGCTTCATTCAGCACGGCCAGCAGGTCGCCGCCGAGCAGCCCCGCATCGGGGTGGTCAGGCCGGCCCAGCAGTTCCTGGATCTGCTGTGCCGCCTCCGGCAACCGGCCCAGGAGCTTCTGCAAGCGGTCGGCGAATTGATCCCGCGCCGCCTTTCGCGCCGCATCGGCCTGCCGCTCGCCTGCCTGCGTTTTCCCATTCCGCTTCGAACGCATGCTGTGGTGCTTCTTCATATCCGGCGCAGGGACCGCCTTCAGCCGGTCCCTACTTATCTTTCTTCTCTTTCTGCTGGACGTTCTTGAGGGCCATCTTGCGGATGGTCTCCGACACGTTCTTGTCCATGGACAGGGCCCGCTGGTCCTGGGGCAGGAGCCGGTTGAGCAACTGCAGGCCGATGTCCAGCGGAGTGCGCGGATTGAACGCCAGGTTGCGCAACACCGAGTAGCTCTTCATGAACTTGCGGCTCATGGAGATCAGGCGCAACACCTCGTCGGAAACGCTTTTGAGGTTGGCAAAGGTTTCAATTTCCTGCTCGGTCACCTTCGGCGAGCCGAGCACCGCCCGGGCAATCAGCTTGCTCGGGTCGCGGATCAGGATGGCGCGCTCGTCCTTGTTGCCCTTCACTGACAGTTGCACCTTCTGGGAGATGTTCATGCGCGAGACCTTGGCGTAGATGGACTCGGCCTTCTTCTCCTCGTTGCCCGTGGCCGCGGCCACCGCGATCTCCTTGTCCAGTTTCTGGATTTCCTCCTCGGCCAGCGGTTTGATCGCCAGGCGCTCTTCCTCCAGTTGCGCTTCGGCGATGAGCAGTTCCAGGAAGCTGGGCTCGAAGACGAAGCCCTCGGTCTTGGCCGCCAGCCGGCTCTCGCTCAGCTTCAGGTAGGCGGTATTGCTCTTGAGGGCCACCAGGGCGTTGGTGCGCAGCAGGTCGATGTTGTCCAGCATCACGCGGACCATGTCCAGGTCGGCGATGGCGGCCAGTTCTCCCACCGCCTGCTGAGGAGTGTTGCGGTTGGAGAGGATGGACGGGAGCAGCTCGCTCCTGACGTTCTCCAGCGCCAGGAAGTATTCCAGCACGTCGGCGGTGGTGCTGCGGCGGGTGAGCAGGGGCGCCAGCGTGTCCGCCGACCAGGAGGCCAGCGTGCGGCGCGCTTCGGTGCGCACTTGTTCATCCGCATCGCGGCTGAGAGCCACCAGCAGCTCCAAAGAAGCCTCCGGCGGCAGGCCCGCCTGCCCGCGGGCCGCTGTCAGTTTGTCGCCAGCGATCATGGCTGTTTCAAGTCCTCCCGGGTGAAAACCGCGGTTTTCGGTTCACCCATCCGGCCCAGGGGCGGCTGGGTTTCGCCATTGAGGGTGAGCACGACGGCGCCGGCATTGCCCGCGCGCACCTCCATCCTGGATTCCGCCGATGCCCGCCGCATCTGCCCCTTGCGCATAGTACCGCGGAATACCGTCCGGCCGTCGGCGATCACTTCGACCCTGGAGCTGTCCAGCGTGTCGATCTGCAACTGGAGCCGCGGCGGAGCCGGCGGCGAGGGCTGGCCGGAGGCCGGCGCCTGGGCGGGGGAGGCCGCCGGGGGCGCCGCCGGTGCGCCCGAAGGCTCCTGGGCCGGCGCCGCGGCGGTCGCCGCAGGAGAAGCGCCCAGCGCTCGCGGAGAAAGCGGAGCGGGAAGCTGTGGCGGCGGCGCCACAGCCGGCGACCGGTACAGCGGCAGCCACGGCTGCCACAGCTCGCGCAAGGCCACCACGCTGAGCACCAGCGCCGCCGACAGACCCGCGATGAGCAGCAGCCGGCGCCGCGCCGGCCACGCTGCCGGCCCTTGGCCCGCGGCAACCTGCCTGGCCAGACTCTCCCGCTGCACGGCCACTGCTTCGATACTCACCGCCCCGGGCGTCCCGACCGCCAGGTCGAACTCTGCCCCAGCCTGTTCCTCGTTCAAGCCCAGATAGCGGGCGTAGTGCAGTACGAAGGCGCGGCTGAAGATCCCGCCCGGCAGCAAGTCGAACCGATCCTCCTCGATCGCCTCCAGCATTCGCGTGCTGATCTTCGTGTGTCGGGCGATCTCCTCCAGCGCTATGGCGCGCATTTCGCGCTCTCGTTTGAGCTTTTTGCCGAAGGAACCCATGAGACGGACACAAGGTCGGCTATCAACTTTCCGGCTTGCCATCATAGGTTTGCGGGAGAAAGGATGTCAACCGAAATGCAGGCTGGAGGCTGGCGGCCGTGGGCTGTGGGCCACCATCTCGGGCTGCGGCTCCGAGCGGCAGGGACACGGTAACAAGCAGCAGGCAGTAAGCAGCCAAACCATGCCTGTGGCCGTCCGCCGTCAGCCGTAAGCCGCCGGCCGGCAGCCCGTGCTATAATCATCCTGGGTCGTGCCGGGGGCTGTTTGCTCGTGTGTCTACAACTCCGACCGCCGCGAGGATAGAATTGCCGGATTCCTTCGGCCAAACAACAGATCAGCAGCGCATCGCGGAACTGGAGCGGCAAATCAGCGTACTCAGTGTCTTCCATGATATCGGCAAGGCGCTGACCTCGACGCTGGATCTCAGCCGGGTGCTGGAAACCATCATGGAGCAGATCAGTGGGCTGTTCCATCCGGATACCTGGTCGCTGTTGCTGCTGGACCCCGCCAAGCAGGACTTGTATTTCGAGATCGCCGTGGGGCAGGCGGCCGAGAAGCTGAAAAATGTACGGCTGAAGATGGGCGAAGGGGTGGCCGGCTGGGTGGCTCAGCGCGGCGAACCGGTGCTGGTCAGCGACGCCAACACCGACCAGCGCTTCGCGCCCCGGGTGGACGCCGTCACCCGGATGGAAACCCGCATGATCGCGGCGGTGCCCATCCGCGGCCGCGACTCGATCCTGGGAGTCATCGAGCTGATCAATCCGCCGGCTTCGGTCCAGTTCGGCGAGAGAGAGATGCTGCTGTTGCAGGCCCTGGGCGATTACACGGCCATTGCCCTGGAGAATGCGCGCCACATGGAGCGCATTCACCAGATGACCATCACCGACGACTGCACGCAGTTGTTCAACTCCCGGCACCTGCACAACGTGCTGGAATCGGAAATCTACCGGTCCGGCCGTTACGGCTACAAGTTCTCGCTGGTGTTCTTCGACCTGGACCACTTCAAGCAGGTGAATGACACCCACGGGCACCTGGTGGGGAGCAGGCTGCTGGCCGAGGTCGGCCAGTTGATCAAAGACCACCTGCGGATGATCGACCTGGCGTTCCGTTACGGCGGAGACGAGTTTGTGGTGCTGCTGCCGCAGACCGACAGGACCGCGGCCATCAATGTGGCCCGCCGCCTCCACCGCCTGGTGAGTGATGCTGTCTTCCTGCGCGAACACGAGATCAACCTGCGGCTGACCGCCAGCTTCGGACTGGCCTGCTATCCCGAAGACGCCACCGGCAAAGACGATCTGATCCGGCAGGCCGACGAAGCCATGTACCTGGTGAAGAACACGGTTCGCAACAGCATTGCCGCCGCCAACGTGGGTCTGCTTAGCTGATGGCCTGCCGCCGCGCCTCCCTGCTTCTTGTGCTCCCGCCTTATTCATGAAACTCACCGCGGACAAACCTGGCCTGGCACAGCCGGGCCAAGTTCATCCCCGGTGAATGATCCGGCCTAGTGAAACGTGATGGTGGAATCGGCGGTGTACTTGCGGTAATTGCGGAAGTCGATCACGTTCCGCGAGCAGAAGCTTGTGCCTCGTTGGCAACTGAGGTTTTCGGCGCGGGCGGGCAGCAGGTACTTCTGGGTGCCGATGGAGACGAAGGCGTAATCGACCGCGGTTTCCACGCTATCGAACGGAAACGAGCCGGGCAGCCGGACGGCCTGCATCTCGATCCGCAACACCTGCACGCTCTCCTTGTCGATCCAGAGCGCGCCGCGGTAAGCCGGCAGGACCAACTGCGCGCCGGCGTGCACCTCCCAGGCGGAATTGGGCTGCGCCACGTCGAAATCGTAGACGGCGGCCGGCAGGCCGGAGGCCGTCGAATCGTTCCGGTAGCGGAAGCGCGCGTCGGTGGCCGGCGAGAACAGATTGCCGAGGATGGTCCCAAACTCGCCCGTGGACCACGTGCCTGGGAGTTCCTTCATGGATTTCGCCGCCGGTCTGCCGTTGATGGTGATGTTGCGGTAGTCTTCCTGGCCGTCTTCGTACACCACCGCCGCCGATACCACATCCTGGGCCTGCCAATTGGGCGGGTTGGTCTGGCTGGCATAGCGCGTGGTCAATTGCTGGCACATGTAGTTGGGGAGCTTTTCGGTGAAGGAGGCGGTGGTCTGCCGGGCGCGGCTGATCAGGGCTTCGCGGGGATCGGGCGGGGGCGCGGGCGCCGGCTCAGTTCGCTTCGGCTCCGCAGCGGACGGCGGCGTAACCGGCGGCGTACTCGTGGCCGCCGGTTGCGCCGGCGCTGCCTTTCCCGCCGGCGCCTTCTGCGGGGCCGGCTTGCCGCGCTTCAGCTTCGGCGGGCCCGGGTCTTCGGGCTCCTGCTGCGCCGGCGCACGGCCGCCGGCCTGCAGCCCTAGTGCGAAAAGAAACGCAATCCAGGTCAGTCGGCGCATGAATTCCCTGACGTTAGACGAAGCACCCCGCCCATTTGGATACAACGTTACACATGTCTTGGGGGTTACATCTTGTGCTGGATGGCTGTTTCGCTGGAAACCAAGAAGTTGAAAATGGCGAGCACCTGCTTGCGGTATTCCAGGATGCGGCGGGCCGTCGTCGGGAAACCGGGTTCCAGTTCTTCCCGCGACCGGAGCCACTTGGCGGCGACTTCGCAGGGCACGTCGATGTCTTGGCGCAGCGCCTCGATTGAATGTCCGCGAAGGAACATTCCGAAGAAAAAAGCAGCCTCCCGTTGCGGGGGCGGCAGTTCGGTATTGTCCATCGTCGCCAATGTTCCAGCCTCGGGCCCCAGCCAGAAATTGAAAAACCGGCCACCCCGGCCGATCAGCTTCATCATACCATAGCTGCCCCGGTTTCGCCAAGAGCGAAGACAGTTTGCGCTTGAGGCGGCGCCGGCTCCCGGCTCGTCCGCCTGTTCCATCCGAAATCTGCGGGCTGAAGGCTCACTCGACTCGGCGGGACGGCCGCTTGCTCCTCGACATCTTCTGAGGTCTGGGCATCACCGCCCGTCCGGACTCCGCACGCCGGCCTCGCGGCCCCGGCGCCGGCCGCCTGTTTTCGGTTGTTTAATTGGCTGGTTTAATGGATTATAGGACAATTGCGTCCATTTCTACTTCCTTTATTTTGTTATGGTTACATTACCGTAGCCATTATTTTAATGGTTATATACTGGCGGGAGCCGAAAAACCATGAAATTATTACTCTGTTCATATAATTTCAGTCTAGCATACCATGTCAAGTTTTTCGGCCCTCTCGCGCCGCAACTCATTCCGAACAAAAGAAATAAAGTTCGGACGTCGTTTCCCGGCACACGGCCTTTTTTTTCAGCGGGACGCTAAGGCGCCGTAGGAGCGCAACTTGCGGGCGCCGCGTCGTTGACCTTGGCAAACAGAACCCTGTACGGAACTTCGATCCGGAAAAATAACCCGACGAATTCCAGGAAAAACTGGCTAAGATGCTGGAGGCCAAAGTTGACAATGGCGAAGGCGGAAGGCGGAAAGCGGAAGGCGCCAAGACAAGCCCGGGCCGCCTTCTGCCTTCCGCCTTCTACCTTCCGATTCTAACCAGATGCCTGCAAGCAGTGCAGAGTCGTACTCCCGCGAAGAACTCCGCCGCATCCTGCACCTTTCCGAGCGCCAGTTGGGCGCCTGGCAGCGGCAGGGCCTGGTGCCCGCCGGGCCCTATACGTTTTCCGACCTGATTGCTGTTAAGACCATCCTGAAGCTGCGGCAGAACAACGTCGCGCTCAAGAAAATCCAGAGCAGCGTCTCGGCGCTGAAACGCAAGCTGAAGGGCATCGAGCGCCCGCTGACGGAGCTAAAGATTTCTTCCGACGGCCGCCGCATCCTGGTGAACTACCAGGGCGCCGTCATGGATCCCGATACCGGGCAACTGCTGTTCAACTTCGACACCGGCAAGCTGCACGCCAGCGTGAAGGCCATGCGGGTGGCCGGCTCCCCGGCTCCGCCGCAGCGCAAGCAGGAAGCCGAGGAGTGGTTCTTGAAAGGCCTGAAGCTGGAGGAACGGCCGGAGACGGTGCGGGAAGCGATGCAGGCTTACGTCAAGGCCATCGAGCTGAACCCACAGGCCGCCGGCGCGTACATCAACCTCGGCACCATCTACTACAACATGCGCCAGCTCGACGAGGCCGAGAAGTGCTACCAGGCGGCCGTCAGCCTGGACCCGGATTATTCGCTGGCCTATTTCAACCTGGGCAATGTGTTCGATGAGCGCGGCGACCTGCCGGGAGCCAGGCGCAACTACGAGCAGGCGCTGCGGCTGGCGCCGGGTTATGCCGATGCGCATTACAACCTGGCCCTGCTTTACGAGAAGCTGGGGATGCGGGCCAAGTCCGGGCCGCACTGGCGCGCCTATCTGAAGCTGGACCCCAGCAGCCCCTGGGCCGCCTATGCCCGCCAGCAACTGGCGCGCGGCCCGATGCAGGTGGTCCCCCCGCACGAGGAGCCCGGCAGTAGGCAGTAAGCAGTTAACAGGAACAACAATTGCGGATTTCGGATTGCGGATTTCGAACGCGGGTTGAAATCCGCAATCCGAAATTCCTTGTGCCTTCTGCCTTCCGCCTTCTGCCTTCCGCCTCCTGGCTCCTTCTCTACTTCACCGTAAAGTCGGGGGCCATTTTTAGCTTGTCGTAGAGCTTGCGGCGGCCGGCCTTGTCGCCGTCCTGAATCCGGCGCGCGGCGGCGGCCACGGCTTCTGCTTTGGCGCGCGGCACTACCACCACGCCTTCGGTGTCGGCCACGATCATATCGCCCGGCATCACCAGCACGCCGCCAACGTTCACCGGCAGGTTGTAGGACTCGGTGAGGATGCGCCCCGGGTCGATTCCGCGGGTGGAGCCGCGCTGGTAGACCGGAATGCGCTCCAGGATCACCTCGTCGGAATCGCGGCACCCGCCGTCGATCACGATGCCGCGCATGCCGCGGGTGAACCAGCCCAGCGCGTTGTTGGAACCGCAGAAGCCGACGTCCCGGGTGCGCGAGGCATCGATCACCAGGATCGTGTCCGGCTGCAGTTGACGGGTGAAATCGTTGGGGTTCCTGCTCTTGTACCAGTTGGACTCCCACCTGGCAAACTCCTCGTGGGTGGGGAAGATGGGCGCCCGCTCCTGCGGCGGCATGAGGCGCAGCGTGACCGCCGCTCCGTAAATGCGGTGGGTGAAATTCTTCTCGTCGCGCCAGAGCTGCTTGATGCCCGCGTCCATCACGGTTACGTCCTGCAGGCCGACGACGTCCAGCCCATCGACCACATCGGTGACCCTCAGGTCCTTGAACTTGGCCACCATCGCTTCGTTTTCCGCCTGCGAGTATTGCTTCACCGGCAGGTATTGTTTTGAAAAAGGCGGTTCGGCAGTCTGCGCCGCGGCCCAAACAGCGGCCAACAGGAACGCCAGAATCGCCAGGATAGTTGCTTGCTTCATGCACACCTCCGTGGGGCAAATCCTAACATTTTGTCTTTCTTGGTGTCTTGGTGTCTTTGTAGTTAAATTTCCCCCGGTTTTGGGATATAAACCCTTCCGCAGGCATTTCGGGCGACCGGCCCGACTGGGGCTGGAGGTCGCCGCCACTTTTCATCAAGGGAGAGAAGACTTATGGAAGATATCAGCAGAAGGTCGTTCGTCAGGCGGGTGACCGGAGCGGGGGTCGGCGCCTCGGCTTTTACCATCATCAAGCCCGAACTGGTGCGCGGGGCGGGCAAGGAAAAGCTAAAGTTCGGGCTGGTGGGCTGCGGGGGCCGCGGCACCGCCGCCGTCCTGAACAACTTTACTGGTTGCGAGAACACCGAACTGGTGGCCATGGGCGATGTGTTCCGCGACCGGCTGGAAAGCTCCTTCAAGCGGCTGAAGGGCAACGAGAAGTTCGCCGACCGCGTCAGCGTTACCCCTGACCGCCAGTTCGTCGGCTTCGATGCCTACAAGAAGGTGATCGATTCCGGCGCGGACGTGGTGATCCTGGCGACGTCGCCCGCCTACCGGCCGCTGCACTTCGAAGCGTGCATCGATGCCAAGAAGCACGTCTTCTGCGAGAAGCCGTTCGGCACCGACCCGGTGGGCGTGCGGCGCTGTATGGCCGCCGCCAAGAGGTCGGAGCAAATGAAGCTCACGGTGGTGTCCGGAGCGCAGCGTCGCTTCGCCCGCGACTACCAGGAGACGGTCAAGAAGATCCAGGGCGGGGCGATCGGGGACATCACCTCCGCTTATGCGTACTGGATCGGGACGCCGGTCATCCAGCAGAAAGCGCGCGACCCGAAATGGAGCGAGATGGAGTGGCAGAACCGCGCCTGGTACTCGTTCGTGTGGATCTGCGGTGACCAGGTGGTCGAGCAGCACCTGCACAACATCGACGTCTGCAACTGGGTTATGGGAACGCATCCGGCCAGCGTGGTGGCCAGCGGGGGGGCCGCCTGGCGCCCGCGCGAGGAGATCTACGGGAACATCTACGACCACATCGTGGCCGACTTCGTCTACCCCAACGGCACGCACATGCTGAGCCACTGCCGCCAGTACCCGCGCGAGGGCGGCATCTACGGCAACGTGAGCGAGTTGGTGGTGGGGACCAAGGGCCGCAGCAACTGCCACGACCTGGGCGGCGGCAGCGGCCAGGACCCGCGCACGGCGTTCAAGGACCCGCTGGAGGACCCCTACGTCCGGGAGCACATCGCGCTGTGCGACAGCATCCGCGGCAACGGGCCCTTCCTCAACCACGCCCAGGAGGTCGCCGAAAGCACCATGACCTGCGTCATGGCCCGCGAGTCGGCCTACTCCGGACTGGAGATCACCTGGGAGGACATGATGGCCTCCAAGCTCGACCTCCAGCCCGAGTACGCTTGGGATGCCAAGCCGGTGGTGACGCCGCTGCCGGTGCCCGGCGTCTACAAGTTCGAGCGGGTCAAGAAAGAGCAAGCCCCCGCGGAACGGCCCGCCCGGAAGGCTGGGAAGAAAGCGGGATAGTCGCTGGCCCGTGCGCCACGCTGTACGGAACGCTCTGGCGTGAATCTCAACCGAGAGACGCGAGCCTGCCCCGGCGTGCCGGGGAGGACGCGGAGCGGCGTCCCGCCGTCCGCCGCGGCGGATAGCGCCGGCGTCCCGCCGGTAATCGTCCTCCGGACGCCGATCGGTTACCGGCGAGACGCCGGCGCTACATGGGACGCGCGAGACGCGCGCTGGTTCAGCGGCGTTTCCCGCCAACCTACCGATAGGTGATCCACATGGGGCTGGCCCAGACCAGTTCGCCGTCGGCCTGCTCGCCCCGCACATAGTAGTAGCTGGTCTTGCCCTTTTGGGCGGAGCTGTCCCGCCAGGTGAATTCCACATCGCGCTTGCCGGGCTCGGTGGAGTAAACGTACTCGCCGTCCTTGATGACGTGGACCTTGGCGAACTCGGCGGTGCCGCGCAGCTTCACGCTGATGGCCGGCGGCTCCGAAACGCTGAACTCCTCGCCCATCAGGCGGCTGCCGCAGCGCACCTCGGCCAGGATGTTGTCGGTGGCGCCGTAGACGCGCCGCTTCTGGAGGGCCTCCAGGATGCCCTCGCGCGTGGGGTTGGTCACCCACAGGTTGCAGTAGGAGATGTGCGTGGAGCCGTGATCGCTCGATGACTGGAAACCCAGGCGGTATCCCTTCTTCAGCGCCAGCGAGACAAAGCCCAGCGGGCGCCAGCCGCCGATCGAGTTTTCCTCGGTGTTGGAGCGCGGCGCGCCCGGCATTTCGTAGTTCTGCCGGCAGCCCTGGTAGATCTCGACCACCGGCTCGAGGATGGGATCGTTGTCGCGCCAATCGGTGCCCATGTCGGTGCCCGAGGTATGCGAGGCCACGATGCCGTTGTACTTGCGTAGGTACTCGTAGAGCTGCAGCGTGTCGGGGGCGTTGCCGGGCGCGTCGTTGGCCACCTTCGGCAAGCGCGGCAGCGGCCGGATGCCGCGCTGCGCGAACACCGTGTTGCGGTGCCCTTCCGGATAACTGACGCTGCGCTCGTAAGAGAAGATGGACACATATTTGTCGCCCAGCTTGTACGCGTCGGTGAGTTTCTGCTGGATCCACCAGGGATATTCGCCGGTGCCGTTGTCGTGGTCGCAGCAGCCGCCCCAGTCCATGGAAGCGGCGTCGATCATGTAGCGATAGGCATCAATGATGGGCCCGTCGCCGGTGCCGTCGTAAGAGAGGTCGGTGTGGCGGTGAAACTCGCCGCGCATCAGGCGCAGTTGCCGGCCGGCCAGCGGCGCGCGGTAGGCGCGCATCATGCCGATCTGGTCTTTCTCGGCCGTCGCGTCGGCATCGGCCCCGGCCACGGTTTCGGCCGGGATGGGCCGAAGCTGGGCGGGCTGGGCACGGTCCTTCACCAGCATCTCGGCCGCATACACGTCGCTATTGATGGACTCGGGAGCGCCCTGCCCGGCGCCGCCGCCGGCGGCGCGCCGGGAGGGCAAGATGGTCTCCGACAGCCGGCGGTCGCCGGCCACCGCCATCAGCAGGTCGCCCGGCGCGATGGCCACCATGGCCGGGCGGTTCTCGACCCACTGGTCGGCGTTGGGGAGGACGATCGGTCCTTTCCACTGCGCGCCGTCGAAATACACCATCTGCTCGACCCATACCGTCCCGGCGGGCGAGCGTCCGGGGAGCTGGCGGGTGCGGAAGGCCAAGTAGACGAGGCCCTCCGGATCGACGGCCAGGCGCGGGAAGGTGTTCAGCGACTGCGTCCCGGCGGGCGGGCGCTGGCCCTGTGCCTGTTGCTTCTGCGCCCGTTGTTTCTGGGCCTTGGCCGCGGCGCGCGCCTGCGCTGGCGCGCCCGCGGCGGCCGCGGCGGCGGGGGTCGCGGCCCGTGGCAGCACGCTCTCGAGGCTATCGGAGGCCGGATCGAACACCTGCGATCCCTGGAAGCACTTCACCGCCACGTTGTGGTTGCGGTAGATACCCACTCCCTTGTGCGCATACGCGCCGTTATCCTTGGCCCACTTCAGCTCGGCGGTTTCATAGGCCACCCACAGCCGGTTCTGCCGGTCGTAGGCAATCGAGGGCCGGGCCTCGAAGGCCAGGCTGGCGGCCACCGGGACGGGTTCGTCCATGCCGATGCCGCCTTGCATACGCAGCCGCCGGAAGTACACGTCATAATCGCCCTTGTCGTAGGTATCCCAGGCGACGGCCACCTCGCCGTTGGCCGCCGTGGCGATCGCGGGGTCCCAGTCGCTGGCCTTGGAGAATGAGATGGCGGCCTCGGGCGTGAAGCGGTCGCCGTCCTGCGCCGCCGCCAGCACTTCCAGGTTGCCGTTGCGGAAGCCCTGCCAGGCCACCCAGACGCGGCCGGAGGAATCGCTGGCCGCCACCGGGTTCAAATCCGTGCCGGGGTCGCTGCTCAGGCGTATTTCGCGCGACCAGCGGCCGTCCGCGTAGCTCCTGGCATAGACATCGAAGTTGCCCGAGCGGTTCGCCGACCAGAAAACCCAGGCGCGCTTTTTTCCGTCCACCGCCACGGCGGTGCGCATCACGTCCTGCTTGGGATCGGAAACGGCGATCGCCTCGCCCCAGTTCTTCTTCGCCTTCGAGTAGCGGCGCAGAAACACCTGGTCGCCGCCGGTGGGCCGGGCGACGAAATCCAGGTTCTTGGGCGGGTCGGCGCCCATCTGCCCCCAACGGTGCTGGGCGCGGTCGCCGCGCGTGAATTGCACGTAGCTCACCCAAACCGCGTCCTCGCCTTGGGCGATCGCCGGAAAGTCCTCATCCTCCTTGGAAGCAGCCAGTTCCAGGGTGTTAGGAACGCGATCCACGGCCACGCGGCCGTCCAGGAACCGTTTCCTGGCGCCCCAGGGTACATCCTGGGCCTGAAAGGAGAAATCGCCCTGCTTGGTCTTGACGTCGAAGCGCGCGCCGGGATCCAGCGTGGTGGTGGAGACGATGATGCCGTTTTCCACCACGGGCAATGGCTGCCCGGCAGCCAGCCGGCCCACCTGGCCGGGGGTGTTGCCGCTGGAAGCCGTCCAGCTTGTCTTTGAGCCGATGGCCTCGTCGCCGCGGAAGCGCCAGCCCTGAATGCGCTGGACGCTGCCGGGCGTGACCGTGATGGTTCCGTCCCACACGGCCGGCTCCCGGTCACCGACGCCCAGCAGAATGCGGAAGGCCACCGCCGGCGGCATGTCGGTTTCCTGGCTGTTGCGCTGTTGCGGATAAATGGCGATTCCCGCCGCCACAAGCGCGACCGCCGCCACTACCAGGCCGAGCGATTTCAGCTTCATCTTCATTCCTCCTGAACTGCGGGATTATACGCCCGGCGGGGCCGCACGTGAAGAGAGATTCCCGGCGGATGAGCCAACGATGGGGGGCGGGGTCACTCCCGAGTGAGGCTACCAAAGCACGCGGACGGCGTACTGCGCGATCGATTCATCCGGCGTCAGGATGGCGAGGCCGTGCACGATTGCCTGGCACACCAGCATTCGGTCAAAGGGATCAGCGTGCAGGCGCGGGAGCCGCGCGGCGTGCAGTGCCGCTGCCTCGTCCAGCGGCAACGACTGAATCCGGTGTGCCTGCCGATATCGGGTGATTAGATCAGCCGGCGGATACGGCAGCGGGAGGCGGCCAGCCGCATGTTTCACCGCGATCTCCCAGCACGAAACCGCGCTCAGGAAAACCTGGTTGGCTGGATGAACGAGCACCCTCCGGGCGGTCTCGGACAGTTCCGGGGCGTCCAGCAGCAGCCAGAGAAACGTGCAGGTGTCGAGCAGCAGCCTCACTTCTTGCCTTCGAAGTAATCGAGTAATTCCTGGGGCAGGGGGTCGTAGAACTCCTTCGGGACTTCAAACTCACCCTTTGCCAGCCCGATCGGTCGCGGCTTGGCATTCTGCGCGATTGGCCGAATTTCCGCCACCGGCACGTTGCGCTTGCACAGCAGGATTGTCTCCCCACGGGCCACGCGCTTCAGGTACTTGGACAGATGCGTTTTGGCCTCGTGAATGTTCACCCGGGTCATAGTCTATTTGTAGACTAGAAAGCGGACCAAGTCAACTGGGCTGACGCCGCTTCCGCGGTTCACGGTGGGCTTTGATGCCTTCTTCCACGTCGCGCCCGAAGTCCTCATCGACGACCGCGCTGGCTCTGCCGGCTTCGAGCGCGGCAATCACCTCCGAGATCTTCCGGCCTTTGACCCGGGGAGCTTTCAGAACAGCGACAGGGCGGTCGTCCTGTTCGATGACAACTTCGATGCCTTGCCGGACCTTCTCCAGCACGGCAGGCACGTCGCGCGCAAGTTCGGCCTCTGTCATATGCACGGTCATCACAGGGTAAACGTTCACTTGGCGAACACCTCGTCTACCTGCACCTGAAAGCCTTCGAGCAACCACGAGCGCGCCGTTTCGGCCTTGCCGGCCTTGGAGAACAGTTCGTAGACCTGGTTGCGGAGCGCGTACACCTCGATGGTTTCCGCCTCCGAATCGACCAGCCAGTATTCTTGTACGCCGGCCTGGGCGTACTCCAGGAATTTGTCTTCGCGGTCGGTCTTGCGGGTGTTGGGCGAGATGACTTCGATGGCCAGATCCGGCGCCCCCCAGTATTGCTCATGAATACGATCCGCATGTTCGCGCAGCAAAAACAGGATATCCGGCTCCCGAATCTTGCCGGGCCACAATCTGACAGGAAGAGCCGAGAATTGAGCAACACCAAGCTGCCGTGCTTCTACGAAAGAGTTTAGAACCACGAACAGCCTCGCAACGATTCGCTGGTGCGTGTGAGTGGGATGGGGAGGCACAATAAGCTGTCGTTCCGAAAGCTCCACGATCCGTGGCGTGTCAGGCAGTTGGAAATACAGGTCCTCGGTCCATTCTCTTTGTCTGGGAAACAGTTCGGCGACTTCGGTAGTCAGGCGCTGTTCGCCAGCCGGCGTGGTATCCCGTCCAGCACCCATGTCAGTAGCCATCGGGTTCCTCCGGGGGAAGAGTCAATCTGCTGGTTTGATGATAGCAAATCCGCGAAATCCGCGGCAAGGACGGGCCGCCGTCCAAGCTGGGCCTGGAATTGAACCGCCAATCCACAAAGGCGCCAAGTCCTTGGTGTCTTTGTGTCTTGGTGGTTCAATCAGGGGCTTAGAACATCAGCCGCAGCGCGAGCTGAACGCTGCGCGGGTCGTTACTTTGGCTTAAGCTGCGCTGGCCGGCCGTGGTGCTGCCCAGGCTCGTGCTGGGGTTGCCGAGCTGGGGCGAATTGGTCATGTTGAAGGCCTCCGCTCGGAATTGCAGCTTGAACCGCTCGTGGAGAGTAATCATCTTGAACATCGAAACATCCACGTTCGGGACCCTGGGAGGGCGAATGGTAGGGAAGCGCCCGCTGAGCGTCCGCAACGAATAGGCCGGTTGCTGGATGAAGGCCACCGGCTCGTCAGGGCTCGCGCAATTCTGGCGGACACCCGAGGTGGTCAGCACGCAGGTATTGAAGTAGCGGGTATTGGTGCGTCGCGAGGCGGGCAACGAGGGGTCGATGCCGCTCGAGTAGTAGCCGCTGGGCGCGGCCAGCGGGAAACCGACCTGCCGGACAAAGATGGTGTTCAACTGCCAGCCCTTCAGCAGAATGCCCTGGATACCCTTGGCGCGGCTGAAAATCGGCAGCGCCCAGCCGCCGCTCACCGCCAGCCGGTGCGGTGTGTCGGTGCCGACTAAAGAGCGGGAAGGATGGTCGATGGGATCTTGCGGGTTGAGGTATCCGACGGCTTCCAGGTTCCTGGCGCGGGTGTAGCTCAGCAGAAAGTTCAAGCCGTGCGAAAGGCGCTTGTCCACGCGCACTTGAAGCGAGTTGTACCAGGCGCGCCCGGCCGGATTGCGCTGCTGCGTAACACCGGTGAATTGCGGATAGGGGCGCAGAAGCTGTTGCCGGGTGGTAGTGGCGGCATTGAGGTTGGTGCCGGGCAGCAAGTTCGCGAACGGGTTGGGCACGCTGCTCGACAGGGTGTTGCCGTATTGCGCGAGTTGTTGCGCGGTCACGTCGTCGATGCTCTGCGAGGTCTCCAGGTCGATGGTGCGGCTGCCTACGTAGGAAACCTCCACCACCGTTCGCCAGCGCAATTCCCTCTGCAGCCCCAAAGAGAACTGGTGAATGTGCGGGATTACCCGATCGGGAATGGTAAAGGTGATCGACTGCCCCATCATGGTGGCCAATCCCTGCGTGCGTCCATAGGGCTGGCGAATCCCCTCCGGGTAGGGATTGGGAAGCCGGTTGCTGTTCAGGAAAACGCCGCCGTCGGTCGAAACATAGGGAGTGGTGAGGCTGAAGCCCTGGTTGCCGGCCGTAGTGAAGGTGGCGAAGTAGCTGCGGCCATACCCGGTGCGCAGCACGGTCTTGGGCGCCAGCCTCCACGCCAGCCCGATGCGCGGCTGGACATTGTTGAGGTCGCGCTGGTAAGGCAGCCGGTGCTTGCTATCGGTGAAGAGCAAGCCGCCCTTCAAGTTGTAGCCGGGCGCCTGCAGCGGGCTGGCGGCGGTGTAGTCGAAACCCGCATTTTGCTGGTCGTAACGCTCGGTGACGGGAGACTCGTAGTCCCAGCGAAGACCGAGGTTGACAGTGACGGTTCGCGAAATCCGCCAGTCGTCCTGCAGGAAAACGGCGTAGTAGCGGTAGGCGTAGGCCTTGGCCGCATTGGTATTGATCGTGCCGCTGTTAGGAATGCCGAGCAGCAACGAGGCCACCGCGTTACCCGAGGCAGCGCTGCCGCTCAGCGGATTGGCCTGCGTAAACGTGTTGGTAAACGCGAAGGTCCCGAAATTAGAGGTGGGCACATTCTGGTTGTTCAGGTTGACGCGGAATTCCCCGCCGAATTTGACCGAGTGTGAGCGGATCGTCTTGTTCACCGTCTCCGACCACGACCAGGTATTGCTGAAACTGAACTCGTCGCCTTGATTGCGTCCCGCCCCGAACGACGAGTAGTTGGTCATCTGGACCTGGGGAAACGTCTTGGCCGGGAGTTGATTCACGAGAGAGGCAGGGAAGCCCAGTTGGGTGGGATCGAAACCGCCGGCGTACAGCTCGATATTGTACTTGTGGCGGCTCCAGCCCACCCGCGTGGTCAGCAGCGCCGAGGGGGAAAGCATGGTGGTCAGGTCGAAACTCGCTCCCTGGTTCTGCCGTTGGTGCCGGTAGGCTTGCGAGGCCGGGCCCTGGAACGCGCCGTAGCCGTTCACTTCATGGCGGTTTCCCCGGACGAAACGCGAGAAGAACCGGTTGCGGTCGCTCACAATATGGTCGATGCGGACGGTGTGCGAGTCGTATACATCCAGGCGCGGATTGGGGCCGACCACCAGGTTCTGAGTGGTGGCGCCGGGAATGTTCGGGGCCGTGATGTACGGGATCATCTTCAGCGCCACGGGATCCATGCGCTCCAGGGCAATCCGGTTGCCGGCGAACGGCTGCCGCGAGTACGCGCCCGGAGACGTTTGCACCGTGGTGAGCGGGTCGTACATGGCGACCATCTGGCCGTTGGTCTGCAACGTCTTTGTGAAGTCTCCCTTCAACTGCTCCGGCATCGGGACGCTGGCGGTTACCGGGGTGGGGATGCTGCTGCGGACGGCCTCCCAGGCGTACATGAAGAAGGTCCGGCCGCGGCCGTCGTACAAGCGCGGGATCATAACCGGCCCGTCCACCTCCAGGCCCGGCTGGTTCCAGCGAAAACCGGTCTTGGGAGCGCCGACGCGGTTGGATTGGAACAGGTTGGCATTCAGCACGTCGTGGCGGAAGTATTCATACAGCGTGCCGCGCAACTTGTTGGTTCCCGATTTCAGGCTCACCGAGATGACGCCGCCGGAGGTGCGCCCGTACTGCGCATCGTAGGTGTTGGTCTGGATCTTGAACTGCTGTGTGGCATCGGGTGAAGGGACATAGCCCATGTTCGCGGGGCTGGTTGATTCGGTGCTGGTGTTGGGCACGCCATCGAGCAGCAGATCGCTGGCGCCCGGCCGCCCGCCGTTCACCGACATGCTCTCGGCGACGTTATTGCCGGCGTCGAAAGGGCGGGCCGAGCGGCTGAGCTGGTTCTCGCCGATATCGAACATGACGCCCGCCGCGATCACTCCGATCAGGTACGTGTTCCGGGCCACAGTCGGCAGATCGCGGACCTTGTCGGAATCAACCACCTGCCCGCCGGACGCCGAGCCGGTATCGAGCAACTCCGGCTCGCCGGTAACGGTGATCTGATCGGCGACCGCGCCCAGTTCCAGTTCGAAGTCCAATTGCACGCGGTCGCCGCCGCGCAACTCAAGTTTTTCGCGGGCTGCTTTCTTGAATCCGTCCGCCGCAGCCGTGACGCTGTAGATGCCGGCGGGCAGCACGGGAAAAACGTAGAAGCCGGCCTCGTTCGTCGTGGTCCGGGCTAGCTGGTTGGTGTCGAGGTTTCTGGCTTCGATCCGGACACCGGGCATTACCGCGCCCTGCGGATCCCTGACAATGCCGGAAAGGCCGGGCCGGAACTCCTGCGCGACAACGGATGAACACACGAGTAGGACAACAGCACAGGCTGCGGGAAGCGATCGAACTGTCATTTTTGGTTCTCCACCGCGTCTCAGCGGATGCTGAGGTCGCGGATGTAGAGGTCCTTGAAGCGCATCTTGCCTTCGCCGCCGGCGTGCAACTGCAGGGCGATGACGCCGTCGGTCGATTGCGGGATGGGGTTGGTGTAATCGACCATGAGCACGCCGTTCAGCCGCACCCAGGTGCGGTTGCCGGCCACGTGGATGAGCATGTCGTTCCAGTCGTAGGGCCGCAACACGGTCTCGTTTTCCGCCGCCGGCCAGACCCACCAGGCGCGCCCGTCGCCATACAGGCCGCCGGTGTGGCGGTTCAGGTTGCGGTCGATTTCCACTTGATAGCCCTCGGAAACATCGACTGTGCCCGGCTTGAAGCGGGTGTGGATGTAAACGCCGCTGTTGCCCGGGCCTTCGCACTTGAACTGCAGGCTCAGGTCGAAATCCTTGTAATCCTTGTCGGTAGCGAGGTAGCCGTACTTGGTGGAGACGCCCTCTCCATAGATGGCGCCGTTTTCCACCACCCATTTTTCCTCACCGATGTTCACCCAGTCGGTCAGGTCCTTGCCATTGAACAACGCGACCCACTGCGGGCCGAACAGCTTGGGATCGGGCGCGGGCCGCGGCTGCTTCTTGGCTGCCGGTTGCTGCTTTTGCGCGGCGGGTTGTTGCGCCGCCGCTACCAGCGTCCCGATTACTGTGAGCACGCACGCAATTCTTGTCCAGCGAAACATCTTCGTTCCTCTCCAGTGCCGGAGTTTTGCCGCGCCAAAGCTTACCATCGTCAGGGGGAAAAACGAAGAGAGGGAATTGCTTGCCCGCCTTCGGGCTTTGTCCGGTTTGGGGCCGGGCCCGACTGGGGGTTAGGAAGGGGGAGTTCTTCGACGAACTCCCCTGAGCGGAAGGTACGGGGGAGGCCTGCTAACGGCTACTCCCCCGAGGGGAAGGAAAAGGGGGAGCCCGCTATCGGATCTCCCACGCCTTCCTGGCAAGCATGTGTTTGACCAAACAGCCGATGGCTGCCATTTGCCGGCCGTACCGCGCGGCGGCGGGCTAAGTCACTATTGTGCAAGGGCTTGGATGTGCGGAAGCGAGAAGACGGCGGAGCATTTTCGCCGGCCCCGCATCGACATCCCGGGATGGCGCGTGGCATAGGGTGCTCCTTGGACGGAAGGACGTTTCCACCGGTCCCGGCCTGGTGTGGCCAGAGCGGCGATGAAGCTCGATAACTGTCACGCGGCGTTACGGTGTCGGAGCCCTCTGCCCGGCCGCCGTGCCTCTGTTCCCCGAGGCCTGGCTCCACCTCGCCTGGTCCGTGTGCCGGGGCGTTCATTGGTATCGGACTATCCGGCCAGGGTGTATAATTCCGTTCACCCCCCAAAGAGGACAAGGTCATGAATAGCCAATCCCGGCGCCTGAAGAAACTCCTTCCCCACGGAATGCTGCGCGAGGCGCTTCTGGTGCTGAGTTGCCTGGTGGTAGCAGGCATGCTGAACTACGCGGTCATCACCGATACCGCCTTTCTCAATTTCTACAACATGACGGTGGTCGTCGCCGCCTTTTTCCTGGGCCGGCGGGTGGCGGTGATGTCGGCCGTGCTCTCGATCCTGATCGTGGTTTTGCTGGCCGTTGCGCGCTCGGACTTTCTGGGCGGCGACACCCGAAACCTCCTCATCCGCATCGCCGCGCTGGCCGCCTGGGGGTCCTTCCTGGTCCTCACCGCATACCTGACCGGCAGCCTTTGTGAAAAGCAAGAGCAGACCAAGCGAGACTTGCGGGACACCTACCAGGGAATCCTGCAGATGCTGATGAGCTTTCTGGGGAAGGACAAGTTCACGCAGAACCATTCCTATCGCGTGTCGGTATTGGCAGTGCGGCTCGGAGCGCGGATGGGCTTCACGGAGCAGCAACTGGAGGACATGCGGGCTGCCGCGCTGATCCACGACGTTGGGAAGCTGAAGATCAGCCGCTCCGTGCTGTACAAGGCCAGCCGCCTGACCGACGGCGAATACGCGGAACTCAAGAGCCATCTGACCCAGGGCTTCGAGATTCTGCGGCCGGTCAGCGGCCAGCTTCGACGGGTGGTGGACATCGTCCTGGCTCATCACGAGAAGTACGACGGAAGCGGGTACTATGGCGCCGCGGGCGACGCCATTCCGGTGGAGGCCCGCGTGCTCGCCTGCGTCGATGTTTACGACGCGCTGGTCAGCGACCGGCCGTACCGCAAGGCGCTGGACCCTTATCGAGCCAAGGAGACCATCCTTTCCGCTTCCGGCAAGCACTTCGATCCAAGCGTCGTGAAGGCCTTCGAGGGGTCTTTTGAGGCCGGTGAGATGGAGATTCCGGAAAGCCTCAACCCGATTCTTGGCGACGACGTGATGCGAGCGATGGAAACCGCCGGCCAGGAGCAATAACCGGGAGCGCCGGCACCATCGCTTGGGGGCCGGCGTCGGGGGCGGCGCGGGCCGGAGAGAGCCGGATGCTGATCCTTTCCGATATCGTCCTGCGGTCCCTGAAGCGCGCCGATCGGGCTGGCTTTACGGCGGAACTGGCGCGCTGGCACCTGGCGGAGACCGCCGACGCGGTTCCCGGCGGAGTGCTGAGGGACCCGATTGTACTGGCCCGCTATGTCGGCCCCAGGGCCGCCCGCAAGATACGTGAGTCGTTACGGGCGACCGGGGCCGACGTCTTCTTGCGCACCTCGCGGGCGGCCTGCCAGCACTGCGGCTTTTCCCTGCTGTGCGAGGGAGAGCCGACCGAGGCCAAGGACGGCGTCCTGTTTTCCTGCCGGCCCTGCGGCGGTCTGACGCTTCTCAGCGTGGAGGCGGCCAGCTTCGCTGCCGTGTTGCGCTGTAGCGCCTGCCGATCCCTGGTGATGCTGCCCAAGGGGGCGGATGCCGGCCCTTATCCCTGTGCCTGCGGCCGGGCCATCGACTATGAGCCGCCCCTTAAAACGATCCGGATCGCCTCCATCCTGCACCGCATACCCATCCGGGAAGGCCTGATGGTGGTGTCCCTGCTGGTTTTTCTGGCCATCGGGCTGCATTCCGCGTGGCTGGTGAGGAACGGGCCGAATCCCGAAGT
>Ga0315288_10000861_pt1 | contig 38754 bp, 53 predicted proteins | sample YL17G11_20_MG_FD_203454 | JGI IMG/M metagenome (GOLD analysis project Ga0315288, IMG submission 203454) | Sediment microbial communities from Yellowstone Lake, YNP, Wyoming, USA - YL17G11_20 | ecosystem: Environmental > Aquatic > Freshwater > Lake > Sediment | place: USA: Wyoming | collected...
CTTGTCAAGTTTATTATATTTAATTTTATTGACAATCTATTAAGTTTATTGTATCCAATTTTTTAGTTATACACACCATTGAAATATTAATATCAGAATAGCAATTTAAGCCAATAAATACGCCCTCTTGACACCCTTAATTATCTATGCTAGTATTAATACTATGATAGATAAATAACCGCAAAACAAGTTTGCTATGGCAAACAGGCTTGCTAGTATTAATAACTAACATTAAACACTATGGACACATTATTAAAAACAATAGCAATTATACTAATAGCAATCGGCTTAATTGCCCTGGCTATCCTTTGGCATCCCTTCATTATCCTTTACCTTCTTGTCGGCGGGGTTATGCTTTATAGATACGCCAATGGCGATGATTTATTTTAATTAATAACAATAAAACCATGAAAAACTATCAAGAAATTATCAAAGAGAATGAATCCGACTTTAACGACGCCGAGCAATTGACCAACTTTTTAGACAATTATGTTGGATTTAACGACAAAAAAGAAACTCCAGAAGACCAATTGGAAGAAGTAAAAGAACAAGAAGACAATATCAACGAATACGCCGACGGTTTAGTCTCTGTTTACTACAACGATATTGTAAAAGAATGGCAAGAAAACGGCGATTGTCATGAGTTAGCGGATGAGCAGGGAATACTAGGAGACGAAAAAGACCCCTATAAAATAATGCAGGCTGATTTATATTGCTGGTATGGCCAAAACTTGCGGGAAGACTATAACGCCCTGATTGACTTGCTGGACGACCAAGAAGCCGAGACCGAGACACCAGAGACAATTAAAGAATAAACGCCTGGCGGATGATTGGAGACAATCGCCCGCCCCCGGTTACACTTTAACAATTAACTAAAATCAATTAATAAATTAATAATAATAAATTATATGATTACGTATGCAAGCGGAAATTATGAAATAGAGTTTAGAGAAAAAGTACTTTTAACACACTTGACCGAAAAAGAAGCTAAGCAAGTTTTTAAGATTATGAACAAAAACTTTTTGGGCATAAGCAGAATACAGCTTTTGACCGAAGACGGCAAAAAAATTTATTAATTAATTAAAATAAAACTATGAGCATCTTAAAATTAATCATTATCACCGCGCTAATTTTAACCGCCGTCTATTTTGTCGGCACGGCAACGGCCAAAACGGCTTTAAACGCGCGCGCCGTCAATTATCTTTACGAAATGGACATGCGCCATGAAATAACTTTAAATAGCAAGGCAATCAGCGCCTTGCAGGCTATTAATAAATAATAAATAAAACTATGAAACAAACAATCTTTAATTTACTACAAACAAGCACGGGAAGCGCGCTTTGTGATAGCGGCGACGCGTACGGCCGTCATTGGGAGCGAAACAAAAAAAAGACGCTCAAGGACTTTGAAAACGAGCCGAGAGTCGGCTTTGATATACCCGAAACAGACAACGGCCTTGTTGAGAGCAAGGATGTTAGCTTTACAGTCTCGCTTTTTCATTATTTAAGCGATAGTTTAATGCTTAATGAAACTTGCAACGACTTCAACGCCTTGCCATGCGATAATTGGGATAGCGATGTTTACGGTATAAGTGAAAAACAAAAAGCATGGCTAACAGACCACGGCGCGGAAATTGGCGATGCTTGGAATAGCTACAATGGCGAATCCAATTTATCGCAAACTTTGCAGGGGGCAAACGTGAAAATAAATGATGATGATTATATCCTTCTGCAAATACATCAGGGCTGTGATGTTAGAGGCGGATATACTGATGCAAAATTATTTAAACTTGAAGCAGAATACTTTGATGTTAACCCGATAATTTACGCCAACGCCAAAGACAAAGACGGCAATGATGTGCAACTGGACACGGGATATAATGGCTATTGTTTAACAGGCGAACAAGGCGACGATATTTTAATCAAGGCTGATAGCCTTCAAGGTGAATATATAATTAATTAATTAATAAAACTTTATGAAAAAGACAATTGATTATTATGGCAATAAAGCCGACTATATACATTTAAAATTTGGCGACGCTAGAAAAAGCTATAATTTTACGTGCGGATTTATAAAAAAATATCCGCTATTCTCTAAGGAATATGCAAAATATTTTAGTCAGGAAGCGACCGCGCAATTTAAGAATCCCTTTCAAATTGTCGGTTATGTTTATAAAAATAAAATACCAGTAAATTTTTATTTTAACTTTACAGATATACCCGCCGAAAATGAAGCGGAAATAATGGATTATTTAGTCAGAGAAAAAGCGTATATAAATTTAGAATAATTAATTAATAATAAAACTTTATGAACAAAACAATAAAGCTTTACTATCACGAAACCGACGGCGGGGCGGAATATTTAACCAACAAATATGTTTTGTGCGGAAAGAATCACCGCGAAGGCTCTTTTGACGGCGCTAAGTATATCGTCCGCATTGACGGCGATATAACCAAAGACGCGGAATTAAGAATAATTAGTTAAAACCCTCTTATCGCCTATTTTTAATTAAATAGGCGCTAAAGAAGGCTTTAAAACGAGCAAGGCGCGATTTAAAACTTCAACTTGATATAACTATCAAGCGACAATCAATTTTATTTAAGGGGGTACGAACCTTGACAATGAAATACTTTAAAAGCTTAAAGCATTTTGAAAAAAGATTAATGAAAGGTGTTTGCTGGCAAGACTGGATAACTGTTGCTGGCCGTCAATATAAGATGGTGGAGTACGGCGATTTAATGAACGGCAATTATATGCTTTTTCAGAACAAGCCGACAACCGATATTATAAGAATTGAATATCAAGTCCCTTGCTATGCAGACAGAAACGGCGAGAGGGTGCAAACAAAAGAATATCAATTTCATTCTATTGAGCAATACACCGAAGGCGCATTATACCGCTATAATTAATTAATTTTTAAACTTTATGCTTGCTTATCAAAAAAATACCTTGCTTGCCATGCTATCAACCTTTAAGGCTAAACTATATGATTATGCTAATAATGATGTAAACTTTTTACACAATATTGATATAAATATAATTGACCGAAACTTGACCAGCATTGAGAAGCAAATTAAAAAAAATTAACACGGCACAACCCTTGCAAGCCTTTACCTTGCGAGCATCAGACCGAATCCATAAACCTCCTGGACTCGGTTTTTTGTTATTATATGGCTATTTTTATAGACGACACGGCTGGAATCGCTAAAATTGAGCCTCTACAATGAGCCACAATCAACGGCAAGCCCAGAATCCGATATAATAGCCGTCCATGATATACAGAGCAACCATAACCGCAAAAGGCGGTTATGGTAAAAGAGGGGAGACCACCTGATATTTACCCTAATAAACCATTTTCCAATCCGAAAAAAAATACCATGAAAGTTCCTATTACCTCGCGGGGGAGCGGGAACAAGCGGCGGGGAATCTTTCCGAACTTTTTCCTGCATATTTTCCAGAACCACATCGGCTAAAAAAGCCGATGTGGTGTGGATAAACTTTTGAAGCCGTTTTGGGAAAGCCGTTTTGGGGCAATGATTCTGCGGTGTTTGACAATATTTTTTAACGGCGGTAGAATATTATTAGGCCTAATAAATAATGACTAATAAATTGTTATGCGTAATTTCATATTAAGAAACGAGCAGAGGAATAAGCACGTCGCAAGGCAGTGCTTTTATTTTGGCAACAAGATAATAGTCGTTCCTCTGCTCATTTTTTAATTTATGAAACTTACTCTTGCCGAAGAAAAACAATATGAAGAAGCCAAGGCGAAAATCGTCGAGGCTTTAAAAATCCGCTCTCGGACATTTTTAGGGCTGTGCAAGAACGAAAACTGCTTTAATTTAAGGCGGGCTAATTCCGCTTATTGTCAATTTTGCTCTGATGACGGAAGAAGAAAAACAACTTGAAGAGGATGAACGTATCAAGGCGATTCAGACTAATGCCAAAGACCCCGTGATGACGGCTGGATTTCTGCTGCAAGAAAATCCGAACATTATCTGCTGTCAGGAAGCCCTGTATCAGTATAACGGAAAATGCTATGACCTCCTGACCGACAAGCAACTGGACAGAATTTTTTTGGATTTTACGATTGCTTATGGCACAACTTTGCTTTTCAAAAATATCAATATCACTTTGCGGGCGTTTGTGGCTCATCCAAACATTCAAAAGGTTAAGAAAATGAACGATTACGCCGACCTGATTTGCCTGAACAACGGGATTCTGAACATCCACACCAAGAAATTCATCCCGCACTCGCCGAAATGCTTTTTTGATTCAACCGTTAACGTCGATTACGACGTTCTCGCCGACAAGTGTCCCGTATTTATCGAGTATCTGAACAATACTTTCAACGGCGACAAGGAAACAATCGTTAATATTATCCGCCTGGGCGGTTATCTGATTGACACGTCCTGTGCGGCGGAGAAAATGTTTATCTTTGACGGCGAGGGAGCGAATGGCAAGAGCGTTTTAATAAACACCTTTGCTTTATTCTTTTCGGAAGACCAAATATCGCCGCTATCCTTGGACGCTCTCTCGTCGGATAGTTTTAGCAAGGAGCTTTTGATTAAGAGCAGAATCAACCTGGCAGCCGAACAGAAAAAATCGTATTTGGAATCGGAAGAGATAAAAAAGATTATCACTGGCGACCGCATGGAAGTCAACCGCAAATATCAGGTTTCGCTGTCGTTTACGCCGAAAACTAAAATCATCGTCGCTTGCAACGGCTTGCCCAAATTCAACGACACAACCCATGCCATCTATCGCCGTATGACGCTGATAAAATTCCCGAATCAGTATCTGACAGAGCAGGAATACAAGGTTGCGATGGAACGCAAACGGAAGAATGTATTTCTTAAAGATAAAAGTTTATTTGAAAAAATCAAGGCGGAGAAATCGGCGATTTTGAATTTATTTATTGCGGGGCTGGTTGACTTGAGGAAAAGTAATTATGAGTTCACGGGCAGCACGTTGTCGGAAACGTTTATGAATGAATTTAAACGGGACTCCGATTCCGTACGGGAATTCTTGGAAGACAACTATGAAGTGTTTGAATCAACTGGCTTGGACGGAACACCGCTTCGTCAAATTTTTGAACATTATCGGGAATGGTATCACAACAACGTTCAGGATTCTGGCGTCATAAAATTCCGCATTAACGAGATGGGGCGGCGTATTAAGCAAATTCTTGGCGTCGAACCAATCGGACAAAAGTATGTTTGGAATTCAAATACGCAACGGAACGAGAGAGAAACGCTTTACCCGATTCGGGAAATTCAACCGCCGTTACTGGCACAAGAAGTGCCAGCAAAAGACGCCGAGCAACTTGGAATTAATTTTGATAAATAATATGCCTATTTACGAAACAACTGAAGACCGCACGCTCGGCGTCAAACAGCCGATTGTTCAACATGCCAATCCCGCCGACTATGGCTTGACCGCCAAAAATGTTGCCCTGATGCGGATTGCGTATCTTCAAAAACTTTTAGCACTGGCCGAAGACGAGTTTACTTACTATAAATCCAAGGTTATTGCTGGAAATATTTTTTTCACTTACGAGGAGCTGAATAAAATATCGGCCAAGGTCAGAAAAATTCAGAAAAATATTCACTTCCAGAAGAATAGTTTAAATGACGATAACGAAACAGAAACATTCGACCTCGTTCGCTTGAAAGCGATACCGATGGACACGCTCACTGAAATTCTGCCGTCTGGATTCTTTGTCCGCAATCCATTTCGGAACGAAGGCAGCCCTTCAAACAGTTTGCACTGGTACAAAGCTAAAAATATTTGGACGGATTTTGCGACTGCCGAATCTGGGGATAACATCGACTTGATGATGAAGATACACAACTGCGGATTTCGGGACGCCTGTAAAATGCTTAATATTAGCTAAGTCCCAACTGCTTTTCGGCAGTTAGGATACCCCATTGACAATAGATAATATGTATGCTAGTATTCCTAATAGATATTAAAAAATAACAATAAAAAAATGACAATCGCAGATTATTTAAAAGAAAAAGAAATCACCCGCCAGGAATTTTGCAACATTACTGGGATTTGTTATTCCCGCATCGGGCAGATTATGAATGAGCCAAGCCCGAAGATGGACATGCCGACGATGATTAAGATTTGGGAAGGAACAAAAAAGAGATTTGGGACAGGATTCACGCCCTGGCAATTTATTAAGGGCTTGCCAGAGTTTTATAAAGAATAATTATATGGACGAATCAAAAAGAATGTGCGAAAAACTTTATCGCCAGTTGAGAATCTACGCCGAGCGAGAAGACAGCAGCCTCTGTTGTCTTTCGGCCAAGAACGCCCTGGACTTGTTTTGCGATGAGACGGAAAGACGCTTGGCTCAAGAGATTGAAGACGCCGACCAAGAATATAAAAATCAAGAAATTAATATTTTAAAAAGTAAATAATATGAAAGACCAATTTCCAAAAACACTTTACATTGGACAGGACAGAACTGTCGGCATTTATTATGCACAAGAGGACATTAGGTGCATTTCCGATGGTATCGTTGGGATTTATGAGCTAAAGGAGATGAAACACAAAGTTACAAAGCACGAGCTTAATTAATTAAATCCCGTTTGCCAAACAAACAGGATAAAACAACATGCCAAAAGAAAACGAACAGTTTAGCGAGAACAACATCCCTAAGAGTAATTGGATGAAGTTCGATGTCGTGGGAAATTCCATTATTGGAACTTTCCTTTCCAAAGCCATTAAGCCAGCCAACGGCGACTATCCCGCTCAAATGGTTTATACGGTTTTCAACGCCATCATCAATGATAAGCAACAGGAGTCAGGCGATGAGTGGAATTTTGGAGCAGCCATTCGGGAAGGCAACGCTAATTTCATCAATAACAAATTCGCCAAGGTTAAGCCTGGCACACGCATCGGCTTAAAGTTTATGAAAGAAATCCCACCGAAGAAAAAAGGCTTTCACCCTGCCAAGTCTTACATGCCGAATGTCTTTTTAGAAGATGGACAGCCGAAAATCGACCCGCTATTTAATCAACTCTATGGCGAGAACTTTAATACCGATGATGCCGTAAAAGCGGAAGACGGTGAATTGTCCGTAGAAAGCGTTCCCTTCAATTAAATTAAGACAGCAAGGATTAATTCCTTGCTCGGCGGAAGCGGTAAGCTGCGGCTTACTCCGAATGTTTACTTCATAGTTTTATTCGGCCGTCGATTAAGGAATTAATAATATGAAAAAGAAAAATAAACTAGCCTATGTTCGGGTAATTGATAAGGTCAGATTGCCAGAAAAATATCATAAAGGAAAAAAGCTGATGAATGCGGAACGTCAAGAAGTCTGCAAACTTTATGCGACTGGTGATTATACTTACAGAGCCTTAGCGGAATACTTCGGCGTTTCTTATGGCGTCATTCAGGTTATAATTAATCCGAATGCCAAGAAGTGCCAGGCTGCGGCTGGAAAACGCTGGCGATTGAAAACTGGCTATAAACCAGACACCGATTGTATGGAGTTAAGAAGACGCAAAAAAGCAATGATAATGCATGGATTAATAACGATATGAAAATAACTAAAATCTTTATTCAAAAAAGCAAGACGGTGGAAACCGCTGGCTTACTCGGCAAGGATGCTTATCGCAAAATCACAATCGGCAGCGAGTGCGAGGTTGCGGACGGAGAAAATGCCGTTGCCGCCAAGGACGAGCTGATTGCGTTTGTGGATTTAGCTTTGGCGATTGAGGTGAGCAAGTTTAACGACGAAATCCGCTTAAAAAAGAAGGGAATTTAATTATATGCCTAGTGGAGTTTATATTTTAAAGAACAGAGGAAAATGGAACATAGGAAAGGTGCGGTCAAAAGAGTTCAGAAAAAATGTCGGTAATTTTTGGCGAGGCAAAAAAAAATCAGAAGACCTTAAAAGAAAGGACAGTGAGGCACACCGAGGGGCTAAACATTATAATTTTGGGAAAAAGCAATCTCCTGAATGGATAGCAATGATTAAAAGTGCAAATAGTGGCTCAAAAAGCCATCTTTGGAAGGGTGGGATTACACCGCTCTTCAGGAGCGTAAGAAAATGTTTCAAATACCGACAGTGGCGGTCAGACATTTTTACAAGAGATAACTGGACTTGCGTTGACTGTAACATCAGGGGAGGGGTACTGAAAGCGCATCACCTGAAGACGTTTGCCGCAATCCTCTGGGAATATAAAATAAAAACACTTGAAGAAGCTCTTCTTTGCGAAGAATTGTGGGATATAAATAATGGAGTCACCCTTTGTCACAAATGTCACTGGGATAGACATAGAAAAATGAAATATGAACAAAAAAGACTACTTCTCTCTAAAGAATAAATACATTTCAAGTAGTAAAATAAAAGATTTCCTTAAAAGTAAGGAGTATTTTAAGAAACTCCATATAGACGGGACACTGGAGCGATTTGTCACGGATTCATTACTGATTGGGAGTGCGTGCGATTGCTGGCTTACTCGCAGTGAGCGGACATTCCGTAAAACGTATCATCTTGTCAGTCGCCGAACAAGCGATAGTCCAGATTATGAATTCCAGCTTAACCAGACCATGATGGAGAAGATTGAAGCTATCTGTCACGCCGTTGTCAGAACCCAGGCGTATAAAGACATTCGCAAGCAGAAATACAAGAGCCAGAAAATACTGATTAAGCCGATGAAAGGTCTTGGGCGTTTTCGCGGAATTTGTGGGATACCTGATTGGTATAAAATTAAAGACGACGGCACGTGCGTTATCATAGACTTGAAGACAACTCAAGACGCCAGCCCAAAGAAATACTTTTTTTTCTGCTCCGAATATAATTATTTTTTGCAAGCAGCCATGTATCGGATTCTGCTGAAGCACAAATATCCGCAGATTCAAACATTCTTGAATCTGCATCTGGTGGTTGAGAAAGACACCGACGGCATCAATGACGTTTATACTTACGAACTGGCGAATCAGCTTGTCGAAGAGAATATTGCTTTAATCAGTGAACTGATTAAAGCAATCGCCGCCGAAAAACAATTCCTACCGAAGCCTGCGACGTGGGAAGACAGACTAGTAATCGGAGAAATGCTATGAAAGAAGCCATAATCATCTTACTTACAATCTTTATTCTATTCTTGTTTCCAGCACTTTTCTGGCTGGCGATTAAGATTTTTGCTGTTCTGGTTGTGGTTTCGTTGCTATGTGATTTAATAAATTAAATAAAAATATATGAGAGAAATTAAATTCAGGGCTTGGGACAACAAGAAAAAAGAATGGCTATTAGGATATAATTATAAAAGCCTTGGCGGTTTTAGTTTATTTGGAGAGTGTATATTGCTTGGAGAGTGGGGACACATTCTTGATGAATTTATTTTAAGAAGAAGCTCTGATGATTTAAAGGTAATGCAATATACAGGGCTAAAAGACAAGAACGGTAAGGAAGTTTATGAAGGAGATATTATCAAAAAACAATACAAAGATAAGCCTTATTCGGAGAAAGCAAAAACAAAAGAAATATTATCAGAAGTTGTTTGGCGAGAAGGATGCAATGTTCAAAATAACGACTTCAATAATAAAACATTGAAAAAAGACCCATCTGCATTTAACGAAGAGCCTTGTTTCGGTGTTAAAAGAATAACGAAAGAAAATAATTTTTATTGTTGCAATTGGTCTGGTTTTTCAGGGTGCGAAGTAATCGGCAATATTTATGAAAATACTGAACTACTTAAATAGTTTCCTTTAACCTTGGAAGTAAATTATTAACTAATAAAAATGTTTTATGAAACCAAACAAATATGGATGTAAGGTCTCAGATGATGTATGCGTAATGCACGATGAACCATTGGTTTGCAAGCACGGATGCACTCACTCTAAATGCAACTGCAAGGAATATGTTGAAAATATGGTTAGCTTAAATAATGAAAAGGACAAATAGTTCCCAGCATCCTCAAGGTTTAAGTAAATTATTAACTAATAAAAATGTTTTATGAAGAAAGTAGATGAAGTAGTGATTGATGGGGAAAACCTTTTGGTTATAAAGGCTTTAAAGAAAATGGGGTTTAAAACAACAAAGCCTCGGCATAAAAACGCTAATGGCTCTGACTTGTTCGCCATTAAGGATAATTATGTGTTATCGGTGGAAGTTAAAAAGGCTACTAAAATAAAAAATGTTTTTAGAACACGAGGAGTGACGAGGACAAATGATGATTTAATAGCGATAGTCTTCCCTTTTGATTATGTCTTAATAGAACCAATGCGAGACCATTTAAAATGCTGTAATAAAGGTGGAGATAGATTTTTAAATTATTAGCTCCGGCTAATTAGTTCCCAGCATCCTATCAGGATTGTGGCGGACAACCGCTTTACTATAAATATAGTTAGAAACATCATTGACCTTCTATGAGCTGAGAAGGTAAAAGGCTCACGGCTATAAGCTGGTGTAACCCCAGCCAATCCTGTTAGGATATTGAGAATTAAAATATAAATTATGAGAACTAAAAAGCAGATAGAGGAGTTTGATGGAATGCTGTTAGACCACGAATGGTTTGTCAGGTTTGTTGATGTGACTAAAGGTTTAGACAGAAAGACTAACAAAAGACTTCAAAAAAACCGTATCGCTTTCTTAAAATGGTTTACTAAAATCAATTAAATATATGCCTTCAGGTGTTTATAATCATAAAAAATCAAGACCTTATTTTAAACATTCCAAGAAGACTAAAGAAAAAATAAAAAAATCTCTTTTAGGACATCCTGTTTCCGAGGAGACAATAGAAAAGATGAGCGGTAAAAATAGTCCAAGGTGGAAAGGCGGTGGCTATAATTATAAACATTATCGAATTATTAAAGAAAAAGGTAGGGCAACAAATTATATTTGTGAGATTTGTGAAAAAAAACAGGCAAAGCATTGGTCAAATATTAACCATAAATATAAAAAAAACCCAAACGATTACAGGGCGTTATGTTGTAGTTGTCATAAAAATTGGGATAATAAACTAAGGAATGGTTTAAAAAATTAAAATAAACTCTATGGACTGGAGAGAAAAACTAAAAAAAGAGCTTATCGGCATTAGAAACGGAGGCTTAATTACACCTGTTATCGCCTTTATCGAAGAATTATTGGAAGAAAAAGACTTTATTATTTCAGCATTAGAAAGTTCTGAAGAAACACTGGAAGATGCCAATGAAAAACTTGCCAAAGAACTGAATGCAAAGATAAAACTGCCAGAAGAAAGAAAATTATTTAATCAAACCAAACCTTCTGGCGGTTATTTTAAAGAATTAGAAGAATTACACTTTGCTCAAGGTTTCAATCAGGCGATAGATGAAGTCCGTAAGCTGAATAATATAAAGTAAAATGCAAATCGAAGATTTTATCTTTTTTTGTATGGTAGCGATGATGGTATTCTTGTCATTGCAATCTGTGCTTGTTTTGGTGTCTATCAGCCTTTAACAATCAGCGACATTATAATTGGTTCAGTTATTTTTTCAGCTCTAATCCTTTTTGAAACTGCTTGACTTTTTTAGTATAAGTGCTATCATTATAATATACATATCAGTCTTAATAAACTAAATAAAAAAAAGTATGGTGACGGTGATTATGATAAAAAGATTTATAATTGGTTTAAAAAATTAAAATAAACTCTATGGACTGGAAAGAAAAGTTTAAAGGCGTTTAAATAATATAAAGGAGGGCTAAATGTGCTTAATAGTCTGCTCTGCTCTTGGAATCATTCGTGGAGTATTAGAAAATAATAATAAATAAATATGAAGAATAAAAACTTAAGCGATGACTATTGTAAATTAGCGAGGGAGAGGTTAAAAAAATTTTAATATGGAAAACAAACAAGAAGTTTTAGGTCAATATTTTACAAAAATTGAAATTGTAAAAAATTTGGTAAATTTAGTTTTATCGTACACGCACTACAAAAATAACATAAAAATACTTGAACCATCTTTTGGGACTGGAAATTTTATCAAAGTACTCAAAGAAAATGGATTTTTAAATATCGATGGGTGTGAAATAGACGAGGAGTTAACCACAGAACCGTCGGATTTTTTCAATATGCCTTTTGGCAAAAAATACGACCTAATTATTGGCAACCCGCCGTTTAGCAAATACAATTTAAAAGAAAGCTATTTTGACATAAAAAAATATCTCCTGTCGAACGCCTTATCTCCTATTTTCCTAACAAAAAAAGAATTAACGAAGGAGAAGGAAAAAATTGAGAATATTTTTATACTCAAAAGTTTAAAACATTTAGCGGACAAAGAATCTTCACTTGGTTTTGTTTTGCCAATTTCATTTTTTATAAAAAATCGAAATAAATCTGTAAAGGATGAGTTATTGAAATATTTTTCAACAATTATTATTTATCAAAATGATAAAGTTTGGTTTGATAAGAATATCCCCTGTTGTTTTACTGTCTTTACCAATTCAGGAGAGCTAAAAAACAAAATTATTTTGCTATACGAAAATGGTAAGAAAAACGAAGAAGTATTTGATATAAAAAATATTCATGAAGAATTAATTCCGCAGGTAGTTTTTCATAAGAATAACGGATATATAAAAAACGACAAGGGAACGCCTTTACTGGAATTTTTTGAAGCAAAGAAGGTTAACGTCCAAAAATCATACAAAGAAAACAATATCTCGGCAAAAAATATTCTTGAAAAAAATGAAATACCAAAAAATAAACCGATTGAAAATTATAAAATTGCCGTAGTGAGGGTTGGCAATTCTAGCGTCGGGAAGTGCGGTCTAATAAACGAGAGGGAAGATATTTTAAATGATATGTTTTACATCTTTGATGTAAAACATCAATACGCTAAAGACAAACAATTAAAAGAAAATATTTGTCGCCAAATAAATAAAAATATTGATTATTTTAGAAATATAACTTGCCGGGTTGGAAGTAAATCAATCAAGAGAGAAGATGTATACAACTTTAAAGTTAGCATTTAGGAGCTTATTTCATTAAAGACTCGTGCCTTGAGGCGGTAAGGCGTTTAAATAACATCGTTTAATTAATTTAAATATCAACGCTGTCTGCCAAAAAGCAGATAGTGTAAAAATGCTAACATGAAAATCACTTGTAAAAATGGAACAGTTATTGAGGGTAACAGTTCCGAAATGAGAGGTCTTGCTCGTTTTTTCTCAACAGGAAAAATGAAAGAGACAGTCGCCTCAACCGAACTTCCACCGAGGAAGTACAAGAAGCATCAGACTTGGAGACCGTGGACAGGCGAAGAGCTGAACATTATCGCCAACAACCTGGCGCTGAAACAGCGCGAAGTCAGCTCCAAACTTCCGCTTCGCACCACTGGCGCAGTCGGAAACATTATGTGGGCGATGAAGAATGGTCGCTTGGACAAGGGAAAGCAAAGAACTCTCGACAACTATAAATTAACAGAGCCACAATTCTAATGCCATTATACGCACACCAGCAAAAATTGATTGACCTTAACCCAAGTAAGTATTTACTTGCTTGGGGAACAGGAACTGGCAAAACGCTGGCGGCTATTACTTTGGCTAAGCAAAATAATCAGCGAGCGTTGGTTATCTGCCCTAAGTCTTTAATCGACCAATGGCGCGAACAAGTTCCGGCCGATTGGCTGGTGCTAAGTAAAGAGCAGTTTAAGAAAAACTATAAAACAATCGGCAGTTACGCCTGCATTATCGCCGATGAATTTCACTATTTCGGCAACTATAAGTCGCAACTTACCAAGGCGCTTCTGGCGTATATTAAGGCTTACGGCCCGAACTTTATATATGGACTGTCCGCGACCCCGTATATGTCAACTTCCTACAACATCTTTACTTATGGCTTGATATTCGGGAAGCCGTGGAAATGGTATGACTGGACACTGCGTTATTTTTACCGTGTGAAAATGGGAAGCCGCACAATCAATGTGCAAAAGGACACGGTAGAGGGCGTGCCGATGGCGCGGAAGATGGCGCGACTGGTAAATATTCTCGGCAACACGGTCGCCTTGGAAGATTGTTTCGATGTTCCGGCGCAGATATTTGAGGTCGAGTCTTTTGACCTGACCGCTGAACAGAAAAAAGCGATTAAAGACAGTTTTGACCCGCTGCCGATTGTCCGCTTTTCTAAGGAATCGCAAATTTGCGGGGGAAGTTTACTCGGCGATGCTTATACCGAAAGTCAGTATTTTAAATCAGAGAAATTAAATCGGGTCGTTGACCTGATTGCCGAACATAAAAAGATTATTGTCGTTTGCCATTATAACAATGAGATTGACGTGATTGCCAGCAAGGTTAAGGATAAAAAAGTTTATATTATAAGAGGCGACGTCAAGAACCGCTCGGAAGTAGTCAAAGAAGCGGAGGCGGATGATAATTGCGTGGTCTTAGTAAATGCTGCCTGCTCGGAAGGATATGAGCTTCCCAGTTTCCCGATTATGGTCTTTTACTCGTATGACTGGAGCTTAAAAAATTATATTCAGATGATGGGTCGTATTCAGCGGGCGGGACATATTAAAAAGAACGTTTATCTTTCCTTGGTAGTGAAAGGAACTGTCGATGAAGATATTTATAAAACAGTTGCTATAAAAAAAGCCGATTTCCAAATCGAGCTTTATAAAAAATAATATGTTTAATAAAAAATTAAAAGACAAGGTTTACGACCTGGAAATCGCTAATCAGAATATTTTTAGCGAATTAATAAAGCTGAGGTTTCTGGTAGCAGCCAATAAAAAGGAACTTGAATTTGAAGGAACATTGCTGAATCCAGTCAACACCCTTGAAAGAACTATTTTAATCACTCAGTTATTGGTTGAGTATTTAGGGCTTGACCTGAAGGCGGAGTGGGTTGATGACCCCTGCTATCCGAAGGTTGAACAGCCGAAAAAAAGAAACTTTTATTTGGCTAAAAGAAAAAAATATGAAAAGAAAGGCTAAAAATCTCCTCCAAAAAGAAATATCCGACCTGGCGTCCCGCTGGCAGCCAGTGTTAGGCAACTCCGATGATATTGAGATTATGCGGCTATCGACTAAGACCGACGCCGACAGCATGGAGCGGGAACTTAAATTATTAATTAAGCGGGTGACGGTGGACAAAGCGATTAGGTTATCCACCGAAGACACAGGTTATCCACAATAATATGAAGGAGAAAGACATGCAAACTCTCTTCGGTCACTGGCTTAAAGCTAACTGGTTTGAGACGTCGGCTTTTGAATTAAAAATCTGTAAAGAAAAACTGTTCAACTTAAGGAAGATTGAACAGCATCAGCTTGAAAATTTGAATTTAGTCAGGAACGGACTATTTTATTATAAGATTGCCGACGAAGGATTCGCTCAGAAGCCTTTCGACTGTATTACTCTTTACCAGAGACAGGCTTACGTCGTGGTTTTATTCTATGAACCACGCAAGCCGAAGAGATTTTATATGATACCGATTGAAGTGATAAAAGACCTGATTTCGCAAAATATCAAGAGTATTGACGAAAAACGAGCCTTCACAATCGCCGCAGAGAGTGAAATCCTAAAGAATTGATATAATACTCATCTAAAAAACAGAGGCTTCCGCCCCTGCTTTTTATTATTTTTCGTACTTGCTAAGGTCAATTACTCCGTCGGTGGCTTAACGCCAGCCTTCAGATTCAATGCTTCCAATTTTGCCGAAGAACCTGGAATCATTGCTCCACCCAACTTTTCACCAATCATAGCACCGACAACGCCAGCCCCAGGTATCGGGACGGCACTACCAATAACCGCACCAGCGACAGCCCCAGTCGCTCTTTTCATCATTCCACGAAGAGCCGAGCCTTTCGGAATAATTCTTCCTTCGCTGCGTTCCAGCCAGTGAATCATCTCGGAGTATTTAGCAACAGCCGCATTTAATTCTTTTATTTTTGCTTCCCCTTTATAGGCGGTCTCAATCATGTCCTTTACTGTTGCACCCATCGTAGTCGCTATTCTATTTTTCGGAGTCTTAACAGCGAGCGGGTGGTCGAGCTTCCCCATCGCCCAGAATCCAGCCTTATTATTATTAAAAGTAACAGCATCAATCACTTCTGCTTTTTTAAGTTCAGCGGGGTTATTCTCTCTGGCAAATTTAATCTTTTTCTCTGGCGTTGAGCCTTCCCACGTAAAGCCTAGATTCTCTTCGGCGTTTCGCACAATCGAGGCGTTAGTCTGTTTTTTTATTTGAGCGACAGCCTCGATAATGGTATCGTCATCTAACTTCGCTTTATTTCTTTCTTTAAAATTTTCTATCGCCTTCTTCTGAAAATCAGAATAGTCAAATGTTTTTGGAGTTTTAGTCAGGGCTTCTTGCATCGTAGCAAAGGCGGCATCACGCTTTGGGACAAGAGCATCAATCGCCTCGCCGTTAGCTAACCGCTCTGTGCCAGAAGCATCTTTGATTGTTTTTGGAACAACGCCAGAATCCCTCAAATCGGCGATTACAGCTTTTCCGCTTTTCAGCTCATCCCGCATTTCACCCTGTGTCAATTTATAAAATTCGTCGTAAGCCTTTGTTCTGGCGATATTCAGTTTTATGTCCGCCTTAGTTTTTTGAGCTGCCTTGAATTTACCAGCCTGTTCAACGACTGCTGGTATTAATCCTTTTCCAGCATTAGCCGCCTTTGCCGCTTCTTCCGCTGCTTTAGCCGACGCTTTCGCCGCTTCCGACATAAACTTCGGAGCGGGAAGGACGGACGCAATATCGAGAACGTCTTGTCCTGCTTGAGCCAAGTCTGGATGCTGTTTCGCCCAAGCAGAAACTGGTTCTATTATTTTTCCTTGTATTTCGGGATTAGCCACGACAGAAGCACCAAACGCCTTAAAGTCGGATTTCATTTCGTCTGGCATCACCTGTTTTACTCCCTCGACGATAGCCGAACCGAACGCTCTGGGAGCAATAGCGGCGGCACTAAGAGCCAACTTGCCTAATGCCCCCTTATCACCCCTGGCAGTTGCCTCGTCGTATCGTTGTGCAGCACCAGTAAAGCCTTCGTTAATTCCGCTGCCAACTCTCATTGCCCTGTCTTTTGCTTCCTGCCAGAATCCCTGTTTCGGCTTCGGCTGTTCGGGAACTTTCCCGCCCTCAAAGTCAGCAATCTGCTGGGCGGAAAGATTTTTGCTTCTCAAGTATTTGAACTGCTCAAATGATAACGCCATAAAGTTATTTTTTATTAGTAATCTTTAAATATTCATCATACGCCTGCTCGTCAGTCAGCCCGTCCTGCGGTGCTTCGGTTTTTGTTTCAGTTCCGCCATCGTATAGTGAAACCTTTTCATCAAAGTTCTGCAAAGACTTCTCGTCAATCGGCGGTAAGCCGTATGACTCACGAATAGCGTTCAACTGTTTAAGCGGAGAATCCTTTAGCTCGGCAGTTTTGACGGCAAAGTTTTCAGCCGAGTCGCCAAGTATCGGGATTATTGGGACTAGGAATTGCATTTCGGAAGGCGTTACAGCACTGCCAGATAAGTCTTTTCTCATGTTGGCGACAAGCGTTGTAATTTTAGCCTTGACCTGAGCTGCCTCCTTGCCCTTAAATCTTCCCAGCCAATCAGTAATTGTTCCCTGAAAGTTTCCGATTGGATTCTTACCATCTTTGTCTAACTCTTGCAGCAAGGCGTTTAATTCGTTCGCCTTTGATACCGTGGCACGAACGGATGCTTCGGAAATATAATTATCTCCTTCTTGCTTCTTCGCCTTTTCGTAAACAAACGATTCAACTTTTCTTATTGCCTCTGCTTTTTTGTCGCTGTTAATTAAATTTGCCAAATCACGAGAACCAAATTCTTTAAACGTTTTCCCAGTCTCAAGATTTTGAGAAACAACATTGCGTAAATTAGTTCCGAATTCCTCGGACTCTTTGTTTATCTTATAATCAATAAACTCGTTTAAGATGGCGTTGTCGTCGGTTATCCCTTGAGCAACCCTTCTCTTATAAAAATCAATAACCGCTGCCCGCTCGCCTTCAGAAGGATTACCGCCAAAGATTACTTTAACGTTTTTCAGGGCAAAATCCTGAGCCTTGTCGCTGACATTCCCGCCAACAGCAGTTTCAGAGCGGACTTCTCTGCCTTTAAACTGGTCAGCTACCGCCTCTAAGCCAGCCTGAACAGATGGGAATTTAACATAATTTCCGCCCTCAGCTGCTGGTCTTGGCGTTCCCTTCTTAACGTTTGGATGATTTGCTTGATATGAAGGACTCCAGGTTATCCCGCCGAAGTTGTTATTTTGGATGGCGACATTTGATGCTCCGCCATTCGCTTCTTTTTTAACGAGACCAAGAATTTCTTCGTAACCAACACCGATTTTACCAGCAGCGTTTTTAATGTCCTGGACGGTTATTTTGCTTCCTGCCATGTTTGTATCGATATATTTTTGCAGTTCCTCGTCATTCTTTATTTTACCGACATTACTAATGGCACTTTGCACCGAACGGATATAAGCTGTCTGTTCCTCTGGTGTTCCAACAGCATTATAGGTTGACCAGTCGTAAGCATGTCCAGACGGAGACGTGACAACATTTCTATCCTTCGGCAACCACGCTCCGCCGACATTTTCCATTCCAGCAGCTTCGGCGTCTTTAATATCGCCAATGCCAGGGTGAGCATTTTTATAAGCTTCGAGTGCGATATTGTTTTTATATTGCTGATTTGCCAAATCAATGGCGTTCTTGTGGTCGTTCAAGTCGTCCTGAATCTTTTGCAGTCTGTCCGTCTCGTCCTTAAAAGCGGTATAAGCATTGTTATAACTTTGCAACGCCGTGTCCGCCATATCCTTATACGTTCCGCTCATCGCCTTAACGTAGTTCACTGAATCAGCATAATCATTTTTATACTTTTCTGTTTGTGAGGCAATAGAAGCGTTTAACGCCCCCATACCAGTCAGCCCTGCCGCTTCAAAAACAGGCGATGTTCCCAAAGGCTGTTCCATTACGCCAGATTTAGTTCTGATAGCGTCCTGAAGAACTCGCAGAGCTTCGTTTGGCTGCGATAGTCCTTCTAATTTAGTTCCAGCCGCCGTAACGCCTTGTTGCAAGGCGGGCAAATTAGAAGCTGCTGTTGTTTGCGGCAACGGTGCAGCCGTCGGATTGTTTAGCCCCGCACTTCCCATCGAAGCGTCGGCTGCTTTTTTAAATTCATCTGGCAACCCAGTCGGATATGCCAACGAATGCAAAGCATCCCAATCGGTTGAGCTGGTCGGATTCTTTTTATAAATACCCTGATAAGTTTTTAAGGCTCTTTGTTCAGCCGCAATGTCTCTTGAAATTGGCATATTGTTTATATTAAATTGTTAAAATAATTTGTCCAAAAATCTTTATGCGTTGCAGATTGTTTTACACCCTTTGTCGCCATATTTTACTATAAATTTTTACCAGATTCTTGTTTTTGCCGCCATTGGGAAATTATATCAGAAAGTGTAGTTGCAGCTTTTTGTTCCTTAGCGACTGGTGTTGTAGCGGTTAAATTAACTCCCGCAGGATTATATTGTAAACCAGAGATTCCTCTAAGTGCGTTTGTCCCCAACGCCGTTTCAGCTGTTCTTCCCAAGCTCTGTTGCTCTTTAGCGTATTTAGCGGCGGTAGAGGTGGAAATTAATCTGTTTGATTGTCCAACAGAACCTTGCATCTGTTCGGGCGTAATCCCCGCAAAAGGGGTAGCGACTGGTGTTTCGCCAGTTGCTCCATAAGCACCGCCAGTTCCCAATTGTTTGACTCCTTCACCAGAAAATGTCATACCAGCAGCCTCTAAATTGCCCTGGGACGTTTTTACGGCATTGGCGGCATTAACTCCTTGTGCTTCTAGCTCTGCTTGTCTCGCCGCATTGGATTGGTCAACTGATGTCTGCAAATCTTTAAGGGCAACGCCCGTCAATTCTTTATAATACGGGTCAATCGTGCCTGTCTTAACTTTGTTAAAAGTATCTATAATTTCTTTGGTATTAAAATCAGTTGAGTTCGGGTACATCCCGACAACCTGTCTCCAGAGAGCTTTAATGTCAGCTGGCAAATCACTGGCGTCAATCATCGACATCGCATCGTCATATCGTTTTTTGTTTTCCGCACCAGCCGCTTTGGAAACATAGCCGTAAGTCTTTTGTTCTTTCTGTAAAAATTGATTAAGAGCATCAGGCGTTGATTTTGACCAATTCTCCAGTTCAGCTGTTGTAGCCGTTCTGTCAAAATACTTTTGATAGGCATCATTAATCCACTTCTTTTCCGCATCTAAAATAGGCGAGGCTTCAGTCGCCGCAGGCTTGGTTGTTGTCCAGCCTTGATTTTGCCAATACGATAAGTCGCCAGTCGGGACAGAGTTGCTCGAACCGTCTGTAAAATAAATAATTGTTCTTCCACCAGACGATTCTGGCGGAGTAACAGGCGGAGTAACAGGCGGAGTAACAGGCGGAGTAACAGGTGCTTGAGGAAAGTAATCACCAACGCTTCCTCCGTTAAAAGGTTTAGAGCCAGTAACTTGGGTGGCAGTGATTTGACCGTTTGGACTTATGTATAAAGCCATAGTATTTTATATTAAATTAATTATTCAACTTCTAGAACAAAATTGATTGTCACTCCGTTTGGCGTTCCCGTTCTTACCCAGCTGATTGTGACATTAGTTCCGTCAGTCGCCGTTACTGTTCCGACAACTGTTCCGTTGGTATCTTCGTAGTATATTAAGCCTGCGCTTGTTCCGACTAAAGCACCAGTGCTATAACGATAAACACAATAATTTGCCCCGCCAGCATAGAATCCCGTACTTACTCCTATCGCCGCCGCATTAGAAGCTGAAGATGCCGATACTCTGGTTGGAATCTTCGACATACCATGAGCGTAGTTTACGCTGGACGAAGCTGTATCAACCACTCTTGCCCCAGTGATTGTTGCGGCTTCTTCAGTCGATGCTCCCGCAGGTATATTATTATCATTGATAGAATTCGCCCCCTGAATAGAAATCTGTGCAGTCTGAGCGTTGGTGACAATGTTGTTGGCAAAAATATTGTAATCTACAGCCGATGATTCCTCCCTGATTCCGTATTTCGGGTCGGTTGCTGTTGTGTTATTCACCCGATTATTGCTGACGTTGTTATAAGTCGTCACATAGGTCGTGCCGCCATCAACGAATTGCTCAAGCTGAATTTCCGAATAAGTATTGTCTGTTTTCTGCCCGTTATTAATTACTTCGTTCCCGCCAATGCAGTTGTCGTAAGAGCCTTTCAAATAAATGCCGTGTTGTTGATTCATGGAGACGAAGTTGCCGTTTATTATATTATTATTTGATTTTCTTATTAAAATTCCGTTAATCGAATTCGAACTGCAATTACAATTTTGTATCTTATTTCCAGTCGAAAGAGCATCAATAAGAATCCCCGCATCTCCGTTGTTTGAACAGTTGCTGTTTATAAAATTGTTGTAATTAGCGTAACTATGTTCAATCCCCGAATACAGATTATAAGCAAAGTTACAGTTTATGAATAAATTATAATCCGAGCTGGTAACGCCCGAGCCTTGCATATATAAACCAGAGCGATTATTAGAAATACAATTTACGTTGGAAAAAGTGTTGTTATTAGAAGATATTACTCCTTTTATTACAACGTGAAAATCAGTTCCGCTATCAGCCAGCAGGAATGTGTGCAGGGTGTCTGTTCCGTCGGTTGTCTTTGTGCCGCCAGTGCAAACGCCGAAGTCTGTCGTCAGATAGCGGATGATTACGATTCCCGAACCACCAGCTCCGCAGATTCTTGTTCCACCGCCAGCACCACCACCGCCTAAATCATTAGTGCCATTTACGGTTGCGTCTAGTCCACCACCACCGCCACCAGTGCCACCAGTTCCTCTTGTCCCAACGGTTGAACTGCCACCGCCAGCACCGCCGCCTGCATAAGTAACTGCTGCCCCAGAAATTGAGTTAGCCGTTCCATTACCGCCATTTCCGCCAGTGGTTGACGCAACGCCAACTTGTCCAGCTTGACCAGCCCCGCCGCCGCCAGTTGTAACTCCAGTTAAAACAGATATTCCGCCATTCCCGCCCTGAGAACCTATGCCTGGATTTAATGTAAAAAGGACACTGCTTTGACCGACTCCGCCACCGCAACCGCCATTCCCGCCATGTGTGGTTTCGTTTCCACCACCGCCCCCGCCATAGACTGTTATCGTATTAAAAATAGAGTCACCACCTGGGTTTCCTCTTCCTACCGCTACCTTCGCTGCTCCGCCAGCTCCAACTGTAACTAAATAATTACCAGCAGAAACATTGTGTGCGGCATCATAAACAAAACCGCCGCCGCCTCCGCCGCCGTCACCCCAAGCACCAGTGGAATTTCCACCGCCGCCGCCTCCCCCAATTGCTAAAACTTTTATTGCTGGCATATATTAAGTGTAGTCAAGAATCGAAATTCCTGTGTAATTATTATCATTTGAATTTATATTATTAAACACGTTGTGGTTCGCTCCGTATAGAAGAATCCCGTTCTGATTATTCCCGTTAGTGTTGATATTACTGAACTGGTTGTAGTCGGAAGCAACGATGTCTATTCCGTCCAAGCCAGAATTAATTATATCTAAATCGGAAAAGACGGAATTAAACACGTAAGCAAGGCTCAGGCTGGTCGTATAGGTTGCGTCGTTTTCGTTCATTATAATATTCTTTACTACTATCCCTAGGCATCCTTGCAGATAAATCGCCTGACTTGCCACCGCCACATCCTGACCCTTAACCGTAAAATTTTCCATTATAACGTTAGTTTTAAATGTTCCTGCATAGTATGTTAAACCGCTGGCAGCACTCCCCAAATAGGTGCTAACCAGTTCAAGATGCGTATCATCCGTGACCGTTAAAACTTCATAATAGTTTCCGCTGAAAACGATATAATCTCCCGCCGCCAGGTTTGACGCCCAAAGCGTTCCCGTTCCCGTGACTATCGCATCGGCAGTTACGGCAATCGTTCCCGCCCGATAACTCGTATCACCCAAAACCTTAATGGCATTATCGCCGTTAAGATTTATAATAGTGTTTCGTTTATCTTCACCAATTAAATAAATATTAGACTCAAGCACCAAATCGTCGGGTAAAATATACTCACCGTTCTTCAGATAAATTGACCCGCCGCCTGCACGCTTCGCTTCGTTCAGAGCATCAAAGACGTTCGTGTGCGTGCCGTCCCCCTTCAAGTCAACGATATAGTCAAAGTCCCTAAAGCTTACTTTGTTTATGCAGATTGAGCGTTCTGGTATTTCCTGATTTACTTGGCTAAAATTAATGTTCGCTAAAACGCTGGCAGGAATAGGAGTGCGGTTATTATTGACATCAAAGCCCGCCTCAGCCAAGTCTGGGTTTCTGTTGGTGTTGTTTACAGTATTATTCAATCCTGCTATTCCGCTCATAAAGTTGAGTCTTGCCCCAGTTGAAGCGAGAGACCTAGAATCTCAAACGCTTGATTGGGGCTATATTCTTTAAATTCAAATTCAATTAAGTGTCCTGTTAACCTTTTATCAAAACTATTAATTACGCCCGTGAGCTGCCCGATGTCGGTAAACGGCATTACCACCTCCTGATTGCGGTCATAGACTCTGAATCGGATAGTTACGCCCTGGGCGTATTGAGCGTAAACCATTATTTTATTGACTGTTTTCTGAACGGCGGGGTCACCAAAGTCGAACGCCTTTGTCCGCACGTGAGCAATAATTGGCTTGCCATCATCGGCATAAATAGGCGTAGTATCGGTATATTTAGATTTAACATGCACCATGCCGTCAGACACTCCGAGATAAAGAAAATCATCAACGCCGTCGGTATAGCGGGCGAGAACGCCAACACCATCGTAAAGCTCCCGCCATCGCCACATGCCAGTCGCAAAGGTATAAGTTGCCATACAGTTGGCGTAAGATAAGCCGTTGGCTTCTGTCGCTCCCAAGTAAATTATGTATTCTCCATCCACGACTTCGGACGTCCAATTTGTTGCTGTTGAATTCATCAGCAATTCTTTTATGTCGTTGCCAATCGGCGTCGGCTGACCGCCCGTGCTTGTCCAAATATTGTCTTTATTCGCCCAAATAAGATAAGAGGAAAAAGTATTGATTGTCCGATTATTGATACAGCCAATGTCAAACATGTTCTTGCGACTAGACTGGTCATAAACATAGGCAGAGAACTCGGTAAAAACAATTAATCTGTCCCAATTAGAACCCATGCCCGTAATACTTTCAGAATAGTCCACGTCAAAGAAGTCGGAAGCGGGCGTCCAAGTTATCGCTCCTGCGACAGGAACAGAAGAATAGTAAACCCGATAAGGATAAAGTGTTGAGCCAGAATAGCAATTGGCGACATACAGGCGGTCACGATAGCGGGTGATATATTTGCCCTGTGCCATGTTGGTTACATTGGTTGCGGTTGAAAACGTCGTGCCTGTTAGCGATGCAACAGGGAGAAAGACAGAATCGGTTGAGTCGTAGCCGACCATAAAGCAATAGCCGATAAAAGTTTCAAAATCAACCCGCGAATCTTCAAAACCGTCCCAAGTCGCCCCGACATTAATATCCGTCCATGTGCCTGCGTTGTTATATTTCAGAGTTAAGTTAGTCCCTGCGGCGTTATTAATCGTCGCCAAGACTTTATTGACAGAAGATGATTGGCGAAAATGATAAAGCCCTGTCAGTGATTTGCCAGCTTCCAGCGTTGTCCCGACCTTGCTGTAACCCAAGTCTTTGATTATTTTGCCAAGCTTATAAGAAAGATTGACGCCGTTACAGATACTGAGCTGATTGTCCGCCATTAAAAGCGGCGACAATTCGGTTGACGGCGGAGTGAGAAAGTTATTTAGATGTCGTTCGTTCATCAACATATTATCTAAAAGTTATAATAAATCGTATCTTCCAAAATAGGCAACTTGTAAGAGTTAAGACTCCCCTGAATCGAATCGTTAAATTCTTTCATAAATATTCCGAAGTTCTCGAAATTCCGCTTTCGCTTCTCAATTTTGGCGGCGATAAAGGTTTGCATATCATCAGTAAACGGAACTTCTGTCGTGGAAGCGAATTCAGTGAAGCGGGTAAGCTTTTTAAGATATTCCATCCTAAAACTATAACCATTGTACTCTGTGTCCACTGGACAATTAACAACTATTTTGTTGTCAATCGTAATCGTATATTTATCTGGCAAGCCTGGATTAATGTTCTGCCAAACGATACTGCCAACGGCGATAATTGCCGTTATGTCAGCGGCAGGTATTCCGCTTAAAGTATTGGTTGATGTGTCATTAGCGGTATAAACAATGTCCATTCCGTTAATAAAGACCGTGCCAGCTGAAGCGAATTCTGCCGTATTAGTTAAAACAATCGAAGTCGCTGCTACTCCCGCTTGCGTGGCAACTGTCGTTCTTGAAACATCAGCATATATAACGTCCATCTCGTCATTATCAATAAACTTTAATCTGGCGTTGCCGAATTTAACGCCCTTTAATCCTTGCACGTTGCCTGGATATTTTAATTCATACGTCAAGCCAGTCAGAGCATAGGTATTTTCATATTGAATGGCAGTAATAGAGGAGTCGTCAGGCACTAACTCAAACTTCCAATCATACTTAGTAATTGAGTCCTGACAGTCGTTAGCGTCCTGAAGAAGCTGTTTCTCGCCGCTATATTGCCCGCCAATCTCAACTGAGGCGTCGGCACAGGCTTTTTCCACTATATCCCTAACCGTTGTGCTTCCCAGGCCAGAATAAGACACTCCAGTCGAATAAGAGCTATAAGTCGTCAAAATAAGGTTGTAAAAACGAACAAAGAAATAACCAGTTGAATTTGTCAAGTCCTGATAATAGCTTTCCTTTCTGTCAGCGTTTATCGCTTGAACTGAGCCGAGAACGACTTTAGCACCTGTTAAGGTTGTTGCACGAGAGAACTCCACCTGATTATAATTAATAAGGGTAACTGGCGTATCGGCGTAATGGTCTCTGGTCGTATTAGTGGCAAGAGTAATTGTTGTGCCAGTCGGTGCGGTAGCGGCATGAAGCTTCACTATTTCCGCCGTTGGGTCGCCAAAGTTGCCGATTAAAATGTAATTATTAATGGCGAAACCAGAAATACCAGAAACCGAAATCGTTCCCGACGCACTTGGCGAATCAGTAATTAGCCGAGTTGTTTTCATGCTGTCAGTCAGCGTCAGATTGCTGACCAATAAGTTTGCGTTTTCTATGCGGGTGTTTATCATATATTTATATTAAAAATTAAGTCCTTTAGGAATTGAGTCAAATAAGTCAGTCTGAACTGTCGCACTCTTGATAGCGTATAAACAAGCTTGAGCCGAGCGTTCTGGCGAGATTTCTCTCATCTTACCGCCGATTATGATACCGAATCTTCCTTTGCCAACGCCTTCAAAGACGATTTTGCCTTCATTGTTCTTGATAAATTGTTCATCTGTCATAGATTTTTCTTTTATATTAAACCCTCGTAAATAAAAAACTTTATCCAAGGCGTATTTCTTTTCTTCCTGCCAATAAGAGTCTGAAATGTTGTAGTACGCTGGTAAACCATCTCCTATTTCTCCTCGTCCTTCAATCATTACATAATGATTTAAAGTTCCGACTGGATTAAGAATTCCATCGCCGTCTGCAAATCTGACATTCCCAACCGCAGGTGATATGGCTATATCCATAGCCATATCCTCAATATCAAACCTTTTAAGAAACTCCGCACCTAAGTCTTTCATCTCCTGCGTGATTGCGTCTTTGCTCATATACTCATTCCAACTATTCGCCTTATTCGGATAAAGGCTTTCAGGAATCAGTCCATAGGCCTTGATGCAATTCATTACATTCCAAAAGGTGTTGCCGTAAATCGTGGTATTGCTCATTGATGCGGTGTAGCGAACAGAGAAGTCAAGATTAGTGTCTTTGTTAAAATATCCATTATCTCTTAACCACTCAAAATTGTTTTTTACAAAGAGTTTAGTATTCATCAAAGTCTGTATCGCTTTTAGCGTTGCGAAGGTGACGCACGCTTCCGTATCAAACGCATTATTAAAACCTGCGTTAATAAACTGGATTTTATTGGGACGAGTAAGATAGGTTTTCCAATCCATTTTTATAATTTATACAGCTTATTTAAACTATTTCTTAATTGTAGGAAAACATTTTCAATGAAATACGCTTCAAACTCAATCTCTTCTGCTCCTATTGTCTTCGCTTCCCATTGAAACTGCTTGTAGTGAATCACCTCGTGAAGAAGAACATCATAAGAACTCATCTCGAATCCCCACGTTCTTAACAAAAGAAGAAAATAACATATACCTTCTTTGTTTTTCAAGCAAATCATACACCCAAGACTTGTTTCCTTCAAGATTTTAAATCCTTTCTCTATTTGAGGTTTAATATCTTTATAATCTTTCTTAAACGACTTGGAAAGTTTAGTCTTATTTATCCACTCCTCAAAGTTCTTAAAAGTAGCACCGACACAGACAATTATTTCCGAGTTAAATATTGCTATTGGTTCAAGAAATATCTTTTTAGTAGCTCCTGACATTTAAGCAAAAAGTTATAGTAAATAAAACTAAGAACATTGTCATCACTAAGATTGCTTTCCAATAAATACTCATAGCTTATGAGAAGTTAAAATATAAGTAAGAAGCGTTCCGCAAGCAGTTGCCAGTGTTGAAACGAGCAACATTATGTTCCACGATGGTCTGCCTAACAGCTTGTCCTTAATCTGAACAATGTCCTCAGCCAGCTTAACCAGCAAGGAGTCGTGACTCTTTAGCATCTGCGTATTGCAGGCTAAATCCACTTTCATATTTTCTAAATCTTTTTCATCCATACAGATTGATTATGTAAATAAAGATGAACACAACTGCTATTGAACTAAAATACAGGAATACAGTAAGGATTACAGCTAATGCCAAGCAAATAGCCAATTTAATCGTCCATTCAACGCTATCAAAGAAAAGTCGGTAAAAGTATTCTAAGAACTTTCTGTTCGTATTATTTAGGAGCTTTAACCAAAGCAGACTTAATACCAACTAAGGCAAGTCCTTCCATTATTTGCTCGGCGTTAAAGTCGTTTATACAACCAATGATAATCCAGCATACGCCAGAAATATACAGCTTCTTTCCGTCTAGAAACTTCCAGATTACTAAAGCTAAATTGTAGATTGTCTTCATAATATTTAGGTTAGTTTATTAGAATTGAGAGGGGGTTAGCCTCTCTTAGACTAGACCACCCCCTTCCTGTGTTTACACTTTTCTCTTAAAGAACAAATCCCTTGGCAGAAGACACTCCGCAATCTTTGGCTATGTCGCCTGATAAAATCGCTGGCGTGTCTTTGTTTGTCGCTTACTGTATCAGCTTTTTTAGCCTTTAGGTAATCGCTGATAAGTTTTACCTGATAGGCGTTAAACTCTTTTAAGTTATGACAACACATTGAATCTCCTTAGGTATTTGTGTTTACTGTCTTCACGTTCGCTATTAGATTAGTATTTATGCTTTTTATATTCGCCCTAACATTAGTGTTATATGTTTTAATATTGGATGTAGCTGGGACATAAGCAACCATTCCGACAACTGAACAACCCCTGACTGCGACGGCATTGTTTTCCACGTTACCCATTTCCATCGCATCAATTCCTCCAGTTGTCCACGCAGTTGCAGTCGCTGGGTCAACAAGCGTCAATAATCCTCTTGAACTTGCTGTCGTTGTCCCATTAAAAGTTGCTGTATCAGTCGCTGATGCTCCTGACTTTATTCTTAAAAAAGTCGCTGAAGTGACAGATGTGTTTTCTCTCGTCAGCGTAACAACTTCTAAGGCTTTAATCGTTCCTGTAATCGATTTAGTCGCACAGGACTGCATATCGAAAAGAGCGATATTTGGATTTCCAGTAGTCGGCGATTGAACATACTCGGCAACGGCCGGAGGAAGTTCATTGACTTGAGTATAATCACTTGCCCCAGTTCCATTAGCCCACGACATTGTTGAGCCATTAGTAATCGGAAGAATTGATTTGACTTCAACATCTCCTGTCTGATAAGCGGCATCGTCTATGACAATATCATCATAAAAAAAGTCTACATTTTCCGCTGGGTTTGAACCAATAACATCACCAAAAAATATGCTTCCACAATTTACATTAGTCAAATCAGCATTACCTGAAAGCTCTGATGTTCCGTTTATCTTTAACTCATAAGCCGATGTCGGAGTTCCAGTCGTTACTTTGGTATCTATCCGATACCAAGTATTTACTGATAAAACTGTTGCTCCGGGAGAACCGATAATTGTTCCATTTTTATCAAAAACTGATAACTTTCCATTCTTATCCAACTTTACTTTAAACTTTAAATCGGAAGAAGTGTTATAAACACTATGAATACAAACAGGATTCGTAGTCGGTTTTACCGCATATCTGAAATAAAACTGACTATAAATAGTTGCGTGATTAAACCCTGTTCCATTTCCAAGACCAGCAAAAGCATATAAATAAGATTGAAAATAACACGCTTCTGTCGTAACAGGGGTTATTCTTCCTGCATAAGTTCCTGTTCTGACTGTAGTAGTTGAAATAGTCGCTCCTGCTCCTGTTGAAAGAGCATCACCGATATTAAAAGTGGCGCTTCCAAATTCAAAACCTGTAAAACAAATTAAAGCCATAAAATTTTTATCAAGCTACGGTTGTTTGTGAATCACTTGACGGGAAGAACGCCAGAGTATCAGCATCTAAACCGAAGCCGACAACTCTAATTACAGCGTCCGCACCAGTCGGGATTGCTTCCTGAATTGCACCTAGAGTCTCGCCTGCGTATTGAACCGCTCCAACGGTCATATTCCAAGCGTCTATATGAACAAACGAGCCAGGTAAAGCAACCTTCATCGCCTCACCGTCATTCTTCGCCTCTAATGCTATTCCCATTAAACCAACGCAAGTTGCTATCGCATCAGCATCAACCTCTAACCACTTACCGCCTGTGCCGAAGAAAACTAAATCACCGACTGCTGAAGAATATCCTGCATTAAACGAATCAGTATAATTCCCTGTGCATTGAGCATTTGTTGTTGGTAAGGTTAGCTTAACTCCACCTCCTGCTGGTAGTATTATTCCGGCCCCAGTCGCTGCCGTTATTGTATTGTCCGCAACGATAGTATGACTTCCTGTATGTTCGCCGATATGGTCAGCTAAGGTAGTTGTTGAGTGTATTGTAGTTAAATCACTTTGTCCTGCATTTGTAATTGTGTTATCAAAAACTATTGTATGAGCTCCAGTCGTTTCTCCAATATGGTCTGCCTTCGCTGTCGTAAATGTTCCTGCTGCTGCCGTTGCTCCACCAATCGTTACCGCATCTGCCGTGCCACCGTTTATATCCGCTGTCGTTAAAACTGCCGAAGCCGAGGTTAAGACTCCAGTTGAAGCGTTGAAGGTTAAGTTGGTATTTGTCTTTAAAGGAAGAGAACCTGAAACATCAGTAACGAAAGCTATTGAACAAGAAGTATCGGCGGTTTCCGCTGCTGTTGTAACTGTTCCTGCGTTGCCCGATACAGAAGTTGGGGCTGCCATCATAGCGTGCTTATGGTCTTGTCTGGTCGCAAACGCCGAAGTTCCTAGTGCCGCCGCATCTCCAAACGCTTGCGTAGAAGGAACTGTGACATCAAATAATGCCTTATTCGTGTAAGCCGTTTCTCCGTTGGTAATCCCAACATAATTATAAAGTCCAGAAGCAGGTGCTGTCGCTATTGGAGCTAAACCTGCTACTGAAGTTGAAGCGGCAGGATAACCAGAACAAGACGAAAGAACTCCCGCTGTTGGAGTGCCAAGAGCAGGCGTAGTAAACGAAGGAGATATAAGAGGTGCTTTTAAAGCAAGAGCATCAAAGACTGCGTTACCAGAGGGAGCGATTGTTGTGTGTCCGTCAACAATCGAATCTTCAACCTGCGATACTATGTCAGTAGTCATCGCAACTGTTCCGTCTTTAGCTGGAAGAATATTTGTATAATCTGTCGCACTCGTATTCGCCACACTGATAATATTTCTTCCAGTAGAAGTGCCAATCATTGATATTTTATCCTTATCAAATTTCTTCTCTGCCGTGACAGTCTGCACTGTACCTAACAACATATCTCCACCACCAGCAGAAATATCAGAAGTTAAAGCTAGAGTTCCGTCTTTAGCTTGTAATATTGCAGTATAATTACTGGAAGAAGTATTAGCATTTGAGAGTGTCGTTGTCCCAGTCGAAGTGCCTTTAGTAATAATCGTGTCTTTGTCAAAAGTCTTAGCACCAGTTATTGTCTCTGCTCCTGCCGTATGAACTAATCCTATATTTGAGTTTGCCGAATTATCTCCCGTATTCGTTCCAGTTACTGAAGCTGTATCAGCCACAGTTAAAACTTTAGGTGTCGTTCCTGCTGTAATAGTAAAGCCAGTTGTTTGCGGTGCTACTGGATTAGCTACAACAAGCGGACTAGCCCCTGTTCCTGTTCCAGTGAGAGTAGCGTCAGTCGCGACTGTTGATAAATAGTTCCCTGAAGGACTGCCAATCTGGCTAAATTTATTTCCAGTTAATAAAGTAACAGCTCTTAGTGTCCAATTGGTAGTAAAATCAATTATTATTTTTCCAATACAAATAAGTTCTGGTGCTTGCGTTGTGAGTGTTCCTAAATTAAGCTCGCTTGGAAGTCTTAAAGCTTCTGTGTTTACAGCAGTAGTTATAGCACCAGCACTTGCGTTTGTAGCTTGAGTAATCCATTGAGGTTGAATAAATAAATATCTGTATGCTTGCGAGTTAGCCGAAGTTGTAACTGGCAAAGCATAAATCCAAACAGTCGCTGCACTATTGGCTGGCATCAATGTCTGTCCCCAGTTCGGAGTTGAAAAAGTATTGTAGTAAGGATTGTTGGTGCTTAAAGGAATAATATCAGTTGCATCTAGAGTATAAGCACCGACAGAAGTTCCAGTAAGATTATAGATTGTATATGTTTCAGAAGTTAAGGCAGGCAAAGTCGTTGCTAAATCTTCATCTTGAATAATAGTCTGGTCAATGTTTGGTCTTCTATCTGCCGCAGTAGTAGAACTTAAAGCATAGCTTGCTGCTGGAATCGTTCCACCAGAGCTTTTGTAAGTTCCGATAGTTTCGTGAAATTCTTGGTGGTCTTGCCAAGGCATAAAGCCGTGGCTTTCTCTTAAAGCATATTTATTCGCAGTTCCATAATAAACTGAAGCAATTAAAACTTGGTCGAATCCAGAGAAAGCGTCAGTAGTCCAGACAAAGTTAGCTCCATCATAAGAAAGAAAATAATTATGGTCGGCAGTGTTAGTGTGTGCTGTCGAAACCCAGCCATTTACAAATGTCGGATTAGCCACTGAAACATCAACTCCTTGATAATAAGCTACGAAAGCTCCAATAAGAGTTATCTTTTGAGTAGTCGGGTCATAATTTATTGTAGGCTGAACAGAAAAGCCTGTCGGCTCTTTAGTTAAAGCGTTTTGTGTTGTATTTATGTAAGCAGAATTATCAAAGTTAACGACTGTTCCGTTACCCTTTAAAAAGCCAGTTCCGTTTGTTGTTGTCGAAGTCGTTATATTATCAAAAGTAATAGAGCGATTAGGAAAGGTGTAAGACTTATTGGCACTTGCCAGTGAAGCCGTATTAAAACTAGCCTGAAGATTTGATGTCGGGTCTTGAATATAAACAACGCCGTTAGCTCCTGCACCTGTCTTAGTGCCTGGCACTAACTCAACGTTACCGCCATCATTAGCACCACTACCTTTAGCATCACCGCCTTGTATTAAAATGCCAGCACCAGCACCACCAGTCGTAGTCGAACCGCCATCTCCACCAATAATAGCGATTGTTCCGCCAGGTGCTACGCCAAGCCCATCGCCAGCGGAAATTACAAGATTATCTCCTCCAGTAGCCGCTGTCGTAGCGTCCTTTGTTCCAAAAGTATAAGTTGCTCCGTTGCCAACGCCAAAATTCAAGTCAGTATTAACCGCCGTTGAAACTAGGTTGGAAAGTGCGGTATTAGCACCTGTACTCGTGTCCGCTTTGTTTACGAAAGCCCCGCCTACTTTGGCGATATATTCGTTAGCGGCACTGTCAGCCAAAAGATTGAGTTCCTGTACATCCAGTACCTCGCCGTTTGTTAATTGGTCTGCTGTTCGTGCCATATTTAAAGCTTAATATTTAAACCAAGATTCCGATAATGTATGTTGAGACGTTCCCTGTAAATTCCTAAGCGAACATCCTCTTGCCGATTGTTTAGTGCCTTTTCGTTTAAAAAAATTTCCTTGTTACGTAATTCTTCCTTTTTAGTTCTGTCTTTCTCGTCTTCTGTTTTTAAAAATTTTTCCTGCTCAGAAATTTTGACAAGATTCTCATTCATCTTTTCCTGAAGTTTATCAAAAAAGATTTTACCTTCTTTAATATTGTTTTTAACCAGTTCAAGCTTTTTAGTTTCTTCATCATATTTTTTTCTTATTTCTAATAATAAAATATTAATGTCTGAAATGTTTTTTTCTATTTTATTTTTTGTGTCTATCAGCTTCGTCTCTTCGTTTTTATAATCATTAAATTCTTGTTTATTCCGAGAAATAGTTTCACTCTGTGCCAGTATTTCCATTGCTAAAAAATTATTGTTAGTAACCAGTTCGTTATTTTTTTCCCGCAAATAAATATTTTTGTCTTCCAGTTTGTTTATCTCTTGCTTAAAATCCGACAGATTGCTTCCAATGCTTTCGCAATTTTCTCGAAGTTCTTTTGTCTTAGCCTGATATTCCCGCTGTAAGAGAATGTCGTGCAATCTGTTAAACATATTTAAGCGTTATCAACGGCTGTAATTGTTATTGTCACTTTACCAGCAGAGTATGCCGTAATATTAAAAGTCAACCAGTCAATACCATTGATGTTCGCCTCATACAGCCTGCAAACATCCGTTCCAGTCGTGACGACTCCAGTCGCTCCACGCACGGGAGCGGAGCTATCAGCAAGATTCGCTAATTCTATGTAATCCCAGGCGTTAGTCGGCGATTGAGCCGATGCAAATGCCGCCGCATCGTCACCGATTGAGCCGACGCATTTTACGGTAGAATTAGAACTATCGCTTGTGGCGATACAGATAACACAATTTCTAAAATCCTTAACGTCAATAAAGTTGCCTATACCAGTCGCCGCTTTTGCACTCATTATTGTATAAATTTTTCGATTACGCATAGTTATTTATTTTATTTTATCTGCTAAGGCAGACAAAATTTAATTAAGCATTATCGACTAAGGTTGCCGTGATAGTCACCGCACCCGCAGTCCAGTCTAAATTAAACGTTAACCAATCAACGCCATTGACGTTGACTTCATAAGAGTTACAAACATCCGCTCCGGTTGAAGAAACGCCAGTCACTCCGCGCACGGGAGACGAACTATTTGATAAATCTGCCAGCTCTAAATAGTCCCAAGCATTAGTTGGTGATTGAGTCGCCGCAAAATCTGGGGCGGTGTCGCCGATTGCTCCGACACAATAAGCAGTAAATGTTGATGTGCCGCTGCTAGAGATGGTAACAACGCAATTTCTGAAATCCCTGACGTCAAGAATATTGCCGATTCCATCCGCTACCGCTGCACTGAAGATTGTATAAATTTTTCGATTACGCATATTAAGTTGTTAGATTAATAATCACTACAAGAGCGGCAATTTTTTTGCCGCTCTAAAGTAGTTATTAAGTTCTTCCTTGGTCAACTATCGGTGTTTCTTCGACCACTGGAGTCTCGACAGCTGGTGTCTCAACTTCAGGGTCTAAAATTGTCTCTTCCATTTTAGTCAGGATTAATTAATTAGACAAATATTTTCTTTATAAACTTTATTTTCTTAAAGTTTATAGAAAAAAGAAACAAACGTCCGTTTTTGCCAGTGTCGTAATTTCTCGCCTTTAAACAACCAAAGCCAAAAACCGCTCCCTCTAATTCCTGTTTATTATATGCCTTCAATTTTTTAAATATCGGCATAAAAGATTATTTATTTTTTACTTTTTCCCAAATAGCCGTAACCTTGCCATGAACATAATCCAATTCTTCCATGATGGCAGTAATGTCGATGTTCCCAGCTTCAGTAAAACCAACCCCGCCGCAACTCGAACATGGATTCTCTTCTATCTCCTCTTCAGTAACTGGTGCTACTCCATGAAAAACTCCTGTCGTAAGGCATCGTGGACAATTAATGTAATACTTTGTTTCGCTCATAAATTTTGCATTAGTAAATAATTTGTTCCAGGGGAGATAAAATCTCCCCTGAGCAAAGTATCTATTAAGAAGTAGTAGCTAATGTTCCGCCGTTCAAACCATTGTAGTTGTTGATAAAGCTGTAAGAACCGCCACCGCTTAAATCGGTAGTAGTCGTATTAACAACAGCCATATTGTTTCTTGTCGCACTTCCGCCGCCAATCGTAATGCAGTTCGTAATAGTGCTTGTCGCACCACCGCCGCCGTTAGCAGCCATGATGTCGTTATCATTAACCTGTCCTTTGTAGGAAATGTTATAGATAACGCTGGTAATGGTGTTGCCATCGCCAATCATGAAATTATTGTGCAGCACTTTCGCCCAAGTATTGCTTGAGCCGATATTAATGACCGAAGAAAATGTCAGGTCAGAAACAGCAGACGCAAAGGTGTTTCTCTCAAAGCAGAGGAATGAGCTTGAAGACGCTGAAGCATCAATCGAAGGAACGCCATTAGTAGTTGTGGCATACAAGCCAAAGTGATTGTGATGAATGTGTGTGCAGTCGGCAACGCCACCGCTCATCATAACAAAGCTTTGGTTGTTGTAGTTCTTGCAATAGAAGCCAGCAACTTCGCAGTTTCCGCCAGAAAGGAGAATCGCATCGTCATCAGCAACCATGTGCAATTTTACGGCACTGTTGCTGCCAACTTCCTGTTTGTTCGATAAATAATCGAAACCAAGCAGGTGGACGCTTCTTTTGCTCATCGTCAGTTTTACCGCCAAGTCGTAGTCGTTGTTTGACGGCATGACTAAGACATAATCATTTCTGCCAGCAAGACAAGCATCTAATGCGGCTTGAATCGCTAAATTATCAGTGTCGGCACTTTTCGTTGTGACATAAACTCGTGGCACTCCATCGCTATCCACTGGAAACTCGTTCATTATATCGGATGTCCACGCATCTTCAGCGTGACAAACGAAAAATATTTTTCCCAAAGTAGCAGGAAGCATTCTCGAAATAGCACCATAGCGGCTATTTTGAAATCCGTTTAACATAATTGTAAATTCTTCGATAGCCACCGACCAGCCAGTATCACCTCAAGCGAGGGATTTACCCTATCGTTAAATTATTAAGATTTTTTAAAATTATTTTACCTAATTAGTAATCTTAATTATTTAAAGTTTTGGCTAGAGGGGAGAGATTACCTCCCCTCTACTTGCGTCTGCCGAACCAAATTTATATCTAATATTAGCCTAAAAATCAGGCACTTCCGTCACCCTTCGAAAGTTTCAGCCAGACACCAGATACTGTGCAGATTCCGTAACCACATCTGACCCCAAATTGCCAATCGTCGGTGCTAAATTCATCTCCGTTATTTCCTTCAGACGGACTTTTCAATCTCGGCTCTTCAGCGACGCCAAGATAAAGAGAAGAATTGGCTGAGGACGCTAAACCCCAATAATATCTCTTTGTCGAATCTACCGCTCCTGCCGCAGTTGTGGCGACACGAGGAAGAATAACGTGGCGATATTTGGATTTATAAACGTTGACAACATTTGAATTCATACCAGTAAGGTCAGCAGTGGATTGCAGATATTCTTTGGCAGTGTTGACAGTGTTCGGGTCGTCAGTTGTCCAGAGGATATCAAATTCCATTACCATCTTCTCGCCGAATTGGTTTAAGGTCTCTTCAGCAACCAGTCTCTCCATTCCTTCTAACGCACCTTTGGATAACTTCGGGTTATTAGCAAGAATATTGCGATAAGTTGCGGTTGTTCCTTTCAAATAGTGACCAGTGGAAGCCAAACAAAGAGTATCGCCAGTTGCAATATCAATTGTGTTGGAATCCATATCGGTATAAGTAGTTGCTGTTGCGAAGGTTAAGCGATGAGACAAATCTAAATCCATTCTGCGTGCAGCTTGAGCGGCATTGCCAGTCAAGCGAGCAACAACTTCAGGATATTTATTCTGTGTTCTCATTTCATAGGTGATTCCGATGTCCATAGCAACACGTTTTATTGCCATGGTTTTATCGTAGCCTTGTTGCACTTTTGCTCTCTCAGCTTGAGAACCTTCTCCTTTGGCTTTGGCGTACTCTTCAGAATCTATTTCGCTAAAATTTCTTGTGTTACCGCTGTTTTGAGGTATCGGATATTCCTTTACCAAGCCAGAACCTCTCATGACTTGTGCTACGCTAGCATAGGCTTTTAACCAAATTACGCTAGCGAGTTTGACAAAATCATTCAAACTAACTGTATTAAGTTCCATTTTGTTATAATATCTCGCTCCTACAACACTGATTGTTTAGGTTGAAGGTTTTTTTAGAAGATATTAATAATTAATTATTTTTAAGAATTTGCTTTTAATCTGGCATCAGTACCAACGTTCAAGATGAAATGACCCTTGGTTGTGCTAATAAATTTAACGCATTGCACAATGTCGTAATTGGAAGCACTCTGGTCAACGCCAGTACCATCGTCAGCAGTGGTCAAGTCAAAATATAAGCCGACAGAAGTTGTTGCCAGTGTGCCAACAGCGACTGGGGCTTCCCAAATAACATTCTTTTCCACAGGTACTTCAATCGGAACTAAGCGAGCAACTGCATAATCGGAATCAGCCGTTGTGATTGCCTTTCTGATTACACCAACCATATCGTAGTTATTGGCAGTATTTGTAGCAGGAATCAAAACTCCGCTAGAATAAGCCATTAATGCACCGTTTGTTACCGCTCCAGCAGAGGCAGCAACAGGAAGATACATTATTTTTGTCTTTCCTTCTTTGCGAATAAACGCCATATAAGTAAGTTTTAAAACTAATAAATAAGCCCTATTACACAAAAAAACACGATATTTGTGTAATATTCGTGTTGTTAACGCAGTTTCTCTGCGAAGAAAATATGGCTTTTTTTAACGCTGGTATTGCTCCATCGGATAAGTTGTCGATTCCGACCAACCTGTTGCCAGATTAGCCGAATATTGAAAACCTATGTCTAAAAAAGGCACTATAATCATTATACCACCTTATCTTCAATTGGGGAAGATGATGTTTTGATTTTTGTCAAGAGTCTAAGGTTAATGTCATCCCCGCCAGAGCAGTTAAATGTGCTTCTTAATAACTCTTCCCGCAAATTATGAGCTAAGACCTCTATCGAATTGGCAATGTTACGACAAAAATAGAAACCCAGGTCATAATAAGCCAACTCTGCCAAGAATTTACGAGCGAACAGGTCGTTGATATTGTCGGTAACATTACCAGTACCCTTTGTTTCCGACTTGATTAAGTCAAACAACTCTTTATTAATTACAACTGAATTATTGTCATCGACGAACTCGACAGAAAGATTTTTTTCATCCTTGTCAAGCGTAATCTTAATCTCTTTTGTTCCAATAAACATATTGAAATATTAATTAATAAATTGAGAATTTATTTCGTATTCCCTTCCGTCTTCCGTTCTCACCTTATAGACAATGGCGTCGGACATTGTTGTTTCCGAAATAACATCTGCTTTGATGTGCGTAAATCGGCGATTAAAAATTACCAAGTCCATTTCCTCAGACGTTTTGTCTTCGTAATAAATTTTAATAGTCTGTTTTTCTGACCAAACTCCAG
>Ga0315288_10000862_pt1 | contig 38738 bp, 65 predicted proteins | sample YL17G11_20_MG_FD_203454 | JGI IMG/M metagenome (GOLD analysis project Ga0315288, IMG submission 203454) | Sediment microbial communities from Yellowstone Lake, YNP, Wyoming, USA - YL17G11_20 | ecosystem: Environmental > Aquatic > Freshwater > Lake > Sediment | place: USA: Wyoming | collected...
TACATACTATTCTCCTGTAGAATTAAGACATATAGGAGAATAAAATATGCCGAAACCGAGTAATAAATCTGCATCTAAACAATTCGAATATCCTAGTTTAAACCAAAATTGGTGGATAGAAACTAGTAATACAAGTTCTAAAGATGAAGGCATATATGTTGCTTCCAGATTTTTGCCTGAACGAATTTCGATGTGGAAAGCACTCCAATCTAATGGATGGAAAATAATTTCATCTTGGATTGACAAAACCAACGGAAATGAAGAGGAAGATTTAGGCGACCTTTGGCTACAAAATCAAAATCAGATTTACGATTGCGCTTGCCTTATTTTATATGCCGAAAAAGAAGACTTTCCACTAAAAGGTGCATTAATAGAAGTGGGGATGGCGTTAGCCAATGGAAAACAAGTCTTTGTAGTTATAGATTTTGAACTTGAAGATAAAACACTTAGACCAGTAGGCTCCTGGATTAAACATCCTAATGTTATTGTAGTAAAAACTCTGGAAGAAGTGTTACAACAAATTGAATTTACTGGAATTATAAAATATGGTAAATAATTCAAAATATTTTATAGTAGGACTAATTTTCTTATCAGCTAATTGTCTTGCACAAAATTATGATCTAAAAACAATGGATCGAACATATTGTGAAATTTATTTTATTGATCAAATTGATTTTACCTACTCAAAAATTAAAGAAGGTTTATCAAGAGATTCAGTAATTTCTGCTTTTAAAACTACATATTATACCGCATACATAAGTCTTTTTTATCCAAATTTTGCAGATCAAGTTTATGATTATACTGTGACAATTGGAAATGAAGAACCTAGAAATTTTGTCAACAGAAATTTCTGTCTAAAATTAGAACCACGTGTTTATCATAATTAAGGAGGTTTTATGAAATTGATTTCTAAATTTTGTTTGATTGCTATTTTTTCAATGTTGTATTCTTTTGCATATGCTCATGAAGATGAGATTGTCCCACAATCTGTTGATCCGCAAAGAGATGAAATTCTAAAAAGTTGTTTAATACACAGTGCCCGCGCAGCATGGGGTGCTGAGGCTCGTTTTCACGGTTCGCCGGCAATTTTCAAATATCGACCCGCCGCGACAATTAAGAAATATATGAGTGGGGAATCACCGCTTCCTGCGGACGCAATTTATGTTGCAGAAGAACTTGATATGACCCAACGTAAAGAATATGAAGTAGCTGCTTTTTTTGGTTGGAAACAAGCAAATAATTGGGTGAACGAGGGGAAACACCCGATTGAACGTCACGTTATTATCTCTATTTTTATAGATGCGTGCAAAAAAGCTATAGTTGAAAAAGAGTAATTAAAAACCTATTGACATATATATTTGGCTGATATATACTAGTAACATCAATAAAATCTGTTGGATAGACCGGCAGACAACATTTTAATAGGAGGATTTCCTATCATGAAATTCAGCAACAATCTCATCCTTAATTCTGATTCATATAAGGCGTCGCATTATCTTCAATATCCACCTAATACTGAAAAAGTGTTTAGTTATATCGAATCACGTGGTGGAAAATACACAGTAACTCTTTTCTTTGGATTACAGATGTTCCTGAAAGAATATCTTAGCAAGCCAATTACAATGGAAATGATTGATGAAGCCGAAACTTTCCTAAAGGCTCATGGAGAACCTTTCAATCGCGAAGGTTGGGAATACATAATTAACAAACACGGTGGAATTCTTCCACTTGAAATCAAAGCAGTTCCTGAAGGAATGATTGTTCCTACTCATAATGTTCTCGTAACCATTGAAAATACAGACCCCAAGTGTTATTGGATTACTTCATATGTAGAAACGATGATTCTTCGTGCTGTTTGGTATCCAACTACTGTAGCCACACAAAGCTGGCATATAAAACAAGTTATTAAACAGTTTCTAGTAGAAACTGGTGATCCAAATCTCATTAATTTTAAACTACATGATTTTGGAGCACGTGGAGTTAGTTCATTGGAATCTGCTGCAATTGGTGGTGCCGCCCATTTGGTTAATTTTATGGGGTCGGATACTATTTCTGGTGTTTTAGCTCTTATGGAATATTACGACCCCAAAGAAATGCCTGGATTTTCAATACCTGCTGCTGAACATTCGTCTATTACAAGTTGGGGTAAAGAACACGAGGTTGATGCTTATCGTAATATGCTGAAACAATTCGCAAAGCCTGGAGCATTGGTTGCCGTTGTATCTGACTCCTACGATATCTACAATGCCTGCAAGATTTGGGGAACAACTTTAAAGGATGAAGTAGTAAATTCTGGTGCGACGATTGTTATTCGTCCCGACAGTGGACACCCGGCTACCGTTGTCCTTAGGTGTGCTGAAATTCTTAATGAATATTTTGATTCAACGATTAACACCAAGGGATATAAAGTTCTGAATAACGTTCGCATCATTCAAGGCGATGGAATTAACGAACAGAGTATTCGTGAAATTCTTGGTGAGTTGAAATCCCATGGATTTAGTGCTGATAATATTGCCTTCGGAATGGGAGGGGCTTTACTACAGCAAGTCAATCGTGATACTCTTAAATGGGCTATGAAGTCTAGTGCAGCCAAGATTGATGGTAAGTGGGTCGATGTATTCAAAGACCCAGTAACTGATGCTGGTAAACGTTCTAAGAAAGGTCGCATTACTTTAATTCGAAATGGTAAAGGAGAATTTATTACTTGTTCAACCGAGCAAGCAGAAGGACATGAAAAAATCCTTCAAACTGTTTGGAAGAATGGTGAACTTTTAAAAGATTGGACTCTTGAAGAAGTTCGTGCAAGATCAAATGAATACAGTGCTTAACCAAATTAAACTCAAATGATTTTTAAAAATTTTATTAAAGAAACACCAGAAAGAATTCTATGGGTTGGAATGCGGTGCGTCCAGGGAATTTATTACGGAATAATTTTATTAATCATATTGTTTATTAGGTTAAGAAATATGTAAAATATGGAGATATAATGGAAACGAACGTTATTGATAGGAAACATGAAGAAATTACTAGTAATGAAGAAGAAAGCCCAAAATTAAAAAATTGGTTTTATCACGGAGATAAATCGTTCCCATATAATATTGAAGGTAATATTCTTTCTGGAAATGTATATGATCACCCAAAATTTGATAATGGAGCGTACATCTATACTTCTAAAGTAATTTTTATTAACAGGTTAGTTGGAATTGGACAAACCATGAATACAACATATATTTTGATCGGTCCAGAAGCATCTAGACCATTTAATAAAAAATAAAGCCATCAATTATTCCGTATTTGGCTTTAACAATATTCCAACCAGGAAATACTTTTTCAATCGTTCGTTTGTAGATATTAATTAGTTTAGGATGACTTGGCCAATATCCAACCACCCTACCTTGAACATGGTTAATACATTCGCGAATCATATGCGAAACGGTAGTTAATACAACAATAGCGTCGCCAGTATCGGTTGGCGAAGTAGCCATTACCGGTTTTTTTCCTGGGTATTCTTTCATCAGTCCGAAAGAGGCATTGTAAATAATATCTGTATTGGCATTGGCAAAGATTTTTTCAAGTTCTTTATCAGAAGGATTGGAGAATGCTTGCTTTAGTTCTTTACTGAAATGGACGCCTGTAACTTCGACTTTGTATCGTTTACCTTTGATTTCAAAATAACCAATCCAAAGCATTGGGTTTTTAAGTTCCCAATTCCAAACAGCGGCTGCGTATGGACTGGTAAAAATTTCTTGTAATAACATTGAATTCTCCTATTGATTTATTTATCTTCTTGTAGTACAATGTCGGTTACTCATTAAAGGAATTACCATGCTTCTTAGTATCACAAGACACTATACGGAATTACATAGACGATATCATAATATTTCACACCCAACAAAAATGATTGAAATTGGTCAAGCTGTTTATGATTTAACAGATGCCCAAATTGCTGCTATTTGGTATCATGATGTAATCTATGTTCCTGGTGATAAATTGAATGAAGAAAACAGTGCAAAATTATTTATGCGTCATTTCGAGCCACGTTGGTCAAAAGAACGCAAATTTCATCTAGAACTAGTTACCTCAATAATTTTAGACACCAAACATCATTTACCTTCCTCAGAAGAGGCTAAAGCAGTACTTGATTTAGATTTGCTTGGGTTGGGTAATACTTTTCAAGATTATTGGCGAACTGCTATATCACTTCGAGAAGAATATTACGCTTTTTCGGATGAACAATGGTATATAGGAAGAACAAAATTTTTGGAATCTATGCTTGAGAGAGATATAATTTTTTGGACTGATTTTGGTAGTACGTATGACGGTCCAGCAAGACTTAATATGCAACGAGAACTTAAATTACTTCAAAATGGGACAGCTAGATATGTTTAAAGAACCTAGTGAGCAAAAACATCATACCTACGGTAGTTCCAAAGCCGCTGAAATTCTATATGATATAATGAAGACCGCAACCAAACAAGAAAAAAGAAAAGTCGGTCGCATATTTCAACACTGTGGGGCAACGCTTAATCGACTGACTACCAAAGACGAATTAGACAAATATTTAGCAAATTTAGTTAGAGAAAACGTTTTAGGCAAAGTAGATAAAATGACTCTCCCGAGAAGTATGAAAACGCATTTAAGAAACGTACTCTGCACAATGTATAAAGAATGGTTACGGAGTATATGAAATATTATTGCGGCATCGGCAGCAGACGCACATTAACTCCAATACTACAACAAATGTTCAAGTTAGGATACTATTTTAGTACTGGCGACTGGTGCTTACGAAGTGGAGCAGCAAAAGGAGCCGACCGCGCCTTTGAAGACGGTTGTAATTATGGTAATGGAAAAAAAGATATTTGCTTACCATGGAAAGGCTTTTCTGAGCACTCTTCTAAAAATTACGTAATAAGTGAATCCGCGTTAAAAATTGCTGAACAGATTCATCCTTTGTGGCATAAATTAACACATTCTGTTCAATCTTTACATGCTCGCAACGTGCATCAGATTTTGGGTGTTGATCTAAATACGCCAGTGTCTTTAGTAGTTTGTTGGACACCAGACGGATGCGAAAATAAAAAACAAAGAAGTATTGAAACTGGAGGCACTGCCACTGCTATAGTTTGTGCATCAGACCGTGGAATTCCTGTTTACAATCTTTTTAATAAAAATAGATTTGAAAAACTAATATATGATTTAGAGGTTCTTTTTGGTGAAGACACTTCTATAATAAAACAAGGAGATAATAATGAAAATTACACCATTGCAGGATCGTATTGTTATAAAAATGATAGGGATTGATGATACCAGAACAAAAAGTGGTATTTTTGTTTTAGATTCATCAAAAGACAAACATGTTAAGGGTGAAGTTATTGCTGTAGGAAATGGAAAATATCTTGAAGACGGAACCGTTAAACCTTTAGAAACAAAAGTTGGTGATAATATTATTTTTAATAAAGGTACAGTTCAAGAAACTCGACTGGATAATGAATCATTTTACATTATGCGCGAAGAGGATATTGTTGGTATCATTACATAAATGAATGTTGTAGATCTAAAATACATTATCAGTATAGTTACTCCCATAACAGTAACTTTTTCTGAATTAGAAAATAATATCATAAACCAGCAAATTCAAAATTATGCTGATAAAATGAAGCATTCGCACGAATATTATGGAGCCAAACGAAACGTAAGACCAGAAGTTGCGTATCGTAACAATTTGGTTGGAAAAAAAGGTGAATTCATAGCTCGCGATATATTTTATACTCATTTTGGATATCCATTTCTAGAACCAGATTTAACCATATATGATGAAGATTTAAAAAGTTTTAGTGAAGACTTGCCATATGGTAAGAGATATGCTAATCTACCCAATGTACATATTAAAACATGTGATAGCACAAGATTCAATTATCCTGACTCTAGAGGGAAAAGCTGGACTTTCCAATTTAGAAACAATGATAATGCTGGCGGGAAAGATACATTATTTAGAAATTCAAAGTTAACCGATTTAGTTGCTTTTGTTTACATGGAACATTGGTATTCAAGCGAAGGTACTGTAGAAGCTATAATTCCTTTAGAGATTTTATCTAACCCCAACAATGAATTATTTGAGAATCCAGTTTCAGGAACCTATAAGAATATTAAAAAATGTGTATATCTAGATACGTTATACACTAACCAATTTTTAACAAAATGGAAATAGAAAAATGTTAATTACAAATAAACATCTCGAAGGCGCGTGCCAAGATCAAGTCGAATTGTTCAATAAAACCTTTCCCGTTGGTGCAGAATTCAATAAGACCAATTGGGACTTAGCTTTAGCAGTTGGACTGCAAGTTATTTGGATGGAGAGGTTCTTATATGAATCTAATCGGAAGATATATGATGAGGCAAGAGCACCTGCTTTGAAAATATATGATGAGGCAACAGCACCTGCTCGAAAGATATTCAATGAGACAATAGCATCTTATTTGAAAAAATACAATGAGGCAGAAGCACTTCTTTGGAAGATATATGATGAGGCAAGAGCGGCTGCTTTGAAAATATATGCTGAGGAGATAGCACCTGCTTTGAAAATATATTATGAGGCAACAGCACCTGCTTTGAAAATATATGATGAGGCATTCGCGGCTGAGTTATTCAATGCACTTGAACAACAATTTAATGGAGTCAAATAAATGTTAATTACAAATAAACATCTCGAAGGCGCGTGCCAAGATCAAGTCAATTTATTTAATGAAACCTTTCCCGTTGGTGCCGAATTCAATAAGACCAATTGGGGCTTGGCTTTAACAGTTGGACTGCAAGTTACGTGGATGGAGAGGTTCTTAGATGAATCTAATCGGAAGATATATGATAAGGCAATAGCACCCGCTCGGAAGATATATGATGAGGCAGAAGCACCCGCCCGGAAGATATACCATGAGGCAACAGCACCTGCTTCGAAGATATATGATGAGGCAACAATACGTGCTTGGAAGATATACAAAGAGGCAAAAGACTCTGCTTGGAGGACATACGAAGAGGCAATAGCACCTGCTTTGAAAATATATGATGAGGCAACAGCATCTGCTTTGGAAAAATACGAAGAGACAATAGAACCTGCTTGGAAGATATATGATGAGGCAAGAGAATCTGCTTCGAAGATATACAATGAGGTTTCAGCGGCTGCTTTGAAAATATACGAAGAGGCAACAGCACCTGCTTGGAAGATAGTCAAAGAGGCAGCAGCACCTGCTTGGAAGATATATGATGAGGCAAGAGCGGCTGATTTATTTAATGCACTTGAACAACAATTCAATGGGGTTAAATAAATGTTAATTACAAATAAACATCTCGAAGGCGCGTGCCAAGATCAAGTCGAATTGTTCAATAAAACCTTTCCAGTTGATGTTGAATTTAATAAAACTAATTGGGACTTGGCTTTATCAGTTGGACTGCAAGTTACATGGATGAAGAGGTTCTTAGATGAATCTAATCGGAAGATATATGATGAGGCAAGAGAATCTAATCGGAAGATATACCATGAGGCAACAGCACCTGCTTTGAAGATATACAAAGAGGCAGAAGCACCTGCTCGGAAGATATATGATGAGGCAGAAGCACCTGCTCGGAAGATATATGATGAGGCAGGTGCTTCTGCTTGGAAGACATACCATGAGGCAGAAGCACCTGCTTGGAAGACATACCATGAGGCAAAAGACTCTGCTTGGAGGACATACGAAGAGGCAATAGCACCTGCTTTGAAAATATATGATGAGACAAGAGCACCTGCTTGGAAGATATATGATGAGGCAAGAGACTCTGCTTGGAAGATATATTGTGAGGCAAGAGACTCTGCTTTGTTTGATGCACTTGAAAAACAGTTTAGCGCAAAAAAGAAATTGCCTAGAAGTTTAATGGAATATTTAAAATGTCTAATACGATTTTAGAATTTAAAGGTAAGTACAGATTCCTATCTAATTTTTATAATGTTGAATTAGTGTGGGAGAAAATCATTTGGCCTTCCTCTGAACACGCATATCAAGCGTCAAAATCTGCGGATCGTGCAACTCGTATAGCAATTTCAAAAGTTCTAAATCCCGCAACAGTTAAACGTATTGGTCGCGGTGCAGAATTTGTAGTAAATGAAAAAACTTATAAAGTTGTAACTCGTTCAGATTGGGAACAAATAAAAATTAAAATTATGGAAGAGATTGTTCGTGCAAAATTCCGACAAAATAGCGATCTTACTTTAAAATTACTAGATACTGGAGATTCTATTATCGAAGAAGGTAACACTTGGAAAGATAAATTTTGGGGGATTTGTCCTCCTGGTTCTGGTGATGGTCGCAATGAATTGGGTAAAATTCTCATGAAAATAAGAAATGAAGCTAAAAATTGGAACATCGTTTTTGAAAATAGGGTAGAACCTACACATTTTACTAAAAAACAACTTAAAGAAGCAATATGGGAGATTGAAAATGATTGATTATTTTATTGTATCTGGCGACAATACCACAGCACTATCTAAATCTGTTAAATTACTGTTAAAAGAGGGTTGGCAGTTACATGGTTCTCCATATGCTATAGATAAAATTCATTATCAGGCATTAATTAAAAAAAATTCATCAGATCATATTGGTCCACGATGATAAATCATCCATTATATTCGCGCGGTAACATATACCTTTCCGGTGGAATGCAATTTGCAAAAAATCTAGGAGCGGGATGGAGAATTGAATGTTCTAATTATCTCAAAGAAATGAAATATTTTCCTATTGATATTTGTGATATGGATAGAGCATATGCAAAGAAGTATGGCGAACTTTATAACATGCTTGACACATCCAACCACTTACAGTATAAATCTAATTTTAGACGACATTTTATCTGGACGGATGTAGAGTTAGTTCGACGCGATAGCGACGCCGTTATCGTTCTATATGATGAAAGTGCAAGACGAGGCGCTGGTACTATTAGCGAATGTCAGATCGCTTACGAAGCAGGAATTCCACTTTTTTTGTTGTCAGCATATAAAGAATGGTGGAATGAAGTTCCCAGTTGGCTCCAAGGATTGACCACAAAAATCTTTACTGAGTTTGACGATTTGTATGCTTATCTTGAAAAACTACCATATGGTATTTTAAAAAGAGACATTTATGGCAATCATGGCTCTAAGCAAGAATATTTATGTAGTCTTTGTGGTAACATTTTTAATAAAACAAAACATCATTTTGTATCAAAAGTGTTTCCTCTTTATTGCAAGCATTGTGTTAAATTGGTTACCACAACTTATGAAGAACATCATGACCGATACGAGTTTTTCATTGAATATATTGAAAAAGAAGTAAAAATAGAACAACAACTATTTAAGGAATCTAATAAATGAAAAAACCATCCATTTATCTATCTGGAGCTATTTCAGGACAAAATTGGGAAGAAAGCACAGTATGGCGAGACTATGTAAAAGAAGCACTCTCTGAATTTGATTGTTTTTCACCATTACGTGGAAAATCATATCTAAAGAAATTACATACTATTGAAGGTTCTCCATATTATCTCGGTGGATTGGCGTCTGTCTTGTCATCTGAGCAAGGAATTATGACTAGAGATAGTTGGGACACACATCGTTGTGATGGTATTTTTGTCAATTTACTTAACACGACACGAGTTAGTATTGGAACCGCTATGGAAATTGCATGGGCGTGGAAAGATGGAAGTCCTATAATTTTAGTCATGGAAAAAGACAATCTTCATGATCATCCAATGATTAGGGCTGCAACCCCATTTATAGTCGATTCTTTAGATGCCGGTATTGAGTTAGCCAGAATAGTATTTTTACCTTAAAGGAGAATAAATTGCCTTATATTAAACAAGAAATGAGAAAAGAAATTGATGGAAAAATTGAAACTTTGATGCATGCTATCGATTCAATAACAATTGATAACCAATTAGACGGATGCCTAAACTACGTGTTTACTAAAATGTTAAAGCATTTTTATACTGATGGGATTGATCAAGGTGGGATTCCGATGTCTAATTATTATAGACTCAATCGTGCCGTTGGCTTGGTAGAATGTGTAAAGACTGAGTTTGAACGAAAAGTTGTTGCACAATACGAAGATCAAAAAGAATTTGAAAATGGGTCTGTGTAATTAAGAATATTAAGACGTGTAGTTATTTAATGATAAATATTAGATAACTAATAAGGTATTAATATGCAAAAAATTACATTCAAACAATTCATCACTGAAGCTCCATTGGGTGATTATCAAACGATTGGTAATTTTGATAAAGCATATTCTTTTAAGCATAAAACAGACCGAATAATGGTCACCAGCCCAAAAGCGATTGAAAACGTTAGGAAAAAATTTGGTAAAACCAAATATACTATCAATATGTTTTTTGTTAATAAACCAGAAGCTAGAGGGAAATCGGAACGTGGTAAAGTTGATTTAGAATGGGTAGAAGAAAATTTTGGCGAAGATGTTAGTAATGCTATTAAACCGTATTATAATAAAGAATATAACATTAATGTTGTTTATACTACTGACACGGGGGCTGCAAGAGTCCCAATGACTCCTTGGATTATGGCTCATAGGTTGGGGCATGCGTTAAGTCGTTCTGGTGGGTGGTACAACAACGGAAAACAATTTGAAAGTTACCAAAGAGTTATAGACACTATTGTTAACTTTTTGGAAGAAATTTTTTCAGAAGTATATGGAATTTCGAGCGCACAAAAACTGAAGGTTGATATGTTTGGACCAAAAGATAGAAAAGTGCAACTATGGATGAAACATTTTTTTCATGAATTATGTACATTTAAATCAGCGCGCGACAAAAACTTAAGAGATTATTTTGAAGTTTATAACGAACTGTTTGCACAATTCGTTATAGAAGGAAAAGTAAAATTCAACAAACTACCAAAAACTTTCGGAGTCTCTGGATGGGGTAAGTATCCCTTACGTGCAAAAAATGATGAAATATTGGAAGAGTATCAAAATACAGTGGATACGTTGGCAAATACACTAGATTATTATTTTGATGAATTACTTTCTCAGGCCACTGAAGGTGTTTTAATAATGTAATGAGTCATAAATTACACAAAAATATAAGATAATGAAGAATATATGTTACATTATGAAAAATTAAACTTAACAACGGTCAAAGCTGGTATTGTTGTTCATGGATGCAACTGTCAAGGAAAAATGGGCTCTGGAATAGCTTTGGCTATTCGCAATCGTTGGCCCAATGTTTATCAAGCATACCGAGAGTATTGGTCAAAAAATCAAAAAAATAAAGCAGGTTTGCTCGGTTTTGTGCAATTCGTTGACACACTTGAAGGAGTAAAAGCTTTTGGACTTGAGCTATACGTAGCTAACTTATTTTCACAATTATATTATGGACATGATGGTTCTAGATATGCAAACCCGGAGGCTATTGCACAAGGATTAATAACTATTATCGAATTTGCACGAGCAAGACAACTTTCAGTCTACATGCCCCGTATCGGCTGTAATTTGGGTGGATTAAACTGGGACGTTGATGTAAAACCTATTGTCGAAAAGCTAACTGCAGTAAATCCAGATATAGATATATTCGTGTGTGATTTATAAAACAAAAATTAAAGGAGATTCTCATGATTAAAAAATTAAAAAATATTACATTGCGCGAGTTTGCAGCACCAGTAGCTTTTGCTTTATCTTTATTTGCAACAAGTCTAGTATATGCTGATCATTCACAACGTATTAAACCAGAAACCAGCGTCGATCTTTGTTTGGTCCGTGGTGATATGGCATCATATGTTATAGAAGAAAAGAATGCTGGTAAATCAACAGACACCATAAAAGATGAATTTTATGCTTGGTTACAACCAAACGACCGATCCGGTGTTAGCATTGGGCAAATAAATATGGTGGTCGCGTGGTATAATGATTGGGGTCCAGAACATATACAAACTTGGTTTGATATTGTTTATGCAACATATTCTGATGCAGCATTTGCTGCTAAAACTGAAGTTAGAAAATGTGAGGAAACAAATAATTCACCGTATGGGGTTAAGAAAAGTTAATACGCAAATATAATAAGGTAGAAAAATGATTAAGTATGAAGAAATTACATCAGAAGAAATAAGAAATAAACTTCGTGAATATATGCGTAAAAACATGATTGGGGCTGGATATGCTCAAGTTGATCCTGATACCTGTCAACCTTACGTTATCATCGAAGGCAAAAATTATAAATTAGGGACAACTACAAATCCAAACGCAGGATTGAAATGGGACTAATATGTCAAGACTTAATATTGATCATTTACATAAAACAATTGAAAAATTAAACAAAAACGAACCTATTCCCAGAGGTATGGGAAAAACTACTGCCCAGCTTGCTTTACTCATAGGAGAATTACATTCGGGAGATAGTAACACAACACATCTTGTGGTCGCACCAAATCATAGCTATGCCAATAGGTTACGTAAATCTTTTTGTGATATGTTAGATGATGAAGATTGTATCATATATAAAATATATGAAAGTTATAATACTATAAAAACAGTGCGTGGACAAAAAATTATGTTTCTTACGATGGAAGACGTATGTGAACGTACCAGGGGAATTCGATTAAGAACTATTACTTGTGACATACCTGATGATTATTTTGGCGTACCAACAAATTTATATAATTTTCTTGATTCATTGCTTGAATATACTGAAAAAGAACAAATACCGTCCCCACTTTAGACGTATAAATAATACAAAAGGAAAATAAATGTTACTAACGGATCGCACACTTGCTCTTAAATATTGGGTAAAAACAACTCAAGGAACCTTTGGTCCATATGGTTCAAAAACTCTCGCAGAGGGTGCTTCTCTTTCCGTACCTCGCGCTGCTGGCGAAATTCCTGAAATCATAGAAAGAACGAATGACGGGAAACAAATATTATTGGGGTAATCATGAAACTAATAGTTTTTCCTTTATTACCTCCCAATGTATACAGTCAAATAGACGTATATTCATTAGAAGACTCTTGTGCTGCCGCAGCAGATAACCTACTTATTCAGACAAAACCACTTTGTGTTGAGTTCGCAGAGATTATTGACCGGGAGTTTTGGACGCTAACCATTTAGGTATAACATTCTTATATAAGTGATTTTTTAGACCAATATAATTGGAACCACTTATTAACAATTCTTCAGCACCAGATTGCAAAGCACCTACAATACCTTGTGTATTATTTGCATGATTTAAACCACTTTTAATAAAAATCTTTTCAAATACTTTTTGTTTCTTCCAATTATCTAGAATTTTCTGTTGTTCTTCTGAACCCACGGCGTTATACTTTTCATCTTGAATTAATTCAATAATATAGTCTAAAAGATATCCTTCAGATACGTTTGAGAACCATGTAACTGAAAAGTTATCATATGGAAAAACAATATACTCCGTGCCCCACGATCTTGCCATTATTGTCGTTGATGTACAAAATATTGAATTGCTCCTATGAGCAGTAGCCCCCATGTTAACTAATGTCCGATTTATCAATTCTCGTATACCACTATCCAAATAACTAATCCGTTTTTCGCTTATAACAGGAGAAATAAATTCTTCAATTCCAGTTTTAACACCTCTGTATACAACTTTTGGATAAACTATTTTATAAGCTTGTATAGCTTGGCTACAATTTTTAAGCAACATTGGCACAACATATTGCTCAAATCTTTTGTTAAATTCTTCATTTGTAGTTAGATCGGTTCCTGCTGGAACGAAAGCCTGACGATCTTCTGATAGAATTTCTTTAATTTTCATGTGTAATCCTTTTAGCTATTTATCACAAAATAGACTAAATAGAGGTATAAGAGGACTGAGCAATGCATATTTTTGAATTATTTTTAAATGAAATGTCTGATAACGAGTATCAAATTTTTTCCAGAAAAGCAATAGAAGAATTTAAAGCTTCTGGTATAGAATTGGTTTTAACTAGACATGTTGCAGATCAAGTTGCATATAATACTGAACGTGGAAGCATGGTTACTCCACAAATTTTTATAGAAACTTTAAGAAGTATTCTTAAAGCATTTAATGAAAGAAAATTAGGAAAATATATTTACATGGCAGGAAAAAAACCAGAAGCCCATGCTCTTTTTAGACATAAATTCCAAGGGACTGATGGAAAAATCAATATTGCTAACGTTCCATGTGCAATTGCAAAAATAAAGACCCCACCCTTCATGTTTAAATTTACCATAATTACGTTTATGGTAAAGGATAATTATCAGAATGATAACTTTCCAGATTCACCTATGATAGTTTAAAAATAGGAATGTTTTGAAATAAACCGATAAATAATATTAGCTTATAGTTAAGGAGAATTTTCCAAATGCCGTCTACATCTAATAAACAGCGAGTCGCTATGGCGATAGCTTGTCATAATCCAGGAAAATCTACATCCGGCATTCCGAAAGATGTAGCATGTGAATTTAATCGTGCAGATAAACGCAAAAAAGCGGGGGTAAAAGTCAAAGAAGCCGTCGAATATTTGAATACATTAAAAATTATCGAAACCCTACGTTCCATGTCATTCACACAATATTTAGTTGAAGACGCAACAAAGAAAGCTCCAAATGCTAGTGAGCTTATCGCAAACATTCAAATGCAAGCACAAAGAGCCGCAGACGATGATGTTCCTGGCGGGAAGGCGTTCCTACGAGGGGTACAATCAGCAATACAACAATCAAGATCCGATTTACGTTTAATGGGCGCAATCCGTGCCAGGGACGCTTTTGGTATGGCTTCCGAAAACTCCGAAATTTCTTTTGAGGAGGCAGAGGATTATATTTCTCTGACTGAAGCAGTAGATATTCCAGATGACGTGAGTTTTGAGCAAATTGAAAAAATGTTTAAAGCGGCTCAACGTGGACGAAAACTTGCTGACAAACTGAAAAACCCAGAAGAAAAGAAGAAACACAAGTCCAGAATTACCGGTAATTATAATAAACTTCGTGCTAAGTATATGAAAATGAAAAAAGAGCATGATGAAAAAATTACAGAATCATTGTTAGCTGAGTGGACTTTATCTGATATTAAACTTTCTTGCAAAGGCAAACACGGCGAAAAAATAGCAAAACTTCAAAAAATGGCAAAAGATAACTACACTCGATCCGACCTAGAAAAGGTTGGAATGGGCGAAGTTATAATTGATATTTCAAAAAAAGAAACTGTCGAAACAAATGATGCTTTGATACTTGCAGAAGCACACAAAAAGCACAAAAAACCATCGGCTGGATTGACTAGTAAACAAAAGTCTGCCGTCGTTAAGAAAGCCGTTCACGGCAAGCATGTAATGCATGGTGGATTTAAGAAAGTTGAAAAGGCTGCTCGAAAAAATGGTGCTGATGATCCAACAGCAGTAGCAGCCGCTCAAATGTGGAAAATGAAAGCCGCAAAAGCAACCCACGAAAATATGAACTTATCAACCGAAGAAGTAGATTTTATTGTCGAAAGCACACTCGATTATCAAAAAACTATGAAAAAGCTTAATAAGGTTTTCACTGAACATCTTGATCCAGAAAATTATGATAATCAAAAAGTTATTGTTGAAGTTGCCATGGAACATGCATCAGAACATGTTGACGGATGGGAATTCTTTACGGAAGATGTACAAATGGAACTTATCAGAGACACTTGTGCGAAATATGGCATTAGAGAAGATTTTAATGATGAACCAATGGATGATGAATCCCAATATTCTAGCGGTATAGAAGCGGATAATCCTGGTGATGATGATATAGAAATGGATCATCCTGGCATGGATTATGAAATGGGCGATGAACCACAAGAAATCGGTAGTGGTGAATCAAAACAAGGATTTAAGCTTGAACCTAAAGAAATAGGCAAGATATCTGAACTTATTGCTCATTATCTTGATTTCCCATCTGACAATAGAATTGTTGCAAGAGCGGTCGATAGACTACAACATGTTGATCTGTTTCATTTATCACCAGAAGAGTCAATTATAGCAAGAAAACTATTAGAACTCGGTGGTGAAACTGATGATATGGAAGGAGGGGGTATCTAATGGACTTCGAACTACTAAAAGAATTAAATGAAATGGCTGAAGCCATCATAGCAGAAAAAGTTTCAAGTGATGAAAAGAAATCTGCTATTAACGTTAGCAAAGACACTGCTGCTAAAGTATATCGACGTGGTTATTTAAGAACTAAAAATAAACCATATCGTAAAAAGCACTCTCATTCACATTCTTCATAGATATTTTTATGCGTCTTCGAGAAATTCTTCAAGAAAATATTCTTGAAGAACGTAAAAAGCGCAAAAAGCGCAAAAAATCAAATTTCCGTAAACGTAGACCGTATGGTGGGGTTTGGTTTGGCGGTTGGGGTGGTAACACCGATTCAGACGATAGCGGTGACGGCGGCAATGGCGGTGACGGCGGTGGTGAATAATTTCTTTCACTTGACATTATATACTTTTCTAACTATAATTCTTTCTAATCTTTTATTACAACGCCTCGTTGGTATAATGGTAACACGCGGCACTCTAAATGCTTTGAGACATCAGTTCAATTCTGATACGAGGCTCTCGTTTAATACTATAATCATTGGAGAACATATGTAGATTCATAATCACGATCCACCGTAAAAATTGTTTTTGATTCCCGGTTTTTCAATTACAACTTTTACTTAGGAGATTTAAAATGGAAACAACTATTCAAGATACAAAACCGTTCGATAGTAAAGAACATTTTCAGAAGTACCGTGCAGTATTTAAAAAACTTGCACATAAAAAACGCCTTACTGCTACTGATATGATTATTCATAATGTACTCAGAGGCAGAAAACCGGATTATGGTTTTGGAAGAATCACTAATCCAATAAAATTAGCTAATGGTGGCCATCAATCTAAATTTTTTCTAGTTTGTTGGAATCTTTGGAACAATATTCGTATTTACAACAATAACAAAAAATTATCTCCAGACTATGCTGAGAAAATTAAAATAGGTATTATTGGTAATTATGAAAGTAAAGAAATTTTTACCGAAAAAATTTTAGATCATATATTTAATGTGCTTCAAAAATAAACACTTTACTAACGATCAATTATAGTGCATAATGGCAGTATCTTTAACATAAAGGTACTGCCATAAAGGAAATAATAAATGAGCAAATTTCAAAATCTTCTATTACAGGATATTTTTCCTGGTGCTATTGTACTTTTTCAAAATCCAAAATTCCGTGGCGCATGTTATGATTATGGTGTAATAAGTTCTATATCTGAAACTGTGTTCACAGTTGAGGTATTAACAAATGAATCTATTATACTTTTAGAAACACCAAAATCAATTATACAAACCTTTACAAGCGCATTTGAATTTATAATAATTAATCCTGGGATTATCCTTGACAGTCAATTAAAAGTACCACATGCTTGGAAACAATTTCTACTAGATAGATCGCTCGCGCTTACAAAGTCCAATTTACTTGGATAAATATGCATACCGATAAATAATAAGGATTTTCATGAAACAACTTGCTGACGAAAAAACGAAATTGCGTATAGAAAATAAGAAGCTTGTTGATGAAATTAAAAAATTAAAATTTATGGTTCTTAAGCTTCAGAAGGCAATGAAGATAAAAGATCGCAATATGGCAGTAGTTAAACACACACTTTCGTTCACAGAAGTAGAATTTGCAAAAGCGAAAATAAAAAATTTGCTTAGCTAGGAGAATATAATGATAGCAATCCTCGGTTTGTTCCTTAAAGGAATCTTTAGTGGGATTCTGACGTTTCTTAAATGGTGCATAGAAAACTGGAAAATAGTTCTTCCAATTCTTGTCATTGGTATCACTGTTTGGTATATCTATCATTTGCGTGGAGTAGTTCAAAAACAAGAATTACGTCATCAACAAGATGTGGTACTAATTCAAGAATGGACAGATAAATTCCTTGAATTGAAAGGTAAATATGATGCCGCTGTCGCGGAATTCAAATTAACTATAACCAAACAAAATGCAAAAGTTGACGCTATAGCAAAGCAAGCCGAAAGATTCAAAAGACAAGCCGAGATTGCTAACAAAGAAAATGTGCAAATTAAGAAAGCTGCTGAAGAAAGAATTCACGCAATTCTTAATGCGCCGCGCCCAAAAACAGCAGACGAGAGCATAAGATATTTAATTGACCATGCCGGCGAATTAAGTAATTGGGGAGATAATGATGTACCTAAAAAACCTAGTAATTAATATATTTCTCGTTAGTATTTTTCCTGTGCTAACTGGTTGTGCATCTTTAACCAGATTACCACCTGAAATAATTGAAAAAGTTGTAACAGTAGAGGTTAAAATTCCGATTGTACAACCTTGTGTAACTGAGGATATTCCTCTACCAGTATTAATTATTGGTACTTTAACTAACGAAGATATGAACGATCCTGGAAAAGTAGTACAATTTTACGTAGCTGATGTAACTCTATTAAAAAGTGTTGTTCTACGTCAGAAAAAATTATTAGACGCATGTAAAGTACCATTAAATACATCAGAACCAGACGCAACAACCCCAATAGTAAAACCTTTAGCACCAAAACCAGTAATTGAAGGTATCCCATTAAAACCAGAATCTGTAGAACAACCGAATTCAGAAGTACAACCAAATAAACCGGTTAAACCAAATCCTGTAAAGTTATTTGATCCCCCTCCCCCTCCGAGATAAATAAATTATGAAACTATTAGACTTATTACTTTGTGAACGGAAAAATCCATTTGAGATACTAAAAAAGAATACAGTACCGTTAACTCCAGAAGAACGTAAGAAATGTATGAACGCGAAAGCTGTTTGGCATATGGGGTCTAATGATGGAAAAGCCTCTCCAGCGGTTTGGAAATCAACGGATTCAAAGGGAAAAACAACTTATATAACGAATACTCACAGGGCATATAATACAGCACCAACATTGAAAGGTGCCATTAATAGGTTTCACAAGTTTATAAAAGGCACAGCGTAAACTTTATATGGAGTTAAAGTGGATACATTTTTATTGGATGCAATCAGTCTTCTTAAAGAAGAATCTGAACGAAAAGAATTAAAACAAGCTTTGAAGTCTGAACATAAAGGTTTGAAAAAACAAGTAAGAGGGCTTGAGCAAGAAGTTGAAAGAATTAAACAAGCTGGTGGTGCTTCATCTCCTTTGCATCCATATGTAAAAGGATTAATTAACACTAAAGAAAAAAAGAAAAAAGTAAAGAAACAACTTAAGAAGTTAACGACTGGAAAATCCATTGATAAGATTAAAATAAAAACTAAAAAATTAATAAAGGATGCATAATTCGATGGAACTATTACGTAAAATCTTATCAGAAGAAAACAAAAAATCAGATAATTCATCTGCTATCCCTTATAATAATATTGAAAGAATACGGAAACTTATTAAAAAAGGTGCTATGGACCCTGATGCTCATTGGTCAAGTGCCTTAGAATTAGTGCATACCGCATATCAAACAGAAAACGTAGAAAGACCGTCGCCAAGTATGAAAGAAGCATGGGAACAATATGAAGACATACTTTTATTTTCAGTTCAACAACTTCAAAAAGCTACAGAAAAAGGAGTACGAGACGATAGTTGGAAATTATTGAGTCAGAAACTTGAAGATCAAATTAATGGAAATACTAGTAATTATAAACAAAGATATGGAATTTAATTGACTTTTAGTTAAACACAGTATATAATGGCGCTATTGCAATGAAGCGCCATTATTATTTGGAAACACTATGTTAAAAGTTCAAGAATATCTTCGTAACGGCGGAACCCTTGACGAATTAAAGGAAAAATACGCTATTGCCGCCGTTCGTCACAAGACTTATCCCAATTTGGTGTTGTTGAAATATAACCAATTAGAGTCTCCTTTTGCGGAAGAAATCGTGCAGGAGTGTCGTGGTATTATCTTTGATGAAACTGATAATTGGAAACTAATTTGTTACAGATTCCGAAAATTTTTTAATCATTTAGAAGGTCATTCTGCTACTATAGATTGGTCTACTGCTCGCGTCGAAGAAAAAGTTGACGGGTCAATGTTAACTTTATTCTACTATGACAAGAAGTGGCATGTTGCGACTTCTGGCAGTCCAGATGCGTCTGGTCAAGTGGGGGATTTTCAGTTTACTTTCGCAGAACTTTTCTGGAAAACTTTTAATGAAATAGGTTATACCACTGATAATTTGCACAAAGATTTATGTTTGACATTTGAGTTGACAAGTCAGTATAATAGAATTGTTGTTCGATATACTGAACCATCTCTTACCGCGATTGGTCTTCATGATAGACATCATATGGTGGAAAGTCGTATACAGGATTATCTTCCGCAGTTCGCTGGCGTGAAGACTTATAATCTTGCGTCTTTTGACGAGATCATAAAATCGTTCGCAACAATTGATCCATTGTCTCAAGAAGGTTACATTGTTGTGGATAAGCATTTTAATCGTGTTAAGTTGAAGAATCCAGCTTATGTTGCAATACACCATTTAAAAGACGGAGTTGGTTATAAGCGAATTACTGAAATTATTAGAACTTCCGAAACTTCGGAATTTTTGACTTATTTCCCTGAATACACACCTCAATTCACCGAAGTGCAGGTCGTTTATGACGCGCTAGTATTTGAGTTGGAATCCTTGTATTCTCAAATTAAGGATATCCCGATTCAGAAGGATTTTGCGTTAGCTGTGCAAGCCGCTAAATGTAGAGTTGGTGGCGCTATGTTTTCTTTACGCGCTGGTAAAGTTGACAGCGTGAAACAACATCTTAAAGAAATGAATTTGGACGTATTAATGACAATTTTGGGTTTAAAGTAATGAACGATTGATTCAACAACTATATTTATTTTAACCAATCCTTCAAACTAATATAAATATCTCTACTAGATCTGGAGATATTTAATATGGACCTCAAAAATCAGTGGCTTAAATTGGCTGGTATGGACTATGATGTTAGACCATCTACACAATTTAACGCGACCGTAGAAAAACCTTCTACCCTTAAAAAAACTAACACTCTTAACGAAGCCAAACTTGAAGAGGCCCGTGGTAATTGGTATTTGTATATTGACACGCTAGGATATGAACAAACCGAAGCTCCCGATCCAGATAGACCATCTATAGGACCACTTCCTAGTTCTAAAGCGGCGGCTAGGGCTCGACAGTTATTAGCACACGTGTATGGACGCGCAGAAACAAGAGTTGATGATCGTGGTTGGAAAACATATGTAAATCATGATCAACCTACTAGCGAAACCGTCGAAACTGACCCATCATTAGTTTATCGCGTTTCTGGTGCATCACAACCAGCCCATGGGTATTGGAACCAAATTTCTAGAGTTGGTGGATTTGGACTAAAAAATAAAAAAACTGGCGACATGATGGAAACTCCATATGGAGTCGCTTTCGATTCTAAAGAAGAAGCAGAAGATTATTTAAAACAAAATGCGCCAAGAAATATGAAAGCATGGAAAATTGTTAATTGGGCAACAGAATGTGTTGCTTTTGGTTCAAGCGTAGAAGGTTTCGTGCTTCGTCATAAAGAAACCGGTGAAACAAAACGCCCCAGATTTATTACACAAACCACAGCCGAAGAATATCTAAATAAAAAAGTTGCAAAAGAAGAACGTAAAAATTGGAAAATTGATAAATTTCAACTTACTAAAGAAGATATTGAATCTGTCGGTCAACCAGGATTTGTTATTATAAATAAAAAAACTAATGTAATTAAAAGTGGTCCATACGATACTCGTGAGGAAGCTGACGAATATATTAAGCGTAGTACAGCAGGCGATGAGCGTAGTAATTGGAAAGTTATTGCTCATAAAGCATTGGGGTTTGGTAATGAACCAAACGGCAATGGAGTATCAGAATCTAATGAGGACGAAAAAATGAATGATAGTGTATTTTTAGAAGGTAATAAAAACAAAAAGAAAGAAGTTGCTGCTCCAAGAGCAACCAATTTAAATGCTGCTTTACGTTCTAAGAAAAGTGGTGGACATTTTTCAGATAAGTCTGATTATAGACGTTCAAAAGAAAAACAAAAAGCAATGAGAGAATTAGATGAAGCCATGACTATGCTTGATCTTAAAAATGCAAAAAACGAACTTGAGAAGAAAGGTTACAAACAAACCCATAGTGTTGCAAGTGATGACGGAGACGGTGGTGTTTATTTTCGTCATCCTGAAACCAAAGAATATGCTGTAATCCGTAAGGGTAAAATACATTATGATGTAGATGAAAGTGTTGAAAGTGTTGAAATACTTGAAAATCAACCATTTTTGCTACAAGCCATAAAGCTTGTTAACCAATCAGGCAAGGCGGGGGTAAAGGCTGGAGATAATAGTAGCAAACACAATGGTCCAGCATACGCAAAACCAGAATATAGACATCCTGACTACGAGACCACAAGCATTTCTGATGAACATTCTAAACTTGGTGGAGAGGAAGAAGAAGGTGTTGATGTTCCACAACAGTATGGAGAATTCAAATTACCAGTTGAAGTAAAAAAAGCAGTCCAACGTTCCATTGCTCATTGTCGTGAGATGGCTGATAAAACCCCAGAAGATGTAATTAATACTAGAGGTCATAGTGATAAATCATGGTGGAAAAATACAGCCGATATGCTTCAACAAGCATTAGATTGGATGGAAACTGGAGAAGAAGGCAATCTCAAGAGAGCTATTACATTAATTCAAAGTTGGGAAAACGCAAGATGGTGGAGTTGGCCACCTGAACTTGTCAAGTTCATGGCACACTATGGATATGGATACAAGTACCCATCACTTGTTGACAGATTCAAAGAAATCAAGCACAATATAATTCCTTTAAAATAAGGCCCGCATATGTTATTAAATGAAATTACAAATGTTTCGGCATATCCAGATATGGATAAGGACGAATGGATTCCGGCTAGTGGCGGTAGTGAAACTCCATTTATGACTAGAAGTGGGAAAAAACTGTTATATTGCTGGAATCCTAAATTGAAAAAACACGCATACCTAGATGTAGGTCAAGATATTATTTTATCTGATGAAGAGGCACGCGCTGCATTAGGTCACTTTTAATAGGAATTATAATGAAATCTTTTTTAGAAGAAACTATTCAAAGTCTAATCCCAAAACCAAAAATAACCATTGAGCGTTTAAATGAATATGGTGAGTATGAGGAACGTCCATCCAACATTCAACCAGAAACGGCTCGTGATTTAATTGCTTATTCCATTAGAGATTTAAAAGTAACTATCAATGAACTCAAGTCTCATCTACGTGATATGCAAAAAGAAGGGGCCAATGAAGTAATGATATTGGACATGGAACAACAAATTGACATTTTAGAAGCTACTACAGAACGTTTACACCGTGCTATGAAAATTAGCCCAGGCGCTAATTTAGATAATCCTGAAACGAGGCAACAATGGGCGGATCAATATGGAGAATCTGTTGTAACGGAAACTGCTGTAGATAGACTTACAATTCTGAAACAACAAATAGATAATGGGGAAATTCCTGAAGTTGTTGTTGCTGGCGGTGTGCTAGGGAAAAATACTACGGGTGATTTAGAAAAAATTGGTTATGCTGAAGAACGAAATGAACCATCTCGCTATGGAAAAGATTTAATGTCATCTTGGTATGAATACATAGGTCCAGGTAGAGTTAAAATTATTGATCAAAACAAAACATATATTTTAACAGCTAGTCCCAAAGGACCGAATGAAAAGAATACCACCCCTCCTGTTGAGTGGTGGCCCACATAAAGTAATATATGAAATTATATGAAATTGCATTTCTTTCTGAAGAGTACATAGCCTATACATTAAATAACATGACGAGGCAGCGTCTCAGCGAGCTTTTCCCACCAAAATATTCAGATTTCATTGGTCATCACATCACATATAAATTTGGAATTTCTGCTAATACCCCATTGCCAACTGACGTAGAAATTGCTAAAATAGTCGGGTATGCTGATGATAGAATCGGAATTGAAGCTTTAGTTGTTGAACTCAATGGAACTACACAAAGACCTGATGGAAATGTTTTTCACATAACATGGTCATTGGATAGACAAAAAGGATATACTCCGAAAGATTCTAAGAATTTATTGAAACAAGGATTTGAATCAGTTGATCCTATTGAAATCGCTGTTAAACCTGAGATATTAAAATGATGTTAAATGAAATAAAAGTTGACTACCACATCTATTGTGATTTAGATGGAGTCCTTGTAGATTTCCGCAAAAAGGCGATGGAAGTCACAGGCATTTACACACCGCCCGAAGTTATGACTCCAAAAGAAAAAAAATATTTTTGGAGAAGCGTACTCGACTACGAAAGAAATGGTGGTGAATTTTGGGGAGAAATGGATTTCATGCCAGACGGAAGAGACTTATGGGATTACATCAAAAAATATAATCCAACTATTCTCACTGCATCTGGATCTGCGGGGGATGCTCCACGTGAAAAAAGGGAATGGGTTCAAAAACATCTTGGTTCGTCAGTTAAATGTATTGTAGTCGGTGCTAGCAAAGATAAAGCAATATATGCAGCTTCAAACCATATTTTAATTGATGATTCGGCTAAAGCTATAACTCCTTGGACTGCGGCTGGTGGAATACCTATTTTTCACAAGTCCGCATTCGAATCAATTAAGCAATTACAAGAACTTGGTCTGTAACAATTTCACTACCAAACATACGTAAAAACATACATTACGATTTTGTTTCTTATCTATTAAATACCATTTAAGAGAGCGTGCAATTCTCTTGAAACTAGGATACAATATCAAGTATAAAGTTCGTGATGAAGGCTATATTGTATGGAAAATATTTGGTACATTCATGGAGCAAATGAAACGGCTACCTGTTTTAACTATGTAAAAGCAAAATTACCGAATCACAGTATGTATGATATTGAATATGATTGTCATGCACCGTTACAAGACACTATCACAAAAGTTAATAAACAGCTTCCAAAAGATAATATATCAATCATTGGTCATAGTCTCGGTGGTGTAATTGCCGTTGCTTTGTCACAACGTAACAAAAATAAAATTAATAAAGTTGTGACACTTGCCTCACCTTTCGGTGGTAGTGAAAGCGCATATTATCTCAAATATATTTTCCCAGCATATGGATTATTTAAAAACGTTTCTTCAACGAACCCATATCTGCAATCCATATCTAAGACCGGAGCAGTCGTTCCAACATTAAACATTATTGCAACAACTGGCTATAATCCTCTCTCTGCTGCAAGAAATGACGGTGTCATAACAATCGATTGTCAACGAAAATTACCCAAAGCTATAGAGATAGAAGTGTTGCATAATCATTTTGAAGTATTGTTGGCTGATGAAGTTATATCTTTGGTTTACGATTTTATTTGGGACAATCTAAAAAGCAAATAGGTTAGTACATACTCTCGTCCTTCTTTAGTAAATACTAGAGGAGGCTATCAATGGATTCTAAAATCTGCAAGATATGTTATAAAGATCTTCCTCTGGAAAGTTTTGGGAAAAATGGCAAAAACAAAGACGGTAGTGACCGTCGAAAAGCCAAGTGCCAGAGATGTCTGCAAGATTGGGAACGATCTAAGTTCCAAGAAAGAATCTACAAAATCGTTGGTGGCAAGGACAAAATGAAATGTTGTTCCTGTGGCTACGATAAGTGCGCCGCAGGTATTGATTTTCACCACGTTGATCCTACCACTAAAGATCACCTCGTTTCGGGTATGAAAAATTACTCGGAAAAGAAGTTGCGCGCCGAAATTGAGAAGTGTATAATGCTTTGCTGTATGTGCCATCGTGAATATCATGCAGACTTGAGAAGTATACCAATTGATATTCATTCCTCTCTGTAGTATTATAAATACTTCAACACCTGCGTACATGATGTAGTGGTAGCCTGAAACCTTGCCTATAAACATTTTTACGAAGTGTTTATAACAAGGTTTATGTGGGAGTTCGATTCTCCCTGTACGCTCCATTAATTAGGTTACCAATAAATATCGTCAAGTACAACAATTGATGATATTATGAAAAATAAAAAAATATATTGAACAAACCAAGAAAATTTTACTTGACAAGACATTAAAACCATTGTATGTTTCATAAATAGGTATTAACGCGGGACTGGTATAAAGGTTGTGCCTTAGCCTTCCAAGCTAAAGATTAGGGTTCGAGTCCCTAGCCCCGCTCCAAAACGGAAATAGTCCGCTAAACAATTCTACGCCAATCTCAGACCAACTAAAAATGTCTTTAATTACACACCCAATGCTTTTCTTGGATATAGATGGGCCTTTCATTTCGCGTAGAGCAGGCTACCTAGATCAGTCCAAGGTGCGCGATAGGTTGCGCAAAAAACTCGAAACCAGCATAAAAGCTAGTGGCAAAGATACTAGTAGAATTCGAATTTTTGATAATTTACGACTTGATGTGGTGTTTGACCCCGTCGCAGTATCCATCGTAAACCATATATTAAAAAAAGCTAACGCAAAATTCGTCGTTCATAGTGGCTGGTCAGGTTATTTTGACAGAACACTAATGAAAATTATTCTGAAGGACCAAGGAATAGATTGCAAATATATGCATCTAGATTGGACCACTCCCAAGAAAATGTCATCTCATCGAGGGCATGAGGTTGGTTGGTGGCTTAACAACCATCCAGAAGTAAATCAATTTGCTATTATTGACAACGATTCATACTCTTTTTCACATTGGCCCCGTTTGAAGGCTGGATTCATTGAAATACCCGAAAAAAATGGCATCCTTTATGAACATATAGACCCAATTCTGAAACTTTTGGGTGTCTTCAAAGAACAACCAGCAAGCAAAATTGATCCTGATGCTTGGCGAGGTTGCATTCCATAGTACTTGACATATTCTCCAGAACCTGATAGTGTAATCATGATACATGGGATAGAATTTAATTCATCTCATTCACAACGAGGAGAATTCTATGATTTGGTTACGTCTTTTTACATATGCTGGCTTAGTTGTTTTCGCACTATTTTTCGCCACTCAAGTCATCATTCCATTACTTTTCAATCGTCGTCTCTTTCCTATTTTCAACAAGAGCGAAAAGAAATTGGAATCCCAAATCATCGACGCACATCAAGCGATTCATGAAAATGAACTAGCAACTGAATTCCAAGAATTAAGGCGAGAGCTTGACGAATATAGCAAAACTCGTGAATCTGAACACGCCCCCGGCATTCCAGAAGTTGTAGTAACCACGATTGAGGTTCCTGCTCCTACACCCAAAAAGCGTGGTAGGAACCCAAAGACTAATAACCAGCAATCTTAATTTAATTAAAAAAGGAAAATAACATGAATAAATGGTTCGTTGTAGGTTTCGCGGCAGTTGTTTTTGTCGTACTTTTGTTGGTTGGTTCGAGTCTTATGGTCAATCTCGAAGCAGACAAGGTCATGGTCATTCAAAGTCTTGATGGGACACTAACTTGTTATACCAATCCAGGTTGGCAGTGGCAAGGTCTTGGACACGTTACTAAGTATCCACGTCAAGAATCATATGACTTCATTAAAGAAAAGGTTGTCGATAAAATCATTGTCGATAACTCTAAAAAATTACGTTTCAACGATGGTGGTCATGCTGATCTTTCCGGCTCAGTTAACTGGTTGATGCCAATGGATTGCAAGAGCATTGTTGAAATCCAAAAGTACTTCGGTTCACCAGAAGGTGTTATTGCTAAGGGTGTTTCAAAGATGGTTGACAGCGCAGTTTATATGTCTGGTCCTCTTATGTCTTCAACCGAATCCTCCGCAGAACGGCGTGCTGAACTGGTCCAAATCATCAACGATCAGGCGCAAAACGGTGTTTATGTTACTACCACCGAAACCGTACAAATAACTGATCAAATAACTAATGAAAAGAAAATGGTTACAATTGTTAAGATCGCCAAGGATGAAAAGGGTTTGCCAAAGCGCCAACAAGGTTCTATTCTTGACGAATATGGTATCAAGCTTCAACCAGTCGCTATTAAGGGAATTGATTACGATGGTGTAGTTGAAAAGCAGATTGCTCAACGTCAAGATGCAACTACCTCTGTTCAGATTTCTAAAGCAGCAGCTTTACGTGCTCAACAGGACGCAATTACTGCCGAAGCACAAGGTCAGGCTAACGCAGCTAAGGCTAAGTGGGAACAGGAAACCATCAAGGCTAAAGAAGTTACCTTAGCTGAACAGAAGCTTCGTGTTGCTGAATTGGCAGCTAAAGAAGCTGAACAGTATAAGCGCAAGCAAATCCTTGAAGGTGAAGGTGATGCTGAGAAGAAGAAATTGGTGATGGCGGCTGACGGTGCTTTGCAACCTAAGCTTGACGCTCTTATCAAGATCAACGAAGTTTGGGCTGAAAACTTTGGTAAATTCCAAGGTAGTATGGTTCCAAGTGTTAATATGGGCGGTAACACAGGCGGCAGCGCCGTAACCAATGCACAAACATTCATGGAACTCATGACTGCTCAAGCTGCAAAGGCTCTTAGCGTAGATGTCTCAACTACTGGTAAAGAAGCTACTGCTAAAAAGAAATAAGCTGAAATCGTTTCAAATAAAACGAGCAATCTTCGGATTGCTCGTTTTATTTAGGCAGATTTAACAATCTGTCACAAAACTGTAATATAATTGAAGCAAAACTAGTTTATAATCAGAGAGTTACTAAATATTACAGAACACTTGTAATAATCAACCAAAAAAGGAATCCATAATGAAACAAGTAATATATTTTATCCTGTTTTTTCTAGCTTCACTAAATGCACAGGCTCAGTTAGTAAGAATAGATGGCTCAAGCACAGTATTTCCAATATCCGAAGCAGTTGCTGAGGATTTCCAAGACTCAACTAAAATTAAAGTAACCGTTGGTATCTCTGGTACTGGAGGAGGCTTTAAAAAGTTTTGTCGTGGAGAAACAGATATTTCTAATGCATCTCGACCAATTCTTAAATCAGAAATCGAAGCATGTAAAGCTGCTGGTATTCAGTTCTATGAATTGCCAGTAGCCTTTGATGCTTTGACTATCGTTGTAAGTACCAAAAATACTTGGCTTCAAAGTATAACTATTGATGACCTCAAAAAAATGTGGGAACCAGCAGCACAAGGCAAAGTAACCAAGTGGAAACAAGTTAACCTAGCATGGCCAGATACACAAATGAAATTGTATGGTCCTGGTGCAGATTCTGGTACTTTCGATTATTTTACTGAGGCTGCTGTTGGAAAGGCTAAGTCTTCCCGAGGCGATTATACTGCCAGCGAGGATGATAATGTTTTGGTTCAAGGCGTTTCTCAAGATGCAAATTCAATAGGGTACTTTGGATTTGCATATTTTAATGAAAATACAGACAAGCTTAGAGCAGTACCAGTTATTTCTCCAGCCGGAAAAGCTGTTAGCCCTTCCATGGAGACGGTAATGAATGCTTCATACCAGCCATTTTCTCGACCACTTTTTATCTATGTCAACGCTAAGTCCTATGAAAAACCAGAAGTAAAGCGTTTCATAGCTTTTTATATGGCAAATGCTGACAAGTTGATCCGTGAAGTGAAGTACATTCCATTGCCAGCAAAAACATACGTACATAACCTCGACCAAGTTACCAAAGGCAAGACTGGTACCAAGTTTGATGGACAAAATAAAATTGGGCTTACAATTGAAGAATTGATGAAGCTCGAAGCAAAATAATAGGATTAAAATCATGAAAAGCATCTTATGCAACAGAAGCAACCGCAATTACTTATGGTATTAACTACATTTTAAATCCACGCACTAAGATCATGTTAAATTATGTGGACACAAAATTTAATAATCCCGTAACTGTAACACAATCAACCTCTACTCCACCCACCTCAAAAGTTAAAAGTGAACAAGCTGTTATGCTTCGCTTCCAATACGATTTCTAATTTAGCTACACCAGAAAAGGCTCCTTCGGGAGCCTTTTCTATTGACTTTTTGGCTAAATACTCCTACAATCAAATTTACAATCAAATTAGGAATAATTGATATGTGGAACCTCTTTTTAGACGATTTAAGATCACCCAGCGAAGCAGTAAATACTCTCGGGGTTAAGCATTGGGTCATCGCCCGTTCCGTTTCAGAGGCGAAACGTTTAGTGGAAGTTCGTAGAGCACCATCCGTTATTAGTTTCGACCATGATCTAGGACCGGAAGAAGACAATAACGGATATGCGTTCGCTAAATGGCTTGTAGAAAAAGACTTAGAGTATCTAGAAACATATAAAGATTTTCTTCCAACACATTTCCAATTTCAAGTCCATTCAGCTAATCTAATTGGAGCGAAGAATATTGAAGGGTTATTAAATAACTGGTTAAATTATAAAAAAATAATAACAACAGAAGAATTGGTTACATTAAAAGAACTATTGAAAGAAACGACATAAGTTTAAATATCAAGGAGAAAAATAATGAATATTCATACCTATATAAAAGGTGCAATAGAAACAGAAAGCAAAATTAAACAAGTAGAAAGTCAATACCCAGTAGATTTGACACTATTAATTGGAATAGAAGCTGGTGAAATTGTAGATATGGTTAAAAAACATATATTCTATAAGCGTAAATTCGATATCGTTAAATGGAATGAACATCTTAGTAAGTTGAGTCGTCTTGTTGACGCCGCAGTATTGGATGGTGAACCACCTTTTGCACATTATGATACCAACACTCGGCTATTTCACGCCGCTGTCGGTATTTTTACAGAAGGCGCAGAACTATTAGAAGCAATTAATAATGCACATAAAGAAAATAAACCAATTGATCAAACAAATTTTAGAGAAGAAAATGGTGATGTTGAATGGTATCAAGCTATCGCATATGATGAAATGAAAATTGATCCAGAAGACAATTTCCAGAATAATCATACTAAACTTGATAAAATTCGTTATAAAAATAAAGGATTCACCATAGATTCTGCGAATAATAGAAACCTAGAAGCAGAGAAACATGTCTTAGAAAATTTAGTTAAAAGTAAACCAGCCAACGAGAAACATACCATAAATATCGATGAATGGCCTTGGCCCACGAGCGAAAATATGAAAATTAAATAAAGATAAATAATAAAAGGCAACTTAAAAAGGTTCTTCGGAACCTTTTTCATTTGGAGGATTTATGGACAAAGAATTGTTATTTTCTGTAACGGCATCTGACTGTCGTTGGGACTATTTTCGTTCAAGTGGTCCTGGGGGACAAAATGTTAACAAAGTCAACTCTGGAGTTAGATGCACCCATGAATTAAGTAAAGCAGTAGGAAAGGCTATTGATAGTCGATCTCAACATGAAAACAAAAAATTAGCATTTAAGAGAATGGCTAATACGAAAGAATTTCAATCATGGGTTCGACTTGAAGCTGCAAGAAAAACTGGTGTAATGCATCAAATAGATGAAGAAGTAAGAAAACAATTGCGTAACATCAGGGTTGAGGTTAAACTAAACGACAGATGGGTTGAGATTAATAAAGACGATCCACTAAATGAGGAGAACGAAAATGATGAAGATTAATTTTGATAAAGCGCTTAAGCTTGTAGATACAAAAGGTGCCAAACTAATTGACACAAATGGTCCTGTAGAGTTTAGCAAAAAAACTCTTCCAGGAGCGGTTAATCTCGTCTTGAGAAACATATCTAAGGTACTTGCGTTATGCAATAAAGAGGTACCTGTAATTTTCTTTGGCCCTGATTCTTATATGGCTGCACAATATACTTTTGGTATGGGATATCAAAAAGTTTATTATATGGAAAATATTTCAACTTCTGATCATGAAACGCAAATACTTAATAAATAAGAGTACAACAAAATAACAGGTGTACTCATGGAAATTAATCTTCTAAAACAAATTAACGAAACAGTTATTGCAAATCAAATTTTCTTTGAAACTATCGATTCTTTACTTCCATCAGAAGAGTTTCTAGAAACTCTTCCGCTAAAATTAAACGAAACGGCAGAGGCTCTTTTAGGCAAAGCTTTTGCACAGGTGCAAGCTGGAAAATCTGTCGATCCAACAGAAGCCAACACAATTGTTGGTCTATTTGCTCTTGGTGATCCAACCATGAAGGAAAAAATTAACAGCCAACTTACACAACTTAATAAACAAGGTACTCCTTTAATGGTTGCTTTACAATTAGCCGGCGATGATGCAGGCGTTAATGCTGTGTTGCAACAAGCTGGAGCAGAATACGCTAAAGCAAGTGGACAGGGTGCTCCGTTTCAACTCAAGAATTTAATGATTGGTGGTAATGTGTTAGACCAAAATCAACGGACTGCACTTGGCCAAAGACTGCAAAAGGCTCAAACTTCTTTTAGAAATGCCGCTGCTAAAATGAGCGCCGCGCAACAATCTCAAAAATCAACAGCCACGGCACCCCCGCCAAAAATGGCGGGTGGACCAACCAGTGTTCGACCAATGAGCATGGCAGGGGCATCGGCAACCCAAGGCGCTGCGGCACCAGGAATGTAACTTTGAGAATTAAATGATCAAAGAACTAAATGAAAGCCTGATCTATGAAACCAAGTTTGTTCACCAAGCTATCGAACTATTTGAAAGAATAGAAGATGAAAGAAATTCTCCAGAATTTCTTATAGAAAGTCTAATAAATTTGCGTTCCGATGTTCGTAGATTTCTGGTAAATCATCTATCCATTCCTTTGCGCTTAGCAACCACGCTAGCTCAAATTGTAGTTATGTCCGATGAATTGGATAAAGAACTTGCCAAATCTACCAAATACAAAGACCCATCTTTAAAAAAGATGGTTGAAAAAATTATGCAAATTTCTTCAGAATTATCTTCTAAAGATGATTCATCCGCATCAAAACTTACAGACTCTATTCCACTTCTATTAGATAAACTTGAAGGTAATAGCGAACGTATTGAACTCATTAAAAAGACATTCGATAAAATTATACATAGGCTAACATCATCAGATACGACTTTACGTCTTAAATGCATGAAGTTAGCCGCCGCTATAATACAGAGTAACAATAATGCAAAGTCGAGAAGGGAGGTAATCCACAATATCTAACATGAATGAAAGGAGGTGGTTTAATAAAATAAGTTCGGCATTTAAGTTTAATAAGAACAAACCCTCTGAAAAGGATCACAACATGTCTAAAAATTTTAGTCGTAAGACGAAGCAAAAGCAAGGAGAACTACATCTTATAACAAATAATCAGCAAGCTATGTTTGACGGACCACAAAAAAAGAAATGGTCTAGACATGATATAAGAACAATACAACCATTAACAGACAATCAAAAAGAGATGTTCAATTTATACAGATTGAACTACAATATTTGTGCTTCTGGTTCTGCTGGAACCGGAAAAACATTCCTCGCTTTATATATTGCCATGTGTGACATTTTGGATGGCAACACATCATACAATCATCTTAGAATAGTTCGCTCCGCAGTTCCCACAAGAGATTTGGGGTTTATGAAAGGCTCATATGAGGAAAAAATTGCTTTTTATGAAGTTCCATATAGAGATATAATGGCGGACCTTTTTAACCGACATTCTACTTATGATGACATGAAAGACGCTGGTTTGATTCGCTTTACTACAACATCTTTTATTCGTGGAATAACATGGGATAATTCAATCATTCTTATCGAAGAAGGGCAGAATATGTCGTGGCATGAAATTAATTCAACTATGACTCGTGTTGGAATCAATTCAAAAATTATTTTTACAGGTGATATGTCGCAAACAGACCTGGATAAAAAGACAAATGACAAGTCCGGTATGAAACGATTTTTGCGTACAATTGAAAAGATGCCAGAATTTGCATCTGTTCGTTTTAGTGCAAATGATATTGTACGCAGCGACTTTGTTAAATCATGGATTATTGCATCAGAGAAAACAGAAATAGAATAGATTGATAACCTCAAAGTTGATGCAATAAATAATAGCATCAACTTTGAGGCATTCTACAATGAAAACCTACATATATGAAGGAACAGAAGTAACGTTAACATCCAGAGTCGCAACTAAAATCAAAAAAACTCCTTCAGGTAAAGTCATTGAAACACAATTAGTAGAAGTTAAACCAGTACCAAAACCCGGCACACCAGTTTGGGCGCGGTGGGTTAAAATGACTGATTTATTTGAAGTTTCAGATAATATTACATAAGAGTATTGACAAACCGACTGCACCGTGGTAGAGTATTTTTTACGAGATAATAAAACATGGATACTATAATAATGGATACACCAGAAATTCCTCATTCCAGCTTAGCCCTTACCGAAAAAATTTTGAAAGAAGAAGGAAGGTTAAATGAAGCCCGCCCAGAAAGTGCTATGGTTGGCTCTAAACCCAGTGACAATGAAATTTTTACAAAAGAATACGTAGTTGGTGCCCTTGAATTAGCAGAAATGCTTGATATGGTAGATAAAGGGCTACTATTTCCTTCAAAAGGATTATCTTTTAGAGCTTCCAATCACAAATATTATGATTTCATTGATTATTGGATGGCCATGGTAAAAAACATTAAAGAAGGACAACAAAATAATAATGCGTTAACTCAAGCTTATTTAATTCATGAAGAAACATTTGACGGGTTCGAAATAAATTTAGAATCATTATCTAATACAATTCACAGAAATAGTAAGTTTACTACTAGATGGTTAATAGGTCTTTCAATAGCAGTTTTCTTAAGTATAGGATTAAATGCTTTCTTGTTTGCACGCGCTTTTCTATAATAAAAATTACAACGGAGAATGATAATGCCAAATTTAGTTGAACCTAAAACTTTTTTAATTGCTGAAACAAAACTCGATAAAACAGGATTGCAAGAAGCATTATATGAATTAAATGTTCCTGAATGGACTACGGATGCTGCTAGCGATGCTGAACATTTGATTGAGTTTAGTGGAAAAATGTGTTACGCCTCTTTAGATAAAGCAATGAACAAAAATTTGACTAGGGTTGGCACGCGAAACAATCATGATTACATTCAAGAACAGATCATTAAAACTGGTCATGGTTCAGTGATTGAGCACGCGACGGTATCATTCCTTTTGACCAATGTAAGCAGAGTGTTAACTCATGAAATTTGTCGTCATAGAGCAGGAACTGCATTTTCACAAATTTCTGGACGATTCGTTCGTACAGATAAAATTGGCTTTTGGGCTCCGTCTGTTATTAAAAACGATCCATGGGCTAATAATTTCTTCAATGAGTGTTTTGCTAATATGGAAACGTGGGTCAAACAACTCGAAGAACATTACAAAATCGACGAATTAACAGGTAAAGACGGTTTTACATTAAAAAAAATCCTAACTTCTGCTTTTCGTCGCGTTATTGGTAATGGACAGTCTAATCATATAGTAATTACCTGCAATCATAGAGCATTGCGTCATATGATAGAAATGAGAACAGACATCCATGCAGAAGAAGAAATTAGGATAGTATTTAATCAGATGTTTAATCAAGTTAAAGATCGTTATCCAGCATTATACGCAGATGCAGTAGTAACAACGGACCAAAACGACAATAAATTGTTTTCAGTCAAATTTAGGGGAAGGAAGGTTTAATATGAACATTAAAACATATCGATACGATAGTGATTCGCTTAACGAATTAGCTAATCAAATTCGCTACTGGGTAATTAACTCTTTAGTAAATGAAAAAATACTTACTAAAGAACAAGCAACTTTATACAATCATACTCATTTTGTCACAATAAGTGAAAAACGTGTATTGTTTCCATGGTTTAAAAAAGCAAAAGACACAGTGAACATTTACGTCAGTAAACTTCCATTTAAAGTTAATGATATTACCGAAGACGAAGATGATCAATCCGACAAAAATTAATAATTTTAATCTCACAGTTAATGAATTAGAAGAAAATCTTTGTTTTTGGAACGGATATCGCAACGAAAAATTTGAAAACACTTAGGCTAGGACAGAAATTCTAATTCAGATTCAACGTAATTGAACTGTGTACCACCTTTGGTCCATTTGATACTGTAATACTTCTTACCGTTTGGGGCGTTACGGATGTCCATGATCGTACCTTTAACGCCCAACGGTTGTCGATGAAATTGTGATCCATTTTGGTTGTAGAAAACTATGACATTACCCTCTTGCTTGGTGGTTATCTCTTTGGCAAAGCGTTCTTCATAGGATTTAAGATATGCTTCTGTAGCACCAGCCGCTATTTTTACTTGTGCTCCGATTTCCATTCCCTTGCTTAGTTTAGGATCGATCTTAAAGATTCTGTCTTCAGGTTCATACACACAAATTTGGTCACCATCTAAAGCGGTATATAACGTTTTTCCTTTGAACCATACGGCATCATATTTAGATTTTAATGTTTGTGTTAATCGTTCCGTTGCTCTGAGTCGTTCTTTTTCAACGTTTGGGTTCGAAAAATTCTGGTCCCCTTGAATATTTTTCCAATCAAAGTCATATCCATTTTCAATCCACCATTTCATCATTGTGTTTGGAGAAGCAAAATTAATTTGTTGAATCCGTGGTACATCCAAATAATATTCAATTAATCCCCTACCAGTGTCTAAATTAAATTTTTTTGCAATGGCTTTAACTGTAGTAAAATATACACCATATCCCAAATGATGTACAGGCGCTGGCTTTCCAGAAGAATAATTACTTATATTATATCCGTGTACCGCTCCTTCGTCTTTTCCTTTAATGACCTTAAATCCATGTTTTTCAATATTTTCTCTTCCAGCAGAAGATGAACCATGATAAACTGGGCCAAAGAAATTTTTATCCTTAGCTGCTTGGAGTGAAATGATTTTTAAATTTTCAGAAAGTAATTCTCGTAATTTCATATTTGCCTATTATGCATATCAACTATTTATGTTGACATGGGCAAAAATAATGGGTAAACTATAAAATCATTAATTTAGTTAAAGAAGGAAATAAATGTTAATTACAAATAAACATCTCGAAGGCGCGTGCCAAGATCAAGTCGAATTGTTCAATAAAACCTTTCCCGTTGGTGCCGAATTCAATAAGACCAATTGGAACTTGGCTTTAGCAGTTGGACTGCAAGTTATGTGGATAGAGAGGTTCTTAGATGAACCTAATCTGAAGATATATGATAAGGCAAGAGAATCTGCTTTGAAAATATATGATGAGGCAAGAGCACCTGCTTCGAAGATATTCGAAGAGGCAAGAGCACCTGCTTGGAAGATATATTATGAGGCAACAACGGATACTTGGAAGATATACAATGAGGCAACAGCGGCTGCTTTAAAAATATATGATGAGGCAATAGAATCTGCTTTGAAAATATATGATGAGGCAAGAGCACCTGCTTCGAAGATATATGATGAGGCAGAAGCCTCTGCTTTGAAAATATATGATGAGGCAAGAGCACCTGCTTCGAAGATATATGGTGAGGCAATAAAGGCTGCTTTAAAAATATATGATGAGGCAATAGAACCTGCTTGGAAGATATATGAGGAGGCAAGAGAATATGCTTGGAAGATATATGATGAGGCAAGAGCACCTGCTTTGAAAATATATTATGAGGCAAGAGAATCTGCTTGGAAGACATACGAAGAGGCAAGAGCACCTGCTTGGAAGATATATTATGAGGCAACAACGGCTACTTGGAAGATATATTGTGAGGCAAGAGACTCTGCTTTGTTTAATGCACTTGAACAACAATTCAATGGGGTTAAATAAATGTTAATTACAAATAAACATCTCGAAGGCGCGTGCCAAAATCAAATCGACCTATTTAATAAAACATTTCCAGTTGGTGTTGAATTCAATACGACCAATTGGGACTTGGCTTTAGCAGTTGGACTGCAAGTTATGTGGATGAAGAGGTTCTTAGATGAATCTAATCGGAAGATATATGATGAGGCAATAGAACCTGCCTGGAAGACATACGATGAGACAAGAGCACCTGCTTGGAAGATATATGATGAGGCAAAAGACTCTGCTTGGAGGACATACAAAGAGGCAACAGCATCTGCTTTGAAGATATTCGATGAGGCAACAATACGTGCTCGGAAGATATATGATGAGGCAACAGCACCTGCTTTGAAGATATTCTATGAGGCAACAGCACCTGCTTTGAAGACACACGAAGAGGCAACAGCATCTGCTTGGAAGATATATGATGAGGCAACAGTGGCTGCTTGGAAGATATACGATGAGGCAACAGCATCTGCTTTGAAGATATATGATGAGGCAACAGCACCTGCTTTGAAGATATATGATGAGGCAACAGCATCTGCTTTGAAAATATACAAAGAGGCATGGGAGGCTGCTTTGAAAATATATGATGAGGCACTCGCGGCAGCGTTATTTAATGCACTTGAGAAACAATTCAATGGAGTTAAATAAATGTTAATTACAAATAAACATCTCGAAGGCGCGTGCCAAGATCAAGTCAATTTATTTAATGAAACCTTTCCCGTTGGTGCAGAATTCAATAAGACCAATTGGGACTTAGCTTTAGCAGTTGGACTGCAAGTTATTTGGATGGAGAGGTTCTTAGATGAATCTAATCGGAAGATATATGATGAGGCAACAGCACCTGCTTTGAAGATATACAAAGAGGCAACAGCACCTGCTTGGAAGATATACGATGAGGCAACAGCATCTGCTTTGAAGATATATGATGAGGCAACAGCACCTGCTTTGAAGATATATGATGAGGCAACAGCATCTGCTTTGAAGATATTCGATGAGGCAAGAGCATCTGCTTTGAAAATATACAAAG
>Ga0315288_10000863_pt1 | contig 38697 bp, 28 predicted proteins | sample YL17G11_20_MG_FD_203454 | JGI IMG/M metagenome (GOLD analysis project Ga0315288, IMG submission 203454) | Sediment microbial communities from Yellowstone Lake, YNP, Wyoming, USA - YL17G11_20 | ecosystem: Environmental > Aquatic > Freshwater > Lake > Sediment | place: USA: Wyoming | collected...
TGGGGGGTGCGGGTCGAGGGCCGCGACCGCCCCCACCGCCCGCCCTGCCGCGCTGTTGGCGCCACCCACCCGTGTTGCACGAGGCTCAGCTCGACCGCAACCGTGGCCCCGGCCGCGGTGTGTGTATCTTTCCTCTGCCCCCACCACCCCTCTCCCTCACGCCGCCGCCACCACCCGCCCCGGGCTCCCCGGCGGGCTCCCCACCGCGCTGCTCACCCGGCGCAACACGTCCGCGCCGGCCTTGCGCACCGAGTCGACCGCGCCCTCGAGCGTCGCGCGCCGGCGCACCGCGCGCGACGGCCGCGGCGGCGCGTCCGGCAGGCCGCCTCTCTTGGAGACCCGCCGCTCCAGAATGGTCGTCACCAGGCCATAATCGCCCGCACGGGCCGCCATGCGGGCGGGGAGGACGCCAGCGAACTTGCCCGCCTTGCGCGCGCGCTCGGACCCCCGCTCCGCAAACCACGCCTCGCACGCCGCCTGCACCGCGCGCCGCACCGCCGGGCTCAGCACTTTGAGGAACCAGGTGACGAGGAAGGCGGGCACGTACGGCAGGCGGGGGTCGAGGCGGGCGACGAGGGTCGCGTGCGTGCGCGGGCGGTCGTTCCCGTCGGGCGCCAGGGGCCGCAGCCGGATGCATGACCCTTCGTGCACCACCGTCCTGTGTCGACGGGCCGCGGCCGCCGGCTCGGGCGGGGGCGGGTCGCCGTCGCCGGCGCCGGTGAGGCGCGACGGGGGGGCCCAGTCGCCGACCGACACCAGGGCCATCACCAGCGCCGCCGCCGGCTCCCCCGCGTCGTGCCCGCGCACACGCACGCACACGTCAAAGTCCGGAAAGGGGGGCGGGATCCAGGAGGCGGCGTAGAGGGTCTGGGTGAAGCGCGCGGCGCGCGCGAGCGTCGCGGATTCGACGACGAAACGGTTCCACCCGCGGAAGAGGTCCACCTCCGCCAGCAGGGCCAGGATGTGGACCAAGGGGGCGGTGAGCACGGTCTCGAACTTGACCTCGTGCACGGGCGAGCCTGCGGGGGGAGGGGGTGGAGGGTGGAGGATGGGTCGGGTCGGCCGGGCGCGGCGCCACGACTCGTCCTCCCCGCTCCCCACACACACCCCACACCTTTCACGTTGCGGTAGAACACGCGCATCTCGTCGTCGTCCCGCGCCAGGGCGCACCCGTCCTCGTCCGCGAGCGCGGCGAGGCACGCGCGCAACTCGTCAGCGCGTGCCAAGGCGTCCCCCGCGTCGACGCCCAGCTCGTCTGCCACGCCCTCCAAATCGGCCAGCGTCACGCCCTCGCGCTCGCAGAGGGCGACGAGCGCGCCCTCTGCGTCGAACGAGCGCGCGCACGCCATGGCGTCGCGCGCGCGCTTGACCAGGGGCTCGTGCGAGGCGAGCCAGCGCGCAACGTCCCGGGTGAGCGGGTCGTGGGGCGGGGCGGCGGGGCGGGGGGGGGCGGGCGGCGGTGCGGCGTGCGGCGCGGTCGCCGGCCGTCTCGCGCCAGGGCCGGGCGCGCCCGACGCCCCCCCCCCCCCCCCCCCCCCATTGTGCTGCCCCAGCAGCGCCCTCTCCAGGCCGCGCAGGGAGGCGAGCAGGAGCGCGTTGTCGTCGCGCAGAGCTTGAAGCAGCGACGCGGCGTCGCGTGGCGCCTCCCCAGCCTCCGCCGCCCGCCGCGCCAGCTCGGCCGTAATCGGGCGCGGCACGTCCACGCCCGTGGGCTCGCCGTCGGCGCTCGCGCGCCACGCGCGCACCGCCGCCGCGACGCGCGCCGCGGCCGGGGCTCGCCGGCGGGCGTCGGTGGGGGGCGGGGGGGCGGAGGCCGCGGCGCCCATCGCCCGAAGGGCGGCGCGGCTGCCAGCACGCGAGTGCGGTGATCGCTTCGGCGCCGGCACCGCCCTCGCCCGCGCCACAACTCGGCCGCGCGCCCCGCCCTTCTAGTCGGCGCCAGCGTCTCGCCACTCGCCGTCCAGGACCGGCCCGGGCGCGCGCGCCGCCCGAGCCGCCCCAGCCGCCGCGCCGGCGCCGCCGACGCGGCCCGCGGCCGCGGCCCCCGCCCCAATCCCCACCCCACCATGGACCGCAAGCGCAAACTGGACCTGGGCGACGGCGGCGGCGACCAGCCGAGCCCGTCGACCGCCGTGCCGGCCGCAGACGGCGGCAGCGTGTCGCGCCACACGGGGCGCCCTTTCTCCCAGCGCTACCACGACATCCTGGAGACGCGCAAAGGTGAGAGACGAGGGAGGGAGGAGGGATGAGGGGGGAGCAAAAAGGAGGCCGCGCCGACGCCAACCCCCTCTCCCCCCTCCCTCCCCCCCTCCCCAGGCCTCCCGGTCTGGCAGGCGCGCGACAAGTTCCTGGACATGCTGCGCGACCACCAGACGACGATCCTGGTGGGGGAAACCGGGTCGGGCAAGACGACGCAGGTCGCGCAGTTTGTCGCCGACGCGGGGATCGGCGCCCCCGCCACCGCCATGATCGCGGTGACGCAGCCGCGCCGCGTGGCCGCGATGTCGGTGGCGCGCCGGGTGGCGGAGGAGATGGACGCGACGCTCGGCGCGACGGTCGGCTACTCGATCCGGTTTGAGGAATGCTCGTCCCCCCAAACCCTCATCAAGTTTATGACCGACGGCATGCTGCTGCGCGAAGCGATGACCGACCCCCTCATGTCGCGGTACAGCGTCATCATCCTGGACGAGGCGCACGAGCGCACGCTCGCGACGGACGTGCTGTTCGGCCTGCTGAAAGGGGTGCTCGCGCGCCGCCCCGAGCTCAAACTGGTCGTCATGTCGGCGACGCTGGAAGCGGAGAAGTTTCAAGACTACTTTGCGGACGCGCCGCTCATGCGCGTCCCGGGACGCCTCTTCCCGGTCGAAGTGTTTTACACCCAGGCCCCCGAAGCCGACTACGTTGACGCCGCGGTGCGCACCGTGGCCCAGATCCACGCGTGCGAGCCGCCGGGGGACGTGCTGCTGTTCCTGACGGGCGAGGAGGAGATCGAGGACGCGTGCCGTAAGATCGCCGCGGAAGCCGGCAAGTTGAGCAGCGCCCCCTCGTCCACCGTGGGCCCGGTTGCCGTCGTGCCGCTCTACTCGTCGCTCCCCCCCGCGCAACAACAAAAGATCTTCGACCCGCCGCCGCCGCCGGCGCGCCCGGGCGGCCCGCCCGGGCGCAAGGTCATCGTGTCGACCAACATCGCGGAGACGTCGCTGACGATCGACGGCGTCGTCTACGTCGTCGACCCCGGGTTTGTCAAACAAAAAGTGTACAACCCGCGCACGCGCGTCGAGTCGCTCCTCGTCTCCCCCATCTCCCGCGCGTCCGCGCACCAGCGCGCGGGGCGTGCGGGGCGCACGCGGCCGGGCAAGTGCTTCCGGCTCTACACGGAGGCGTCGTTTGGCGCCGACCTGATCGAGCAGACGCACCCCGAAATCCTGAGGTCCAACCTCGGGTCGGTCGTCCTCCAACTCAAGAAGCTGGGCGTGGACGACCTGGTGAGGCGGGGGGTGGCGGGGGGCGGGCGGGCGCGGTGGTGGCGGGCTCCTTCCCGCGCGCCGCGCGGCGTCGCCGCCGCGCGCGCCCCGTGCGCCCTCCTCGTCTCTCTCGCCTCCCGTTCCGAGCGCGGTGACGACAACACCATTCCTCGTACCGAGTCCGGCCGTGTGGCCGCCCTGGGGACGTCTCATTATCTACCCATAGAATCTGAGCGCTCGAGATGGGAGACGAGAGGCGGGGGGCGGGGCGCGCGGCGCCGCGCGGTTTCTGTCCCTCCTCCCTCCCTCCTCCCTCCCTCCCCCCGTCCGCCCCGATGGCCGGTGACGAACCACAAATGCTCAAAACCTTATCTACATTGGACCGACGCGGCGCGCGCGGCGACGCGGGCCCCTTGAAAGGTCCGCGCCGCGTTCGCGCCGCGGCTGAGTTGAACGCGACGCCCGAGGCCTCGACGCGGCGGGGAGGGGGGAGGAGCGCGCGGATGCAGGCCCTGGCCGGGGTCGGGGCCCGCGGCGGCGCGGCCGGCGGCGGCCAGCGCGCCGACCCGGCGACCCCCCGCTTATTCCCCTCGCCCCCAGGTCCACTTTGACTTCATGGACCCGCCCGCGCCCGAAACCCTGATGCGGGCTCTGGAGCTGCTCAACTACCTAGGCGCGCTGGACGACGAGGGCGAACTCACGCAGGTGGGTCAGGGAGCGAAGGGGTGGGGGAGGTCGCCATTCAAGTGGCAACAATGCGCCGCTTTCCCCTGCCCGTGTCTTCCCACCCGCTGCCCCACGTGCCCCGCGCCCGCACCCGCCGGACGAGCCCGCGGGCGGGGCGGGGCGCCCCCAAAAGTGCCAGGCGCGCCCTGGCCGACACCCCCAAACCCCTCTCCTCTCTGCAGGTCGGCTCCCTCATGGCCGAACTCCCGCTCGACCCCCAACTCGCCAAAGTGGTCGTCGCGTCCCCCGCGTACGCCTGCTCCAACGAGGCGCTGTCCATCGTGGCCATGCTGTCCGTGCCCTCGGTGTTCCTGCGCCCGCGCGACGCCGCGCGCGCGGCGGACGACGCGCGCGCGCGCTTTGCGCACGCCGACGGCGACCACCTCACCCTGCTCAACGTGTACCACGCGTTCAAGGCGGCGGGCGAGGACGGGCGGTGGTGCTACGACAACTTTCTCAACGCGCGCGCGCTCAAACAGGCCGACGCCGTCCGCGGCCAGCTCGCACGCGTCGCCGCCCGCCTCGGCGTCCGCCTCGTGTCGACCCCGTTTGCCGACCCGGCCTACTACGTCAACATCCGGAAAGCGCTCGTCGCGGGCTTCTTCTCCCAGGTCGCGCACTTGGGGCGGTCGGGGTACCTGACGACCAAGGACGCGCAGTCGGTCACCCTGCACCCGTCGTGCGGCCTGGACGCCAAGCCCGAGTGGGTCCTGTTTCACGAGTTCGTGCAGACGACGCGCAACTACATCAGGTGTGTGTGGGTGTGTGTGGCGGGGCGCGAAGGCGCGCGGCCGCGCGCGCCGCCCACCTCTTTCCCTCCTCCCCAGGACCTGCACCCGGGTGCGCGGCGAGTGGCTCACCGACATCGCGCCCGACTACTACGACCTGTCCAACTTCCCGGCGGGCGACGCGCGGCACGCGCTCGCGCGGCTCGCGGGGGGGCGGAGCGGGGGCGGCGCGTGAACGGGCTGGGGGAGGGGGCGGCGGCGGCGGGCGTCACCATGGGATGGCTGGCCACTGCAACGGGAGCACTGCGTGTGGGCGCCGGGGCGCGGGCGGGGCGCGGGCGAGGCGGACTCTTCGGCAGCAGCGCGCGCCGCGCGCACGGCCGCGGCGGCGGCAGCCCCCATCACTCCCTTCCCCCTCCCCACACGCCCCCCCTGCCCACGCGCGCACCATGCTCGCCTCCGCCGTCCGCCCCACGTCCATGCCCGCGCGCGCGGCCGCGCCGCGCGCCGCCGCCCCCCGCGCGGCGGTCGCCGCCCGCGCCTCGGCCGCCACCGCTCGCCGCTCCGGCGCTGCGCTGGCGCCCACGCGCCCGATCGGGGCGCGCCGCGCCGCGCGCGCGGCTTCCCTGACCGTGCACGCCGCCAAGGGCTACAAAGTCGCGCTCCTGGGCGCGGCGGGCGGCATCGGCCAGCCCCTGGCGCTGTTGTTGAAGGTGCGGGAGGATTGGGGGTGGTGGGAGGGTGATTGGGGCGCCGATTGGCGCGCCCGCCGCCGCCGCCGCCGACGCCATCGCGCGCCGCCCCCCTCCCCTCTCCTTCCCAGATGCAGCCCTACGTCTCCCAGCTGTCTCTGTACGATATCGCCAATGTGGCGGGCGTGGCGGCCGACCTGTCGCACTGCAACACGGCGGTCCAGGTGCAGGGAGACGGGGGGGGGCGATCCGGGTGCGCCAAGCGCCGCGAGGAGCCCCGCCAATCCCTCCACCCCCCTCTAGGTCACCGGCCACACCGGCCCCGACGAGCTGGCCGCCGCCATCGCCGGCGCGGACTTGGTTGTGATTCCGGCGGGCGTTCCCCGCAAACCCGGCATGACGCGCGACGACCTGTTCGCGATCAACGCGGGCATCGTCCACACGCTCGTCACCGCCGTCGCCAAGCACGCGCCCGGCGCGGTGCTGACCATCATCTCCAACCCGGTCAACTCGACGGTGCCCATCGCGGCCGAAGTGTTAAAGGCGGCCGGCGTCTTCGACCCCAAGAAACTGCTCGGCGTCACCACGCTCGACGTCGTGCGCTCCAACACGTTTGTCGCGGCGGCCAAGGGCCTCGACGTGGCCGACGTGGACGTCCCGGTCGTGGGCGGCCACGCCGGCACGACCATCCTCCCGCTCCTCTCCCAGGCGACGCCCAAGGTCGCCTTCTCCGACGCCGACGCCGCCGCCATGACGGAGCGCATCCAGAACGCGGGCACGGAGGTGGTGGAAGCGAAGGCCGGCGCGGGGTCGGCGACGCTGTCGATGGCCTACGCGGCGGCGCGCATGGCCGAGTCCGTGCTGCGCGGCCTTGACGGCGAGGACGGCGTGTACGAGTGCGCGTACGTCGCGTCGACCGTGACCGAGCTCCCCTATTTCGCGTCCAAGGTGCGGCTGGGGCGCGGCGGCGTGGCCGAAGTGTTTCCCATTGGGTCGACGACGCCCGCCGAAGCCGCGGCCGTCGCGGACCTCATCCCCGTGCTGCGCAAGAACATCGAGACGGGCGTCGAGTTTGCGGCCTCGAAAAAGTGAGGGGCGCGGGCGAGGGGCAGAGAGGCGAGGCGGGGGTGACGGGCGCGGCCGCGCGCGTCTGAACGGGCTGGCCCCTCCTCCCTGGCCGCCGCCGCTCTGACGACGCTCTCAATTCTCACACGATGAAGACGCGGGCGACGTCGGTGACGGCCTGCGCGCAAAAGGGGCACGCCGCGCGGCCCGAGCGGAGGAGCGCGAGCGCGCACGGCGCGCAGGTGCCCACGTGGCCACAGGGGAGGAGGGCGACGCCGCGGGGGGCGTCCCAGCAGACGCGGCAGGAGAGGGAGGCGGTGGCGGGGTCGGCTCGTGGCCGCGGCGGGCGCGGCGGGAGCGCGGCGAGCGCGGCGGGCGCGAGCGCGGCGCGCTCGCCCGCGACCGAGTGCCTCCTCCTCCTCCTGCGCGGCGTCGCCGGCGACGGCGGCGACGCCCAGCCGGGCCAGAGCGCGGGGCGGTCGCCGCGCGGCGACGCGAGCGCGGCCGCGGCGCGCGTCGCGATAGGCGGGGTCGCGGGGCGGGCGGGGCCGCCTGGCCGGCGCTGGCGCCAGGCGCGAGCGAGCGCGCCGGCCGCATCCGTCGCCGCCCACCCGGCGGCCGCCCAGCCGGCGAGGCAGAGTACAAACGCCTGCCCCGGCGTCGGCGCCGCGCCGCGCGCGTCGCCCCCGCGCGCCGCTGCCGCCGCCACCGCGGCCGCCAGCACGGCGTAAGAGGAGGCACGTGCAATGTCTTCCACGCACGCGCGCACCCGGCGCGGGGCCAGGGGGAACGGAGGCGGCCGCCCGCCGCGCCGCGTGGCCGCCGCGCGCGCCGCCGCGTGCGCGCGCGCGGCGGGCACCAGCCGACCCACCAGCCGCGTGCCGCACGACGCCAGAGCGACGGCCAGGGCGACCAGGGCGATGCCGGGGGCGAGGCGGGAGGGGGGGGAGGCGCCGCCCCCCTCGCGCCCCGCTGCGCTCGCGTTGCGCTCCGCAGGGCGTGCCGCTTCCGCGGGCCGCCGCCCAAAGGCGGCCGCTTCCACCGCGGCCCTCAAGGCGGCCGCCACGCCGGGCTCGAGCGGGCGGCGGTCGCCCGCGAGCGCGAGCGCGGCCGCGCGCAGTGCCGCGGCCGCGTCCGCGTTGGCGGTCGCGGCCGCGTCCAAAGCGTGCAGCCAGTCGACTGAAGGGTCGGTCTTAGGGCGCCAGGACCAGGCGGAGGCCACAATGGGCGCCAGGAGCAATAATGCGGCCGTGCGCGCCATGGCGCGGCGGTCCCGCATTGGCGCCGGGGGTGCGGCTCCGCGCCTAGTCGCAACGCCTGACCGAGCCGGGTCTCGCGGCGGGCGGCCGTAGCCAGGCGGCGGCTTGTTGTGGGTGGGCTGTCGACCGGCGGGCGCGCGGTCTGGCCGCGCCACTCTGGCCGCGCGCCGGCGTCGCGCCTCCGCCCGCCATGAAGCGGGCCGCCCACCTCGCCCTCACCGCCGCGCGCCGTGGCCTGGCCACCGACGCCGGCCGCGGCGCCGGCGACGTGGCTGCGCCCGCGTTTCGCGGCCGCGGCCGCGGCAGGCCGTCGGGCGACCGTGGCGCTGGCGGCGTGACGTCCAGGTGCGAGGGAGGGAGGAGTGTGGCGGGGGAGGGAGGCGCGCCGCTGCCGATCGCGGCGGCCGACGCGACTCCCTCTTCCTTTTAGCTACGGCGACCGCTCGGCTGACGGCAGGCCGCCCTGGACCCCGGGCGGCGGCCGCGGCCGCGGCGCGCCCGGCTCCTTCTCCGACCAACCGCGCCGCCCGTGGACGCCTCGTGACCCTTCCGCCCCCGGCCGCCCGCCCCACCAGCAGTGGCGGGCGAGTGACAATGGTGGAGGGCGTGGTCGAGGCGGCGGTCGCGGCCGCGGCCGCGGCCGTGGAGGCGGCCGCGGCGGCCCGCCGCGCGACGACGCCCCCTTGCCTTTGCCCGACGACCCCGACGCCGCTCTCGCCGTCGTGGGCGACGCCCGGTGGGCGTCCCGCCGCGCCGCCGCCGACCGGCACGCCGCGCACGCCGCCGCGCGCCGCGCGGGCGGCCCGCCGCACCACCGCGCGCCCGCGGGCGCCGCCCGCGGCCGCCGCGGCCGCCGCGACGACGACGACGACTTTCGGCCGCGCGTCGACCTGACAGGAGAAGAGCGGCGCCTATACGAAGAGGGCCGCCGCGAGGCCGCGTCGCGCGACGCCGACGCGGCCGCCGCGTGGACCGCGACCGACCCTCCCCGCGGCTCCGGCACCGCGCACGCGGTGCGCGCGTTTGAGCGGTTGGCCCTGCTGCAGGCGGATGCGGACATGGATCTGCCGACTCGGCCCGGCGCGCCACCGACGGTCGCGCCGCCGTTGACCCGCGACTCGGTCGCCGCCACCCTCGCCGACCTGCGCCCGTCCCTGGCCCCCGCGCTCGGCCTCGCCACCGACGCCGCGTGGGAGGCCGCGACCGCGGGCGCGGTCGACGCCGCGCTCGCGGCCGCGGCCGCGAGCGCGCCGCGTGACGCGGCGGCCGACGCGGCGGCCGTCGCGGCCGCGGCCGCGGTGCCGGGTGCCGACGCCGCCACGGCCGCCGCCGTCGCCGCGGCGGTCGCCTCTCTCAACGCCAACCCGCACTGGCCGGCCGCCGTCAAGGTGCGGTTCGCCGCGCGGCTCGCGCGCACGCTGGGAGGCGGGGGTAGGGGCGGTGGGCCAGTGTGAACGGCGACTCGCGGCGGCGGCTGGCGGGGCGCGAGGCGCCGCGCCGCGCCGTCTCGCTCGTCACACCGTCGGCCGGACGAAGGAAACAACACGCGCCGCCCCGCTCCTCCCCCTCCCCCCCCCCGACATGAAAGTTCTCGTCGCCGTCAAGCGCGTCCTGGACTACGCCGCGAGGATCCGGGTCAAGCCCGACGGAAGCGGCATCGACGCGGGCGGTGCGCGGCACACGCTCAACCCGTTTTGCGAGATCGCGCTCGAGGTCAGGGTGGAGGTGTGGGGGGTGTCGGAAGCGCGGGCGGGCGCGGCGGGCGCGCTGACGCGCCCACCATCCCTCCAACCTGCAGGAAGCGATTCGCCTGCGGGAGGCGGGCGCCGCCAGCGAGGTGCTGGCGGTATCGGTCGGGCCCAAAGAGTGCCAGGTGTGGGGAAGGGAGGCGCGGTTGGCGGGGCGGTGGAGGCGCGCCGCGGCGACCGACCTTTCCTCCTCTCGCCTCCTCCAGGACCAGCTGCGCACCGCGCTCGCGCTCGGCGCCGACCGCGTTCTGCACGTCGACACGGGGACGGCGCCCTCCCCGGGCCCGCGGGGCGTGGCGGCCGCGCTCGCGCGGGTCGCCGCGGCGGAAGGCCCGCGTCTCGTCCTCCTCGGCAAACAAGCCATCGACGGCGACGCGAATCAGACCGGCCAGATGCTGGCCGGCATGATGCGCTGGCCGCAGGCCACGTTCGCGGGCGCGCTGGCGGTGGACGCGGTGGCGGGCACGGCGACCGCGACGCGCGAGGTCGACGGCGGCCTGCAGACCCTGACCGTCGCCCTCCCCGCCGTCGTGACTGCCGACCTGCGCCTCAACACGCCGCGCTACGCCAGCCTGCCGGCCGTGATGAAGGCGAAAAAGGCGGAGATCCCGTGCACCCCGCTCGCCGACCTCGGCGCCGCCGTCGCGCCGCAGACGCGCGTCGTCAGCCTGCGCCCGCCACCCTCGCGCAAGCCCGGCGTGCGGGTGGCAGACGCGGCGGAGCTGGTGCGGCGGCTGCGGGAGGAGGCGAAAGTGCTGTGAAGAGGAGTTTTTTTTTCCTTTAAAGAAACTGTTGACCCATTTGAGAACCCATTCCCCTCCTTCTCCTACCGCCAATCCAGCAGCGCCACCGCCTCCGCGTGCATCCTCGCGTCCCCCGCAGCCACCACTTCGCGCGGCAGGCCCGCGACGGAGTGCCCTGTCGCGTCGTCAAAGTCGGCGCGCAGCGGCCGCCCACCCCAGTCGCTCATGACCCCCCCCGCGCCCGCCACGATGGGCGCGAGCGCCATGTAGTCGTAGGGGCCGAGGTCGGCCTCCACGACGAGGTCGGCGTGGCCGGAGGACAGGAGGCCGTACGCGTAGCAGTCGCACCCGTACAAAGGAACCCGAGCCCGGTCCCTGACCCGCACCCACGCGTCCTCGACCCGCCCGGGCGCAAACATGTGGGGCGTGGTTGCGTACAGGTACGCGGCCGCAAGGTGTGGGCACGGGCGGGTGGTGGCGGGCCGGCCGTTGAGCGTCGTGGCCCTCCCCGCCGCGCCGACCCACCGCTCGCGCGTCACGGGTTGGTCGATGATGCCCAGCACGGGCGTGCCCCGGTGCAGCAGGGCGATGAGGGTGCCCCACAAAGGCTTGCCTGGAGGGTGTGGGGTGGTGGGGTGAGCGCGTGGCGACCCTTCCTCTCTCCCCACCCCCCCCCCCACCCTCCCACACCCCGGCCCTCCCCCACCCGTGATGAAGCTCTTGGTGCCGTCGATGGGGTCGACCACCCACATGTACTCGCCCGCGCCGCCGGCCGGCGGCGGGGTCAGGCCGCCCTCTTCGCCAAAGACCGCGTGCATCGGGGCCGCGGCCGCGAGCGCGGCGCGCACGACGGCTTCCGCTTCGCGATCGGCGATGGTGACGGGGGACGCGTCCGCCTTGGCGTCGACCGCGAGCGGGGTGCTGGGAGGAGAGGTGGGGCAGGGGGTGGAGGGGTCTGTGTCCGCACGCCGCCCTCTCCTCCCTCCCTCCCACCACCGCATCCGCCCCCCTCCCTCTCGCTCCCACCGAAAGTGCTTGGTCGTCACCGCGGCCGCCGCGTCGGCGAGCGCGTGCGCGAGCGCGACGAGGGCGTCGTCGACGGTGGTGTCTGGCGCCGAGATGGCCGCCATCGTGGCCATGCGGCGGGCCGCAGGCCGGGCCGCGGGGCGGGCGGTCGCCCTCGGCGCGTGCGCGGGCGGCGGCGGGCAGGCGCCGCGCATCGGGTGCTGGCGGCCTCGCGTGGGCCGCCTGGGGCGGACGGGTGGGGTCCGTTGACGCGCCTGGCGGGGGCCGGGGGTCTCTGAATCGCGGGAGGGAGCGGCTGTGTCGGCCGAAGCGCCGGCGAGCCAATCGCACAGCCGCGCCCCGCGCGCCGGCGCCGCCGGACGCCATGCAGGCCGCGCTGGACGCCGCGGCCGACCGCCGGTCGGCCGTGCTGATGCTTGCCACGGCTGCCGCGGCTGCCGCGGCGTCGGGCGTGCCGCGGTCGATGGCAGTGTGCGCCGCGTGGGCGTGCGTCAACACAGCGGCGTATATCGTCACGCGGGCGAGGTGGTATCACGGCAACAAGCGGGCCGCGGTGGCGGTCGGGCTCAGGCTCGCGTGGCCCGTCGTCGTGCAAGCGTATGTCGCGACCGGGCGCCGCTTCCCCGTCCTCGCGCCCGGCCTGGCCGCCTTCTGGGCGTCGCGCGTAGCCCCGCCTTTACTTGTCGCGTACGACGCCAACGCGCGGCTCCCCCTGCCCCGCCTGCGCGCCCTGCTCGCCGCCCAAGCCGTGACGCTGGCCCTGGGCCAGCCGGCGGCCTGCGCCGCCATCGAGGCCTGCTGGATCGGCACCGCGGGCACCATGAGAGACATCGCGTCGACAGTGGGCCGCGCGACGCACGCCGCGGTCGCGGCGTTGCTCGGCGACGTGTCGACCTCGCCGCCTGCGCCCTGCGCGGCGCGCTCGTGCGAAGTCGTGATGACCGCCATGTTCTGGTCGGCCTTTGTCGCGATTGACGCCCTCGCGCGCGCCGAGGTGGCGCCGCGCGCGCGCGCAGGGGCCGCCCCCGCGCCCGGCGCCACCGTTGCCGCCGCGGCGTGCGGGTGGGCCGCCCTCGTCGTGGCCGACGCGCTGCTGCCGTGCGGCGCGCTGCCGCAGCGCGCGTGGGGCCGGGCCGCTTGCCAAGGGCCGCCGGTGCTGCCCCCGATTCTAAAGTGGTTGAGAGGGGGGGCGTGAGAAGCGAGCGATGTGGGCGGGCGGTCTCTTAGCACGCGCGGGGGGGCGTGAGAAGCGAGCGATGTGGGCGGGCGGTCTCTTTGCACGCGCGGGGGGGCGTGAGAAGCGAGCGATGTGGGCGGGCGGTCTCTTTGCACGCGCGGGGGGGGGGCGTGAGAAGCGAGCGAGGGGGTTGGGCGGTCAAGTTGCACACGCGGGCGAGCGCGGCGAGGGGGGCCGCGCTCGCCCCCGCTGGTCCGTTGCGCCGCGCGCGCAAGGGACCGCCGGGCGGGGGTCCGGCCCATGTCACGAGCCGGTGCCGGGGGTTGAAAAAAATCTGCGCGCGGGGACGCCGCCGTGCGGCGCTCCCGGCGCGCCCGCGACGCCGTCACCGGCGGCGGCGGGCACGACGGGACGGCGGCCCGAGGACGCTGCGTCGGCGAGTTTGAGCGGTGCGAGGTGGGCAGTCACTCAGCGCCGCGCTCGCCACTCTGCGTCGGGCCCTCGCTCCGCCGCGCCCCATGCCACCCTTTTAAGCCGCCCCCGGCGATGGGCCCCTCCCCGCTGGACGAATCGGGCCGGGCGGCAGCGGCGCCGCGGGCGGGCAATCGCGGCGGCGCCGCGGCGGCCCAGCGCGGCTCCGCCGCGCCCGCGGCGCCCCCGCGCAAACCAGCCACGCCCGCGCCGCCGCCGCCCACGCGCGCCGCGGCCGCGCTCGCGCCCGCGCCGCGGCGTCCGCCGGCGAGCGGCGCCCCTCCGCCTGCCCAGGTGCGCAACGACCGCTTTGCCTTCGTGGTCTGGGCCGTGTCGTGGTCCCTCGCCGTCGCCTTTGTCGTCGCCGACCCCCTGACCCTCCACGCGGCGCACGCCGCGGCGGGCGGCTCGTTCCTGCTGCTGGCGGCGACGTGGCACCCGGCCTGGCCGCGTGTGCGCGGCCCCGTGTTGGCCGCGTGGCGCGTGACGACCATCGGCCTCGCCCAAGCCACCGCCGCGCGCGGCAAGCGGCACAGCGCGCCGTACACCTCGTTTTGGCAGGCGGCGGGCGGGCGGCTGCTGCCGATCGCCATTTTTGTTAACGCGTCGGTGTCCCACCAACCCCCTGGCGCCGCTGTCGCGACGACCGTCGCCCAGGTGTTCGTCGCGACCGCGCTGCAGCGGCGTGCGTGTGAAGGGGTGCTGCGGTCTCATCCCGGCATCGTGACTGCCTTTTTTCTGCCGGTGGCCGAAGCGCTCTCGGCCGCGACGGCCGCGGCATACAGCGCCGCGGGCGGCGCCGATCCCGCGGCCGGGGCGGCGGCCGCCTGCCCCGCGCTCGTCTGCCCGCTCGTCCTCAACTTTCTGACGGCGGCGGCCGCCGTCGCGGGCACGCTTGTGCGCGCGCATCGCCACTGGCGCTCCCCGGTGACTGCTCTCACGCCCGTCGCCGGCGCGTTTGCGTTGACCCAACTCTGGTCCGCCCTGGAAGCGGGCGCCGCGGCGGCGCCGTGCCCGGCGGCCCTGGCCGACTACGACTGGGTGACGCCCGACACCGTGGCCGGCCCCGTCGCCACCGTCGCCCCCTGGCCCGCGATCGCGGTCGGCATGTGGCGAGCCCTGTATTGGCGCGCGAGCGCGGCTTGATGGAGAAGGAGAAAGAGGGCTGTCACGGGGGCGGCAGTACGCCTGGCGCACTGCTGCCCCCGCGACGGCCGGGAGGCGCGGCGGGCCGGCGCGGGAACTGGTGTATGGCTCCGGCCGCCGCACCACCATAGCGAGGCAGCTGTAACAGCGCGGTCCGACGGGGGGGAGCACGCGCGCGAGAGAAACAGGGCGGCGCCAAAAATAGTCGGCGCAGTCTCCCTCCCCTCCTGCCGCCACACACAACCCTCCTCCTCCCCATATGCCCGCCGTCGACACGCACGCCGCCGCCGCCCTGCGCGCGGCGTCGACCCGGGCGCGGTCGGCGGCCCAGGCGGCGGCCGACGCCGCGGCGCACGAGGAGCGCGCGGCGCGCGAGGCTGACCGCCGCGCGGCCGTATCCTCTTCCCTGGACGACGCCGTCGCCACCGCAATGCGTGAGGACGCTGCCGCCGCGGCCGCCCCAGCCGCCCGGCGCGCGGCGCGCGTGCGGGCCGCGGCCGGGGCCGACGCCGCGGCGGCGGCCGCGGCGACTGCCGCCGCGGCCGCTGTCCGCCTGCAGGCCACCCTGGACACCGATGGGCGGCTGCGGACGGCGCAGGCGGGCGCGAAGGCGCGCGCTGTCGCGTCGGCGCAGCGCGCGCAAGCGGCCGCGGCGGCCGCCAGGCGCGCGGGCGAGCACGACGCCGACCGCTCGTTCTGGGCGGCTCGGGCGGCGGCCGTCAATACAGTCGCTGGCGCGGCCGAGCGTGCTGCTGCTGCTGATAAGCGTGCGCGGGCGGTTGCTGCGGGGGGGCGCCTCGCTGAACAGGCGGTGGCGGTGGCGACCGCGGCGGCCGCCGAAAAGGCCTCCCGCCTCGCCAGCGAGCGGGCGGCGGCGGCCGCGGCGGCGGCCGCGGCCGCCGCGGCCGAACGCGCGCGCGAAACCGAGCGGCGGGCTGCTGCCCGTCGCGTCGGCGCCGCCGTCTCCGACGCCAAAGCCGCCCACCAAGCTTTCCTCGCGGTCGACCGCGCGGTCGCCTCCCGGGAGGCCGCCCGGGACGCGGCGCGCGCCGCGGCCGTGGCCGACGCCGCGGGTGCCGCTCGCGCGGCCGCCGCCGCGGCCGCCGCCGCCGACCTGGCCTCCCTGCGCCAGCGGCGCCAAGCGGACGAGACTGCTGAAGCGGCACGGGAGGCGGCGATCGAGGCGGTGGCCGCGGTGCGCGCGGCCGGGGCCGACGCGGTGGCGGCCGCGGCGGCGCGCGCGCGGGGGGCGCTCGCGGCCGACGCGGCCGCGTCCCAACGGGCCGCGGTGGCGGCGAAAGCCGACGCTGGTGCGACTGCCGCGGCCGAGCGCCTAGCCGAGCGGCGCGTCGTCGACGCGCGCGCGGCCGCGGACGCACGCGATACCCTTGCCCGGCGCGCGGCGGCCAAAGCTGAGGCTCAACTCCACTGGGTCGGCGTGCGTGGGCGCGTGGAAGCGGACGCGGCGGACGCGGCTGCGGGCGCGGCGGGCGCGGCGGCCGCGCGCGCGCGCGCCGCGGTTCGCGACTCCGCCAACGCGGTCTTGGTCGACGCGCTCGTCGTGGCGGCGGGGGGGGTGCCGCAAGCGAGGCAGTTGTGAACGAGGCCGAAAAGCGGTGACGTCGGCCTTGGAGTGGGGCCGCGGGGGCGGCTGCCGTCTCCTCTCCACTTCGCGGCCCTCCCCGCCGCCACCTCGGGTGCCTTTCGCCACCCCCGCATCAGCGTCGGGCGGCTGCCAGGGCCCGAGCCCCCGCCGCCGCCGGCGCCACCGCCGCTATGCGCGCCGCCATCCCCTCCCTGGGCGCTCCTCGCGCGCCCGCTCGCATCGCCGGGATCCCTGTTGCCGTGTCGCGCGCGTGCGCGCGGGTGCGGGCGACGCGTGTGCGCCAGGTGAGCGGCAAGGGCGCGGCGGCCGCGAGGGCATTGCGCTGGCGCAGCGCTCGCCGCGCCGCGGGGATCCCCTGCCGTCGCGGCTTTGTCGCACATATTCAACAGATCGTTCGAGCGGCGAGATCGTTGGCGGCGCGTTGAGGGCGCGCAGCGGCACGCAGGCAATGCGTTGCGACCTAAAAGCCGCTGCCGCTGCCGCCCGCCGCCGCCGGCCGCCCCGCCCGCCCCGGGCGTTCTCGATGCTCACGTTCATTTGCCCCCACACCATCCACAGCCCCTCCTGGCCCCTTCGCCGCTCATCCTCCGCGCCGGCCGCACCGGCCGCGCCTCCCTCCTCCCCGCCCGCGCCCACGACGCCACTCCCCCCGCCCGCGGCCTCTACGACCCCGCGGCGGACAAGGATGCCTGCGGCGTGGGGTTTGTGGGCGAGCTCAATGGCGCGCCGACCCGCGCGTGCGTGTCCGACGCGCTGGAGATGCTCGTCCGCATGGCCCACCGTGGCGCGTGCGGCTGCGAAGCCAACACAGGTGTGAGCGAGAGAGAGAAAGAGAAAGAGGGAGAAGGAGAGAGGGAGGGCGTGCGCTCCTACCCACCACCTCCCTTCCCCTTCTCTTCTTTAGGCGACGGCGCCGGCATCCTGGTCGCCATCCCGCATGCCTTTTTCGCCACGGTCGCCAAACGGGACGTCGGCATCGAGCTGCCGCCGGCCGGCCAGTACGGTGTCGGCTCCTTTTTCCTGCCCACCGACGCCGACGAGCGCGGCGCGGCCAAGGCGGCGGTGGCTGCGGTGGCGGCTGAATGCGGGCACACCCTGCTGGGGTGGCGGCCGGTGCCGACCGACGGGTCGATGCTCGGCGCGTCCGCGCGCGCGACGCAGCCTAACGTCCAGCACGCGTTTTTTGCGCCGTCGAAAACCCCTTTAACCTCATCTCCGGACCCCGACGCCCAGTGGTACGTGCTGCGCAAGCTGATCGAGGCCGCGTGGACGGCGGGCGGCGTCGGCGCGGACGACGCGTACGCGTGCTCGCTCTCGTCGCAGACGGTTGTGTACAAGGGGCAGCTGACCCCGGCACAGGTGCCCCTGTTCTACCCGGACCTCGCCGACCCCGCGTTCTCGTCCCACGTCGCCCTCGTCCACTCGCGCTTCTCCACCAACACCTTCCCCTCGTGGGGCCGCGCCCAGCCCATGCGCACCGTGGGCCACAACGGCGAGATCAACACGCTGCGCGGCAACGCCAACTGGATGCGGGCGCGGCAGGGGGTGTTGAGGGCCAAGCATTTGGGGGTCGCGACGGACGTGCTTCGCCGCATGCTGCCCATCATCCCGTTCGGCCAATCCGACTCGGGCTCGTTTGACGCCGTGCTGGAGCTGCTCGTGCGGTCGGGGCGGTCGCTGCCGGAAGCGATGATGCTTCTCATCCCGGAAGCGTGGCAGAACGACGCCCTGATGCCCGCCGCCAAGCGCGACATGTACCGGTACGGGTCGGCGCTCATGGAGCCGTGGGACGGGCCCGCGCTCGTCGCGTTTACGGACGGGCGGTCCATTGGGGCGACGTTGGACCGCAACGGCCTTCGCCCCGGGCGCTACACCGTCACCAAAGACGGCCGCGTCGTCATGGCGTCCGAGACCGGCGTCGTGGACATCGACCCCGCCAACGTGGCCTCCAAGGGGCGGCTGATGCCGGGCAACCTGTTCCTCGTCGACTTCACGGCGGGCCGCGTCGTGCGCGATGAGGAGATCAAGGCCGCCGCGGCCGCCGCGCACCCGTACGGCGCCTGGTTGGAAGAACACACCAAAACGCTGGCCGACGTCGTGGCCGCGGTCGGGGAGAACGCGGTGGTCGGCGCGCCAGCGCCGGCCCCGGCCTCCGACTCCTCGCGCCACGACCCGCTCTCCCCGCTCGTCCCGGCCCTCAAGGCCGCGGGCTACACGCGCGAGTCAGTCGACCTGCTCCTCCTGCCCATGGCCAAAGCGTCGGCCGAGCCGCTGGGGTCGATGGGCAACGACACGCCCTTGGCCGCGCTGTCGCGCCGGCCCAAGCTCCTTCCGGACTATTTCAAGCAGCTCTTCGCCCAGGTGACCAACCCGCCGCTGGACCCGCTGCGCGAGAAGGTGGTGACGAGCACCAAGGTAGGGGAGGGGGGAGGGAGGGGAGGGGGTTGGGTGGGCGCGCGCGCGACCCCCTTCCAACACGCCTCCCCTCCCTCCCTCCCTCCTATTTTCTAGTGCATGATTGGCCCTGAATGCGACGTGACCGACGCCGCCAACCCGGCGGCCGCGGCGCGCCTGGAGCTGCCGCAGCCGCTCCTCACGCGGTCCGAGTGCGCCGCGCTGCTCGCCGTCTCCTCCGCGCCCGCCCTCGGCTGGACCGCGGCCCGCGTCGACTGCACGTGGGCGGTGGCGGACGGCGCGGCGGGCATGCAGCCCGCGCTGCGGGCGGCGTGCGACGCGGCGGCCGCGGCGGTCGACAAGGGCGCGGCGTTTGTCGTTCTCTCCGACGCCGCCGCCTCCCCGGAACGCTGCGCCCTCCCCCCTCTCCTGGTCACCGGCGCCGTCCACCACCACCTGGTCTCCCTCATGCGCCGCACGCGGGCCGCGATCGTGGTGGAATCTGCGGAACCGCGCGAGGTGCACCACTTTTGCGCCCTGCTCGGCTACGGCGCTGACGCGGTGTGCCCGACACTGGCCCTGGACGCCCTCGCCGCGCTGGCTCCGAGCGCGGGGAGCACGGCGGAGAAGCTCACAAAGGGTTTTTTCGTGGGCGTGAATGCCGGCCTCCTCAAAACGATGGCCAAAATGGGCATCTCCACCCTCGCCTCGTATAAGGGCGCCCAGATCTTTGAAGCGGTCGGCCTGGACGCGCCCATTGTCGAGGCCGCGTTTGCGGGCACGCCGTCGCGCGTCGGTGGCGTCGGGTTCGCGGACCTCGCCGGCGACGCCCTCGCCCTCCACGCCGCCGGCCACTCCCCCCGCGCCGGTGGCGTCACGGGCGGCGCCCTGGACAACCCCGGTGAGTACTCATACCGCATCGCGCCGCCCGGCGTCGCGACCGAGGCGCACCTGAACCACCCCGCCGCGATCGCCGACCTGCAAACCGCCGCCCGCACAAACTCGACCGACGCCTACCGCGCGTTTGCCGACCGCACCAACGCGCTGAACGCGGAGATCACGCTCCGTGGGTTGCTGCGGTTCAAAGGCGGGGCGGCGCCCATCCCCCTCGACGCGGTCGAATCCGCGGCGGAAATCGTCAAACGCTTTGTCACGGGCGCCATGTCCTACGGCTCCATCTCCCTGGAAGCCCACACCACCCTCGCCATGGCCATGAACCGCATCGGGGGCAAGTCCAACACGGGCGAGGGCGGCGAGAACGAGCGCCGGCTCGTGCCCGCGCCCGACGGCGCGCCCAACGCGACGCGGTCGGCCATCAAGCAGGTGGCGTCGGGGCGGTTCGGGGTGACGGCGGCGTACCTGACCAACGCGGACGAGATCCAGATCAAGATTGCGCAGGGCGCGAAACCCGGGGAAGGGGGGGAGCTGCCGGCGGGCAAGGTGCAGGGCGACATCGCCGTGACGCGCCGCGCGACGCCGGGCGTCGGCCTCATCTCGCCGCCGCCGCATCACGGTTAGAATGGAGAGAGCGAGAGATGGAAGGAGAGGGAGGGAGGAGGAGAGGAGGGTCGCGCGCGCGCGGCGACCGCTCTCCCACTTCGCCCACCACCCTCCCTCCTCTCCCCGTTTAGACATCTACTCGATCGAGGACCTCGCACAACTCATCTACGACCTCAAATCCGCCAACCCGGCCGCCCGCGTCTCGGTCAAGCTCGTGTCTGAAGCCGGCGTCGGCGTCGTCGCCGCGGGCGTCGTCAAGGGGCACGCCGACCATGTCCTCGTGTCGGGCGCCGACGGCGGCACGGGCGCGGCCAAGTGGTCGTCGATCAAGGCCGCGGGGTTGCCCTGGGAGCTGGGCTTGGCGGAGACGCACCAGACCCTCGTCGCCAACGGCCTGCGCGGCCGGGCCGTCGTCCAGGTCGACGGCCAGCTGCGCACGGGGCGGGATTTGGCCATCGCGTTTGCGCTCGGGGCGGAAGAGGCGGGGTTTGCGACGGCGCCCCTTATTGCCATGGGGTGCATCATGATGCGCAAGTGCCACACCAACGCGTGCCCGGTCGGCATCGCGACGCAGGTCAGGGTGGGGGGGAGGAGGGGGGGGGAGGGGGGTCGGGTGGTGTTTTGGGGTTGAATGCGGCCGTGCGCCGACCTCTCCCGCTCTCTTCCCTCCAGGACCCGGAGCTGCGCGCCAAGTTTGCGGGCGCGCCCGAGCACGTCGTCAACTACCTCTTCATGGTGGCGGAAGACCTGCGCGGCATCATGGCGACGCTCGGCATTTCCAAAGTGCACGACCTCGTCGGCCGCGCCGACCTCCTCGAACCCGACGCGACCGCCCTGGGCGCCAACCCCAAGCTGGCCGGCATCGACTTGACGGCCCTGCTCACCCCCGCTGCGACCCTGCGCCCGGGCGCGGCGCAGACGTGCGTGGAGAAGCAAGACCACGGCCTCGAGGAGTCGCTCGATTTCGCGCTGACCCCCGCCATCGCGCCCGCCCTGGCCACGCCCGCGGTGCCAGTCGCCATCGAGACGCGCATCGTCAACACGAACCGGGCGGTCGGCGCGACGTTGTCGCACGAGATTGTGAAAGCGCACGGCGGCGCGGGGCTCCCTGACGACACGATCGTCGTCCGCTGCACCGGGTCCGCCGGCCAATCGTTTGGCGCCTTCACCGCCCCCGGCCTCACCCTCGCCCTCGCCGGCGACGCCAACGACTACGTGGGCAAGGGCCTGTCCGGCGGCATCGTCGCCGTCTTCCCCGACCCCGCGGCCACGTTCGACGCGTCCACCAACGTCATCGTCGGCAACGTGTGCCTGTACGGCGCGACCGCGGGCGCGCTCTACGCGGCGGGCCTCGCGGCGGAGCGGTTTGCGGTGCGCAACTCTGGCGCGGTCGCGGTCGTCGAAGGCGTCGGCGACCACGCGTGCGAGTACATGACTGGGGGGACGGTGGTGGTGCTGGGCGCGACGGGCAAAAACTTTGGGGCGGGGATGTCGGGGGGTGTGGCCTACGTGCACGACCCGGACGCGCGCCTGGCGCCGCGCTGCAACGTCGACGTCGCCGGGGACCTCCTCCCCGTCATCGCCGGCTCGGACGACGAATCGACGCTCGTTTCGCTGCTCCAGGCGCACGTGGCGCGCACCGGGTCGAAGCGCGGCGCGGCGCTCTTGGCCGACTGGCAAACCACCCGCCCCGCCTTCCTCAAAGTCTTCCCCCACGAGTACGCCGCCGCCCTGGCCCGCGCCGCCGCCAAAACCAAGGCGGAAGCCGGCGCCGCGGCCGAGCTGGCGTCCGCGCTCGCGGCCGAGGCGGGCGATGCGTCCGCGCTCGCCGCGGCTGGCGCCGCGCCGCGCGACGCGTGGGCCGCCCTCGTCGCCCTGGGCATGGAGCCTATGGCGCGCGGTCAGGGGCTCCCTCCTCCTCCGACCCCCAGCGGCGACCCAGCGGCCGACCTGTCGCGCCTCGCCACTGACGCGGCGGCCGGCCTGCCCGTCGCGGGCCGCCCGCCCACCTGGGCCGCCGACCGCCCTGCCTCGGTCAAGGCCGGCACCGCGGGCAACGTGCGCGGCTTCATCGACTACGCGCGCACGCCCGCGCCGTACAGGGCCGTGGAGGAGCGGGTCAAGGATTGGGGCGAGGTGCTGCTGCCGCAGACGGCCGCCGCCCGCGACGACCGCCTGTCGACCCAGACCGCCCGCTGCCAAAACTGCGGCACGCCCACGTGCCACGCGGGCGACGTGAGCGGGTGCCCGGTCGGGAACGAGATCCCCACGTTCAACGCCCTGGTCTACGACGACGACTGGCGCACCGCGCTCGACGTCCTCCAGGGGCGCGTCCTGTTTCCCGAATTCACGGGGCGCGTCTGCCCGGCGCCGTGCGAGGTAGGGAGAGGAGGGAGGAGGGAGGAGGGAGAGAGGATAGAGGAGTCTGCCGCGCGCGCGCTCACCCCTGTCTCTTCCTCTCTCCCCCCCTTTTAGGGCGCGTGCGTGACCGGCATCAACGGCCCGCCCGTCTCCATCAAATCCATCGAGCAGGCGATCTCGGACCGCGGCTGGGAAGAGGGCTGGGTGGTTCCCCGTGTCCCGGCGACGCGCACCGGCCGCCGCGTCGCCGTCATCGGCTCCGGCCCCGCCGGCCTCGCCGCCGCCCACTGCCTCAACCAGGCGGGCCACGCGGTCACCGTGTACGAGCGGGCGGACCGGGCGGGCGGCCTGATGATGTACGGCGTCCCCAACATGAAGGCCGACAAAACGCACGTCGTGCAGCGCCGCGTCGACCTGTTGGCCCAGGAAGGCGTCACCTTTGTCACCGGCGCCCACGTCGGCGTCAACCTGGACGCGGGCGACCTCGTCGCCGGGCACGACGCGGTCGTGCTGGCGGCGGGCGCGACGCGGCCGCGCGACCTCGACGTGCCGGGGCGCGAGGCCACAGGGGTTCACTTCGCCATGGACTTCCTGACCGCCAACACCCGCTCCCTGCTGGACTCCAACCTGGCCGACAACAACTACATCTCCGCCAAGGGCAAGCACGTCGTCGTCGTCGGCGGCGGCGACACGGGGACCGACTGCATCGGGACGAGCGTGCGCCACGGCGCGGCGAGCATCGTCAACCTCGAACTCCTCCCGCAACCCCCGTCCGACCGGGCGGCGGGCAACCCGTGGCCCCAGTGGCCGCGCGTGTTCCGGGTGGACTATGGGCACGCGGAAGCGGCGGCCGCCGACGGCGGCCGCGACCCGAGGCGGTATGAAGTGTCGACCAAGCGCTTCATCTCCGACGCCGCCGGCAACGTGACCGGCATCGAGATCGTGCGCGTCGAGTGGGGGCCGCCCTCGGGGCCGGGCGGGCGGCCGTCCATGCGGGAGGTGCCGGGGTCCGAGACCGTCTTGAAGTGCGACCTCGCCCTCCTCGCCCTCGGCTTCCTCGGCCCCGAGGCGGCCTTGGCCCAAGCAGTCGGCATCGAGGTCGACCCACGGTCCAACTACAAGGCCGGGGCGGGGGAGTACGCGACGTCCGTCCCCGGCGTGTTTGCCGCGGGCGACTGCCGCCGCGGGCAGTCGCTCGTCGTGTGGGCGATCGCGGAAGGGCGCGGCGCGGCCGCCGCCGTGGACGCGTACCTGGCGGACGCGCCGCCGCCGGCGCCGGCGGGCGCGGACGCGGCGCCGGTGGTGGGCGGCGTGCTCGCGCTCGAGCGCTTCGCCGCGGGCGGGGGCGCGGCGCCCGGCGCGGTCGCGGCGGCGGTGTGAGGAGGGGGTGGGGTGGGGTGGTGCCGGGCGTTGGGGGGCCGCGCCTCGGCGCGGGTGTTGGCCGCCCCCACCGGGGCGGGCTGGGTGGTGGGGCGCGGGGTTCGACGACGGGAGAGGGACACGGGGACGGGGGCGCGGCCGCCGCCAGGGGCCGCGCCCCGCCGGCGGTGTGCCACGGACGCCCCGGCCAGAGTGTGAACGCGCCCCGGGGGGCGGCGGGCGTGCGCGAGGGGCGAGGCGGCGGGGTCGGCGCGCCGCGCGGCCGCCGCGCTCGACACTCTCGCGCGGCGCGCGCCCGCCCCCCTCCCCCCCTCTCCCCCCCTCTCCCCCCCCCTCCTCTCCTCTCCCGTCCCCTCCTCTCCTCCCCTCCCGCCCACCCCATGGGCGGCATCCTGGACATGATCAAGTTCGGGGGCGTCGCGGCGGGCGTGGCCGTGCTGCTCAAGGGCGTCGAGTCGCTGTCCGAGTCGATCGATGGCGGGTGAGGACCCCACGCGCGCCTGCAGCGGGCGGCGCGCGGGCGCGGGGCGCGCCCTGCCGGCGGGCGCGGCGCTGCCGGATGCGGTGCCGACCTTTTTGCGCCCCCTCCCTTCAGCCGTCCCGCGCGCATCGCGTCGGCCCAGCTCGAGCGGGACGCGGTCTTGGTAATGGAGTGGCGGGCGGGAGGCGGGCGGCAGGGAGAAAGGCGTCCGCGCCTCGACCCCCCTTCTCCTCACCCCCCTCCAGGAATCGAGGCGGCTCCAGGCGGCCCAGCGCGCGCAGGCGCAGTAGTTGGAGAGCGATGGAGCGCCGCGGCCGCCCGTGCAACGACCAACCGCCGCCCTGACGACAGCGCGCCGCGCGCTCGGCCGGCACACTCTCCGCGCGCGTGGGCGCCGCCCCCGCGCGCGGCATGTGAAAGCCACCCCCTCTCCCACCCCTTTCACCACCAACATGGCGGCCTCCGCGGTGCAGTGCGCGGTGTGCTGCGAGGTGGCGACCGACGGCGACGACGCGGGGTGGTCCACGCTGGCCGCCTGCGGGCACGTGTTTCACACAGCGTGCGTGCTGCAGTGCCTGGAGCACAAGGCGTGCTGCCCGCACTGTCGGGTGAGGGGGAGGGAGGGGGGGAGGACGGGCGGCGTCGCATCGCGCGCGCGGCGCGCGCCGTGCCGGCCGCGCCCGACCGCCTCCGCCCGCCGCGCCACCCTCGACCGCTCCTTCTCATCACCCGCCACTCCCTCTTCTTAGGCGCCCGTCGCCCGGCGCGGCGTGGGCCACCACCGCCTCTTCATCGATTTCCTGCCCGCCGTGCAGGCCGCCGTCACGCCCGGCCGGGCGGGGGCGGCGGTTGTGGACGCCCAGGTGCGGGTGGGAGGGTGGTTGGTGGCGGCGGCGCCACCTGTCGGCGCGGCGTTCGACCGAACACCCTCCTCTCTCTCTCCCCTCTCAGGTCCTCAAGCTCACGCGCCGCCTGCAAGAAGCCCGGGAGGACGCCGCGGAAGCCGGGCGCGCGCGCGCCGCGGCGCAGGCGGCGGCGGATGAGGCCGACCGCGCGACGCGCGACGCGGTGGCGGCCGCCGAAGCCGACGCCGAGGCCGCGCTCGCGGACGTGCGGGCTGATTTGGCCGCCGCTCAACGCGCCGCCGCCGCTGCGGTGCGGGAGCGGGACGAGGCGCTCGCGCGCGCGCACGCCGCCGGCCAAGCGCGCGCGCGCGCCGACGCCGCCCACCGAGCAGCCCGCGACCGCCTCGCCGCCGAACTGGCGGCCGCCAGGCGGGACGCGGCCCGGTGGCGGCTGCGCGGCGATGGCGACCTCTCGGGCGCCGACCTGGAAGCGACCGCGCGCGCCGTCGGCGCGGGCGCGGCCGGGCTCGCCTTCCTCACCGCCGCCCTGGACGAGGCCAAGCAGGTGCAGCGCGGGCTGCGCGCGCGGCTGGCCGAGGTGGAAGCGGCGGCCGCGGCGGCCGCCGCCTCCGCGGCGCGCAGACCGGCGGGAGCAGGCCCGCGCGCCGACGCGCTGCGGCGGAGGCGAGACGGCGACCCCGCCGCGGGCGTGGCGTGCCCCGAGAGCGCGGCCGCGGCTGCCGCGCCGCCGCCGCCCACGTCGCTCGCGCGCCCCCACCACCCCCACCCCCCGCGCCCCGACGAGCTCGACTACGACACCGTGGACCTCATCGAGCTCACGGACGACGAGAGCGGGGAGGGAGGGGGGGAGCGGCCACCGCCGCCCCCTCGTGCCGCCCCCGGCGTCGGAGCCGCGCGCCTCGGCGGCGGCCCGCCCGCGCGCCCCCCATCCTTCGTCACGCGCCCCGCGGCCGCCGCGTCCGCGTCGGGCGCCTTCATCCGGCACGGCGCCGACGGGCGCGGAGGGCGCACGGCCGCGCTGCGGCCCGGGGGCGTGGTGGGCGTCGCGCGCGCGCCGCCGCCGCCGCCCGCCAAGCGTGGCGCGGCCGCCGCGCCGGCCATCCGCCACTTTTTCGCGCCCAAGCAGCCGCGCCGCGAGTAGAGATCCGGGGGGGAGGAGGGAGAGAGATTTCGTTTTCGGGGGCGGCGCGAGGTGAACCAACCGCACACACACGCGCGCCTCCCCACCCGCCCCCACCACCCCCACCTCACGGCGTGAGCCGCTTGGGGTCGCGGGGAAAGAGGGACGCCTTGCGGATGTTGTCGAGGCCGAGGAAGAGCATCACCACCCGCTCGAGCCCCACCCCCGCCCCGGCGTGCGGGAACGCGCCGTAGCGGAACGATTGGATGTAGTCGGCCAAGGAGTCGGGCAGGATGCCGGCGGCGGTGGCGGCCGCCGTCAGCATGTCGGCGTCGTGCACACGCTGCGCGCCGGAAATGATTTCCTCCCCCCGGATGAACACGTCGTACGAGTTGCTGCGGCTGGGGTCGTCGGGGCAGGGCATGGTGTAAAAGGGGCGCACGGCGGCGGGGTAGCGGGTCAGAATGAAGAAATCGGTGCCGTGCGCGACCGCGACGAGGCGGCCGAGGACGCGCTCCGCTTCCGTGTTCAAATCGCTCATCTCGTCGATGTCGTGCCCCGCCGCGCGCAGCATCGCGATCCCTTCCGCGTGCGTCAGGCGCAGCGTGGTGCGCAGGTAGCGGAGGGGGGGGGCAGGGTATTGCGCGCGCACGACCTCCAACTCTTTCCCCCACCGCTCGTTCAGGCCGTCGAAAATCGACACAAACAGCGCGTCGATGACGTCCAGCGCTTCGTCATAGTGTTCATGAATCGCCATCTCAAAGTCCAGGCCCGTAAACTCTGTGAGGTGGCGGTGCGTGAAACTCTTTTCCGCTCGGAAGACGGGCGTGATCTCAAACACGCGGTCGAAATCGGCGGCCAGCGCCATCTGCTTGTACAGTTGGGGGGATTGGGCGAGGCACGCGGGGCGGCCGCAGTAGTCGAGGGTGAAGACCGACGCGCCGCCCTCGGACGCGCCCGCGATGAGGCACGGCGAATGGATCTCCACAAAACCCATGCCCAGCAGCGCCTCGCGGAAGAGTTGACAGACGGCGGACTGCACGCGGAAGATGGCTTGCGAGGCGGGCACGCGCAGGTCGACGACGCGCGCGTCGAGCCGCGTGTCTTGGGAGACGGTGACGAGGGCCTCCCCTTTCGCGGCGGCGGCAGCCACGTCAGCATCCGACCGGCCCGCGTCCACGATGTCAAATGGGAGGGGGGCGGCCCGGGAGACGGCGCGGATGGTGGCCGCGTGGAGTTCGAGCGACGCGAGCGTGCACGACGCCACGGTCGCGGCCACCACCTCCCCCTCCACGTCCACCACCGTCTCCTTGGGCAAGGTGGACGCGTACTTGACCATGGTGCGGGACACGTTGGCCTCCGCCTCGTCGGCGGCGACCAAGAGCTGCACCGTCGTCGAGCGCTGCCTCAACACCATGAAGGACGACCGCCCGCCCCCGCGCACCGCGTGCACGCGCGCGCGCACGAGCACGGTGGTACCGACGTCGGCGTCGGTCAGGGTGTCGAGGCGGCGCCACACGCGCCCCGTTTTCTCCGACGACTGGATCAAGGGCAGATCCCCGTACCTCCCCTTGAGCGGGTCGGCCTCCCGGGCGGCGGCCAGGCGGTCGGCCGCCTCCTGGGCCTGCGCGGCGGCGGCGGCGAGCTGGGGGGGAGGGGGGGGGAGGGTGGGGGCGGGCGCGCGGCGTCGGGACGCGCGCCCGCGTCCCTCCCTCTCCGCCGCACCCGCTTGGCCTCCTTGTCGGCCGCCTTCTTGCGCTTGGCCTCCTCCTTGGCAGCCGCCTTGTCCGACTGGGGTGGGGGCGCGTCCTGGGGGGGGGAGGGGGACGGGCGTCGATCGCACGCGCCGCCGCGCGTTCGGCGGCGCCATCTCTGCTCGCATCCTCGCCTGCAGGGACGCGGCCGCCAGCGCGTCGGCGGCGGGGTCGGCCATCGGAATCGAGGAGGGCGCCGGGTAGACTGCGGCCGACTGCCGTCGCCGGCGCCACTGCGCGCCCCGGGGCGCGGCCGGCGCCGCCCGTCCCGCACCCCGCGCGTGCCCCCGATCGCGGGCGCCGCGTGAGAGCGCCGGCTCGATCCGCCCTCGCCCCCGCCGACGCAACGCGCGCCCGCGATGCTGCCCACCGTCGAGGCCGCGGCCCGGGTAGGTCGGCGGGAGGGCTGGAGGTGGTCGTGGTCGCGCCCCCGCATCGCGCGCGCGGCGCCGACCCCGCTGCGCCTCCCCCAGGCGCCCGTCCCTCCCCTCCACCCCGCCGACACCGCGCTCGCCATCCTGCTCTGCATGTACCTGGACCCCGAGGACGCGATTCAGGTGGGGAGTGGAGTGGGGGTTGTGGCGAGGGTGGGAGCGTCGGGGGGCGCGCGCGACGACCACCCCCCTCGTTTCCTCGCCTCGCGCTCAGGCCGCGCTCGACGACGACGCGTTCGACGCGCTTGGCGACGGCCTGATCGCCCTGATTGCGACGCCCCCGGCCGCGCCCACTCTCGCCTCGTTCGGCGGCGCGCTGGCGGCCGCGCTCGGCGGCGCGCCGGCCGCGCGCGCGGCGCTCGCCGCCTCGTCGGACGCCCTGACGTCCGCCCTCGCCGCCCAATCCTCCCCCCACCGCCTGGCCCTCTTTGTCGACGCGTTCGACGCCACGGTCAACGGCGCCGAGCCGGGCTCGGCCGACGGCGGCCCGCTCGCTCTGTCCCCTGCTGCGCGGCAGTCGCCCGCGGGGCGCCACCTGCGGCGCTGCGTGGCCGCGTTTGGCGGCCTGGACATGGCGGGCGTGGCGCGGCACGTGGAGGAAGTGCGAACGTGGGCGGGCGGCGGGGTGGTGGCGCGGCCGGCGGCGCCCGCGCGCGCGGGCGCGGCCGCCGCCGCGCTCGCCGCGCGCGACGTGGGGACCGCGCCCGACCTCGTGCGCGCCTTGTTTGACGGCGCGCCGCCGGCGCCGGTTGATGCGGACGACCCCGACCCCGAGCGCTCGTGGCGGGGCGCGCTGCAAGCCGCCCTGGCGGCGGCGGCCGACGCGGCCGCGTCGCTCGCAGGCCCCGGGCCCGCCGCCGCGGCGGCCGCGGGCGAGGCGCTGGCCGCCGCCCAGCAGTTGGGCGACGATGGCGCGCTGGCGCACGCGCTGGCGACGGTGGCGCGGTGCGAAGGGCCGGCGGCGTGGCCGCCGCGCGCGGGGGCCGGCAGCGCGGGCTCCGCCCCACCTCCCGACCCCTCCCTGCGCCTCTCCCTGCTGCGCCGCGTCGCGGCGCGCGCTCTCCTGGCCAAGCTGCCGCACGTGGAAGCGGGCGCCCGGCTCGAGGCCGCGGCCGCGCCGGGGCCGCCGCGCGCCCCCCCCGTCGCCGCCGCCGCCGCCGCCGCCGCGCGCGCCGTCGAGCTCCACGCCGCGACCGCGCCCGCGGCCGCTCTGCCGGCGGCCGGCCCCGGACGGGACGCGTTCCCCGCGGGCGACGCGCTGCGCGCGGGCGCGGCGCGGCGCGAACAGCGCGCCGCGGCGCGCGCGCTGGCGTCCCTGCTCCCGGCGGCCGCCGCGCTCAAGTGCGTGGCGGCCCTTTCGTCGGGGTCGCCCGCGATGGCCGAAGGGGCGTTGTTGGCGGGGGTGGCGGCTTGCGACCAAGGCAGCCCGCTGCCGCCCGCGCTCGCCGTCGCCGCCGCCGCGGTCGCGGCGCGCCGCGACGGCGCGCCGGCGGCGCTGGCGTTGCTGCATTCGGTGGCCCCAAACATCAGCCTCGCCCCGCCCGACGTCGTCGCCGCGCGCGCGGCCGCGGCGACTGCGTGCGCGTCGGCCGCTGGCGACGCGTCTGCCGCGTCGTCCGCCGCCGCCCTGGCCGCCGCCGCCGCCCGCGTCGGCGCCGCCCGGGGCGCCACGCTCGCCCTGCGGTCGGCGGCGGCCGCGGCGGCCGCCGCGGGTGACGCGGAGGCGGCGGTCGAGGGCGCGGGCGCCGCGCTGCACGCCGCGGCCGACGCGGGCGACGCCGACGGCGCGGCCCGCGCCCTGCTCGCCGCCGCCGCCGCCGCACTCGACGCGGGAGCGCCCATGCTGGCCCTGCCCCACGCGCTGGCGGCCCGCCACCACGCCGCCCGCGCGGGCCTCGTGCCGCTCGCTGCGGCCGCCGACGCGGCCGCCGCGCGCGCGCTCGCCGCCGCTGGCGCTCCCGCGCCCGCCGCCGAGCTCGCGCGCCGGTCCCTGGCGCGGGCGCTGGTTGGGGGTGGGCCGGGCGACAGGGGGCGGGCGAGGCTGGCGCTGGCCGAGGCCGAGTTGGCCGCGTGCGCCTCCCCCCCTCCCCTCTCCACGCGCGCCTGCCTGGACGCCGCCGTGCCCGACCTGCAAGCGTCCCGCGACTGGGCGCTCGCCGCGCGCGCCGCCCACCTGGCCGCGCTCGCGGCCGCCGCCGCGGGCGACGGCGCGGCGGCCGAGGCCGCGGCGGGCGTCGCGCTCGCGTGCCGGGAGAGGGTCGGGACCGTGTGAGAAGGAGAAGGGGGTGGGGAGCGTGTGACGCACTGGCTGATTTGGCGGTGTGCTCGGGCGGCGGAACGCGGCGGGCGGTTTCAGAAGAGGGTCGAACGAAAAAACAAAAAAACAACCACCCCTCTACCCACCCCCTCGCACCTCCCGCTCCAGCTTGTCCAGGATGTTGAGGATGCGGTGCTTCATGACGGGCTGCCCCGTGCGCGTGCGCTTGCGCATGAGGGCGGTGGTGCGCTTGCGCGCGGCGAGCGCCGCGTCGGTCGCCACGCGCCGGGCGGCGGCCGCGGCAGCGGCTTCCGCAGCGGCCGCCTCGCGAGTCGCCTTGTCGGCGGTCGCCGCGGTCGCCGCGCGGTGGTGCGAGGAGAAGCCGGCGGCGGGCTTGCCGCCGCGGCGCGCGTGCGCGGGCACGGCGCCCGCGGGCGGTGCGGGCAGAGGAGGGAGGCGATCCTCGCCGTGCGCCGCGTCGTCGGGTAGCGTGGGCTGGGAGAGGGAGGGAGCAGTCGGCGCTGTCGGCCGGCCGGCGGCGGCATGGGCCCCACCGCCGCCGCCCTGCCCACCCTGCCCACCCCACCTTGAGCTTCCCCTCTGCTTCCAGCCGCCCCTTGAGCTTGCGGAACTTGTTGACCCGCTTGGCGGCGCGTGCGCTCTCCGCCGCGCGCACGACGCGCGGGTCGTAGCCCGACGTGCGGGCGCCGTCGGCGCGCGCGTGGCGGTGGCGGCCCTTGGGGGGCGGGGGCGGAGGCGCCATCGTGGGTGTGGCGGGGCGGCGCGCCGGCGACCGGGCTGGCCAGACTCCGCCCCGACCCCTGCCCCCACTCTTCCTCTCCCCCATGGCCGATCCCTCCCCCAGCGCCGCCCGCAAGCGCGGCCGGGCCGGCGGCGACGCCGCGGCGCCGGACGGGCTGCGCGCGTGGCTCGACTCGTGCTCCCTCGCCGACGTCGCGCCCGCCAACCAGGTCAGTGAGCGGTGTGGTGGGCATCGCGGCGTGGGTTGGGGCGTGTCGGAGCGCTGTCGGGGCTGCGAATGCGGGCGACGACGCCCATCTCCACCCCTCTCCCTCTAGGACCTCTTCCAGCTCGAGCACAACATGACGGTTGGCCGCGCGCTGGAAGAGCTGGCGGCCCGCAAGATTCTGAGCGCTCCCCTCGTGGCCGCCCCCGACCTGGAAGACGCGCTCGACGCGGGCGACACGCCCCCGCCCGACACGCCGCAACTGCTGGGCTGGATCGACACGGGTGCGGGGGAGGGGTGGGGGTGGAGGCGGGAGGCAGACGCTGCGGTCGCCGCCCCACCCTGTGCCCTTCTCATTTACTCTGCAGGCGACATCCTGCGCGCCTTCCTGCGCCACCTGGACGACGCCCTGGCCGATGCCGGCGCCCCGCTGCCGTCCCGCATGCTCGAACTCATGACCCTGCTCGAGCGCGAGGGGGGCCCCTTTTCGCGCAAGTCTTTGATAACGCTCCGTGAGGGCGCCGACCGGGAGCTCGTCTTTCAGGCGGCAGCGGGCGCGTCCCTGCTCGACGCGATCAAGGATTCGTTCCTGCACGAAGAGGAGGCAGGGAAAAAAGGGAGGGTCGTCCACCGGGTGGCCATTTTCGATGCCCGCGGGGGAGTGACGGCCGTCGTCTCCCAACTGGACGTGCTGCACCACCTGGCCGCGCACCAGGAGCGGCTGGGGGAGCTGGGGAGCCGGACCCTGGCCGACCTCGGCCTCGCGGGGGGAGAAGGGCGCCCGCCTGTCGCCACCGTCGACCCGCACACGCCCACGCTCCTGGCCCTGAAATCCATGCTCGCCGCCGGCGTCTCCGGCGCGGCCGTCGTGCAGGCGGCCGACGGCGTGGCCATCGCCAACCTGTCGACGTCCGATGTGCGCGCGTGTCAGCCGCGGCACCTGTCCATTCTGGCGCTGGTGAGAGAAGGGAGGAGAGGAGAGGAGAGGGAGGGGGGAGGGACAGCGGGGGGAGACAGTTTGTTTTCTTTTCTTTCTTCCTTCTTCTTCCGCCCACTCCCACCCCACCCACCCCACAACAGCCAGTGGCCGAATTCCTGGCCCTGCTGCACCGCACGACGTACGAGGGGTACGCGTCGACCTCCTCGAAACACTCGCACCACCCCTTTTTCGCGTCCGCCGCGCCCCCAGGCGCCGGCGGCGACGCGGGCGACAACGTGCAGTTGATCACGGTGGCGCCGGACGCGAGCCTGGTGGACGCGATCGGGGTGATGCTCAGGCACCGCGTCCACCGCGTGTACGTCGCCGCCGACGCCGACGCCCCCGTCCCCGCCGCGGTCGTCACGCCCACCGACGTCATGCGTGTCGTGGCGGGCGTGCAGTGAGGGGGGGTGGGGGGTGGCGGCGGGGGCTGGGCGTTGGTTTGGGGGGGTGGAGGCTTTGTGCGTGTGAGGGCGCTGCCGTTCCCGCCGCCGTCTCCTCCCCCTCTCCCCTCGTCTCGCTCGCGCCGAGTGGGTGTAATGTGACACGCCCCCCCACCCCGTCCCGCCACCGCCAAGAGACAACGGAACCGAAAAAGGGGCGGCGAGAGTGCGGCGGCCGCGCGCGCGCGCGCCGACCGCCCCGCCGCCCGCCCGCCTCCGGACTCCCTCCTTTCCTCTCTTCTCACTCCGACCGCCCCGCGTACGATTCAAACCCCTTGTCCCGGCAGTTGACCCCCACCATGGCCTCGCCCAGCCCCGTCGACACCTCGGCAATCACGGCGGGGTCTTGGAAGTGCGCGACGGCCTGCACGATGGCCCGCGCGCGCGCCGCCGGGTCGCCCGACTTGAAGATGCCGGACCCGACAAAGACGCCGTCGACGCCCATCTGCATCATGAGCGCGGCGTCGGCGGGGGTGGCGACGCCTCCCGCCGCAAAGTTGACGACGGGGAGCCGCCCGAGCTGCTTGACCTGGCGCACGAGGTCGACGGGCGCCCGGATCTCCTTGGCGTACACGTACAGCTCGTCATCGTCCATGGTCTGCAGCGCGCGGATGGCGCCCGTGACCGCGCGCGCGTGGCGCACCGCTTCCACCACGTTGCCCGTCCCCGCCTCGCCCTTGGTGCGGATCATGGCCGCGCCTTCCGCGACGCGGCGCAGCGCCTCCCCGAGGTCGCGGCAGCCGCAGACAAAGGGGACGCGGAAGTTGTGCTTGTTGATGTGGTGGACGTCGTCCGCGGGGGTGAGCACTTCCGACTCGTCCACATAGTCGACGCCGAGCGCCTCCAGAATCTGGGCCTCGACGAAGTGGCCGATGCGCGCTTTGGCCATGACCGGGATCGTGACCGCGGCCTTGATCGCTTTAATCACGCTCGGGTCCGACATGCGCGCCACGCCGCCGTCGCGGCGGATGTCGGCCGGCACGCGCTCGAGCGCCATGACGGCGACGGCGCCGGCTTCCTCGGCGATGCGCGCTTCTTCGGGCGTGGTGACATCCATGATGACGCCCTGCTTGAGCATCTGGGCCAGGCCGACCTGAGAGAGATAAGGGGGAATGGTGTGCGTGGGTGGGGGTGGAATGGAGGCAGGAGGGCCGGCGTGGCCGGCGATGGGGCCAGGCGCGACGTGGCGCGGCGGCCGGCGGCCGCGCCGCAGGCGCCGCGGGCGGGCGCGCCGCCGCGGTCGCCGTCGACGGCGGGCGTGAACTGCCGCGCCGCGCCCCTGGGCGGGCGCGGCGCGGCAGAGGCGGCGCCCCGCGGCGGGCGGCGACAAACGCCACCAACGCCGCGCGCCGGCGCGGCGCGCCCCGCCCACGCCTCGCACCTTGACGGCGAACGTGCCCTTCTCGGCGGGAGCGGAGGCCATGGTTGGAAGGAGGGAGGAGGGAGGTGAATGGGGGGGCGATGGTTTGTGAGAGAGTCGGCGGCGGCGTGGCGGTTCTCTCTGTGCGGTCCCTCCGCCCCCCCCCCCCCACACCGCCACGATGGCCACGCTCGACGTCGCCACCATCCGCAAGGTGTGTGGAGGGCCCGACCGCGTCTCGGGCGCGTCGCCCGCTCCCCCGCGCCGACCCCTCCCTCCCTCCCTTCCCCTCCCCAGCGCGCGGAGCACAACGACGGCGCCCTCGCCACCCTCGCCGAACTCGCCCTGCACCAGCTCCACCTGACGAGCGTGGGCCCGCTGGGGAGCGTGTGCCCGCGGCTGCGCAGCCTTTCCCTGGCCGCCAACGCGCTGCCGGCGCTGCCCCGCCTCGCGCGCGGCCGGGGCGTGCGCGACCTGGGGCTGGCGCTCAACGCCATCGTGCGCGTAAGGGTAAGATAGAGAAGGACCTTCCCAGGGAGGGAGGAGGGAAGGAGGAGGGCGGGCGGGCGCGGGGAGGCGGGCGGCCTCGACGCTTCCCAACTCCCTCCTCTCCACAGAACGTCGACACCCTCGACTCGCTCGTCACCCTGGACTTGACCGGCACCTTCGTTCGCCCCGGCACCCTGCGCTCGAGCACGGCGGCGCTGCGGCGGTGCCCGACACTCGCGTCGCTCGCGCTCACCAGCACGCCCGCGGCCCGCTGGCCGTGCTGCCGCGCCTACGTCATCGTTCGCCTCCCTCACGTGACCCGCTTGGACGGCGCGGCGGTGACGCCGGGGGAGCGCATCACGGCGGCGGCCGACGCGGGGCGGCTCGCCGACGCCGCGCGCGCGGAGCAGGCCGCCGACCGCGCGTCCCGCGGCACTCTGGCCCGGCACGGCGGCGACACCGATTCTGACGATGGCGGCTCGTCGGCCAGCGACGAGGAGGAGGCAGACGCCGCGCTCGCGGCCGCGCGCGCCGCGGCGGCCGCGCCCGGCGCGCGCGCCGCGGCGCGCGCCTGGTCGCGCGTCACCCGCATCGTGGACGCGATTTTGGCTGATGAGGACGAGAGAGCTGCGGAGGGCGTTCCAGAGACGCCCGTGGCGTGCGTGCAGCGAGCATGGCCGAGAGCACGGGGCAACCGGACTGCGCTCCCGCCCCTGCCCGAGGGCGAACGCCTGCCGCCCCAGTGCAACGAGGGCGAGTGGCCGTTTACGGTAATCGTTGTCGACGGCGGTGGCTGGCTGGAGATCGAAGTCGCGCTGCGCGTGCGCAACGCGTGTTCCCTTCCCCCCGTCCTCGACCTGCAGCCCCTGTCCCTGCGCCTGCTGCACGGGGGCGACATGTTGTGCCTGCGCCTGCCGGGAGCGGTCGACCCGGGGGCGGGGGGCGCGGCGCGCAGCGCGGCGACCGGGACGCTCGTCGTGCGCGCGCCGCTCGCCGACCCCGGCGCGCCCCTGGACGCGTCCTGCTTGCGGCCCAAAGAAGAGGATGCGGAGAAGGATGTGGGCGCGAGCGGGCGGGGATCGGTGGTGTCTGTCTGCGCGGGCGGCGGCGACGCACCGCCGCCGCTCGCTGGGTGACCGACGCGGGTACGCCGCAAGCCCGACAACCACAGTCACGACACCCCCAGCTCCTCCCCCCCCTCTCTCTCACGCCGTCAGCCGCCAGCGCCCTTTCGCTTTGCGCCGCGCGAGCACGTTCCTCCCCCCGCGCGTCCTCAGCCGCGCCAGGAACCCGTGTCGCCGCTTGCGCACGATGACTGACGGTTGGTAGGTACGCTTGGTGGCGCAGTCGAGGGTCGGCGGGGAGGAGGGGGTCGCCGGCCCGGGCGCGGCGGCCGGCGCGGGCGCCACACTCTCTCCTGCCGTCGGCAGCCGCCACAAGTCGGCGAGCGGCATCCCGTGGGCCGCGTTGGAGGCCAGGGCGGCCGCCAGCTCGGGGCGCAGCAGGTGGCCGCCGACGATCGACGGCAGGGCGGACGGCGTGGCGGTCGCGGGCTGCACCAGCGGCGGCAGCCGGGCGTCAATCGACCAATCCTCGCCCCAGGCGAGCCCGTGGACCGCGGCCGCGGGCGCGGCTTGGAGAGCCGCCGCCGATGGGGGCCGCTTCAGCGCGCGGGCGAGCGCGCGCGCCAGCATGGTCGCGCGGGCGCGGGCGCGGGCTCGACACGGGCAAGGAAACGCGGGCGACGCGGGGCGCGACTAGGGAGAGTGGCGGGCGGCGCTGCGCCACGCCACAAATCGGCCGCTCCTCTCGGGCCGCTCCGCGCGCGGCGAGCGCGAGGCAGGCCGCCTGCCGCGCGTGCAGCAGGCGCGCCGTCGGGGGAAGTAAGCCGGCGCGACCCACCCGCCGCCCCGAGAGCCGCGCCCGGCCGCCCCACCCCTCCCCCACCCCTCCCGTGGATCCCGTCCGCCCGCCGACTCCGCGGGCGAGGTGGACGCACTGGCCCGTGCGTGGGGAGGCAGGGAGGAGGGGGGGGAGGGGGGGGGAGGCGCGCACGCCCTTTCCGGGGTCCGACCCTCGCCGCCCTCCTCGCCCGCCTCCCAGGCATGCCCGAGCCCGCGCAGCCGGCCGAGGGCCGGCTCCTCGCGTCGGCCTTCCTGACCCTGACGCTCTCCATCCTGGGCTCGAGCGTGCTCCCCGTCCCGTTCGCGTGGTCGCGCGCCGGCGTCCTCCCCGGCCTCTTGATCGCGGTCGCGGTCGCGGCCGCCAACGCGGCCGCGTGCCGCTGGCTCATGCACGCCGCGGCAGCGACGCGGCACACCACGTATGAAGGCCTCGCGGCCGAGCTGGGCGGCCGCGCGCCCGCGCTGGTCACCCGCGCGGGCCTCGCCCTCCTCCTGTTCGGCACGATCGCGGGCGACGTCGCGCTGCTCGCCGACGTGGCCCCCGTCGCCCTGGGCAGACTGTTTCCCTATGCGGACGTCGCGGGGAGGCTCCCTTCCGGCCGCCTGTGCGCCGCGACGCTCACGGTGCTCGTCGTCGCGCCGCTCTCCTTTCTCAAACACATGCGGTCCCTCGAAACCGCGGCCGCAGCCGGCGTCGTCGTCGTCGCCGCCCTCATCGCCGCCGTCGCCCGCTCCGCGTGGGCCGCCGACTTCCCCGCGCTGCGCGACGGCGACCTTTCCTTCTGGGCCCCAAACTCCCCCTCCGCCCTCGTCGAATTCGCGGGCGTCATCGGGTTTGCGTTCTACCTCGTGCCCTGCCTGTTCCCCGTGGCCGCCGAGCTGGGGGCGCGCGGGCCGGCGGTCGCGGGGAGGGCGGCGACCGCGGTGACGCTCGCCGTCGCGCCGGCCGTGTACTCCCTGCTCGGCGTTCTTGGCGCCGCCCGCTTCGGCCTCGACACCCAGGGCTCCCTGCTCGTCAACGGCTGGCTGGGCGGCGGGGCGGCCGACGGCGCGCTCGACGCGGCGGCCGTGGCGTACCTCTGCCTCTCCGTCCCCCCGATGACCCTCTCCCTGCGCTTCACCCTGGAGGCCGCGTTGATCGGCGAGACTCTGGGCGACACGGCCCGCCTTCGGGCGGCTTGCACGCTCGCCCCGCTCGGCGCGGCGCTCGCCGTCGCGCTCGCGGCGCCGCGCGGCGCGGAGAAGATTTTCGCGGCGACCGGCGCGCTGCCCGTCTGCGTCGTGTGCTACCTGATGCCGGCCTGGGTGCGCGTGGCCATGCTGCGGCGTGACGCGGCACGTCCAGGAGAAGGCGGCGAGGGCGGCGAGCCGCTCCTGGAAGCGGGCTCGCCGCGCCCGCCCCGCCGCCTGCGCGCCCGCGACCTGGCCGCGCCCGCCGCCGTCGCCACTTTGGGCCTGGCGACGTCCGGCGCGGCCGCCGTGCTGGCGGCGCGCGCGCTGGTGGCAGGGTGACACTGTTTTTGGTTTCTTCGCCGTGTCGGTGTGTGTCGGTTTCATCTCACTCGCGCTCTCTCCACCAACATCTCACCCCCCCCCGCCCGCCCGCCTCTCGTGCAGCCGCCGCACCGACCCCCGCACGTAGTCTGCCGCTTTGGCCTCCAGCCGCCGCCGGTCGATCGGCTTGCCTGCGCCCGCCGCCTCGTTCGCCGCGGCGGCTTGGCGCTCCAGGCGCACGATGGTGGCGGCCGCTTTGGCGGCGATGGCATCCGCGTCGGCGCGGGAGACGGAGAGCGGGTGGTCCGGGCGCGCGTACTCGCGCGCGGCGCCCGCGACGAACGACGAGACAAACGCCTCGAAGCGGGCGCCGGGCGAGGCAAAGGCGTCGGGGGGCGCGGCGTCGTCCGGCGCGACCGCGGGCCGGGCCGGGCCGGCGCCCGTTTCCCCCCCGCCGCCGCTCTCGACGCCGCCCCACCCCGCGCGCGCGCCCCACGTCGCTGGCTTCTTGAGGGTGCCCCGGTCGGCCTCGCGCGAGCGCGGGCGCGAGCGGGCGGGGGGCGGGGGGGGGGCGGGGGGGGGGGGGGGGGGGGGGGGCGGGGCGGCGGCCGGCGGGGCGCGCGGGCCGCCCCCCGGGGCGCGGGCCCCCGCGGCGCGCCCCCG
>Ga0315288_10000864_pt1 | contig 38646 bp, 32 predicted proteins | sample YL17G11_20_MG_FD_203454 | JGI IMG/M metagenome (GOLD analysis project Ga0315288, IMG submission 203454) | Sediment microbial communities from Yellowstone Lake, YNP, Wyoming, USA - YL17G11_20 | ecosystem: Environmental > Aquatic > Freshwater > Lake > Sediment | place: USA: Wyoming | collected...
AGCTCGAAGACATCCCCGAGGGACTGTCCGTCCCGGCCGGCCGGATCAAGCCCTGGGGGACGAGCCATGCCGTGCTCGTCTCCGCACCTAAGGTCGACGAGCCCTTCGCCGCCATCAACGCCGACGACTTCTACGGAGCGCAAGCGTACGCGGTCATGGCCGCGTTTTTGCGGGACTTGAAAAAGGATGAAGCCATGTTCTCAATCGTCGGCTACGCGCTCGGAACGGCCCTCTCCGAGCACGGCACTGTGGCCAGGGGCGTTTGCGAAGTGAACGAAAAAGCCTTCCTGCGGACCATCGTCGAGAGGACCTGCATCGAAAAAACGGCGGACGGGGCCAAGTTCCTGGATGAAACGGGGAGGGAGGTCCGGCTCACCGGCCGGGAGACGGTTTCCATGAATTTCTGGGGATTCACGCCGGCTTTCTTCAGATTCGCCCGAACGGAGTTTGAGGCTTTCGTCAAGGACAGGGGGAACGACCTGAAGTCCGAGCTGTATATCCCGCTGGTCGTCAATAAGCTGATCAGGAGCGGACAGGCCGCGGTTAAGGTCCTCCCGAGCGAGGACAGATGGTTCGGCGTGACGTATCGGGAAGACAAGCCGAGGGTCATGGCCGAGATCGCCCGGCTCGTCGCGGCCGGCAAATATCCGACGCCGCTCTGGCGATGATCCGTTCGGCTCTGATCGGACCTATTTTTTCGGGACCCGGATTTTGATGTTCCGATACCAGACCGCGTCCGTATGGTCCTGAAGGACGATATGCCCCTTCCGTTTTTCGGCGAACTTCGGGATATCCTTGTATTTGCTTTTAGCCAGGAGCCGGTCGAAGGCCGGCGTGTCCAGGTCGAATTCGAGGACCTTGACGCCGTTGAGCCAGTGCTCGCCGTGCTTGCCGATAAAAATGATCCGCGCTGTGTTGTATTCGCCGACCGGTTTCAGAGTTTGGTTCCTCGGACCGATCAGATCGTAAAGGGCTCCGGCCGTCCGATTCGGGCCGTTCTTGGCGTCGGGATGTTTATCGTCATCCAAGACCTGAAATTCGAACCCTAAGGCCGCATGGGATGGCGGCTTGGCTGTCGACAGCTCCTCCGAGACGTTGTATTTCACCCCCGAATTGCCGCCGGGGCTGATCTTCCAGTCGAAAGCGAGCTCGAAGTCCTCGTATTCCTCGATGGTCATCAGGTCGCCGCCGAGGAGCGGTTGGCCATCCTTCTGGAGGGGAACGTCCTTCGTCGGCACTTTTTTGATGGCTCCGTTCTCGACGATCCAGTGCTCGGCCGGTACACGGTCATAGCCGAGCCCCCGCCAACCGGTGAATGTTTTGCCGTCGAACAAAAGAATCCAACCCTGGGCTTTTTCCTGGGCAGTCAAGACATTCTCGGCCGGGGGTTGAGATGTATTCCCGCTTGGCGCCATCATCGCGGCCGCGGCCATCGACGCCAAGAAGATAAATACCAGGATCCACGTTTTCTTCAGCATGTCCTTCCTCCCTTCAGTATCGTTGGCAGTCAAATCATTTATGAAGAGCAGCCTCCCTGTGTCATCTTGAACGAAGCGACACGGCTAATCCCCCCTCACCCTCCTTTAGAAAAGGGGGGTGAGGGGGGATTAGGTTCGTCTCGCCCTGTCGCTCCTCGCCATGACATTTTTTTAGCACGTTCACTTTTTAATATAGCAAAAGAGTCCCGTTCTGTGTATAAATAAATACGGGCCGACGACGGCCACCGAAGCTCTCATCATGATAGGGAAGGAGGCCGAAATGAAGAGAATCAGCCGCAGAGAATTCATGGGAGATACGGCGAAGGCGTCGTTTTCTGCAACGGCCCTGGCCGCCGGCTTGACGGCCGCCACGGCGGCCTCCGCTTCGACCCGGCAGAGACCCTCCGCCAGCGACAAGATCCGTGTCGGCTTGATCGGTGCGGGAGACCAGGGGAAGGCCGACCTCGGCGCTTTTCTCCGGCTCCCGGAGGTCGAATGTCCGGCCGTCTGTGATGTCGATGAGAAGCGCCTCGCCGAAGCCGTGAAAAAAGTCGCCGACGCTCGCGGCAAGGCGCCGGACGTCTATAAGGATTTCCGCAGGATCCTCGACCGCAAGGACGTCGATGCCGTCATCGTCGGGACGCCCGATCACTGGCATGCCCTCCCGACCGTGCTGGCTTGCCAGGCCGGCAAGGATGTCTATGTCGAAAAGCCGCTGGCGACGACCATCGAGGAAGGCCGGGCCATGGTCGCGGCCGCACGCAAACACAACCGCGTCGTCCAAGTGGGCACGCAGCAGCGCAGCTCCAAGCATTTCCAGGCGGCCCGGGATTTCGTCAAGTCCGGTCAGCTCGGAAAGATCCGGATGACGCGCGCCTGGGCCTACCTCGATTGGAAAGGCTCGCTCGAGCATCCCCCCGATGGACCCGCCCCCCCGGGCGTCGATTACGACATGTGGCTCGGTCCCGCCCCGGCCCGGCCGTTCAATCCGATGCGCTTTCACCATAACTTCCGTTGGTTCTGGGATTACTCGGGCGGCCTGGCCACGGACTGGGGCGCGCACATGATCGACGTGGTGATGTGGGTCATGGGCGAGGAGCCCGTCGGGGCCATGGCCATCGGCGGAAAATACGGTTTTCCCGACGACATCCGTGAAACGCCCGACACGCAGCAGTCCGTCATCGAATTCCCCAGCTTCTCGTTGGTCTGGGAGCACATGATCGGCTGCGGCGTCGGGCCGTGGCAGAGGGAGCATGGCTGCGAGTTCCACGGCGAGAACGGGATCCTGGTCGTGGACAGGGGAGGCTGGGAGGTCCATTCCGAGACCGACCAGCTCAAACAGCGGGACCGCGTCTTCCGCATGCTGCCCAAACCGCGTCAGGCAGGATCGGGCGATTTCCATTTCGAACATGTCAGGAATTTCGTCGAATCCCTGAAGACGCGGCAGAGTCCGACCGCGGACGTCGAGATCGGCCACAAGTCGGTCCTGGCCTGCCACCTCGGGAATATCGCCGTGCGGTTGAAGAGATACGTGAAATGGGACCCGAAGGCCGAGAATACCGTCGGCGATGCGGAAGCGCAGGCTTTGGTCGGCCGGACCTACCGGAGTCCCTGGGCGCTGCCGAAATGATGATCCTTTATGTCATCGCGAGGCCCTTGGTCGTGGCGATCTCCAAACTAAATCCGATTTTGGAGATTGCCACGTCGCTTCGCTCCTCGCAATGACAAGCAAATGTGAACCAAATGAAAAAGACATCACGTCGAAATTTCTTGAAGGCGGCGGGCGCGGGACTGACCGCGCCCATAATCTCAAACCGGCTGTTTTCCCAACAAGATAATCTTATCCTGCTCATGGACCGGAACAAGTACCGCTTCGAGCTCGGCATGTGTTCGTATACCTTCCGGGCCTTCGGCCTGGACGAGACGATCGACATGACCAAGCGGCTGGGAGTGCGAAAGATCTCGCTCAAGAGCATGCACCTGCCGCTGGAGAACTCTCCGGATCAGCTCCAGGCGGTCGCGGCGAAGATCAGGCAGGCCGGGCTCGATCCGTACGCGGGCGGGGTGATCTATATGAAGACCGAGTCCGAAGCCAGGCAGGCGTTCGATTACGCCAAAGCCGCCGGCTTAACGATGATCGTCGGCGTTCCGAATCACGAACTTTTAAACCTGACTCATGAACTCGTCAAGCGGTCCGGTATCGGGCTGGCCATCCATAACCACGGTCCCGGAGACAAGCTCTATCCGACACCCGAAAGCGTTTATGACAAGATTAAGGGCATGGACGAGCGGATCGGCCTCTGTCTCGATGTCGGGCATACGCAACGCAGCGGGATCGATCCGGCCGGAGCGGCCGAGCGGTACAAAGAGAGGCTGCTCGATCTTCATATCAAGGACGTGACCGATTCGACGGCGAAGGGCACGACCGTCGAAATCGGACGCGGCGTCACCGACATCCCGAAACTGCTGAGGATGCTCATCAAGCTGAACTACGCCGGCACCGTCAGCCTGGAGTACGAAAAGGACGAGAAAGATCCTCTCCCCGGCGCCGCCGAATCGATCGGGTACGTCAGAGGGGTTTTGGCTTCTCTTTAGTCTTGGAATGGAGATACGCACCCCCAATCTCGCCGGGAGGGAAGCCGAGCGGCGGGGATTTTTTGGAGCGAAAGAGCTTATATGATCGAAGGGATCGCGTTCGCCCGGGCGGGATTGCTCGGCAATCCGTCCGATGGCTATTTCGGCAAGGTCATCGCCGTCTCGGTCAAGAATTTCCGCGCGCGTGTGGCGCTCGAGGACAGCCCGGACCTCCGCATCGTTCCGTCCGCGGACGAGGAGGAGGGCTACGGATCGTTCCTCGAATTCGCCGAAAAGGTCAGGCTTTACGGCTATTACGGCGGCGTCCGCCTCATCAAAGCCGCTCTGAGGAAATTCCATGAGCACTGCCTTGCCGGCGGCGTCGTTCTTCCCAGTAAGAATTTTTCTGTCCGTTACGACTCCGATATCCCCCGGCAGATCGGACTGGGCGGATCGAGCGCTATCATTACAGCGACCATTCGGGCCTTGATGAAGTTCTACGAACTGTCGATCCCGCTCGAAGCCCAGCCGGGGCTCATCCTCGGCGCGGAGAGGGACGAGCTCGAAATCAACGCCGGGCTCCAAGACCGGGTCGCCCAGGTCTATGAGGGCTGCCTGTATATGGACTTTGACAAGGACCTCCTCAGGGACAGGGGCTATGGCCGGTATGACCGCTTGGATGCCGCCCTGCTTCCCCCCATGTACCTCGCTTACAAGCCGACCCTGGGAAAGGTCTCCGGCCGCGTCCTGAACGAGATCCGGGTCAAGGTCGACCGCGGCGATCCGTTCACCATCGAAACGCTGAAAAAGCTGGCCGGGCTGGCCGACCAGGGACGCGCGGCGATCCTCGATCGGGACCATGACCGACTGTCCCGGCTCATCGACGAGAACTTCGACCTGCGCCGGTCGATCATGACCATTCACCCCGCTAATCAGGAGATGATCGACACGGCTCGGGCCTTCGGCGCCTCCGCCCATTTCGCCGGATCGGGCGGCTCGATCCTCGGGACCTATCAGGACGACGGCATGTTCGCTCGACTGTCCGAAGGCCTGGGGAGATTGGGCGCGATCGTCGTCAGGCCGATCGTCTAATAAAAAATGGCCTGGTCCTCAATCGCGAACCAGTATGGTGTATCAGCAATGACTTTAAAATGTTGTCATTCCGGACTTGATCCGGAATCCTGTCTTTTTAATCTGGATTCCCGCTCCCCACCTTCGTGGGGACAAGTTTACCCCTGCGGGAATGACAGTTCCAGGATTATTGTTAAGCCGTTATTGAGACGCAACACTAGGCTTGCAGGGTTATGGGGAACAGAATATGGATTCAATCCATAATTCGCGGGCTCAATAAGGGGGGATCGAGGCGAATTCCTCTTTCTCTCTATCGAAAGAGGGAACCAACCCGCCCGTCAATAGTTTTCTGCGAGCACCTCGTAGAACGCCTGAGCGTGTAAGCAGGCTGGACAGTTCTGGGGCGCCTCTTTGCCCTCATGAATGTAGCCGCAGTTGCGGCATTTCCATTTCACGACGACGTCCTTCTTGAAGACCTTGCCTTCCCGCACGTTGGCCAAGAGCTTCCGGTATCGCTTTTCGTGATGAGCTTCGATCTCGGCGATCTCCCTGAATTGCCTGGCGATCTCGGGGAAGCCCTCTTTCTCGGCCGTCCTCTCCGCTTCTTTGTAAAGCTTGGTCCATTCGAGATGTTCGCCGGCCGCGGCGGCTTCGAGGTTGGCCGCCGTGTCGCCGATCACGCCGGCGGGATAGGCGGCCGTGATCTCGAGGTCTCCGCCCTCGAGGAAGCTGAAGAAGCGTTTGGCGTGTTCTTTCTCGTTCTCGGCGGTCTCGAGGAAGATCTCGGCGATCTGCTCGAAGCCCGCTTTCCGGGCGACGCCGGAGAAGTAGGTGTAACGGTTTCGGGCTTGGGATTCACCGGCAAACGACGCCAGCAGGTTCTTTTCCGTTTGGGATGCTTTGACGGATTTCGACATGGTCATGGCTCCTTGTCGGTGCAGATCAGGCTTTCCACAAGCCGTGGAGGTTGCAGTATTCGCGGGCTGAAACCTTGCCCTTGACGCAGAAAACGGCTTCGGGGGCTTGTCCGGGTTTCAAGAACTGGCGATAGGCGAGTTCGCCGTCGATGACCTCGACCCACTGGATGAAGTGTTTATCCTCCATGGGGTGGGGGATCGCGCCTACTTTGACCTTGACCCCGTCGGCGGTCTTCTCGATCACCGGGACGTGCTTCTCCTTGGACGCGTCGACCGTGTTCTCGGTTAAAAGGGTCATCGGCCTGCCGCAGCAGACGAGCTCGCTGCCGCCGACGAACAGCACTTCGACGATGTTGCCGCAGAGGGCGCACTTGAAGACTTGGAGTCTCTGACTGACGTTCGGCATATGGACATCTCCTTTTTATTTTTGAACTTCATATTTTAATGACTCGACCTGGATTGTCAAGGTTGACTAAATCGCAGGCACAATTCGAAATCCCCTGAATTGATAAGAGTCAGAGTTTCCCGTATTCTCGGAACGCCTCGTACATGGCCCGGATGTTGGCCAGAGGGACATCGGGCCCGACCTCGCCGCAGGCGATGATTCCCCCGTCCGAGGAGCCGCAGGACTCAAACGTGCGCTGGACCTCTTCCTTGACCCGGGCGGGCGAGCCGAAGGGAAGGACGTTTTGCCGGTCGATATCCGTCCGGACGGTGACGCGTCCGCGGACGTTCTTCGCCGACCATTCGTGGCCGACGACCGCGACTTGGAAATTGATGACGTCCGCGCCGATCTCGATCAGGTCCCCGAAAATGTCGTTGATGAAGCCGTCGCTGTGGAACCAGACGTCTTTCCCGGCCGCCTTGACCCGGCTGAACATCTCGGCGTAGCGGGGCTTGAACAGGCGGCGCCAGGTTCCGGGGCGGATGAGCAGGCGATTCTGCATGCCCCAATCGTCCCCGAAGTGGAGACCGTCATATTCGAATTTGAGCCAGCGGTCGATCCAGCGCAGGTTGAAGGCCAGCATGTCGTCCATCAGGCGCAGGAACGGCCGGGATTCCGAGGCGATGTCCATGAGCAGGTTTTCCATGCCCCGGAGCTGTTGGAGCTGCTCGAAATAGATGATCCAGGCGCCGCGGGCGTACCAGCGGTCGTCGTAGCCGCACATGTGCCCGCTGTAATGACGGCCGGCGGGCGGACCGGCCGTGAAATCCTTGGGCCAGAGGTATTCATCGTAGCAGTCGAGGTCGGTGATCGGCCATTGGACGGGGATGCCGCAGATCCCGGGCCACTCCGCCTGCCAGACCGTGCCGAAATCATCGACATTGAGGCCTTGCCTATATTGAGCGGACCACTTTTCGACAGGCAGGTCCGGCCGATAGCCCCAACCGAAATCCTCGCGGAACTCGGACAGGATCTCGTCGAGGGCTTTTCCGTATCTGAGCTGGGCCGCCGGCAGGACGGCATGGGAAACAGGTACCCGGTCCGGTTTTTGGAACCGGATTGCCCGCTTGACGCGTTCCCGGCTGTTCATGTCAAAGGATCGGAGGTTCCTTGGCCGCGGCCAACAAGTCCTTGACCGTCGTCTCGGCCATGCCGACGACGGTGTCCGCGGCGCCGTAGTAGACCTTCACCGGTGAAGCGAGTTGGGCGAATCCGTCCTTATCCACTTTCTCCACGATCATGCCGCTTGGAAAGACGACATTGGGGACCTGGCCGGCCAGTTCATAGATTGCGCGCGGCTCGAGGATGTTGTGGCGGCAGCGGCCGAGGACCTTGGACGGGTCTTTGAGGTCGAGCAGCATAACGCCGGTTTGATAAACGTTGGCGCTTCCAAAATGCGTCGCCACCCCGTGATAAATGTGGAGCCACCCTTCGCGGGTCTTGACCGGCGGCGGACCGGAACCGATGAGTTCGTCCCAGTAATGGAACCGACCGCTGATAAGCGGCGCGACCGGCCTCCAGCGGATGAGGTCGTCGGATTCCGAAAGCCAGATGGTGCTGCCTGTCGTCGGGCCGCCCTCGAGGCGCGCTTTGTTCGGCCGGTCCATGCGCAGATATCGTCTGCCGATCTTCTCGGGGAAAAGCACGCCGTTCCGAATGTCCTCGTGGGAGGTGATCCCCAGGAATTCGAACTTTCTGAAATCGCGGGTCCGGCCGAGCCCGAGCTGACAGCCGGAGTCCATGTCCATGGCGAACATGATATAGATGTCGCCCTCGAGCGGGGTGAGACGCGCATCGTAGATATGATAGATCCGCTCCTTGACCTTTTCGATCCCCTCGAAATGGACGATCTCCGGTTTCACGACGAAATTCGCCCCCTCGGCGCTTTCCGCGACCATCATGAACGTCTCGCGCGAGCGGGCCTGCACCCGCAGGATGAGGTGATACCCTCCATGCTGCCTGACGGCGCCGGGGTTGAAGACCGCGGTGACGTCGGTCAGTAAAGGAGGAACGGGCGGGACCGCCTTCCGGGTCAGGATGGGATTTCTTGAACAGCGCTCCATGGATTCACCTCGGGCCCATTGTAACATGGATCCGGCATTGGGGCTTATCTGAGATCGGTACGATTCGACCTTCGATCGGGCGGCCGTCGACGGTCATCGCCGCTACTCCCGATTCCGCGCCGCCCGGATTTTCGACCTGGACGAAATAGCGCGTGGCGCGAAAGACGCGCTCGGCCCGGAAACGCTTCCAAGAGGCGGGGATAATGGGATCGATGAGCAGGCCGTCGTAGGTCGGCCGGATGCCGAGGATGAAGTCGACGGCGATCCGGAACATCCAAGCCGCCGAGCCGGTCTGCCACGAATGGCTGGCCCGGCCCGGGGATTCGTGCTCGTCGCTGGTGATGTATTGAGAATAAACATAGGGCTCGGCCATAAAGACGTCCGGATCGACGCGATTAGGCAGCAGCGTTCGATAATATTCGAAAGCCGCGTCGCCCCGTCCAAGGAGGCACTCGGCCTGGATCAGCCAGGCCGCCGGATGGCAGAACACCGCGCCGTTCTCCTTCTTTCCCCAGACGCAGCGGGTGATGAGGCCGATTTTGGGATCGATCTCGCGGAAGGCCGGCGCGCAGATCTTCGGCCCGTATTCCGAGCCAAGCCTTTCGCGGGCGCTGTCCATGGCCCGGATGAGGCGCGATCGGTCGGGCAGTCCGGCGATCACCGCCCAGCTCTGGACGTTGATGAAGATTTGGCCGTATCTGTTGTCCTTCGAGCCGATCTTTTTTCCGTTCTCCCCGAAGGCGCGGATGTACCAGGCGCCGTCCCAACAGAATTTGTCTAGGGCTTCGGCCAGTCCGTCGCGGACCGCGGCGATGTCCCGGATCCGCGCCTCCCGCTTCAGATGATCGAGCAATTCGATGAGCCGGGTGAGCATGGCCATATAGAACATCCCGCCCCAGACGCTCTCGCCGCCGTCCGCGCCGCCGATGTAATCGAGGGTGTCGTTCCAATCCCCCCGGCCGAAGTTGGGCAGGCCGTGGGACCTGAGGTTGGACCGGGCGAAATCGACGACGGTGAAGAGATGGTCGAGAACCGTTCCCTTGGGGCCGTCTAGAAACGGCTCCTGCTGATCTAGAAGGCCGAAATCACCGCTCTCCTTGAGATATTCCGTGACGGCCAGGATGAACCAGAGCGAGTCGTCGCAGTGCTCGGTGAATTCACCCTGGCCGTCGCCGTAGAAATGGTGATAGACCTTGCCGTCGCATCGCATCTGACGGGCCAGGAGGAGGAGGCGTTCGCGCGCCTTGGCCGGATCGGAGATCGAGATGGCGATGGTGTCCTGGGCTGTGTCGCGATAGCCGAAGCCCCGGCCGATGCCCCAGTAATAGAAGCTGGCGACGCGGCCAATGTCGAAGGCGACCTTGGCTTGATAGGGGGTCCAATAGTTCATGAAGATGTTGGCATCGGGGTCGGGTGTTTCGACGCGCGCGTGATCGAAGAAGTCCCTCCAGGTCTTGCGAACGGCCGCGAACGCGGAGTCCGCCGCGCTCAGGTCGTGATATTTCGTCACGGCGGCCCGCTTTCTTGTTTCGAACTCGGCCTTGGGAACGACGCCGAGAGAAAAGACGAGATCTTCGGACTGGCCCGGGGCGAGATCGAGATCGACCTGCAGAGCGCCGACGGCGTTGCCGAAATCTGTATCGCGGGATCCGAGCCGGCCGTGCTCAATGGCCTCGGGGCGGCTTTCGTTCCGGTAAGACCCCAGGAAGCGTTCGCGCAGCGTCTCGTAGGCGACGACGGGCCGATCGACCGTGAAGAACGCCCAGCGATCCCATTCCTTGTTCTCCTGATGCTGAGTTCCGCGAGTCTCCGTCACCCAGTAGGTTTTGGTCGCGAAGAGGGTGTTGAGCTCGCGGTCGAAGTGAACGCGGTTGAAATGCTGATCGTCGCACTGGTTGATGAGGTCGATGAGGGCGTGGCCGAGGGCGAATTCGACGTAGCCGAAGACCGACAAGAGTCGGGGCGCGGCGGATTTGTTCTCAAGCCGGACCTTCCAGATCTCCTGGTCGTCATCGGGGGGGACGAAAAAGAGAACAGATGAGGCGATGCCTTCCACGTCGGCTTCGGCCCGCGTATAGCCGAAGCCGTGGGCGACGCGATACGCCTCAACATTCCTCCCGACCGGCTGCCAGGTCAGGCTCCAGAACGCGCCGGTCTCCCGGTCTTTGACATAGATGTATTTCCCGGGCCGGTCCGGCGGCACGTCGTTGATCCTGTACCTCGTGATCCGGCCGTGAAGGGGGCTCTGGTAATAGCTGATCCCGCCGCCGTTGTTCGAGATCGTGGCGAAGTATCGCCCGTTATATATGTAGTTGATCCAGGGGCTCGGCGTGGCGACGTTGGTGATGACGTATTCCGTCCCGTCCGGGCTGAAATGTCCGTACTCGGCTCTAGCGGTCATGGTCTTTATGGACGAATCCGTCATCCGCGTGGTCTCTGGTCATGGTCTTGAGCGTTTTGATCATATGCCGGAGATTGATCAGCCCGCCCGTCGAGAACCAGACGATGACGACAACCGACGTGGCCAGATAGATCCAGACGTAGATCTTCCAAAAGCTCATCCAGGCCGTGTCGCCGACGCTCCCGGTCACGTTCATGATCGTCCCGACGATGAAGACGACGACCCAGGAGAAGGTCCAGACGTAAGTCGCGATATAGATGACCTTGTCGAATTTGGTGAACTCGCGGCCCATGCCCAGGACCTTCCAGCCCTTGACCGGCGTCTCGTCCACGACCTTATATTCTTCCCGGATGAGATAGCGGCCGCGATGGAGCATCCGGTCCATGTCGAAAGCTTGCTTCCCGCGCCCCGTCGCCAGAGAGACGAGGACATAGACCACGCTGCTGAGGGCCATGGCCAATCCCCAGAACATCTGGCCGTTGATGAAGAAATCCTTGTCGATCTGCTGGATGACGATGCCGCCGACGGCCACGACCGAGCCCGTGATCATCGCCGACCAGGCGGCCGCGGTCGTCCCGCTCTTCCAATAGAGACCGCCGATGATCACCGCGCCGCTGCCGCCGGCGAAGATCGCCCCGGTGACGGCGAAAAAGAGGAAGATGTATTCGCTCTGCTGGAAGAGGAGGCTGAAAAAGAAAATAAAAACGGCTACGCCCAAGATCGCCGCTTTGAGATACTGGAGATGTTGTTCTGGCGCGAACGGGCGTTTCCGGATCGGCATCACCACGTCCTGGATGAAGATGCTGCCCCAGGAATGGAGATATGTTTCGTGGCAGGCGATGGAAGCGGCGAGCATCACCGCCGCGAACGCTCCCATCAGTCCGACGGGGAGGAGCTTGGTCAGCGCCAGAGGCACGGTCAATTGGCTCCGAAGAGCGTCGCTCGCCAAGCCGTCCAGCACCGGACGGATCCCCGCGGAGGCTCCCGCGTAGTCGGGATGATGAAGAAAGGTGTAGGCGACGACGGGCACGAAGACCAGAAACAGCCCCCATTGGGGGATGTTCCGCCAGTTCATGAGGACGTCGCCCATCTTAGCCTCGTGGGCGCTCTTGGCCGAGGCGTTGTAGGCCTGCGTGCCCTGCCAGGACAGCTTGCCGTAGATGACGCCGACCATTCCGATCAGGAAATACCAGAAGTTGTAGTCCTTGGTGCTGCCGGTTTTGAACGGGTTGATGAGCGAGGCGTCGGCGGGCGCGCCGCCGACGGCGGCGAAGATGTGGGCCCAATCGACCTTGAGCATCAGGACGACGACGATGACGATGAAGACGACGTTGGTGAAGATGCCCTGGAGGAAATCGGTGATCATCACCGCGATCTGCCCCCCGCTGAAGACGAAATACAGTGGGATCCAGAGGATGACGATCATGGTCAGGGCGAACGTGGAGACGGAGATCCCAAAAACGTCGAAGGACGGGGGAAGGCCGCAGAAATAGATTAAGAACCGGGCGCTGACGGCCGGAAAAATGCCGAAATTGATGAGGCCGGCGAAAAAGGCCAGCCCGCCGGCGAAGATCCGGAAACCGCGGCTGTAGCGGACCTCGAAGAACTGGGCCATGGTCAGGGCGCGCGTCTGACGGAAGCGGTAGAGGACCCAGCCGGAGACGCTGATGGACACGAGCACGACAGCCATGACCATTTCCCACCAGCGCAGGTTGAATCCGGCGATAAAATTCATCTCGAACATACCGACGATGGTGATCGCGCCGAGGGCGGCCGTCCCCTGGGAGAGGCTGATGAGATAGCGTCCGCCGGTGCGTCCCGCGGCCAGGAAATCCGAGACCGACCGCATCAGTTTTTTGGAGGAGATGACGACGACGACGATGAAAGCGAAGACGATGACGACGATGCCCCAATCGAGGAGAGTGAGGTTCATGGGGCCATTCTATATGCGGGTCTTGACGGAGGTCAAGAATACGAACGCCTGAAGATGAAACCTTGTTTATTGCTTGAAGCTGATCCTCTTCTTGGCCGTTCCTCCGGATTTCGAAGTGACCTCGAATTCCACCCAGCCGTCGCTCCCGTCGAGCTTGACCAGATAGACGAACTTTTGACTGGCCTTGCTCAGCAGGCGGAATTCGGCGGTCTTGCCCTTAGGGGCCAGAACCCGGTCCGTGGGATTCGTCGGATCGAGGAGCGTCTGGCCTTCCGGAACCTCGACCCACTTGACGTTCCCCGACATGCTGACCGTCAGCTTGTCCTTGACGTCCTTCCTCAGCTGGACCGTCCGGTCTGAGCTCGTCGGATAGATGCCGGCGTTCTTGACCGTCACCTCGACCCACAGGAGGTTGTCCGTCGCCGGTTTCACCTCGACCCTGTCGATCGAGACTTTGGGGAACTGGCTGGCGCTGTACAGAACGAATTGGCAATTCCGCAGGGCTTCCTCTTCGATGTATCTCGCCGGGGGCGTCCGGGTGATGTGCTTTTTGGCGGTCCCTCCGAGCCAGACCTCGCCTAGGTCCGGGTGTTTGAACTTGTGCGGCGTGATCCAGCCCTCGCCGCCCAGTTCTATGTCGATCCATTTCAGCATTTCCTCATCCGAGACGCGGCCGTCCTTGTTCTCGTCGGCGTCGAGCGGCAGGCTCCACAGCTCGATCAAGTAGGCGTAGGCGCCGAGCATGTAATAGGACGAGGCTTGGGCCTGGCCGACCAGGCCGCTCATCGTCGGCCGATAATCCTTGAGGATCCTCGCCCCCATGGTGACCATCTCGGTCAGGGCGGTCATGTCCGTTTGATAGTTCGGGTCCACGACCCGGTCGAACAGCTGGGCCCATTGGTTGGTCTTGCGCATCTCCTCGAGGCGCTGGGCGTTCCGCTCCTGCAGCGTCCTCTGCTGTTCCGGCGTCATCGTCACGCGCGCGGCCGGAGGCGCCGAGAACATGATCAATTTTCCCGTGTTGTGAAAATGGAACGAGCCGAAGATGTTCGGATGGGCCAGCCAGAATTCGAAGACGTTGCGTGTCTCGGGCTCGCTCAGGGGATAGGACCGGCCGTTCGACAGGTTCCAGTCGAAGGGGAAGTTCCGGTTCGGGTCGGGGCCGCCCAGGTCGTCCTCATTGATCCGGCCGTCGCCGTCGTTGTCGAACCCTTCGGCGCCGACTCGGCGGAAGCGCTGGACTTCCTCGCGCGGGTCAACGACTTGGATGAACATCCGTTTGTCGGGCGAAAGCTTGAAGGAACCCTCCGGGTCCTCGACGTACATCGTTGAGAGCTCGCCGTCGCCATCCACATCCTCGGACGTATCTTCGTCGAAAAGGCCGTCGCCGTCGTCGTCCATGGGCCGGAAAGGCTCGCGCGGATTGTTGGCCGTGTTGGGGTAGCGGGCGTAGGAATCGTTAGCGTCCACGTTCAGCCCCGGGAGGATGTAAAACGTGACGCGGTTCAGAAGGTCGTAGACATAGGGATCGTAATCATAGCGCGTCAAAAGATACCAGGCCGTATAAAGGGCACAGGTGACGCCGTTGATCTCGTTGCCGTGGATGGCGCCGTCCACCCACATGGCCGGCTTGGCTTCGTGCTTTCCGGTCGATTTGGCGGTGATGGTCAGGAGCATTTGGTCGCGGCCCTGGCGGCTCTTGCCGATGCTTTGGATATCGCCGAGGCTGGGGTATTTTGCTTGAAGCTCGCGCATGATCTGGTTCTTCTCGTCGACTGTGTAGTAGCGCTTCCAGGAGATGGGAAAGTCGAGCTCGCCGTGGTAGCCGCCCGGCGATTTTTGGAGCTTGGATTGGGCGGAGGAGGGAGTGGGGGTCGGGAGAAGTATTAGGACTATGAAAAGGGCTAAAACAACGAGATTGCCACGCCAAGAGGCTCGCAATGACAGGACGGTGAGATGGCCGCGTCGCTTCGCTCCTCGCAATGACCCATGAATGGATTCGCGGCGCCGCAAGGCTCTTTGGATCTTGTGATATTTTAGGGCGTTCATCTGGGGCTCCTCTCTCACTTCACCGCGATCTCTTTGACGACCGTGCCGCCCTTCTGGGAGGTGACGATCACCTTGAGCGGAGCGTCGCCTTCCACGGCCACGAGCCATTTCACCTCGCGCCTGGGGCCGGTCTGTTGTGGCGGTTGCGCTCCGGCGCCGCGCATGCCGCGCTGGCCGCCGGGCAGCCCCGGCATGCCGGGCGGCATCTGGGGCAGCACCTGCGGCGGAGCGCCTCCGCCGGCGCCGCGCTGGCCGGGGACTTGAGCCCCGCCCGCGCCGCTCGGCATCCCAGGGATTTTCATCTGGCCATCGAGAACGCCGAGCCTCATCGAGGGTTCGCCCTGCAGGAATTTCGTTTTGTCCCGATCGCCGACGAGCCAGACGACGTCTTCGCGGTTCCCGGGGAGCTGGGCGCCGCGCGCGACGTGCGTCGCCAGCGGACCCTTATTCTCGATGGTCGCCGTGACCTCGACGACTTTGTATTTGCCTATTGAGGCGCCTTTCTTGATCGTCACCTGGTCACCCTGGACGACGGCCGTTGCCTCCTTGGCGTTGTCCGAAGCATAGAGAACAGTGGCCTTGGCCTCGGAGATGGCGACCTGGGGGAGCAGACCGTTCCGGAAGAATTCGAATTGCCAGTGTTTTTCGCATACGCCAAGGAGCGGCTCGCCGGGGAGGGCGTTGCCGCGGTACTTGGGGATCCAGCCGCCGATCTCTCCGTCGCCCAGTTCCGGATGCTTGAACGGTTTCCAGGCGACGAAGAGCCTGCCGCCGTATTTCTCGTCGTTGTATTTGAGGAGAGCGCGCTCCTGCTCGTTACGGTCCTGGCTCTGGGGATCGATCTTCGGGAAACCCGGGATGTCGTTGGCCGGGTTCCAGAGCTCGGTCGTCACAGCGTAGGCGCCGTATTGCTGAAACCACCAGTCGATGACCATGCCGTAGCCGTAGCGCTGATCGCGCTCCTCGTTGTAGCCCATGATCCAGCCGCGCGGCATTTCGTAGCCGCGCTCGACGGCGTATTTGTTCTTGGACGTCCCTCGGAGCTTGGCCTTGAAATCGGCCATCTGCTCGGGCTTCAGCCAGGCGTCGGGGACCTTCTCGCCGATAATCTCCAGGTATTTCTTGCCGAGGATGAGGTCGTATACGGCCACGTCCTTGGCCGCCAGGGCCGTGTCCGGAGCGGTGCCGGGGACGCGGTAGGTGAAGCCGCCCGAGGTGTGGAAATTCTGAGTCATGAGGATATTGCGGTGGTTGACGACGAATTCGACGAGGGCGTGGGCTTCGGGAGACGAGGTCGGATAGGCGCCGGTGCCGCCGGAGAAGCCTTCGTCCGTCCACCAGCCTTCAGGGAAATTCCTATTGACGTCGATGCTTGCCGCGCCTCCCGCCGGACCCACGGGGCGCGCTCCCGCCTCGGCGGGTTTCTGGCCTTCGGTGACGACGGTATAGCGCGGCTTGGTCGACGGGTCGGACGCGGGAAGGCGGACCATCAGCCGCGGGTCTTTGTCGTCGATCACGGACGTGCCTTTGGGGTCCTTGAAGCGGAACTGGGTGATGTGCCCGTCGGCGTTGAGATCCTTGGGAGCGTCTTTATTGGCTCCCGCGTCGCCGTTGCCGCGCTGGGAGATCTCCCGCTCGACGCTGTTGAAAACGCCGTCGGGGTTCGTGATCGGGCAAACATAAATGACCTTGGCGTCGAGCGCGGCCGTGATCTCGGCGTTGGAACCATATCCGGAAACGAGCTTGTCGATGATATACAAGCATACCTCGTTGCCGGTGTATTCATTGCCGTGCATGCCGCCGTCGATCCATTGTCCGGGCTTGCCTTCATAGGTTTTCTGGTGAAAGACCTCTTTGACCTCGGCGTTGCGGGGATGGCGGAGCTCGACGTGGCGGTCGATGGTCGTGCCGGTCTTCATGTTCGAGAGGACAAGGACGTAAATCGGCCGTCCCAGTCCGCTCCTGCCGATCTCGATCAGTTCGGTGATGTCGGGGTGGGCGGCGGCGACGTCTTTGATATATTTCACCGTGCCGGTGTAGCCGTGGTAATCGTTGAAGCTGATCGGGATCTTCTGCGCCGCGGGCGCGGCGAGAGACAAAATCATCAGCATGATCGGGAGAACGAACAAACGGGACTTTTTCACGCGGACCTCCTTTTAAAAGAAAGCGGAAGGAACAATCCTCTTCCCTTGAACATATGCCCTCCTTATACCACAAGTCCAACAGGAGAAAAAGACTTCTTGAGGGAATAATCGGCTGTTTGAGAGAAAGACTGAGAACGTATTGATACAGCTAATCTGTCATCGCGGGCGATCGAAGGAAGCGCGGCAAATCCCCCCCCCCCTTTACTAAAGGGGGAAGAAGGGGGGATTTGCCACGTCGCTTAGCTCATCGCGATGACACATTTGTTATCGCGTTCTCATCAGTCCTGGACTTCGTAGCCGCAGGCGGCGTGATAGACCGCCCGGTCGAAGAACATCGTTACCTGATTGTGGAGCTCCATGGCCTGGTAAAGATCGTAGGCCGTATCCAAGAGCCCTTCGGATTCGACCTTCTGCCAGAGGTGCCGCCGGATGAGAAAGAGGGACTGGACGATCTCCGAGAGAGGAAATCCTTCCTTGCGGCGCTGGCGTCCCAGGTCCGTCCAGTATTTCTGGATTTCGTCTTTGGACGCATCCTTGGCGATCCACTTCCCGATCTGGTTGAAGACCCTGAACGCGCGCTGGTAGAGCTCGTTTTCGTCGCGATATTTGGCGTAGGTTGGAGTGCCCGGATCCTTTTTGACCTCTCGAATCCAGTTCTTGGTCAGGTCGTCGGCGTGATGTTCGATCAGTTCGATCAGCCGTTTCGTAACGGGAGTTTGAAAGAAATAATCATTCGTGCCCTGGTTGTCCATGCGGTCCTCTCTTCCTGAGAAGAATGTAAATCGGTTGAGGGTGAAAGTCAACCGGGAAGCCGATTTGTCAAAAATGCGGCAAAAAGGTAAAATCCAAAAGGGAAAAAGAAAAACAGGAGGGTCCCATGCGGTTCCGTCGAGTTTTTTATGTCGGCGTCCTCGTCCTGGTCCTGTCCGGGGCGGTCCTCTCCGCGCAGGAGGCGGCGAAGAGCTCCGTGAATCCGGCCGCCGCCCAAGTCCGCGTTTCCAAATTCGGCCAATACTCCGGCTATTCGGAAGCGAAATACGACTCCTGGGTCCGGACGTCTCAATATCTGACCATGAGGGACGGCGTCAAGCTGGCCATCGACATCATCCGTCCGACCGTCAACGGCAAGCCGGCCGACGAACCGCTCCCCGTCGTCTGGACCCACAACCGCTACCGGCGGGCCTTCACGGTCAAAGGACGGCTGATCTCCATCGCCGACAGCTATGACATTCAGAACCTGATCAAGCACGGCTATATCGCCGCGTCGGCCGATTGCCGGGGTTCCGGCGCCTCCTTCGGCAAGGCCGTGGGGATTTGGACGCCCGAAGAGACGCAGGACGCCTATGAGATCACGGAGTGGCTGGCGAAGCAGCCTTGGTCCGATGGAAAGGTCGGCATGTTCGGCGGATCGTACCTCGGCGTCACCCAGCTCATGGCCGCCAGCAAAAAGCCGCCTCACCTCAAGGCGATCTTTCCGGCCGTCCCACTTTTCGACATGTACTCGGTGGGCGCCCAGGGCGGGATCTTCAAGGAAGATTTCGTCCGGACCTGGAGCGAATTGACCAAGCGCTTTGACGTGGACGAAATCGCGGCTCCCGTCGACAGCGATAAGGACGGTGTCCTCCTCAAAAAAGCGATCGAAGAGCACAAGGGCAATCGATCTTTGATCGCGGCCGTGTCTCGCTTGAAGTTCCGCAACAGCCGGGATGAACTGACCGGATCCATGCCGAACCTGGCCTGGCAACCGGCCGGCTACATCAAAGAAATCAACGAATCGGGAATCCCGATGTATCTTTGGTGCGGCTGGTACGACGCGTTCACCCGGGACGGTTTTCTGATGTTCCGAAATTTCACCGTCCCCCGGAAGCTCGCCATCGGAGCCTGGTCGCATTCGCCCAAGGACGCCGACATTCTCATGGAGGCCTTCACCCTCCTGAGCGTGGAAACATGGCGCTGGTTCGATTATTGGCTGAAGGGCATCGACAATGGGATCATGAACGATCCCCCGATCCACTATCAAGTGATGGTCGGGCCCAAGCAGAACGTATGGATGACGGCTTCTCAATGGCCGCTCCTCGAGACGAAGGCCGTTCCTTATTATTTTGGCGAGGGGAGGTCCAAAAGCGCGAAGTCATCGAACGACGGGAGGTTGACCAAGAAGGTCCCGTCCGGGACGGAGGGAAAAGACGTCTATAAGGTCGATTATTCGGCCACGACCGGCACGGCAACGCGCTGGGACAACAGCGTGGGCGGAGGCTTCGGCTATCCGGACATGGCGCCGAACGACGCCAAAGGCCTGACCTACACCTCGGCCCCTCTGACGGGGGAAGTCGCGATCTCCGGACATCCGGTCGTCCATCTCTGGATCGCCTCGACCGCGGCGGACGGTGATTTTTTCGCTTACCTCGAAGAGGTGAAGGACGAAAGCGTTTCGCAGTACATCACCGAAGGCGCGCTAAGGGCCTCTCATCGGGCCGTCCAAGACCCCCCTTACGACAACCTGGGCCTGCCTTATCATCGGAGCTTCGACACCGACGTGAAGGATCTCGAGCCCGGACAGCCCGTCGAGCTCGTTTTTGACCTCGAACCGACCTCGAAAGTGTTCAAGGCGGGAAGCCGGATCCGCTTGACCGTCACCTGCGCAGACAAGGACAATGCGGCGACGCCCGTCCTCGACCCGCCGCCGACAGTGACCGTGTTCAGAGACGCGGCGCGCGCGTCATATATCGGCCTGCCGGTCGTCAGTTCGGCCGAGAAAGAGGCCGTGGGGAAATTCTCGCTGATCACCATCTTCTTCCTCCTTCTCGTCGTCATCGTCCTTGTCATCGCCTTCACGCTGTTCATGCGCTCGCGGCTGAAGAAGCCCTAAGGAGGAGGTCCTTGCCCGCCATGGCTGAAAACGTGGCGACTCGGCCGGCCGGCTCGAAGAATCGTCTTCGACTCCTGGCCCTGGCGCTTTCTCTATTTCCCTTTTATGTCGTTCAGGGATTTAGCCGGTCGCAAGCTGAGCGGGCCTATCTCGTGACCGTCAAGACCATCTACGCCGAGGTGAAAGAGATGGGCGTCCGGCCCGGCGAGGATTTCAATCAGAGGGAATTCTTCATCGGCGCGCCCGATGAGGACGACACGAACAAGGATATCTATGTCAACATCTTCATCCAGACCGTCGCCGGAACGGAGAAAATGAGGATCCAAGTGACGTATATGGAGAGAACGCGGGCGAATTCCAAGATCAAGCTGGCCAAGGAGACCAGGGATCTCCATGTGATCGTCGGCAAGGATGCCGTCCGGATCGAACGCTCCGACTATAACGAGGGCGAACTTCCGAAACTGACGGAGGATATCCTCAGGGCGGTCAAGGACAAGAAGCGACTGCTGAAGAAATGACGTCGACGATAAACGGCGTTCCTCCCCGAAAAGGGGGGAGGCCGCCGGTAACCCCGTTTTCGCTTGCTTTCAAGGTCCGAATTCCATTAAGATGTACGTTTGTTGGCCGAGTCCGATCGGCTGAAATGGAGCACAGATGAAGGACCTTTTCGAAAAATGTTCGGGCGACAGCGGATACTTCGGGCCTTTTAGGGTCCGCGGCGACCATTATTTCACTCGGCCGGTCCTGGAACCTATCCCCGGCCATGAAATGACTTTCCACGGCCAGAAAGTCATCCAGTGGTCCATCAATAACTATCTGGGCCTGGCCGAGAACGAGGAGATCAAAGCTTTGGCCGTCGAGGCGGCCCGGACGTACGGCGCCAGCGCGCCGATGGGCGCCAGGATGATGACGGGCAACACCGAATACCACATCGCCCTCGAGAAAAAATTCGCCGATTGGCTCCGGAAAGAAGATGCCGTCCTGTTCAATTACGGGTATCTGGGCGTCATCGGCACGATCGCCTCTCTCGTCGATGCCACCGATACGATCCTCGTCGACAAACTGTCCCACGCCTCGATGCTGGACGGGATCTTCGTTTCCCAAGCGAAGTTCCGCGTTTACCGGCATAACGACATGAACAGCCTCGAGTCGCATCTGAAACACGTCAACAAGGACCGCAAGGGCGGGGTCATGATCGTCACGGAAGGCGTCTTCGGCATGCGCGGCGATATCGCCGACCTTCCGGCGATCTGCGCGCTCAAGGATAAATATGACGCCCGCATCTATATCGATGACGCGCACGGCTTCGGCGTCATGGGCGAGAACGGGCGGGGGAGCGGCGAATATTTCGGCGTGCACGACAAACTGGACATCTATTTTGGAACGTTCGCCAAGGCCTTTGCCGCGATCGGCGGCGTGACGGCCACAACGAAGCCGGTCGCCGAATGGATCCGCTACAACGCCCGGACCCAGGTCTTCGCCAAGAGCCTGCCCATGATCTACGTCCAGGTTCTGTCGAAGACGCTCGACATGATCGCCAACGACCAGACCCGTCGAAAAAAGATGTGGGATAACGCGGCCAAGATCAAGGCCGGGATCCGCGATCTCGGCTACGAGGTCGGCGAGGTCCCTTCGCCGCTCTGCGCCGTCTATGTCCCGGCGGGCGATGTCCCTCTCGGCATGGCCATCATAAAATCACTCCGCGACATGGGGATTTTCGTCACGGGCGTCATCTACCCGGTGGTTCCCAAGGGCATTCTCCTGTTCCGCATGGTCCCGACGGCCTCCCATACGGATGAGGACATCCTGCGGACCGTCGCCGCGTTCAAAAAGGTCCGGGACGACCTGAAGCTCAACCTTGGCGCGACCAAGACGATGATGTCGCAGGAGACGGGAGACTAAGACGGAAGCTCCGGCCTTGGCCAAAGTCCTCCTCACGGGCGCCTCAAAGGGAATCGGCCGATCGATCACGGCTTTCCTCAAGGCAGCAGGCTATCAGGTCATCGGAACATCACGGCATCCCGGATCGATACAGAACAAGATCGAGGGCGTTTCCTATCTTCCGCTCGACCTCATGAACGAAGCCTCGATCGAAGAGTGCCTCGCCCAAGCCGGGCCGGTGGACGTCCTTATCAACAACGCCGGAGGAAGCAGCCTCTGGCCCGCGGCCGAAGGTCCCCTGGCCAAGGTCAGGGACCTCTTTCAGCTCGACCTGTTCGGACCGATCAAGCTCATCCAGGGAGTGTTGCCGGATATGCTCCGCAGACGCCGCGGATTCATCATCAATATCGGGTCCATGGCCGGCCGTTTTGCAGTTCCATATCAATCCGCCTATTCCTCGGCCAAGTTCGCCCTGGCGGGTTTCACCTGGTCCCTCCGGAACGAGGTCGAGTCTTTCGGCGTCCAGGTCGTTCTTTTGGATCCGGGGGATATCCGGACGTCGATCGAGCCGACGGTCCATTTCCGGCCCGATTCCGGCTTCCAGACCGATATGAGCCGGTTCATCCGGAATAGAGAAGTTCGGATGGCCGAAGGGTCGGACCCCTCGGTCGTCGGGAAGAAGGTCCTCAAGATCCTCCGGGTGAAGGATCCCCGCCCGTTCTATACGGTGGGCGGCGGCGCGCCGGCGATGGCCTTTTTCAAGCGCTTTTTGAGCGACCGCTTCATTGAGAAGCAAATCAAAAAAAGCGTCGGGCTGAAATAATCGAAGCTCTCACCGGCCTTACGATGGTCTCTCGACTCAATTTTACATGTCCCTTCTCTTGGGTTAAGATAGGTGACCCCGCGCGCCCGTAGCTCAGCCGGATAGAGCGCTGGACTTCGAATCCATAGGTCGGGGGTTCAAATCCCTCCGGGCGCGCTCGTTCCGTTTTTGAAAAGAGGAAGGATCGATTGAAGTTCGAGGCCATCGTCAAGAAATCCCGGTTCATCGTCCTGGCGATGCTGGCCGTTTTCATCCTTAGTTTCGGGGCGGGATATGTCGCGGGCAAGCTGAAGCTGGCCGACATCAACAAACTGCGGGCTTCGAAGCTCTCGGAATTCAGCCGGACGCTGGAATACAAAGTGCCCGGCTTCGGCGGACTCCTGCAAAGCTACAAGACCTGGGAACGGCAGAAGCTCATGCGGTACATCTTCGGCGGCAAGGCCGTCAAGTCCATGTTCCTGATCTTCTTCAACAACTGGGTCGTGGCGAATTTGACCATGGTCGTGCGAACGATCATTCTCGTGCCCCTCGTCCTCTATCCCTATGGCCGTTTTCTTCAGGGACTGACCTTCGCTCAGACCCAGGTGACCTACCAGTTCGGGGCGACGCTTGTTTCCGAATTCGGCGGATACTTTCTGGTCATCTGCGGGACCCTGTGCGCTCTTTTTTGGACGGTCCTCTTCAAAAAATTCGGCTTTGTCTCCAGGAAAGATGGTTTTCGGAGCGGTCTCAAGATCTTTGCCTCGCTCTATCTGGTCTCCGGGTTCTTAATTTTCTTCGGAAGCTATGTCGAGGTGATGGTCATTCTCGGCATGTCCGTCCGATGAGATCCGAAATTGCCGATAGAAATGGGAAGTAGTTAATTTCCTTATCGTTGCGGGCGACCGAAGGGAGCGTGGCAATCCGACGAAGTCGGCGCGAGGCACCGCAGGTGCCGTGGCGATCTCTAAGATAAGAATCTTTTTTGGAGATCACCACGTCGCTTCGCTCCTCGTGATGACAGGATCTATCGGCAATTTTTGGTGAAACGTCACGGTTGATTTTTTACCGCTTCTATTATAAAAGTGTTCTTTCATGATCGTCCAGGGTACCCCTCATCCGTTTCCGATCCTTCAAATCTCTAGTTTAAAAAAATCTTTCAAGGAGGAGTTCGCATGAAGCGCGTCGTTCTATCCGTGTTTCTGGTTTTCATTGTCCTGGCGGCGACCCTGCCCGCCGTGGCCGGCGAGAATGCGCCGGTCAAAAAGGCCAACTACGACCTGGCCTCCAAATGGATGTCGGCCAAAGTCTCCAAGCTCATTTTCGACACGGCGGTGACGCCGAACTGGCTCGAGACCAGTCCCGACAAGTTCTGGTACACGTTCGAAACGAGCCAGGGCCGAAAGTTTTTCATGGTCGATTCCGTGCTCAAAACCAAGAAACCGCTCTTCGACAGCGTCAAAATGGCGGCGATGCTGACGAAAATCACCCTTTTCCCCTATGACGCCCAGCACCTGCCCATCCGGACGATCAAGTTCATCAAGAAGGATACGGCCTTCCGCTTCGAGATCGAATATCCCAAGGACGCGGATGTCATGTCCGGTGACAAGCTCAAGAAAGTAGCCGATATCGCCAAGGAGCTCGAGGACAAGGAAAAGGAGAAGGAAAAGGAGCAGGACAAGGAAAAGAAGGACGAGAAGAAGGACGCCGCGCCCAAAGAACCTGAATCCAAGGTCAAGCTGCTCTATTTCGAATACGACCTGACCTCAGGGAAGCTGACTCTTCTCGAGGATTACAAGGCCCCGGACAAACGGCCCCGCTGGGTCGGAAGCATCTCTCCCGATGAAAAGACGATCATCTTCGGTCGTGGCTTCAACCTATTCATGATGGATGCGGACAGCTATAAGCTCGCCCAGAAGAAGGCGGACGACAAGAATATTAAGGAAATCCAGCTCACGACGGACGGCGAGGAGCATTACAGCTACACCCGCGACCAGAACGATGAAGAGAAGAAGGAGTTCCAGAAGGAGGAGAAGGACCGCAAGGACTACCGCGTTCCGCCGATCGGCATCGTTTGGTCGAAGGACTCGAAGAAATTTTCCGTGATCCGCGATGATGAGCGGAAGGTCGGCAGCTTGTGGGTCATCAATGCGCTGGCGAATCCCCGGCCGACGCTCGAGACCTACAAATACGCGATGCCCGGTGAGGAGAACCAGCCTCAGCCCGAGCTTCTGGTCTTCGACCTGGAGACCAAGGCTAAACTGAAGGTCAAGGCCGACGGATTCAAAGACCAGGTGATCTCGGTCTTCCAGGCTCCGCGGAAGATCTCCGATCGCTACCGGGACAATCCGCCTCCGGCCATGTGGCTCGGCGACATGTCCGACAAGGTGTATTTCGGCCGCCAAAGCCGCGACCTTCACAAATACGACGTCTGCCTGGCCGACACGAAGACGGGGGAGATCAAGGTCCTGATCCAGGAGGTGCTCAACACGTACATCGAGGTCCAGCCGCTGCGGCTGATCAACAGCGGCAAGGAGATGCTGTGGTGGTCCGAGCGCGACGGATGGGGCCACTATTATCTCTATGACGAGAGCAGCAAGCTCAAGAACCAGATCACCGCGGGCGAATTCCATTGCACGGGCATCGAGAATATCGACGACAAAACGCGCGTCCTCTATTTCGAGGCCTGCGGCCGAGAACCGAACGAAGATCCCTACTTCGTTCACCTCTACCGGGTCAATCTCGACGGAAGCGGCCTGAAACTCATCAGCCCGGGCGACTCCAGCCACACCGCCGACATGAACGAGCCTATGAGATTTTTCATCGACACGGCCTCCCGCGTCGATCTGGCTCCTAAGTCCCAGCTCCGGGACGCACTGGGCACTGGGCTCATGGACCTCGAAGCGACCGACGTCACGGCGCTGGTCGAGGCCGGCTTCAAATTCCCCGAGCCGTTCAAAATCAAGGCCGATGACGGGATCACGGACCTCTACGGCGTCATGTACAAGCCGTTCGACTTCGACCCCAAGATGAAATACCCGATCATCCTGTACGTCTATCCCGGCCCCCAGACCGAGAGCGTCTCGAAGACGTTCACCCCCCGCAACGCCAACGTCGCCCTGGCCCAGTTCGGATTCGTCATCGTCGAGGTGGGGAACCGGGGCGGCCATCCGAACCGCTCCAAGTGGTACCACAACTTCGGCTATGGGAACCTCCGCGACTACGGTCTGGCCGACAAGAAACGGGCCGTTGAGCAGCTGGCCATGAAGTTCCCCTATATAGACATGGACAAGGTCGGCATCTACGGCCATTCAGGCGGCGGATTCATGTCCACAGCGGCCATGCTCGTCTACCCGGACTTTTTCAAGGTCGCGGTCTCGAGCTCGGGCAACCACGAGAACAACATCTACAACCGCTGGTGGAGCGAGAAACACCACGGCGTCAAGGAGGTCATCGACAAGGAAGGGAACGTCAAGTTCGAATACACGATCGAGAAGAACTCCGAATTGGCCAAGAACCTCAAGGGCCGCCTGATGCTGGTCACGGGCGATATCGACAACAACGTTCATCCGGCCAACACCTTCCGCATGGCCAACGCCCTCATCCTGGCCAACAAGAGGTTCGATTTCGTCCTCATGCCCGGCCAGCGCCACGGCTACGGGACCATGGGCGACTACTTCTTCTGGATCCGGGCGGATTATTTCTGCAAACACCTGATCGGCGATTATGCCACGAACGTGGACATCCTGGAGCTCAACCGGGAGAAGGAACAGGTCGGAGCCAAGGCGCCGCGAAGATAAAAGATCTTTCATCTGCCGGTGACGGGCCTTCGGTTCCCGTCACCGGCTTTTTTCTGAAAATAATATTTGACATACGCTTCGTTCTTCATTAATATCCGTCCATCATGTTTGGCATAAGAAGCTCGGCGAATCTCTCCAGCGTTTCTTGTGCCGGTGTTTGCCTGTTCTGGTGGGCGGATCCCGCCGCCCAATAACCCTACCCCCATCTCTATTTTCCCCGAGAAGGTCGCGCCTTATTCGGCGCGAACTTCCGTCCCCCTGTTAGGGGAGATTAAAACCAAGGAGATGCTTATGAACACCGATTCGATCAAGCGCTTTTCGGCGCGGGACAGCGACCTCTTGCCCTCTCATTTTTACAATATCAAAGCGGACCTGCCGACGCTTCCTCCGCCTCCCCTCCATCCGGGGACGAAACAGCCCCTGAATCCTCAGGACCTGGAGCCGGTCTTCAGCCGAGGATTCATCGCTCAGGAAGGAAGTTTGGAGCGATATATCCCCATCCCGGATGCCGTCCGGGAAAAATTCGCCCTCTTCCGTCCGACGCCCCTCATCTACGCGTCTGGCCTGAAAAAAGCCTTGGGAACTCCAGCCCATATCTTCTACAAGTATGAAGGCGCCGGCCCCATGGGTAGCCACAAGAGCAATACAGCTCTGATGCAGGCCTATCTCGCCTCTCAGGAAGGCATCGAGACGCTTGTCACCGAAACCGGGGCCGGCCAATGGGGTTCTGCCCTGGCCCACGCCGGGGCGCTTTTCGGCGTCAAAGTCAAGGTCTTCATGGTCCGGGTCAGTTATCGCCAGAAACCGGGCCGCCGCGTCCTCATGGAAATGTTCGGGGCTTCGGTCGAGGAAAGTCCCAGCCCGAAGACCGAATCCGGGGCCCGGTTCTTCAACCAGGACCCCAACCATCCTGGAAGCCTCGGCATCGCTATCTCGGAAGCGCTGGAGCTCGCCATGAAAAGCCCGGCAACGAGGTATTCCCTCGGCTCGGTCCTCGACGCCGTCCTGATGCACCAGACCGTCATCGGTCAGGAAGCCGGCCTGCAGATGGCCGTCCAGGGCGTCCAGCCCGATTTGGTCATCGGCTGCGTCGGGGGCGGCTCGAACTTCGGGGGGATTGCTTTTCCCTTCGTCCGGAAGAGGCTCAAGGAAGGCCGAACCATCCGCTTCATCGCCGTCGAGCCCGACGCCTGTCCGTCCTTGACCAAAGGTGATCTCCGCTACGATCATGGCGACACGGCCGGCTTGACCCCTCTGCTTTGTATGCACACCCTGGGCATGGATTTTATCCCGGCTCCGATCCATGCCGGCGGTCTGCGCTACCACGGCATGGCCCCGCTCGTCAGCCATCTCGCCTCGCTCGGGATCGTCGAGCCGCGGGCCTATTCGCAGGACCGCATCTTCGAGGCCGGCCGATTCTTTTTCAAGGCCGAAGGGATCCTGCCAGCGCCCGAATCGTCCCATGCCGTCGCGGCGGCCATCGATGAGGCCCTGGCGGCGAAAAACGAAGGCCGGGAAAAGGTCATTCTCTTTAACCTATCGGGACACGGGCTGCTCGACCTCAGCGCCTACGCCCGGAACGGCAACGGGTCGCGCAGCGCATGAAACGATAAAGACAGTTCCTACGATTCTCCTTTTTCCCTAGGGGGGGCCGGGCCGGGTTCGGCTTCGGCCTCCCCGAACATTCATTCCTCATTGACACGCGATTTTGTCAAAGTGTAATATTCCATTCACGGTGAAGGGGTGATGAAATGATCGCCCTGATTTGAAAGTGAAGAGAGGAAACGGCCATGACCGACGGCGCCAGAAAAGATTCCACGTGCATGACTCCGGAGGAGCTGGCCAAAAAGGCCATGGTTCTTCTTAAGAGCAAAGCCAATCCGGAAAAGGCGGTCCAAGCCCAGAGCTATTTCAAAGAACAGGTCTCGTTGTTGGGACTTTCGTCGGACGAATCCCGGGAGATCGCCAACGAGCTTTACAAGACGGTCCGCGAGACTTGGACGATCCGGGAAGCGATCGAGCTCTGCGAGGTTCTTTTACCGAACAAGTATTTGGAGGCGAAAGGCCTGGCGACTTTGGTCTTCTTGCGCTACCACAAGGATTTCGACCGGTCCCTTTTCAGCGTGATCAAAAAATGGCTGTCTCAGGACTATTGCGACAACTGGGCGTCCGTGGATGTGCTCTGCCCCGACAGCCTCGGCCTGCTGCTGGAGAGGTTTCCCGATCTCGTTCCGAAGATCATGAGCTGGACCGATCATCCGAACCGGTGGGTCAAACGGGCCTCGGCTGTCTCTTTCATCAAGCTGGCCCGCCGCGGAAAACATTTGGACCCCGTTTACCGGATCGCCCGAAAATTGTTCCCCGTCGAGGATGATCTGATCGAAAAGGCCAACGGCTGGCTGCTCCGCGAGGCCGGCAAGACAGACATGGCCCGGCTGGAGAAATTTCTCCTGAAGCACGGCCGCGACATCCCCCGGACGACGCTCCGCTACGCCATCGAGAAATTTCCGGAGGCGAAACGTATCAGGGTCCTCAAAGCGACGAAAGCCTGACGGATTTTGGGAGAATCAGATTCATCGAAAGGGATTTGTGAAACATGACTGATAAAACCAGGATCAGCTGCTTCGAATGCGGGGCGACCAACAATTATCCCATGGACGCGGGCGGAAAATCGGTCCGTTGCGGCCGATGCAAAACGCCGCTTTCCGTTCCCGGCCAGGTGCTCGAGCCAGGGGCGGCTCAGGTGGCGACCCTGATCCAATCGGGCGGTCTTCCGATCCTCCTCGATTTCTATTCGCCGACCTGCATGCCCTGTCACAGGATGCATCCGATCGTCGAGAGCCTGGCCAAACGGCGGGCGGGGGAGCTCATGGTCGTCAAGGTCAACACCGAAGAGAACGCGGAGCTGGCCGGAGCCTTCCGCATCCAGGCCGTGCCGACGTTCGTCGTGATCCGGCGAGGGACTGAAGTCGGCCGCACGTCGGGGGCGATGCCCGAGACGGATTTTTCGCTCTGGGTCGCTTCCCGGACGTAAGGATGCGGAACATTCCGTAGATCGATCCGCGCTTTGAAGCGCGAGGGAGAGGGGTATGAGGACATCGCATAATATCACGCTGCTTGGGGCGGGCCTGATCGGCACGTTCTATACGATGACGATCCACGGCCTGCGCGGGCGCGACCGGATCCATACGGTCTGCGCTCTCACCGACGACGAGGCCGAAGCCTTTGCCCGAAAGTGGGGGATCCCCGCGTGGACGAGCGATATGACCAAGGCGATCGAGGCTCCCGAGACCGACCTGGTGATCGTCGGGCTGCCCAATAATCTGCACAAAACCGCGGTTCTGAAAGCGGCCAAAGCCGGTAAGAACGTCCTCTGTACGAAGCCCCTGGGCCGGACGGCCGAGGAAGCGCTGGAGATCCTCGAGGCGGTGGAGCAGGCCGGCGTGTTCGCCGGCTACCTCGAAGACCTGGTTTATACCCCGAAAACATTGAAATCCCTGGCCTCGGTCAGGAACGGCGCGCTCGGCAAGGTCCTCTGGGTCCGTTCGAGGGAGACCCATCCGGGCCCGCACAGCGCCTGGTTCTGGGACAAGGAGATCGCCGGCGGCGGAGCCATCGTCGACATGGGCTGTCACTGCCTCGAGATCATCCGCAATTTCGTGGGGAAAGGGATCAGGCCGGTCGAAGTCGTCTGCGCGGCCGAGACGATGGTCCATCCGATCCAGGCCGAGGATACGGGCATCGGCCTGATCCGCTTCGAGAACGGCGCCCTCGGCCAGTTCGAGGTGAGCTGGACGTTCCGCGGCGGCATGGACCTGCGGGACGAGGTCGCCGGCACGGAAGGCACGATCTGGCTCGATCACTTCCTCCGGACGGGATTCGAGATGTTCACCGCGGTCGGGCAGGGCGGTTACGTGGCGGAAAAGGCCGAGGGCGACAAAGGCTGGCTCTTCCCGGTCGGGGACGAGGTCCACGAGCTGGGGTATGTCCATATGTTCGCCGACATGTTCGACGCGTTGGACGAGGGCCGGGAGCCCATGGAGACGTTCTTCGACGGCTATGTCGTCAATGCCCTCATCGACGCCTGTTATCGATCGGCCGTGTCGAAAAAATGGGAACCGGTCAAGCTCGACAAGTGGCGGGCGGCGGCCAAGGAGGACGGATCCGCGTCCGGTATAAAGGCCACGGACGAGAGATACGCGTTGATCAAAGAAGAGCGGTTGCCGGACGGCAGAACGAAACGGATCCTCAAGGATAAGGCAACGGGCGAGATTTTGGAAAGGATCAAAGGAAATGCCGAAGGGGGGATTTGAACCCCCACGAGCGTGTAAGGCTCGCTAGCCCCTCAAGCTAGTGTGTCTGCCAATTCCACCACTTCGGCACGGTACGCTTGGAGAGCGAGGGATCTATTTCTTGGTCTCGGGAGCGGCCGCTTTCTGGGGCGCCGCATCCGGGGCTTTTTTCTCGGCCGGCTTGGTCTCCGGCTGTTTTTTCTCTTTGTCGGCCGCCGCGGCGGGGGCCGTCGTCGGGGCCGGCTCCTTCTTGGTCTCCGCGGTCGCTGCCGTGTCCTTCGCTGGAACGGCCGCGGTTCCCTTGACGGCGGACGAGCTTCCCTTTCCGGATAGGACCCATAGCCCCAGCGACGTGAACATGAAGAGGATCGCGCAGATCTCCGTCACTTTGGCCATGATCGAGGCTTGACCGCGGGCCCCGACGGCCGTGGCGCTGCCGCCGCCGCCGAAAGCTCCGGCCAGGTCGGCCGCCTTGCCGGACTGCATTAGGACGGCGATGATGAGGATCAGACAAATGATCACATGGATGATGGTGATTAACGCACTCACTGTTCTTCCTTATACGCTTTTATCGCTTCTTTCGTTATCTGGATGAACGATTCCGCTTCCAACGAAGCGCCACCGACGAGAAACCCGTCGATATTCTTCTCCCTAAACAGGGAATAAGAATTGGCGGGCTTCACCGACCCACCGTAAAGGATTATAGCATAAGAGGCCGCCTCTTTTCCATAGTTTTCCGCCAGTTTTTCTCGGATGTGGGCGTGGACCTCCTCAGCCTGGGAGGCCGCGGCCGTCTTTCCCGTGCCGATGGCCCAGACCGGTTCATAGGCGAGAACGACATCGGCGAAGCGGTCGGCGGTGATTCCCGCGAGACCGTTCCGGAGCTGGGATTCGATCCGCGAGATCGTCCGGCCGGCTTCCCGTTCCTCGAGGGTTTCGCCGACGCAGACGATGGGTTTCAGTCCGGCCCGGAAGGCGGCAAAGACCTTTTTGTTGACCAAGGCGTCCGTTTCACCGAAATACTGGCGGCGCTCCGAATGGCCGATGACGACGTAGCGGCAGCCGGCGTCAACCAACATCGGCCCCGCGACTTCGCCCGTATAGGCGCCTTGATCCTCAAAGAAAAGGTTCTGGGCGCCGAGCTGGACGGGAGTATCCAAGAGGAGCCGGGCCGCTTCGGCGAGGGCCGTGAAAGGCGGGACGAGGACGATCTCCGCCTCGGCCAGGCCGGGGCTCGCCTTGACCACCGCGGAGACCAGAGCCCGCGCCTCCGGGATGGTCATGTGCATTTTCCAGTTGCCGGCGATGAACGGCGGTTTCTTGTGGTGCATTCTATTTTTTGGCGAGGGCTTCGATGCCGGGCAGCGTTTCGTAGGCCAGGTATTCCAGGCTGGCCCCGCCACCCGTCGAAATGTGGGTGATCTTATCACTCACGCCGGCCTTCGCCACGGCCGCGATCGAATCCCCGCCTCCGATGATGGAGATCGCGCCGGAGGCGGCGACAGCTTGGGCGATCTTCACCGTCCCTTGGGCGAACGCGGGCGTCTCGAACACGCCCAGCGGGCCGTTCCAGACGATGGTCTTGGCTTGGGCGATGATCTCCGTATACCGGGCGATCGTCCTCGGGCCGATATCGACGCCCATCATCTCTTCCGGGAAGGGATAAGCGTCGGTGATCTTGGCCACGGCGCCCGATTCGATCGAGACCGCCAAGACGTGATCGATGGGGAGGAGGAAATCGACGTTCTTATCCTTGGCCTTGGCCAGGATTGAAAGCGCGATCTCGAGCTTGTCTGCCTCGACCGGGGATCGGCCGACCTCGTGGCCCTGCGCCTTGAGGAACGTATAGGCCATGGCCCCGCCGATCAGGATCGCATCGGCCTTGTTCAGCAGGTTCTCGATGACCGGAATCTTGTCCTCGGATTTGGCCCCGCCGAGGATCGCCACATAGGGCTTGGCCGGGGAGTGGATCGCCTTCCTCAGGTACTCGACCTCCAGTTTCATGAGATACCCGGCCGCGCTTTTCGAGACGAAGTCGATGATGCCGACGACCGAGGCATGGGCCCGATGGCTCGAGCCGAAGGCGTCGTTGACGAACAGGTCGATGCCGGCGGCGAGCCGTTTGGAGAATTGGGGATCGTTCTTGGTCTCGCCCTCGTGGAAACGGAGGTTTTCGAGGAGCAGGACCTGGCCGTCTTCGAGGCCGGCCTTGAGCTTATCGACCTCGTCGCCGACACAGTCCGGGGCGAAGATGACCTCTCGGCCGATGAGCGCGCCCAGCCGGGCGGCCACGGGTTTGAGGCTCATCTTCGGATCGAACTTCCCCTTAGGCCGGCCGAGGTGCGAGGCCAGGACGAGCTTGGCTCCCTTGGCCAGCAGATAATTGATCGTCGGCAGCGAGGCTTTGATCCGCGTATCGTTCCGGATCTCGCCTTGATCGTTCAGGGGGACATTGAAGTCCACCCGGACGAAAACCGTTTTTCCCTTGACGTCCAGATCTTCGACGAACAGCATGGCGGGCCCTCCTCACTTCGAAATGAATTTGATGAGGTCCCGCAGCCGGCAGGAATAGCCCCATTCGTTGTCGTACCAGGCCATCACTTTGAGAAGGGTCTTGTCGATGACTTTGGTCGACGGGCCGTCGACGATCGCCGAATGGGGATTCGACAGAAAATCGACGGAGACGAGCTCTTCCTCTGTGAATTGGAGGATGCCTTTGAGCTTACCCGCGGCGGCCTTTTTGAAAGCTTCGTTGACGTCCTTCTCGTTGACATCCTTCTTCATGACCGCGACCAAGTCGACGAGGGAAACGTTCGGGGTCGGGATGCGGATGGCGATCCCGTCGATCCTGCCCTTGAGCTCGGGGATGACCAGGCCGACGGCCTTCGCCGCGCCGGTCGTCGTCGGGATCTGGGACACGGCGGCGGCGCGGGCGCGGCGCAGGTCTTTGTGAGGCGCATCGAGGATCTTCTGGTCGTTCGTATAGGCGTGAATGGTGGTCATGAAGCCTTTGTCCACGCCGAATTCCTGATGGAGGACCTTGACCACGGGAGCCAGGCAATTCGTCGTGCAGGAAGCGTTGGAGAGGATGTGGTGCTTAGCCCCGTCGTAGGCCTCTTCGTTGACGCCGAGGACGATCGTGATGTCGGGATCGGTGGCGGGGGCGGAGACGATCACTTTTTTAGCCCCGCCCTGCTCGATGTGCTTGACCAGGTCGGGCCGCTTCGAGTATTTGCCCGTCGATTCAACGACGATATCGACGCCGAGCTCCTTCCACGGAAGCTTGGCCACCTCTTTCTCGGCCAGGACCTTGATCGTCTTGCCGTTGACGACGATGGCGTCCGCCGTCGCTTGGATGTCCTGATGGAATCCGCCGAGCACGGAGTCGTATTTCAGAAGATGGGCGAGGGTTTTGGCGTCGGTGATGTCGTTCACCGCCAGGTATTCGATCTCGGGATTGTTCAACGAGGCGCGGAACAGATTCCTGCCGATCCGGCCGAATCCGTTGATGCCGACTTTGATGGACATGACGAAGACCTCCTCACATTCCGGGTTTGGCGATGGAAAAGGAGTCCATAAATTATCATAAAATAGCGGCGGAAATCAATTTTGTGCTAAAATCCGGCTCAAGGAGCGGCCATGAAAATCCTCACGTCAATCCAAATGAGAGAGATCGATCGGAAGACGATCGAGGGGATCGGCATCCCGGGTGCCGTGCTCATGGAAAACGCCGGCATCCGGATCACTCAGGCCATTCTCAAACGGTTTCCCGAAGTCGCGGAGCAGAACATCGTCGTGGTCGCCGGGAAAGGGAACAACGGCGGGGACGGATTCGTCGTCGCCCGCCACCTGTTCAATAGGGGAGCGCGGCCGACGGTCCTGCTTCTGGCCAAAAAAGACGAGGTGAAGGGGGATGCCGCTCTGAACCTGGCCGTCGCCGGCCGGATCGGCGTCGAGATCGTGGAAACGCCGACCGTGGCGGAGTGGAAAAAACACAAAGTGGGAGTCTGGCACGCCTCGATAATCGTCGATGCCATTTTCGGGACGGGACTTCTCAAGCCCGCCGATGGGATCTATGCCGCGGCGATCGAGGACATCAACAAAGCCGGAGCCTTTAAGATCGCCGTGGATATCCCTTCCGGGCTTTCCTCGGATACGCATTTAATCATCGGCCCGGCGGTCAAGGCCGACCTGACGGTCGCGCTCGCGGCGCCCAAGATCAGCCATGTCCTTCCTCCGGCCGAGGAATTCATCGGGGAGCTGGTCGTCGCCGATATCAGCGTTCCGCCGTTCCTGTTCGATGATCCCTGCCTGAAGATCGAGCTTGTCGAAAAGACGACCTTGGCCCCGTATTTCAAAAGAAGAAAGAAAGATTCCCATAAAGGGAGCTATGGACATTTGTTCGTTCTCGCCGGCTCGCTGGGGAAGACGGGCGCGGCGGCCATGGCCGCCCGGGCCGCTCTCCGGACGGGGGCGGGGCTGGTCACGGTCGGGACGCCCCAGAGCTGTCTGCCGGCCATCGCTAGGTCGATGATGGAGCTCATGACCGAGGCGCTGCCCGAGACGCCGCAAAAGACTCTGTCCGAGTCCGCGCTGACCATGATCCTGGATCTGATGAAGGGAAAGGACGCCGTGCTCATCGGTCCGGGGATCTCGACTCATCCGTCGACGGCCAGGCTTATCACCTCGCTCCTGCCGAAGATCAAATCTCCCGTCGTGATTGACGCTGACGGATTGAACATCCTGGCCGAGAATCCGGACGCCCTGAGATCACTGCCTAAGCCGGCCGTTCTGACGCCGCATCCCGGTGAGTTCGCCCGGCTGATCGGCCGTTCGAACCAGGACGTCCTCGACCGCAGGCTCGAACTGGCCCCCCGGTTCTCCGAACAACTTGGCGTCTACCTGGTCCTCAAGGGCTATCGAACCCTGATCGCCACGCCCGAGGGCCGCGTCTTCATCAACCCGACCGGAAATCCCGGCATGGCCACGGGCGGCTCGGGCGACGTCTTGAGCGGCATGATCGCCTCGCTCATCATCCAGGAAAAGGACGTTCTCGGCGCGACGCTGGCGGCCGTCTATCTTCATGGTCTGAGCGGGGACATCGGCGCGCGGAAACTGGGAGAGCGGGCCCTCGTGGCGGGCGACCTCATCAAGTATTTACCGCAGGCAATAAGAGAGATGGAGTTTTGACGTTGTCACGCGGCGTTTCCTGGAATCGCCCACGACAGAAGGGTGCAAGGAGGGCAGATTCTGTGAGGCCCATCCTGGCCCAACAGAAACCCCAAATCTCGCATTCCCCCGAAGAGACGCTCGCCTTGGCAAAGAAATTGGCCCGGACATTCAAAGGGGACGAGGTCGTCTTTCTCATCGGCGAGCTGGGGGCCGGAAAAACGGTCTTCGCCAAAGGGATCGCCGCGGGGCTTGGGCTCAAGAACACCCATCAGGTCTGCAGCCCGACGTTCACCCTGATGAACGTCTACTTCGCCAGGGTCCCGATCTATCATTTCGACCTTTACCGGCTGGCCAAAGCGGCCGAGATCACCGATCTGGGGTTTGAGGATTATATCGGCGAGGGCGTGGTCGTCGTCGAATGGGCGGAAAAGATCGACTTTCCATTACAAGCCGTTTCCATCACCATCGACGTCAGCGACGACGAGAAGCGGATCATTACGATCACCAACTAAATCATATAGAAGAGAGGTCGGGATGAACATCGAACGGCTCAAAGACCGGATCTATGAGGTCAAGGATTTCCCCAAACCGGGGATCGGGTTCAAGGACATATCGCCCCTGGTCCATGACGCTGCCAGCTATCATTTCGTCGTGGACAAGCTGGCCGCCTGGGCCAAAAAGAAAAAACCGGACGTGATCATCGGCATCGAATCGCGCGGCTATCTGTTCGCGGCGCCGGTGGCCCGGGAGCTCCGCTTGGGGCTGGACATCATTCGGAAGAAAGGGAAACTGCCCCGAAAGACGGTCAGCGTCAGGGCGCCCAACGAATACGCCGTCGAGGTTTTCGAGATGCACGCGGACGCCATTCAGCCCGGCCAGCGCGTCGTCATCATCGACGATCTGATCGCCACGGGGTCTTCTTCGATCAGCGCCATCGAACTGGTCAAGCTCCTGAAGGGCGAGACCTTGGGATTCGGGGCCGTGGTCGAGCTCTGCTTTCTCAAGGGCGTCCCCGCCATAAAAAAGGCCTTTCCCGAGGTCGAAATCTTCAGTTTGATCCAATATCAGGAGTGATCGGGACAAGGGGGAACCCATGAAAAATTGGCTCGACCGATTTTTCAAGCTGAAGGACAACGCCACGACCGTCCGGACCGAGCTGCTGGGCGGGGCCACGACCTTTATGACCATGTCCTATATCATCTTCGTCCAGCCGGCGATCCTGTCCCTGGCGGGCATGGACAGGGGCGCGGTCATGACGGCCACCTGCGTCGCCAGCGCGGTCGCGACGCTCTTGACCGGCCTGCTCGCGAATTACCCCATCGCCCAGGCCCCGGCCATGGGCCACAACGTCTTCTTCGCCGTCATTGTCTGCGGGACCATGGGATATTCGTGGCAGGTCGCCCTCGGCGCCGTTTTCATCTCCGGCGTCGCCCAGATCATCCTGTCCATGGCCGGGTTCTACGGCAAGCTCGTCGCAGCCGTCCCCGAAGCCCTAAAACACGCCATCGCCGTCGGCATCGGTCTTCTTATCGCTTTGGTCGGGCTCGAGTATGGAGGGATCGTCGTCGCCGCTCCGGGCACCTACATCGGTTTGGGCGATGTCACGAGCCCGCCGGTGCTCCTGGCCTTGTTCGGCGTCGTCGTCACGGCGATACTCATGGCCTGGAAGGTCCGAGGGGGGATCCTGCTGGGCATTCTGGCCACGGCCTTGCTCGGAATCCCGCTCGGCATCGTCAAATACCACGGCCTTCTAGCCCCGCCGCCGAGTCTAGCTCCGACGTTCTTCAAGCTCGATATTCTCGGGGCCTTCAACTCCGGTTTTTTCTCGGTCATCTTCGTCTTCTTCTTTCTCGATATGTTCGACTGCGTCGGAACCCTGATCGGGGTCAGTAGTCCGGCCGGGTTCATGAAGAACGGCAAACTCCCGCGAGCCAACCAGACCATCCTGGCCGACGCCATCGGGACGGTTGAAGGCGCGCTCCTGGGGACGTCGACGGTTTCGAGCTACATCGAGAGCGCCACGGGGATCGCCCAGGGCGCCCGGACGGGCCTGGCTAACATCATGACCTCGTTCCTGTTCATCGCCGCCATTTTTTTCAGCCCGCTCACGGAGATGATCAGCGGCGAGATCAAGTTCAAGGAGCTGGCCCTCAAACCGGTCATCGCCCCGGCCCTCATTATCGTCGGCTATCTCATGATGAAGTCGGTGACGCACATCGATTGGGACGACCTGACCGAAGCCATCCCCGCCTTTCTGACCATCGTCCTCATGCCCCTGACCGGCAGCATCACCGAGGGCATCGCCTTCGGCTTCATTTCCTACGCGATCCTCAAGCTGGCGACGGGGAAGGGCCGAATGGTGCACGGGCTGGTCTATCTCTTCTCGGCGCTGTTCATCTTGAGATATATTTTAAAATGAAAGGCTGGCAATAAATCCTCCAAACTGACTCTTCGAAGCGGCTTGGGGGCGATAGGATGAGATCCTTCGCTCCGCTCAGGATGACCATGAAAATGATGCAGGGAGATGGCAGCGGCCGGAAGGCCTCAGATTGGCTTAAAATAAATCGTCATCGCGAGGAGCGAAGCGACGTGGCGATCTCACCGCTCGAAAGAGGAAACATATGTCCCATCACGGCTGTCTAATCATAAGTTGAACAAAGATAATTGGTTAGCGTCATCGGCTATCGAATCATGATCGTCCGAAAACGTAAGCAGTTGATTCAATGGGATTTTCTCGAACGCGGTCACGCTCAAG
>Ga0315288_10000868_pt1 | contig 38604 bp, 46 predicted proteins | sample YL17G11_20_MG_FD_203454 | JGI IMG/M metagenome (GOLD analysis project Ga0315288, IMG submission 203454) | Sediment microbial communities from Yellowstone Lake, YNP, Wyoming, USA - YL17G11_20 | ecosystem: Environmental > Aquatic > Freshwater > Lake > Sediment | place: USA: Wyoming | collected...
AATCGACAAAGCCGAATACGGTTTGAAGCAATTGAGAAACTGCTCAGACACAGTAATAGTAATTGATAACAACAGGTTAGCGGACATTGCAGGCAATCTGCCAATACAACAGGCATTTGCAGTTGCAAACGAATTGATCGCAACAATGATCAAGGGAATTGTAGAAATAATTGCAGTACCGAGCCTGATTAACCTAGACTATGCTGATGTTAAAGCCATAATGTCAAAAGGCGGCGTATCAGTCATAGGAATTGGTGAATCTGATACTGAAAACAAAGTTGAGGAGTCTGTAAACAGAGCCTTGGCAAACCCATTGCTCGATGTTAAATACGATGGTGCAACCGGTGCTTTAATACACATTACCGGCGGCCCAGACATGACTCTCGACGAAGCCGAAAAAGTCGGTGCTCTAGTAACGGGCGGTCTAGATGATGACTCGAACGTTATCTGGGGTGCGAGAATCGACCCGAAGTTCCAAGGTAAGCTCCGTGTTATGACTATCATAACTGGAGTCAAGTCACCATACGTGCTTGGAAAGGTCGACTACGCAAGGTCGTCCGAGAAGGCCACGAGATTTAACGAAGAGCTGGGCATTGAGATGCTCAGAGCTTAGGGAGGTAAATACCTCCATCAACCGGAGAGGGGGGCCATGCTCCCCTATCACTTTTTTATGGAAATAAGCGATCATGAATATAGGTATGAGGCGTTCCTCAAGTCCCTAGAGACAGTAATAAGTACCGAGGAAGTGAAAAGCATAGACCCGAGGCTTACGCATGAGCAGCTTGCTCACTGGGCACTGAATGAGGTTCTGGTAGACCTCAAGCAAAAGCTCCCATATTTTCCTGCAAACGAAGACTCGGTCAGGAAGATGTTTACCCTCGTAACTGAAGCCATACCAACAATAAACGGCGGTTCAAAAAACTACATAGAAAAGATGTATACGATGTTTAAACAGTTCACTGAAAAATATAATCCATTAATTGCACTAAATTACTTACATCACCACATACAGGCAACCAATACCTAATCATACTCCCACAAGCACCTCCAAAGTTGTCTTTGGCGCGGGCTGACGAGTTCTGTGAGGAGCAGACCCGCGCACCTCACCTTTTTTTATTAAAATAGTCTTATCTCGACTAATGCAGCTGCTACTATTATGATAACAGCCAGAATGAACAGCATAGAAGCGTCATTGATTGCTCTATAGAATTTCGCTGATTTGAGTTTTGTCTTGCTCTCATCAAAAGCCATCGACAGCAAACCGCCAGCCATGGCACCAAAAAAGAATCCTAAAAACTCCAGACCTGTGTGCGGGATAAATTTTACAAAATCAACAAACTTGCCAAAGCTGGCAACAAAAACTCCTAGCACGGAGGCATTCCAAGTTATTATGAGCACAGAGCCCATACCATAAATGAAAGATAGCAGCATAACAAGGAAAAGAACTTTCAAATTGTTAACCACGATTGGTGAAAATTGTCCCAGTTGTGCCTGCGAAAAAAATCCGAGGGTTGTTGGTTGCGTCAATGCTATGATTTGCCTGTTAAAGAAAAATTCCGCCGTGTTTAGCGGGAGCACCTTGTACCAGATAAAATAAGCGATGGAAACACCAAAGAAAAACAAACCATAAATTAATGCGATTTCCTTGTTGCGGTGCCAGAAGTTTTTGCTTATTTTGCCTTTTTCAGTTTTGAAATCAACAACTTTTGCAAGGAAAGGCACTGCCGCCATTGTAATGAAAAGCAAGCCAGCAAAACTTGCCTGGTCTGGAAATATAAACAAGCCAATTGAAGTTCCAATAAAAGCTAGCACAATTCCTAGGAAAAGCGCGTAAAGAGGATTCTTAACAACCCAAGCTGGCTTAATCAAAGTCTCGACAACCATCAAAATACATTTAAACAAACCTAGCTTTAATAATTGCGGTGCCACTGCAATAAAGCAAATTAAAAATTAATTTGCTAATTTCATTGCAAATGAAATGGCTAAAAAGACAAAACTTAAGCTAACCACGGGAACAGCTTTAATCGTAGCAGTAATAGTTCTGATTATTGTAATAGCATTCGGAACATCAGGAAATACTGCAAAGTTCTTTGCTGCCCGTACCCAAACTGCGCAATATCAAATACAAACACCCGCAACAACTCAGCAAGTTCAACCAGGATTGCCAGATTTGATTGTTTCTGATACATCTTGGAGCTTTACGTCGTTACAAATACCTGGTGGCGGTATGCAACAAGTCTATCTTATCACTGTTGCAGTAAAGAACCAGGGAACCGCTGGTGTCAATAAAAAGTTTGATGTAACTCTTACAGATGTAGCTAATAATGTTCAACTGCCACCCATTCCAGTATTTATTGCAGGCGGTCAAACCGTTTGTACAATTCCTAACTTAGCGGTTGGGAAAACAGATAATTCTTGCGTGTTTGTTGCTGCATTACCTGGAGCCCAAAACGAACCGTTCTCGGTCAAAGCGCTTGCTGACGCACCTAGTGGCGCATTTTTAATAAATGTTAGAGAATCAAATGAGAACAACAATGCTTTAACGATAAAAATGGGTTGCGAACTCTATCCGCGTCCGGTATGCGGAAATGGGAGATGTGAGAAACACGACGTAAAGAATAATTGTGATGACTTTTCAGAAGCCCTTTCCCCAGTTAGCATTTGTCCAGACGATTGTAGTGTGTGTGGAGATGGTATTGTAAGCGGCAGTAAAGAGCAATGCGATGATGGCAACACAGTAAGCGGCGATGGTTGCAGCTCAAAGTGCATTAATGAGCCAAGTAACCTCATACCACAAACACCACCATAAAAATGGCTAAAAAGAAAACAAAATTCAAATTAACGACGGCAACAGCTCTGATAATTGCTGTCGTGGTTTTAATTATCGTTATAGCTTTTGGAACATCAGGCCAGACAGCGAAGTTCTTTGCTGCTAAACAAATTAATGCGGTAATAAATCCCCTACCTATTTGCGGAGATCATGTTTGCCAGCGCGCTTCTGAAAATTGGGTAAGTTGCCCTGTTGACTGCCTTGTTTGCGGCGATGGCTTTTGCGACGACCCTGAAGCTTGCGCAATCACGAAAAATGCTTGCATAGCCGATTGTAAAGGTTTGATAGGTGATAAGATTTGCATGGCAAATATGGGAGAAAACGCACAAAATTCTCAGGATTGTGCTGTATGCGGAGATGGAATTTGCACAAGAGATGAATGTGGATTTACAGAAAAATGCGCCAAAGACTGCTTCTGCAAAGATTCTGACAACGGCATAAATCTTACAGTAAAAGGGACATGCACTGATGGTTTTGGTATTACTGGTGGTGGCGGTACTGATGCTTGCGCGGGCGGCAGTCCTACGAGTCCTAGCAATCCGAATCCGAGCGCGGCACCTAGTGTAAGAGAATACTATTGTAATGGAAATGCGTGCACGTCAGTTGTAAAAGATTGTCCAACAGGAAAGGTATGCATAAACGGGGCTTGCACCTTTAACTTAACCGCTAACCCATCATCGCATATAATCAAGTAATTATTTTTTCTTTTTAGTGCGTTTTTGAATGTGCTTCATTGCTTTGCTGACTTCCTTCGAGGCTTGTGCCAAATGCTTCTGAAGCTCTTTCTTTACCCTCGGAATTGTTTCCGTCTGGAGTGGGAAAATCTCTGCAGCTCGTTTAAGGCCGAACCACTCGCCCCACCAGCAGACATCAGCAAAATATGGTTTTGATGGCTGAGCTGGCCTTTCAGCTGGATAGCCCAAAGGTATGATTGCATGAATTTCTATGTCATCTGGAATCTTGAACTCTTTTCTCAGAGGCGTTTCAGCAAACGCACCGACCCAGCACGAGCCTATGCCAAAGCTTGTAGCTGCCAGCAACATATTTTCTGTTGCTGCTGCAACATTTTGGATAGAGTAGAATTTTTTCGCCCTCTCTCCAAATGCTTTTGCTATTGCAATCGTGTCTGAACAAACAATCACGATAACAGGAGCGCGGGCAATCCAGTCCTGCTTCATTGCAGCTCTTCCAATTAGCTTTCTCTGCTCCTCATTTTCAATAACTAGGAAACGCCAGTTCGTGTAATTGCCTGCTGCAGGAGCGCAGTGGCCGGCTTCCAAAATAGTATACAAAACTTCGTCAGGTATCTTTTTATCAAGAAATTTGTGAACAGAACGCCTTGCTCTTATTGTCTGAATTGTGTCCATTTATAAGCTAACTATCCGCACATATAAAAAGCTAATCTCGCACCCGTCAGGTTTTTAAATAACCATTTTACTGGAATTTGGCCATGTTAGAAACGACTGTTAAAGAGGCATTCGAGAAAGTCGGGGCTGGTTTTGACCTGCCTTTTCATGTTAATTTGATTGTCTATAAAACGCGCGAGGAAGCTTCGAAAGCTCTAGGCAGAGAAGTTAAACCGCACGAATTTGCCTTTGCTTCTTACGATAACGGTAATTCTTCAATAACATACATAGACGAAAACTGGCCCCTTCAAAACCATTCAAGTAAAAAGGAATGCCTTGAAGGTGTCCTTGCTGAGGATTTTGGACATCTCCAGTACGATGGCACTCACGAAGAAATGACTGCCATAGACGTACATCCTGAACTTTATTTGCACGTATATCAGTTCTGGGCTGTCAGCAATGGCGTAGAAGCTGGCTTTGGACCGCAGCTATTGGAATTTTACAGGATTGCAGCAACTGAAACAAAAGCTATACCTGGCGCAGGAGTAAATGAAGTCATTGGCGTGTTCCCAGCGCTGGCTGCACTTTCTGAAAAATACGATATGAAACAAATAATCGAGAAATATATGGATTCGTTGCCGCTTGAAGTTAGAAAAGAAGCTGAAAACTATTCTTTCCTTCTTAATCCAAAATCATATCAAAACGAAGAACGCTTACTAAGATGCTGGGGATCAACGAAATGTTGATGCCAGTCTCTGGGCAATATACTCATCAATTGTACCTTCAACTTTTGGCTTCAGAACGCGTATACCTCTAATCTTGAGAACAAAAAGCATTTCTAAAGCTGTGCCGACTTCTTTTGAGCCTTTAATGATAAAGCCGTTAGTCTTGCTTATGATAAAACCTTTAGTTTTGGGGAGGAGGCCTAGATTTAATTTCACTAGCATCTCACTATCTTTGAGTTCTTCTTCTATGGCATCGAATTCATTATGTCTTTCCTGTAATAGTCTGAAGCTATCTGGGTCTTTGCTAACAAGAAATTTGTGCAAAGCAAACTCAAGCTCGCGTTCGAATATGTTTACATCCATTCCTAATTGCTGTTTTACTAATTCCAGCCTTTCAAAAGCCTTATCTGCGGTATTTGCGCCCCTTATTTCGAAACCTTCTACGTCCAGAAAACCGTAATGAACTAAAACTTTGGCCAAGCCTGGCGGAACAAAGTATGCATCAATCTTTTTTATTTCTGCTTTATTTTCTTTTAAAACCTCAAAGCTCGTCTTGTCCTCGTTATAAAGAAATGTTAACAAGACATCTGTCAAGTGGTGTTTCATGACAAGGCCTGAAACTTGTTATTAAAATATCTTGTGCTGACAGCTAAATTTATATTCTCTGAATAAGCCATTAAAGCATGCGCTATTCCATACTTGCTGACACTTATGAAGAGCTTGAATCAACCACAAAGAAGCTTGCAAAGACAGAAATCACTTCTAAACTATTGAGAAAGACACCTACAGAAGACCTGGAAGAAGTTGTAATGCTGCTTAATGGCAAACTATTCCCGCCATGGGCGGAGCATGAAATCGGTGTTGCAAACCAGATGATGATCAAAGCTATCGCAAAAGCGACTGGCGCTTCTGACAAGGAAGTTGTTGATAAGTTTAGGAAAAGCGGCGATTTGGGCTTGACAGCTGAAGCCTTCACAGAAAAGAAAAAACAAAGAACCCTTGGCAGCGAGGAACTGACAGTTAAGAAAGTCTTTGCCAATTTCAGGGAAATCGCAGAGCAAAGTGGCTCTGGTTCTCAAGACAGGAAGCTAGGACTTCTTGCAGAATTATTATCATCAGCAAAACCGAAGGAAGCACTTTACATCGCTCGCACGGTTTTAGAACAACTAAGGGTTGGCGTCGCTGAAGGTTTGATAAGAAATGCCATTGCGCAGGCCTTCGAACTGAACCCTGAGGATGTTGAAAATGCTTGGAACTTTTTACCCGATTATGGTGAGATTGCAAAAATAGCGAAAGAAAAAGGTACAAAAGGCCTGCAAAAGATAGATTTGAAACTTGGCACGCCATGCAATGTGCTGCTTGCAGAGAAAGCACCTGACCTGAAGACTGCTATCGAGTCTTTTGAGCATGTCCTACTGCAGTACAAATATGATGGCATGCGCTCTTTAATTCACAAGAAAGGGGAAAAGATATGGATATTTACAAGAAGATTAGAAGACGTCACAAAAGCTTTCCCGGAAATCGCTGATTATGCGAAAAGAGCGTTGAAAGCAAAAGAAATTATTATTGACGGAGAAACCTTAGCTCTTGATTCTAAGACAGGCAGGCCAATACCATTCCAAAAGCTTTCTACTAGGATAAAGAGAAAATACGACGTAGAAAAAGCGATGAAAGAAATACCTGTCCAGATAAATGTATTTGATATTTTATATTTAGATGGAAAAACTTTGTTTGACAAGACGCAAAGGGAAAGATTTGAAATACTAAAGGAAGAAGTTAAGGAAATCAAGGACAAATTCAGGATTGCAGATTCGTTGATTACAAAAGATCTGGAGAAAGCAGAAAAATACTACCACGAGTCTTTAGCTGCAGGCCATGAAGGCCTGATTGTAAAGAATCTGGATTCGCTTTACATACCAGGCAGATCTGTTGCAGGTGGCTGGCTGAAAATCAAACCAGTTATGGAGAACCTTGATGTCGCAATAGTTGGCGGCACATGGGGGTCTGGAAAGAGGGCGGGCACAGTCGGCTCACTGATTCTGGGAATACGTGATGCGGATACTGGCAAATTCCTCGAATGCGGCATGCTGGGCACAGGCCTCAAGGAAAAGAAATCCGAGCAAGAGGGTTCGATTACACTAAAAGAAATAACAAAGATGCTGAAGCCTTTGATAATATCTGAAGATGGCAACAACCTAAAGATAAAGCCGAAAATCGTGATTGAAGTAGGCTATCAGGAGATACAAAAATCACCAACATACGATTCTAACTATGCCCTAAGATTTCCAAAATTTATCAGAATGAGGCCAGATAAGGCAGCTGAAGAAGCTGATGATACTGAGAGATTAAAGAAACTTTACGAAATGCAGAAAGTGAAGGCAAAGTAATTACTCTTCTTCGTCGCTAGGCACTTCTTCTTCGGAAAGTATATCATCGATAGTCCTTAACTCTATTTTCAGACCATCATGCGTTGCTCTTGCAACTTCTTCGTACGCTCCTTTGCCAAAACTATAGGCAACAATTATGCCTTCGGTCTTATTTTTTCTTTTTATAGCAGTCTCGAAATTGTCAACAACATTCCTTCCTACGCCCTCAGACTGCTTGACCTGCAATGGTCTACCGTCAAGAAGCCAGCCATCAACTCCGAAATCGCCTGTTTTTGTTGCGGAAGGTCTCGCTAAAATCAATTCGCAAACATAATTCTGGAATTCAAAAGGCGTCAGGCTTTTTATCTGCTTCAAAGAGAAAGGATAGCCAATTATTGTTTTTTTGTCGTAAGGAATTGTACCATCGATTCTGTGCACGCGTCTAAGCATTAATTTGCAGGCAGTAGGCGATACATCAATCCCAATATATTTGCGACCGAGCTTGTATGCTGCAGCTATTGCGGTACCGCAACCACACATAGGGTCGAGAACGATATCTCCGGGATTCGACGATGCTTTAATTATTCTTTCGAGCAGAGCTTCTGGCTTTTGTGTTGGATAACCCAAACGTTCCTTCGCCTCCCAGTTCAATTGCATAATATCCGTCCAAAAATCATCAGGAATTTTGCCGTTATTAATGAGGTACCTGTAAGTCTTTCCGCTTTTTGCGTCGACTTTTTCCTGGTATTTCTCGCCATCAATTTCAACAGTTTTCATGTGTGAGTTTGACTTTCTCGGGATTTTTACTGCATCAACATTGAATACATAATCATCTGTTTTTGTGTAAAAGTAGATATTGTCGTGCTTTTTGCCAAAGCGCTTGTGACTTTTCCCTCCAATCTCATAACACCAGATAATTTCATTCTGGAAATGATTCGTGCCAAAAACCTCGTCCATCAGAATTCTCAGATGTGCGTTAGCATGCCAGTCGCAATGTAGATACATTGAGCCCGTATCTTTCAAAACTCTGCGGCACTCCCTGAGCTTTGGCTCCATCCAGCTGATGTAATTCTCGATTCCGCCTTTCCACCTATCCTCAAAAGCACGCAACTCATGCCCGTTTCCCCACACAAGTTCGTAATGCTTATTTGAGAAGAAAGGAGGATCCATGTAAATCAAATCAGCACTCTTCTCAGGAATGTGATTTGGAAGAACTTTCTGGCAGTCGCCACAATAAATTGCATTCGTCTTGAATGTCATGAGTTCCCCTAACGAATACTATTAAAAACGTATCTATTTTCACTAGGTAAATGTTAGTGAAAGCTGATGTGGCTATCCAGGCATTAAGGTCTATTTACTCCCTTAGAAAAGCAAATAGGGATAATTTCAAAACCGTGCCTCGCCCCATTGCACTGCATTTTGAGACTACTTACCTGTGCACCTGCAAATGCGTTTTCTGCAAAAGATGGTTGGAAGGCCCGAAACGGGTCAAGGAAGAACTCACATATGACCAGATAATAAGCATGATAGACCAGGCTTACGAGCTTGGCGTCAGATTGGTCACGCTTTCAGGCGGAGAACCACTACTGAAGAAAGGCATACTTGACGCAATGATGTATGCAAAAAAGAAAGGCATGATGACTAACATAACTGACAATGGCACTTTGATAAACGAAAAAAATGTTGATGAGATTTTATCTGCCTTTGACATAATTAACATATCGTTGGACAGCCTTGATCCTAAGAAACATGACAAAATCCGCGGAGTGAAAGGCACCTTCAAAAAAGCCATGAATAGCATCAGGCTGCTGAAAAAAAGATCTAAAGGAACAACAATCAACGTCCAATCCGTCCTAAATTCGGAAAATCTCGATGACTTGAAAAAAATGAACAAGAAATTTGCAAGAATGGGAATAGCTACCTATTTCCAACCATTACATGATAATCCGGGCGGATTTTATTCTGTGATGGACAAACAGTTCAAAAACTTCAATGTAACAAAGATGGAATCAGAATGGAGAGATTTCATAGACACTTATTCCTATCCTAATTTCATTATAAAAAAAGTATACAGCAAATATTATGACTTGGCGCTTGATTTCCTGATTAATCCAAATTCCACAAAAAACTGTTTCAAGTGCTTTGCAGGCAGTCTGTCGATATTTATAGACCCTTATGGGAATGTTTATCCGTGCGATCCTTTGAGAGTCAGCATGGGCAACATAAAAGACAGAAGTTTAAGGGCAATATGGTATGATAAGGAAAGTACTAAACTCAGGCGAAAAATAACTAAGAACAGGTCATGCAATTGCTGGCTTCTGTGTACCGCGCCGTTATACCTTAACGTTTCTAAGCTTGTATAGCAGAAACTGAACGTATAGCTACTCTTTTGCAGCTATTCTTGCGTTATCTATAAATCCTATTGGTGTCCAGAAGCCTTTGTAAAAAACAGAGTCTATTTTGCTTCTGCCATCGCCATCGTACCTAATGCTCCGTTTTTGGAATTCCTTCAATGCTCTCTCTATGGGATTTGCACAATATCTTAACTCGCAGGTTAAATTGGGTCCCAGATTTCCCTGAGAATCATAATTATATCTATTGCTCTCAACAAAATTATATGCCCAGCGCGGATCAAGAGCAACTCTGTTTATCAAATCAATTCTCTTCGCTACTGTTTCTTTATCTTGCACTGGTCCAAGATCTTTATCAGCAAGAACAGTTATTGCATATTGATATGATTTTAGTTGGTACTCATTAATCTGTCTAGCATCTTTTGCGTCCTGGTAGATTTCATCAAATATGTGACTTATACCTAACTTTTTTTGGGTTTCTGGAGAATTTTTTAAATCTTCAAAAACCCTTTTTTCATAGAATTGTGCAATGGATTCTTGAGTTCCTATTGTTGCAGATGAACTGCGTCTCAAGAAATAAGGTAAACCGTTTGATTCTGTTATGACTTGGTTCAAAGCGTGACCCTGTCCTTCGTGCCCGTTAAGCCGTATCATCTCTCTTTCACGGATGTGTAGGCTGCCATCTTCGGTGACATAACAAATTGCGGGTATACCGATTGCCAACGTTTTCGTTATCGGGTCGAAATAAGACCTTGCATCGGTCGTTGGAACTGCATTTATGTCGCGCAAAAATTCTCCCGATTTTGTAAGTTCTTGAAGCAGTTTTCCTAGATTTTTATGATATTTTTGAATATTAAGCGCTGCAAATTCAGACGCCTGCCTTAATACCGCAGGTATATCTACGGGCAGTGGCTTCTCAAAATCTCTTACCTCTGTTTTTTTGTAAAGTCTTTCTATTGCTCTCGATGTTTTTTCCTTATTTCCCTCAAGCCATGGCAAGAGGGCGCTCAAATCTTCTGCAGGAATTGCATACATTGAAACAACAGTGCTGAAATCATAACAATTTGAGCTTAACATCTGCTCAAGATCTGCAGCGTGGCCTTCAAGCCGTCTTTTAAGCTCTACCTGGATAAGCTCATCCCTCGTTTGAGGCAAAGTACAGTCTTCGATACCAGCACTCATTACTTTAAGCTCGCCGACAACTTTTCTAACTTCTTGGTAAGGATAAGTATTATATCTAGAACTAAATTTGTTCATTTGGCTGATTCGTTTCAATAATTTCTCGCTTTTGGCCAAAATTTGCTTATTCATAATGCTCAATATTGTAAATAATCATCTTAAAAAGTTTCTGGTTATAAACTTCGGCTATTTGTTTGAAGCCGAAATCAAAAATTCCAAAGGCAGAAGAGCTTCAAACAATATTGCAAAAAATATCACAATTTACTGGTTTTTTACCTGGGAAAGCCAGGTTTTAAGTCGAAACTTAGCAAGAAAAGGCAATTGTTTGCAATAATCCAAATATACCCCCTCATTTCCTTTGGAAACATGGAAACTGGTGTTTCATAGGAAACCAAGGGGTGGAAACTTTCAGCTAAAGCGTATGCCACATATGCGCTGAAACGCCATTCACTTCGTTCGGTTTTTAATCATGAAACACGTTTCCAAAAACATCTTTCCTTTGTTGAAACACGTTTCGGTTCAAGAAACATTTAAATAGAAGCTTGGTATTTTCTTCATTAGAAACCATGGAAGAAAAATCCGTACTTCTCGCGCAACTCTTCGACCGGAAGACAATAGAGATTCTAAAAAAACTTTTGTTGAAAAAGGATGTCTTCTATCTGAGGGACCTTTCGCGTGAAACCTTTGTGTCTTTAGCAACAACATTTCGCATAGTTCAGAAGCTGCTAGGTCTTGGTCTCGTGTCAAAAGACCACCAGGACAAGTTTACATTCTATAGGATAAACAGGGAATCCCAGGCATACAAAGAGATCTATGCCTTAGTCCTAGGTAGTACTCCTGACCCCGTTGACCTGCTTAAGCAGCAGCTCAAGGAGAAATTCGCGGGTTTGTTCCAGGCCTATGTAACAAAGGACAAAGACAGGAAGATCTTCATCATTTCTGAGCACGTAAGCCAGAAGGATGCTGACACAATAGTCCAGCAAGTCTACGAAACAACGGGCGCAAGGCCAAATTACATGGTTGTCACGCCAGCGTTCTTTGAGCAGATGCAGACCATAGGCTTAATCTCAAAGGATAAATTGAGTGTTTTGTGATGATTCCAGCTCCCATTGAATTGAATTATTCAAATCCTATCATAGCAAAAAATTATGCGTGTTACTGTTTTGGATTTTTGATCGGAATAAGCACGGACTGGCTTTTAAGCAAAGGAAATGTTCTGAAGAAGACAGCTTATTTCTCTGCAGGAATAGGCATGATAGACGGTCTTGAGCTTTTGCTTCCGGACAAACTTGGCCAGCCTTTCGAAACCGACGTCGGATTAATAGCGGGTTATGCCAGCGGCGTTGCGTCAAGCCGGAGCCTATACAAAAAAGCGAGACAAATGAAGAAATCGCTGAAAAGAGCTTACAAGCGTTTCACCTCTTAATCGCATTAAAGTTCTGTTAGTTCAATTGTTTACTGGAGTAAACATAAACTTTTATTAGAAAAATTTCTAATTTTTAAATTAAATTAGATGCAAATGAATAATAAGAAATTGAAATTTCTATTTGTGACGCATGAAGCGCTGAGCGTCGACCTAGCGTGGCAGATAAAAAAAGAAGGCCACGACGTAAAATTCTATATCCAAAACAAAGAAGACAGAGATGTTGGCGATGGTTTTGTTGAAAAAACAGATAACTGGCTTGAGCAGAAAAACTGGGCTGATGTCATCGTGTTTGATGACACTGGTTTCGGGGAAACTGCTGACAAATTAAGAAAGGAAGGCAAGCTTGTTGTAGGCGGTTCTGCTTATACTGACAAATTGGAAGATGACCGGGATTTCGGCCAGGAAGAGCTGAAAAAGGCAGGCATCAACATTCTGCCGCACTACGATTTCACGAATTTTGATGATGCTATCAAATTCCTCAAGGAAAATCCAAGCCGCTATGTGCTTAAACCAAGTGGAGCTGCCCAGAACGAGAAAGAGCTTCTTTTCGTAGGCCGAGAAGAAGATAGCAAAGACGTTATCCAGATTTTAGAGCTGTACAAGAAAAACTGGGCAAAGAAAATCAAGACTTTCCAACTTCAAAAGCACGCGACAGGAGTTGAAGTTGCTGTCGGCGCGTTTTTCAACGGCAAAGAGTTCGTGATGCCTGTGTGCGTTAATTTTGAACACAAAAAGTTGTTTCCTGGAGAGCTGGGACCTAGCACGGGAGAAATGGGCTGTTATGATAACAAAACCGAAGTGCTAGCTAAAAACGGATGGAAGTTATTTAAAGATGTTAATTATAGTGACAGTCTTTGCACGCTCAATCCACAAACGCATCAAATCGAATATCAACGACCTATTCGCCTTGTTAAATATGATAACCACAAAAAGCTTGTTGAAATCAAAAATAACACTCTAGACATCAAAGTCACCCTCGATCACAATATGTACGTTTGTTCTCAACAAAATGCCAGACAAAAAAATTTCAATTTTAAGTTTGTAAAAGCTAAAAATCTTGAACATCAATGCCTGATTAAAAGAACTGGTATTTGGTTAGGCAGAGATTTCAAGTCATTCATACTTCCATCTGTTGGACTATCACATTATGAAGGGCGACAAATTGTAACACGCAAAATACAGAAAGTCCAGATTCCAATGAAAGATTGGGTGGCATTTCTCGGTATTTGGCTCGCAGATGGTTGGGTTGTAACTAACAGATATGAAGTCGGTATCGCACAGAAAAAACCACAACGCAACGAAATACGTCAGCTTTTGAAACGCTTGCCGTTTAAATTTAAAGAGAGCACGCAAAAATTTTCTTGTTATAATAAGCAGCTTCACTCGTTCCTCTCACAATTCGGAGATGCAAGCAAAAAGCACGTGCCTATGTTTGTGAAACAGCTTAGTCCGCGCCTAATCTCTATTTTTCTTCACTGGTTCGCACTCGGGGATGCGACGTTAATGCGCGGCGGGTGGCGCATTTTCTATACCGGATCTAAGAGACTGGCTGATGACATCCAAGAACTGCTCCTAAAAGTTGGTCGCGTAGGTACTGTTAAAGTCCGCAGAAGATTCGGAAAAAGATTCATCGTCGATCATATGGCCAATATAAACTTGCCGTGCTACGAGATTTTAGAAAGGGTAAAAAAGCTTGATTCTTGGCTAGACAAACGAGATACGAAAATTGTTAACTATAGTGGCAAGGTATATTGCGCGACTGTGCCAAATCATATATTATATGTCCGAAGAAACGGCAAGCCTTACTTTTGTGGGAATACGAGCTGCTACTGGTCTACAATGAGCCAGATTTTCAAATCAACTCTCGAGAGAATGCAGCCAGCTCTTACAGGGTCAGGTTACGTTGGCTATGTGGACATAAATTGCATTGTAAGCTCGAGAGGAATCTACCCTCTCGAATTCACAACACGTTTTGGCTACCCCACTATAAGTTTACAGCTAGAAGGCATTCAGAGCCCGGTTGGAGAATTTCTCTATTCGATAGCAAAAGGAGAGAAATACGAGCTGAGAGTCAAAAAAGGTTTCCAGATTTGCGTAGTAATTGCTGTACCTCCTTTCCCCTTTTTGGACCCTGTCGCTTTTAAAAAATATTCAGAAGACGCAACAATAATTTTCCAGAAGCCAAATTATGAAAGCGTTCACCTGGGCGATGTAAAATTCGCTGAGGATGACTGGAGGCTTGCTGGAGTTTCGGGCTATGCTCTAGTAATTACGGGTTCCGGAAGCACGATGGACGAAGCCAGAAAGCAGGCCTATACGCGAGTTAAGAACATAATCATACCAAATATGTTTTACAGAACAGATATCGGTGAAAGGTGGGCTGAAGACTCTGATAGGTTACAAACCTGGGGCTATCTCTAGTTAGCAATTTCTTTTACGAACTTGTGTATCCAGTGTGCCTGTTTATTTACTTTTGCGGATTTCTTCTGCTTTTTCAAATGTTTATAGACTTTCCTGATTTTGCCTTCGTGTGCACAATATACTGCAAAAACCTCGCAGAAATTCTCTTCTGGATGAGATTGCGCATAATTTGATATGAAGTCTGAATGTGTTCGTAATCTTGAAAGCTTGCGTCTGTACTGCTTTGTTAGGTCTCCAAATAGAGCTGCGAATTTAGGATCTTTCTTTATTTTTCTTGATATATATCTGTAAACGAAAATATGGCCTAATTCGTGGAACAAAAGGTGCTGCATGCTTTGTTGTGCAAGCACTTTTGACTTCCTATCCTCTGGATTAATAAAAACGCGGCTTCTCTGTTCCTTTACAAAAGTTTCAACACACGTGCGCTGGAGTTTGTACGGGATATTTAGGCCTATGTTTAACAATTTCTGGTCTACTATCAAGCTAGTTCTAAATACCATGAGCGCCTCCAAAGCTGCTGGGTTTCTGGGGCATTATAAACCTTACTAAAGTGTCGCTACAAGTCGATTCTATATAAAGGCCTTTATAAAGCACTCAAAAGCCAGTATATAGAATTTCTATATATTTGCTATATTCTTTACAATCCTACTAATCCATAGCATCTTCTTGAGTACTTTAGGTCCCTTGCCCCCTTTCTTCAAAAATGCCCTGATCTTTCTGATGTCGCCATCCAAATTAGCGTATACTGCAAAGGTCTCGCAGAAATCGTCCCTTGGCTGGACCTGCGCGTAATTTGAGATAAAATCGGGACTTGCTTGGATTCTGCCTTGCCTGCGCCTATAGCGCTTTATCAAATCCCCAAACAAAGCCATAACTTTCTGATTTCTCTTTATTTTTACGGGAATCTTCGTTCGCACCAAAATGTGTCCTATCTCGTGCAGCAGGAGATGCTGCATATTCTGCGCCGCAAGCGCACTTGATTTGCTGTCTTTTGGATTCAAATGTATTGTATTCCGTATCTCTTCAGTTACGCTATCGTGTTTTGTGCCGCATAATTTGTAGTTAATTTTCAACCCAAGCTTTGCTAGCTTTGCATCAACGATCTTTCTAAGTCTCTCAAAGACCATAAGAAAAATAGAAAAAAGAAGTATAAAAATTAAACTAGCGTTCCGAAATCAACGTCTACGTCATCAAATGTCGGAGCTGTTATGTTATTTTCTTCAGCAGGTATGATTATTTCGACTGTCTGATTCATATGCGGCGTTACATTTTGTGCTGGTGGCGTAATATTTGCTGTCGTATTTTCTTCAGTTGTTTTCTTAGCACATCCGCTGACAAATACCAAACCTACTACCAAAAACATCACTACCAAAATGGGCCAGAGTTTCATTCTCCTTCCTCCGTTTCATTAGTTTCGTTGCCCTTAGCTGACCCTTCTTTCATCTTGTCCTCTCTGGCTGTTTTTAGAGCAGCTTTGAGGTCCTTGTATTCACTTGTCAGCTCTGTTTTTGCATCTTCATATGCCTGCTTTTCGTCTGTATCGCATTTACCGTAAGAAACAGTGTCGCAAGAAAGTACTGCCTGCTCAAATTTATCTGAGAGGGCTATTTCTTTTTCTTTGATTTCTGCCAGCATTGTTTCTGCATCGCTTACATCAACATCTTTGTCTTTTAATTTAGCGATCGCATTTTCAGCAACGCAAAATGCAGCTTCAAATTTACCCTGCATATATGATTTTCCATTCTGGTATGCGCCCTGCAGCATGTCGCCTAAGTCATCTTCGTTATCTTCCAATTCATTGTCAATCGCATCTGCCACTTCGTCCAAAATGTCGTTATCATCATCTGCAAGATCATTTATTTCATTCTTGAAATCTTTTACAGTGTCTTTTATATCTGAAATAGTCGAGTCAAAAGTATCTTTGTCAACGTCATCAGCTGCTTCCTTCAAAGAATCTCTTTCGTCATCAAAGGTGCTCTTTAAATCTTCCAATGTTGAAGTATCGTTGCCAGCGTCGTCAAAATAGTTTATTGCCGCGTCCATTCCTAGCGATATTTTTTCAGCTCTGTAATCTGCGAATGCGTATCTTGCCTGCAAAGTATCTTTTGCGAGCTCTGATGATTGCACGCACTGCGCTGCAAGAGCTACTGGAATGGCGACAAGTCCAACCAGCACTAAAGCTAAAAGTAGTTTCTTCATTTTTGTCACCAAAAATCTCATCTGATTAGAAATTATATAAATCTATTGTAAAGCGCCAAAAAATAATTATTCACCATATTGATTATGCTATCTTGATTGTTTAAACTTCCCAAATGCGAGTCTTTCTTATCAATATTATAATTTTATCACCCTTTGGTAACGAAATTTAGTAAAATTTAATTAATTTTAGTTTCAAAGCACGAATAATTTAGCTTTGAAACCAAAATTTTGGTTTCTAGGCAGTCAAAAACGGGTTTGGAAACTCATCAGTGTCTAAACGCACTGCGTCGCCAATGTGTGACAACAAACCGCAACATATATTAAGTAGTAGCGGTTACACAAAAATAATTTCCAAACCGGAGGGAAGACAGATGATTGTAAATGAGGAATTTTTAAGCAAGCTCCGAAGAGCGTTCAGCCTAAACCTTTATGAAGTTAAGCTTTGGACAGCTCTGCTGAGCAGAGGCGTTTCTACTGCAGGCGAACTTTCTGATATTGCGGATGTGCCGCGTTCAAGAACTTACGATGTTCTCGAGTCTTTGGAACGAAAAGGCTTCGTAATTGTGAAACCTGAGAAGCCAATAAAGTACTTGGCAATCGCACCAGGCGAAGTTCTTGACAGAGTGCAGCGCAGATTGTCAGAAGTAATGGAAGAAAGAGCAAAGCGACTCACTGGATTGAAAGATTCTGACGTCCTGAAAGAGCTAGCGCTGCTCTATAAACAAGGCATCGAACCGATGCAACCAACTGATTTTTCAGGTGCGTTAAAAGGCAGGCACAATCTGTACGATCATCTTGCATTGCTCTGCAAAGAATCTGAATCCTCAATCTCGATGGTGACAACAGAAGAAGGCCTGACAAGAAAAGTTCGCGCATTAAAACCAATTCTGGAAAAAGCAAAATCGCGCGGTGTCAAGATAAAAATAATTGCTCCCGTAAATGAAAAAACTAAGGAAGCAATTGACAAGCTTGATGGTGTTGCTGAAGTCAGAGATATCAAAGACATGAAAGCGAGATTTGCCGTTATTGATGGCAAGCAACTTTTGTTCATGTTGCTTGATGACAAGGACGTGCATCCAACGTACGATTTAGGACTGTGGGTAAGCACACCTTTCTTTGCGTCAGCATTGCAAGGCATGTTTGATACTGCTTGGAAGAACAAGTAAATCTTCCAAATCTTTTTTATTTTTCTTTAGATATAAATTGAGTGCCCTTTCTTCTTGAAAGCCAGCTGTAACTCTTCATAAACACCTGTTATAAGATCATAATTCTTTGCTTCCTCTAGGTTTACCCAAGCGCATTCTGTAAGCTCTGGTGGCAATTTAACTTCGCCGCATCTGAAATCGCAGATGCATGCAACAATCAAAGTTGGTATGCCATCGCCACGGATAAATGCCATATCTATCAAATAATCAACATTATCAACGTCTAGATTTGTCTCCTCTTTGATTTCTCGCTTCAAAGCTTTTTCCAAAACGTTGTACCACAGGCCATCTGAATTCGGTTTTAGGTGCAGATAGTCGTCTGTTGTTAATTTACCGCCCGGTAGAATCCAGCGGTTCGGATAGTTCTTCTCATTGGGCGCTCTCTTGACAATCAAAACCTTGCCATCGTCTCTGAAAATCTTGCCAGTTATAGATATGTAGTGCGATTTTTTGTCTTTGATTTCCATGAAAAGACTTTTTAGACTTTACATATAAGCAGTTTCTCAAGGTGATTTGAGATACACGCAATACAGAAAGAAATTTTGAAACTGTTAAACAACAAGGCCCGCACATACTCAGAACTCTATAAAAAAATAAAAATTCGGTCCAATTTGTTTGATTACCATCTGCATAAACTTTTGCAGCAGAATTTAGTTCTAAAGTCAAAAAGCAAATACAAACTTTCCTCCATAGGTCAATCTATTTCCCCGTATCTTGAAATCGAAAAACACCCGATAGGCGCTGTTGTACTTGCTATCTTCAAAGACAATAGAGTTGTTTTGATAAAAAGGGACAAGCACGCATTCCAGGGCTACTGGGCCATACCTGGCGGCAAGATAAACTTTGGAGAAACTGCAGAGCAGGCCGCTGAGCGAATTTGCCTTAACGAGACTGGCTTGCATCCAATTTCAGGAAAATACCTGGCGACAGTGCAGGAGATTGTTAGAGAAAGCGATACCAACAAACATCATTTCATTATGCTTCTTTACAAAGTCAAAGCTGAAGGAATTTTGCTTAATGGCAAGCTTTTCGATCTTAATAAATTGCCGAAGAAAATCGTGCCGAGTGATGCGCATATGCTCAAACTCACCAGAGCAAAACTGGCAACTAGCATAATTCAGGACAATCAAAATAGACTGAAGCAGGAATTCTTTGATTAAGCTACTTTCCTTTGACTTCTTTGTAAGTCCAGCCAGCATCCTCTTTAATCATTCGATATGTTGTGCCAAATTCCTTTGCGGCTCCAAGAATTATTCTGTAATCACTTCCTTGCGCCGCCCAATCTTGCGGGAGCTGAACTTCTAAGCTTCGCAACTCACTCTGGTATTTTCTTATGACTGAATCATTTTCAACCAACAATATTCCTGCTTTGTTAAATTTCCTGGACTCTAAGCTGCTACGCAAATTTGTGAACACCGAAATTATGCCTTCTAATGGTGCCTTTGAGTCAAGAATTAAGACTTTGTAGCTGCTTACGGAACCGTATTCTTTGACATATTTGTTAATAATATCATCTTTAGTCAGCGGTTCTGGCAGTGCTGTTTGTCTCGGCACGCGGATTTTGGGTGGAGTCTTTGGTTTGTCTATTTTTTGTGCCGATACAGAAAACTCGTCAATCGAGCGAGTGTTGATGTCTCTTTTTATAACTGGCATATTTTAAAAAAAGAATATAGTTTCTTAAAGTTCACTATGATAGCTCTGCCTTTAATTCGAAACTGTTCTGTGATGAGCTTGTTAATGGATTCCAGCTGTCTCCGATGCCTTTACCAATCCAGTAAGCCAGAGTCTGGGAGCCTGATGAAAATAGGCCGGCAAGGCCTGTTGGATTCTCTTGCATCACTACAAGTCTGGATGATGATACGCCTGCTAATTGTTGCGCCGCCAATTGCGCCTCATTCTTCCCGCCGAGAATGTCCACGAGGCCTTTGTCAACTGCTTCCGAACCCAGGAATATCTCGCCTGTTGCCAAACTAGCAACATAACTTCTGTCAAGATTTCTATTTGTTGAAACGGCATCAATGAATATGCCATCGATATCATCGAGCTTTGCCTGCAGGTAAGCTCGCTCTTCTGTTGTTAGAGGTTTGTATTGCGAGCCAGTATCTTTGAACTGTCCTGTGACAAGTCTTTCATACGTAACGCCATACTGGTCCATTAATCCTGAAAATTGCAAATAACTTCCGGTGACTCCAATGCTTCCAGTCATAGAAGCGGGATCTGCAACAATCATATCTGCAGCGGATGCAGCCCAGTAAGCACCTGAAGCCCCGACTTCTTCTATCCAGGCAACAACAGGCTTCCGTGCATTTTTTACTGCCGCGGCAATTTCTTCAGAAGCAACAACAGTTCCTCCTGGAGAATTGATTTCGAGAATTATTGCTTTTACTGTGGAGTCTTTGTCAGCTTTGTTAATTGTTTTAATGATATCCTGCGCATTTGCACCACTGCTTCCATCAAGCGTAATTTCGCCACTTATCGGAATTACAGCAATTGCTGGTTTGGTAAAATCTGTTTCCTCATTCTGTGCTGCACTAAAAATTAGAATGCCTGCTCCGACAACTAATATCAGTATGAACACCGCGGCTAATACTCGAAGAGCCGTGCTAGGTTTTTTTGTGGCCATTAAACCTGATTTGAGATTTGCATTATAAAAAGGTGATGTTAGCAAAATTCAGTAGTATGTTTGTGCTTGCAAAAAATATCTAAAGATATCTTATCGCGATACTTTGCTTCCTTTTGCTAGACGGCTATCTTTTATTTCTTTATTCTGCGACTTTGTGCCCCCTATCTTCTCTTTTCGTGAAAGTATGGCAACAAGTATCACTATCAGCAGCGTGCTGAGGAAAACCGAAGGTGCAAAGATTGTGAGTGGCAGACTATCTTTGAAAATACCAAGCTTTAGTGCAATGAGCAGGACGATTACGCTCTCAACATCTACCGAGAGCATGCTAGTGCTAATCAGTAATGGGACGCGGAATCTGTAGTGCTTGGCGAATACGTAAGTTATCGTAAATCTGAGAGCGGTGTAAGCAAAGAAAACAGTCACTGCAAGTGCAGCGTATTTGAAGATTTCTGCTATGTTGATCCCAAGGCCAAACCAAGCGAAAAAGAGTGGGATAAAAAGGCCCATGGAGAGAACTTTCATGCGGTCCGAGAAGCTTTTCGTATTTGCAAAAGGTGTGCGCGCAACAAGCGTTCCCGCGATAAATGCCCCAAGAACGCAAGTAAAGCCAATTAAGTCTGTGAGGTAAGCCAGTAAAAGCACTATGATAATGGCGAGGCTAAATTCAGCCTCATCAGTACGCAGGCGCATTACAAATTTAGAAATTTTATCAAAAGTGTGGGCCAGCAGAAGTACAATGCCCACAACTGCCAGCATTTCCCCGACCTTGATGAGCAAATCCATGATACCATTGCTGAAGAACAGTGTGCTAACTGTGAACAAGGCGAGGCCGCTGATGATATTAATAATCGCGCTATTAACAACTACGCGACCAAATGGCGTAGTGATATAGCCTTTAGAAATCATGATTTTGGCAGGCACGCCGATGTCTATGATACCAAAGGCAATTGCAAACACTATAGATTGCAGCAGGTTGAATTGGACACCGAAAAATTTACCTCCAAAATAGAAGAATATTGTCATTGCAAGAGTAGTCAAGCCCAGAAGGACAAGCCCGAGTTTTACGGCCCTCGTATCTCTGTACATTTCCTTAAGGCTGGGCTGATTCAGGCCGGCAACAAAAAGTATAAGGACAGACCCGATAATTGCAAAGTCTTCAATGCTCTTAGGATTGATGAGGTTAAGTACGGATACACCAAGAATAATACCAATAAGCAACTCGCCGAGGCTGCTGTCAAGGCCAAACCGCTCGAAAAAGCTCCCAAACAGCTTTGCACCAAAAAGCACGATAAATAGTACCAGCAGAATATTCTCGATCATAGGTATCGCACCAGGGTTCCTCGATTAACAACCCCTATGACTTTACCTTCTTTTAGCACAGGAATAGCATCAGCCTCCTCTCGTGCCAATAACGTAGCAATGTCAATAATCGAATCGTCCTCAGTGCATGAAAGGTCATGCTTGCTCATGACCTCTGAAGCGTTTTTCGCAAAGAATCTCCTTTCGAGTTCCATCCCGAAACCGCCTCCTATTTCTTCGTAGAGCTCATTTGGTATGAACATCAGGAAAAGGTCATCCTCATGAATCGTGCCAAGAAACTTCTTTTTCTTGTCAGCTACAATAAATAGGTCTGTGTGCGGATGGCGCTTTGCTATCTTCTTGAGCTCAGCCTTAGTTGTGGATGGGCTGATAAAGATGGGCTCCTCAAAGACATCCTTTATCTTCATTGTGGCCATTGGTTCTGATTTGAGATTTTGCATTATAAATCTTTTTAAATTGCTTACAAGTAACTGACGCATGCGAGATTTGGTAAAATTGCTTCTAAAACAAAGGCACCTGGATAGAGCAACTGTTGAGAAGCTTAAGTTAGATTGGGCTGAAAAGCACAAAACAAAAATTCCTCTTAGCTCGCAAATTCTTGCCGCTACAACTTCAAAAGAAGCTGTGAAGCTGAAAAAATTTCTTGTAACAAAGCCAACGAGAACAATATCTGGTGTTGCAACCGTCGCGTTAATGACAAAGCCTGCTGGCTGTCCCGGAAGATGCACTTATTGCCCGACAACCGCCGGTGTGCCAAAATCCTACACGGGTTTCGAGCCTTCAACAATGCGTGCACAAAGGAATGAATATGATTCTTATAGAATTGTTGAGAACAGGTTAAAGCAGCTGAAATCTGTTGGTCATTCAACAGACAAATGCGAAGTTATAATTCAAGGAGGCACTTTCACGTGGCTTCCATGGTCTTACCAGAAAAAATTTGTGAAAAGAGCTTACGATGCTTTCAACGATAAAGATGCAAAAGACTTGGAAGAAGCTAAAAAATTAAATGAAAAGGCAAAACATCGCGTCGTATCTCTGATTGTAGAAACCAGACCTGATTTCTGCACAGAAAAACACATTCAACAGCTGTTGAAACTTGGCTGCACTCGAGTAGAGTTAGGCTTGCAATCTGTCTATGATGATATTCTGAAAAAAATAAAGCGAGGCCATGATTTGCAAACATGCAAAAATGCAATAAGAAACCTGAAAAATGCTGGTTTCAAAGTGGACCTGCACATAATGCTTGGCTTGCCAGGCTCAACAAAGAAATCTGACACAGAGATGTTCAAAATTTTATTTGAAGACCCTGATTTGAGGCCCGACGGATTGAAAATATATCCCTGCGCAGTTTTGAAAGGTTCTCAGCTTTACAAAGACTGGAAAGCTGGCAGATACAAGCCAATTAATGATAAATACATAGTAGATGTTTTATCAGAAGTTAAAGCAAAATACATTCCGGCCTATGTGCGCATTAAAAGAATAATGCGCGATATTCCTTCTAATTACATAGAAGCAGGCTATACTTACCCGAATCTGAGAGAATTTGTGCAAAAAAGACTCACAGAGAAAGACCAGAAATGCCGTTGTATAAGATGCAGAGAAGTCGGACACAAATTCTTGAAAGAAGACATATCTCCAAAGAATCTTCAGATTCTAGTACTAAGATACCAAGCATCAGAAGGTGAGGAATTCTTTATTTCTGTTGAAGATGTCAAGAATGACATATTGATTGGCTTCTGCAGATTAAGGCTTGCTGAAAACAAGGCCTTCATCAGAGAATTGCATGTCTTTGGGCAGGAACTGCCTCTGGATACGGTTGATAAAAACATAATCATCGGAGCACAGCACAAAGGCTTTGGAAAAAAACTGCTCAAAACTGCAGAACAGATAGCAAAGCAGCACAAGCTGAAAGAGCTCTTTGTGCTTTCGGGCGTCGGAGTCAAGGAATATTACAGAAAGCTCGGGTATAAAGACAAAGATTTTTATGGGATTAAGAAGCTTTGATATCTACGAGCTCTTCTAAAATTTTACTGTGAACTCCGTGAACTATTTTATTAAATTCAGAGTCAAGCGCCTTTACCTTAGGATCGCTTTCATCTAATTTTTGCTGCACAAAGCATTCGTTTAATTTTATTTCTATATCTATAATTTGTTTATAGGCCGTTTCGATAATGTCCCCTAGCTTTGATTTTGGAAATTTTAAATTCACAGTTTCGACAATAACGCCCAAACTCTGCAAGGCTTCGTATTTTGGATCGTTGTCGTAATACAATTCCGGCAAAAATTCTAAATTAACTGCATAATGTTCAATCATATCTTTTATTTTAGAATTTGGCCATGTAGCAATATCTCCTAACTTATTTGATTTTATGACGTTTTTTCCATACTCATAGTTCTGAGTTAATAACCAAACAACTATTGGCAGGCCAGATTTGCGGGCTTCCGCATCATAGGTAAAAGTTACACTACCCATAAATTGCGCTTGAAAGATTAGGCTTTTAAGACTTTCATAAAAATGCAGGCTATGCTAGAATCTAAAATCCTGAAAATTATAAAACGAGTTGAACAGAGAAAAAATAATGCAAATAATACACTCAATGTTCTTCTAACAGCTTATTTTCCTGTTGCTCTCAAGTTAAGACCTGCGGGGTTATACAGGCTGGATGAATTTAATGACAAAGTTAATGGCTTGTCCAAAGAGGAGAAGAAAATAGCCAGCGAATTAGGTCTGGCTTTAGCGCCCTGGGCTTCAGTAAATAAACAAATACCACTAGAGCACAATTGGTATTTCATATTACCTAAAGGTTCTGAGCTAAAAGAAAATCTAAATTTTAATTTTTATACGTACGTGGACACTGGCAGAATCTTAGGTTATCCCAGCTGTTGTGTTGAGTCTGCTGGCGAAGATGCATGCTTAGGCCTGAATTCTGATTTAAGGGCTATAGAGCACGTAAAGTTATACAAAAGCCAAGGCAGGAAAATCGACCCTCTTGTTTACTATACCTGGGGCTTCATACCCTGCAAGCCCAGCTGCTCAAAAGCACTAGAAACAGGGCACAAAATATATTCAGCGTACCTTAAAATAAATAGGAATGTGGCTGAAGCATACAAGCGGATATGCACAAACTGGATAGATATTATGGGCGAGATTGCAGAGGAGCCAACTGAAAAGCTCTTTATCTCTGCTGATGAATAATTGCATCAAAGATTAGACTTTTATTGGTTTGCTTTTAATTTTACATATGCCTGGACAATTAATAGTAGCGCCACAATATGTCGATGTAGACGGGCCCGTTTTATTTCTGGCTGGACCAATTCAGGGCGCAATAGATTGGCAGCATTCCGCTATAGATATCATTCGAAATCTTAACAAAAACGTTCACATAGCAAATCCTCGCAGGGATTATGCACCTGGCGAGTTTGAATACACCAAACAGGTTGATTGGGAGCGACATTATCTAAAAAGAGCTTTTCAAAATGGTGCTATAATGTTCTGGCTTGCAAAAGAGGCCGAGCACAGATGCGACAGAGCCTATGCGCAAACCACTAGGTTTGAATTGGGAGAATTATTGGGCAAGGGCGCGAAAATAGTTGTGGGCATTGAAGAGGGTTATACTGGCGCAAAATATCTTCGCCATGTTCTCCCAAAAGAATACCCAGAAGTCCCGATCTGTGAGTCTCTAGAAGAAACCTGCAGGAAAGCAATTGAATTATGCCTATTGAAAGATTAGACTTTTAAATCGAAATAAACTGGTTTTCTCATAGCCCCGTCGTCCAGTGGTCAAGGATACGGGCCTTTGGCAGCGCAAAGGACCTTTGCTGGTTCTTCAGCTGAAGAGAGCCTGGGACCTCGGTTCGAATCCGGGCGGGGCTATATCTATATGTCCAAAAAAGACGCACTACGGGAAATTTATAGAAAAGTCATACATGCTTTAGGCATATTATGGCTATTGCCCTTAATATTCTTGGGTGAAAGTTTATCTCTCAAAGTTTTTGCAGTTTCTATAATTATCGCTTTGTTTCTGCATTGGTACTGGGACAGACGGAACCTGCGCGAAAAATATCTTAAACAGATGGTTGCTGGCCTGCCAGTGCAACAAAAAAGAGATTTTTTGAAAGGTACAAACCAAATCAAAAAATTTGAAGAAGAAGTCCTGTTTGGATTTTTGAAAGACGTTACAAGGCGTAAAGAAAAAGAGCCCTTGCTCGCAACATTTTACTATCTACTTTCGACATTCTTGGCTCTTGTTTTATTGGGTGTGCCGTTTGCAATTTTTGGTTTATTTGCGATTTCGATTGGTGATGCCGCGGCGACTTTGGTTGGCAAATATGTCGGTCGACATAAGTTATTGTGGAACAAAGAGAAGAGCATTGAAGGCTGGATTGGCTTCTTTGCCGCAACCGCACTCTCGTTATTTATCTTTTTGCAGTTTATGCCTCAATTTGCTATTTTTAACCCATTATGGCTCGCAATTGCGGTAGGCATGACTGGCGCAACAATAGAAACTATTCCGATAGTAAATGACAACACAATAATTCCATTAGGAACGGGATTAGTTTTGTGGTTACTTTCTCTTCTTCTTTAACTCTGGCTTTGCCTTTGGTTTAGGTTTTGCTTTAGGTTTGGCTTTGTGCTTTTTTTCTGCCACAGCTTCAGCCAGCTTAGCTGCTGTCAGAGCTTCGAGGTCGTTTTCTATAGCTTCGATTTCGCGCTTTAATTTCAAAATAGGCTTTGTTGGTCTAGCTTCAACAAGAATTGCGCTGCAGGCCGGACAGCTGAAGTCAGTTTCCAGCGAATCTTCATACTTGTATTTGCGCTGGCAAGATTGACATTCGAATGCGAACTGCTGTTCTGCCTCCAATTCGACTTTTTTCTGCTGTAGTTTCTTCAATAGGTGATCTAAATAAAGTGCCTTGATTTTGTCTGTATCTAGGCTCCAGAAATAGAGATACCACCATTTCTTTTTCGGATCTCTCTTTTTTGTGTAAACAGCAAGACCTCTGCTGCTTAACTGATAAAGGTATTTTCTGGTCGCATTGATTTTCAGCTTTAATTTTTCAGCAATGGCATTTTCAGGCACGATCTTGCCTTTTTCCAATATAGCTAGAACTTTCAGCGTCAGCTCATCAAGGGGGACGCCTATTTCCTGAATCATTGAGAGTATACTTTTGACCATTTAGGAGCACCAGCATTAATGCTATTAATAAAAACTTTGCGTTACCACCTTTAAAACAACTTCATAACGTAAGGCCCAACTATATTAAATATCAATAGTGCCAGGGAAGCGCACGTTAAGAAAGCAAAGGCCTTACTCGCCTTCTTTTTCATGAACTTTTGCAATGTTGAGTACGCCATTCTTCCACCGTCTATTGGCCCAAGAGGCAGCAAATTGATAGCACCTATCAGGAAATTCAGAAGGGCGGTTATATTGAATAAGCTGATTAGGTTTTGCAAAACAGCATATGAGTTTGAAACAAATCCCTCGCCAAACTTAGCAACCAATTTCGGATCATATTGGAAATTTTGCCTGAAAACTATCCCCATATATGCCTTGCTTGCATTTTGCGGACTTGCAACGGTTTTAATATCAAAGCTCTTTTCCGAAGTTTTCAAAATAACAGTGCCACCCGGCGTTACCGCTGTCAAGGCCGCTGCTAAATCGTTAGTTGAATTCACACTCTTGCCATTCGCTTCTATGACTATATCTCCCGCATGAATGCCTGCCTGTTCTGCAGGAAAACCTGCAACCACGGAATTAATTTTTGCCCCAGGCAATACACTAACTAATCCTGCAGCAGCCGGAACCATTCCGAATACAAGAAGAATCAAGAACATTGACGCAACAAAGTTTGCCATTGGACCAGCTGCGAAAACAGATAATTGAGCTTTCAATGGTTTTTTCATCAATTGCTTTTCATCGGGCTCCACGAAAGCCAGCGGAATTATTGCCATGAGCCCTATGCCTGAATTTTTTATTTTCACTTTCCATGCGCTCGCTACAACGCCGTGCATGCCTTCATGCACTACGAATATTACGAGAATTGCAAACAGGAAAACCCCAATTGAGATAAACTGAATTGGCCCAACAGAGAGTGTTGACGGCCCCGGAAGAAGCAATTGTGCCTGCGGACCTATGTTTGGTATTGTTAGAATTCTCCAAGTCTGCCATGACAGGAGCACGAAAACAAGACTCATTATTATGAAACCTACAGGTATTGCTGCATAACCAAAATACTGCCAGAATCTTGGAGACAAATTTGCAATTTTTTTCATTAATTTGTTAAATCTCTCAGTTCTGTAGAGGAAAATCACTTTGCCCTGGACTTCAACTTTTTTTCTCTTTATGTACAGGAAAATCGCAAATGCTAGATAGAAAGTTACCGCTGCTGCTATATTCAATATCAATCCAGTGTCCGTGGCCAAACTAAACACCCTAATCCTTCTTGTATCTAGCTACTATGTCTATCAAATCAATATGACCTAAGAACAATGCTCTGCAGCAATAGCGCTTCAACCCGAGTTTGTCAAGGACTTGCTTTGCCGGCTCTCCCCTGCTAACTCTTTCCTTGAACTGTTCCCATAAATGGGCTACTGGTTTTCCACAGCTGAAACATCTAATCGGAATCATCATTTTTAATCACCTGTATGACTTCTGCCTCTTTGCTCGCGCTCGTGAGTGCGTACCGAATTTCCTAGGTTCTTTTCTTCTCGTGTCAGCAACAAGCAGATGTCTATCATAATCTAAAAACTTTTGTTTCAAATCTTTACTTCCTGTGAATTGAACAAGAGCTTTTGCTATTGCTAATCTAGAAGCCTCTGTTTGTGAAGCCCTGCCGCCACCGACAGTGTTGACATCAATGTCCACTTCAGCAGCTTTAGGACCTGCCAAGAGCAAAGGTTCCTGTAATCTTAATCTATCAAATTCAGGTTCGTATAACTCGAGTAATCGTGAGTTCACTCTAACAACTCCGTGGCCAGGCCTTGCTGTTGCTCGGGCTATTGCGCTTTTCCTTTTGCCTGCAGTCTGTACGGATTTTACCAAGGTTTACGTCCTCTCAATAATTGCGAAAGTCTTCCGATAGTAAGATGGTTTTGCGTTTTTAAGCGTGAGGCTTCTGCCCCTTGTACTGACTCAAATTTCTTGTCGTTGAACTCCATAGGAACGCCTATGTAGCACTTTACTCGCGAAAGCGCCATTCTTCCTCTGCTGCCTTCGGTCCAGGGCGAGCGTGGAAGCATGCCTCTGATTATAAATTTAACAAGCCTGTCAGGCATTCTTTTCTTGAACGGACCTTGAAAGGGCTGAACTCTTTTTTCCCTTGTCCTGTATCTTGTGAGTATCATCTGTGGCTTGCCGGACATTATCGCTTTCTCGCAGTTTACAATCACGATTTCCTCACCTTCGAGAGCGAGTTTTGCAACTTTGTTAGCCATTCTTCCTACAATCAAGTCAGTAGCATCAATGAATTTCATTAGCCTAACACCTTTATTCCTGTTCCTTTCGGATTCTTTTTTATCAATTCTGAGATTGTGAGCGTTGAACCGCCTGCTTTCTTTATCGCTGCAGCTGCGCCAGCTGAAAAGTTCCAGGCCGCAACATTCAATTTCTTTTTCAGCATGCCTGCTCCGAGCACTTTTCCAAGTACTAGTACGTAATCGCCATTCACCGTATTTCTTTCCAATTTTGATAGATTGATTTCGCGTCTTTTTCTTGTTGCTCTTTCTAGCTCTACAGCTAAACGCTGCCAGAGCTTTGCATTTTGTTTTTTGAGCTCTGCAATCGTTTTCTTCAATATTGGATTTGATGGTCCAGTTCGTTTCATGAGCTTAACTTTTTAAATCGCGAAATGCGATTTCCCCATATGCGGAGGTAGTGAAGCGGTCAAACACGCTACCTTGAGGGGGTAGTCCCTTAGTGGGTTCAGAGGTTCAAATCCTCTCCTCCGCACTCTATTTGACCTTAACTTCCTTCAGTTTGTCTTGCAAAACCCTTACAGCCTCTGTAAGGATTTGTATTGGAGTCAGCTGACCCCAGCTTTCTAATGTGAAAATAAATTTCTCAGATGAATTCTTGGTTTTGATTCCATGCTTTTTCAGAATGTCTTCGTAAGATTCATTCCATTTAACAATGTCTGCAACTTCGATATCCTTGCCTTCTTTTTTCAATGCACCTTCTGGCAATTCCTCCATCGCAGCTTTTACATCGCCGTCTTTGACTTCGAATTCTGGATATCCCCTATAGTAAACATGCCCTGGGCACCATTTTACGTGAGTCAAGCCCTTGCCGAGAATTGCGACAGCTTCAAACTCGAGCTCCTGATTCTCAAGCAGCTGCACTATTGGCGTATCAGGATATGCTGCTTTTATTGCAGGATCTTTGAATTTCAAATCGGAAGCAAAAACCATGACCGGACCTTTTGCTCTCAATGTGATTTTGACAGAGCATTTTGCACAGAGCTTGCCTTTGCAAGTACATTCTTCGGAATAATTATATGATTTCAAGTCAGTCTTCAAGGATACCAGACCCAATCTGTGCGCGAGAATTTCATCGTAAAGTGCTGAAGAGTTTTTTAAGAAGTAAACATCTTCTATTGCGAGCACAGGAACTTCAAAAGTTGCTGCTCTGCGCATTGCATTCATAAAGGGCGGAGATGTCTTGTCCACTACTACCATAATTTCATTCTCAGCTTGATGAGCTAATTTCACGTCAACCATCTTAAACTCTCCTTCCTCTTTTACCACCTTTCTTTCGGCATCCGCCGTGCGGTATTGGCGTAACATCTTCGATTCCGAGGATTCTCATGCCCGCTCTAGTGAGGGCTCTGATTGCTGGCTGTGCACCTGGGCCAGGATATCTTGCCCCGTTGTGTCCGCCCTGCGCCCTTACTTTGACGTATATCTTTGACACGCCCTTTTCTTGAGATTCGGCTGCAGCTTTTTTTGCAGCCATCATTGCTGCTGTTGGTGAACTTTCTAATCTATCTGCTTTTACCATTTGTCCACCTGAGCTGAAGCCCAGAGTTTCAGAGCCTGTCATGTCAGTAATATGAATAATCGTGTTATTGTATGAAGCATAAATATGAGCGATTCCTAATTTTTCTGCCATTATTTCTCCTCGGGCTTTATTGCTTCTTTCTTCTCTTCAACAAGTTTCGGTGCAAAGCCTGGCACGAAACTTACGGTGTCAGCGGGTTTTACTAAATAAGATGGAGAACTAACTTTTTCCTCGTTTACCATTACTTTATTGTGAACTATGAATTGCCTGGCTTGCCTTGGTGTTCTCGCCATACCTTTTTTGTATATGACTGTCGCCAGTCTTTTTTCCAAGATCGGCCTTAAACCTAAAGATAGGATATCATCAACGTCTGCTTCCTCTCCTAAAACTCCGAATCTCTGGAGCTTTGCGAGAAGGATTTTTTCAGCTTTTTCCCTCTTGTCTGCTGGCATGCCTATTATTTTTTTGACCTGATCTCTCCAGTTTCTCAGGATTTCCTGAGCCTTCCAGATTTCTTTCATCCTTCGGAGACCGTACTCTTTAGCCAAACCATGTTCCTCTTCGATTCTCTCAGCTCGCCACGGATGTCTTGGTGCGCTATATCGTTTTTTTCGGCGTAACATGGTTACTTCTTACCTGCCTCCTTCTTTGGCGCTACTTTTGGCATTTCTTTCTTTCTTATTACACCAAGTGTTCTGCCTTTTCTGCCTGTTGATCTTGTGTGCTGTCCTCTTACTTTCTTAGAACCGCGTGAGTGTCTAATTCCCCTGTAAACTCTGATTTTCTTCAAAAATCTGATATCCATACCTTGCTGCAATGTCAAATCAACTGCGATAAGATGTTTATCTGTACCCGTATCCAGGTCTTTTCTGTGATTAAACATCCAGACAGGTATTCCATATTTATCGGGGTGCTTCATTACGTCCTCGATTTTCAATACCTGCTCGCGTGTCATATAACCGCACTTTGCAGTTTTATCCAGATTTAGAACATTACAAACGGCGTTTGCCATCATGAAATCGCAGCCCTTGACGTGTGTCAGAGCCATGTAAACAGAAACATCGCCTTTGACATCTTTATCTGCAATTCGAATAAGGTCACTATACTCAACGGCGGACTCAGCTTTTGGAGCTTGAGCTGGCTGGGCAGCTATCTTGATTTCGGGTTGCGCCGGTTTTACCGGTTGTGCAATTATTGGTTTTGCTTCTTGTTTTACTTCTTCAGCCATGTTTTGCTTTTAACAAACCACATAGAACATCATTTTGTGCCCCATCTGGCAACCTACTGACGTAGGACTTGAAACCAGCTTAGATTATTGCTTTTTAAAGGTTTTGAGAAGCTAAAATTTTAACTCTCTGGTTCGCATACGCCACATCTGACTCCTAACCCTGCGTTCAACTCGTTTGAGCCAGCCCCCATCTATATCATATTTTTGGGCAATATTTTTGGCGGATTGGTTTTTTTCGCTAATCAAATACAATATTGGATCAAGATAATCATACGAAACACCAAAAATGTCCTTGTCGAACCATGATTCGACGCAGCCCGGTTCTCTTCGTATAACATCTTCGGGCACACGCAGGAACTTAGCTAAATTATAAACTTCAGTTTTATACAGATTAACTAATGGAGCAAAATGGCCATAGAAATGCTCCATATGCCTGCCAAGAAGAATTTCGCTTTTGTCGATTGTTGATACAACTGCCGCTAGCTTGCTATCAGCAAACTGAAATACCAAATTATGGATTATTCGCGTCATGATATTAGTATTTGTAAATGGCCCGCTAGTTCTCATTTCAGCACGATAATCGCGTAACAACTTACTGGACTTCACAACTTTAAAGCCTAAATCTAATGTTTTCGCGACATTTATCGCGAATTTTGTCTGCTCTTCATGCTCTTTTAACCCCAAATCAACTATTATGCAAGTAACTTTAGCCTTTCCCAGCGCATTCTTGCACAGTAATGCCATTGTTACAGAATCTATCCCGCCAGACAGTCCCAAAACAACATTTTTGGTTAAGCCAGCATAAGTTGTTTTTTCCAAGCTATCTTTTATGAAAGAGTAGATTGAATTTACGAAATTTTTATCTATCTGGCGCTTGTATTTTATGTCAATTCTGTTAATTTTATCCGGTTTTCCTGGAAAAAATTTCAGTACTTTTTTAAGATTAACGCGATAATGCATAATCTAACACATTAATTAATTGAATAAAAACCTTGCTGACATCAAAAAGGATTTAAATTCAACCTAAATTTAATTCGATGATGAATTCTGTCATTGAAAGCTCCTTAAATGAGAATATTTTTTTAGATAATAGCAAGTACTTCTTTACGTTTTTAGCTGATAGGTTTGAACATCTTAATGACATTTGGATAAAAGCACTTGAGAAGCGATTCGGAGGGAAATTTAACCCGATATATATTTTATCTGCAAAACAGAACAAACTATTCCCAAAAGAAAATTATTTAGTTATAAACGAAAAGCTTGTTGAAATTAAAAAGAAGCTCTCTAAGAACAACGTAATTTACCTACAAGATTATGAAGATTTAAACAAAGAATTCTCGGAGTCAAACGAAATTAAAGAGCTAATTGAAAAACTTGTCAAAAAACAAGGTAGCGTTTTCATTCTTGGGTTTACCAGCGCATTTCTCAACATAAAAAATCCAAATATTATAGTTCTTGGACCAAACCCAGAACTAACAACAAAACTTGATGATAAGATAGAGCACATTAAGCTGTTTAATGCGCTAGATGTGCCTAGAAACAAAACAAGAGTTTACAGTTCGATAAAAGACATAAAAATAAACGAAAAATATCCATTTTACATATCTGCAGCTTACACTTCTGGCGGCCACGAAAGCGGTACCATCTATACGGAAGAAGACTTAGATGCGTTTCACTCTAAATTAAGGCAAATAAACAAATCAAAACCTTTCCTGGTTGCAGATTTAATCACAAATATCAAGCTTTCCCCAAACGTAAATGCGATAGTTTGTGAAAAGAACGATACTAGAGTGATATGCATCACGGATCAGATTCTACGAGGTAATCACTATCTTGGAAATATCTATCCATCTGCAGCAGATGATAATAAAAAAGATGAAATAATCAACGTCACCAAAAAGATTGGTAACTATTTATCAAACCTTGGGTTTCGTGGCTTATTTGGACTTGATTTTATAATAGATTCCAATGAAAAATTATACACTATAGACCTAAATCCACGAAAACAAGGTGGCTATTTGTGTAATGTTCTGATGTCTAAAAAAGTGAACATACCGGAAATGGAATTAAAACTTGCGCTGGGAGAAAAAGTCCCAAACTTTGATTATTCCGATTTCCAAGTTAATTATGCTTGGGCGCATAGCAAAATAAAACCTTATTTTCAAAACACAAGAATAACTAACTGCTTCAAAGAAGGAGAATGTTTCACTCCTTTCGAGAAAAAAGCTGAATACAAAGCAATATTTTACCCAATAAAGCATCTTTTAATTGACGGCAATGCAGGTTACATTATAATAAGTGGCGATTATGATGAAGTTAAGGAAAAAATAATCAAAGAGGCTGAGATCATAGTTTCGAAGAATTTTGAGCTTTATGAAGGACTTTGATATGAGTACAAAAGCACAGCCATCCTAACAAATAGTCCGTTTTTGCTCTGCTCAAAGTATTTGGCGTTTTGCATACTATCAATTGCAATATCTATTTCATCTACCCTTGGCAAAGGATTCATAATTATTGTTTTTTTACCCCGCAACATGCTCGCATTTAATATGTAAGATTTCCTTTCATCTTCAGAAACTTCTTTAGCAGGCGGAAAACCCGCCACGTAAAGTATGTCTTCGTTCGTAAACTCGAAATTATTCTTCTCTATTACTTCTGAGTTAAGATATTCTCTAGGCATACTAAGCAATTTTGGCGATAGGAGTGTTAGTCTGATGCTATCAAACTTAGCCAAGCCTAAAACTAAAGAGTGCCCTGCTCTCATACCCCTCAAATCGCCAGCTATTGCAACCGAAAGGTTATCGAGTCGTCCTATTTCTTTCAAAATAGTATACAAATCTATCAGTGTTTGTGTAGGATGTTCGTCATTGCCGTTTCCACAATTAATAATTCTTGAATTAATTTTCAGATTTTTTACTAAATCCCTTGATTTATGCCTAAGTGCAACAAAATCAGCGTAATCAGATACAACTCGCAATGTATCTTCATCTGATTCTGGAGCAGACATTTTATCTGATAACTTACTTTCATAAACTTCTACAACATTTCCACCTAATTTTTGCATAGCTGCAGAAAAACCAACTCTAGTCCGTGTTGATGGTTCAAAAAATGCTATTGCTAACGTCTTTCCTTTCAAAGCTTCTGAAAACTTCTCGGGATTCGCCTCTACATCTTTTGCCAAAAAAAGTATTTGCTCTATTTCTTCTTTGCTAAAATCGGCCATACTCACTATGTTTTTCATTAGCTGAAATAATACTTTCCGCTGTCATCCGGAAATGTTAATGTGTTGTGCATACAAGGCGTGCATCTTGGCCCGAGCTTAACTGAAGGGTACTTCTCTACAATTTTCCCCGCCCGTTCATAAAGCTCTGCCAAAAACTTCGCTGTTGGAGGTGCTCTATCCTTTAACGGAGTTACTGGCGACGGTCTGAATGGACTTAACACAGGATCACACCCTACTTGCGCTAAGGCTTCAACCCCTTTCAAAGTATCTTCAAGAGACTCCAAACCTACCATTAACAGTGAGCGAACTTTGCCTTCTCCAAAAACCCTTACGGCTTGCTCTATGAAAGTAAGATACCCTGTTTTAGATATCTGGTATTTGCCTTTCATAACTTGCTTAGCAATATCCGAATTAAATAACTCCACGTTTATTGATAATCCATTAATGCCTATGTCTTTCAATTGCTTTGCATCCAAGAGTCCCGGCATTGGAGTCATCATGACATCTACTTGCTTGCCGGGAAAGGCGGAAACAACCGCTTCATAAATACTAATCTCGTAAGCGTAATCTTCAGGTTTTGGTGTTCCTCCAGATATCATAATGTGCTTGGCAGGCAGCACAGGATCATCAAGCGCAATTCCAACCATTTCAACTAAATCTTCTTTTGATTTTTTCTGATATTTCAACGTGAAAGGAACATCGCAAAACAGACAAGAGTTTGCACAGCCTTCTATTGGTGCTATTCGCACTCTATCCGTATGTGTTAATCCGAATCTTGTGAATTTCTCACCCTTGCTATTCTTTTTATCATGATAGGCTGGGACCGGAGTTGGTTTTGCTTGGAAATTCCCGAGAGGAGATCGCACAAAAAACTCGCCGTTCTTGAAATCGAGAACATATTGCGTTTCGCCTACAAAATTTGGATTGTAATCAGTAATTGGCGCATTCACCCAAATATTATCTGGAAGCTCCATTGATATGCCTGAAGTAGACGCGTAATCTGCTAAAGTCAATGGCTTTTTCTCGTCGCCGCCTATGGCATTTCTGGCAGCATCCGAAACTTTCATACCTGAAGTCATTAAACCTATTTTCAGGTATTCAACTTTTTTAAACACAGACATAATTGGATTAAACAATTTAAAAAAATTAGTATACACTAACACACATTTCGGCTCGCAGGTTTTTACCGCAATCCTGCTGCTCTTAGTATCTTATGTTTGAATTGTGGAATTCGGATTAATGCAGGCATAAGAGAATAGCAAAACCTCGTGAAATATGGGTGATTTGAAATAAAATTTCTAAGTTCAAGCTGTCTTTTGTTGAATCTTACAAGTTCCCGAATTCCCGGAAAGTCATAGTACTGATTTAGAATCCCTCTTGCAACCTCTTCTCCACTGACAATTGCTGGACCTATGCCTTTGCCTGTAAGTGCGGATGTAAGGCCTGCTGCATCTCCGATCAAAAATATATTATCGAATTTGAAGCCTTCATATGAACAGTTTATCGGCGCAGCCATTATATTATTTATTTCATAGCCTCTTTCCATACACCATTTGTCTAAATTCTTCCTTATTTCTGAAGCTGAAAGCTCTTTGTGGCTTCCCGAACCAATCATTGCTGACTTTTTGTAAGGAAACACCCATGCGTAAAGAGAGCCAAACATCTTTTTGTTGAAAACTACTTCCAAATCTTTGAAATTGCCTTTGATTTCATATTCCATTGCAACCGCAATCTTATCTGATTTCAATCTCAGATATTTTCTTACGATAGAATTGCTGCCGTCTGCGCCAATCAAGAATTTGAAAGATACTTTTTCTTTTCCAATTTTCACAAAATTCTTTCCAATTTCAGTTACTTTTGCGTTATATCTTATTTTTGAGCCCGCTTTTTGTGCTTGTTTTGCCTGAAATTTTCCTAAAGTAGTTCTGCGCACAGTATACAATAACGGTTTAGAATCTGCGATTGGGAGTGTTATTCCTTCCAGATTGAGTAAAACACGTTTGAAACTTCTTTCCAGGATTGATTTTGGTATTCCATGCCGTATGTCTAGCTCTGAAAGACCTCCAGCGCATACTTTCAGACCGGGAATTTCATTTTTCTCTAAGACAAGAACGTCCTTTCCGGCTTCTGCAAGCAATTTTGCTGCAGCCAATCCTCCGGGCCCTGCACCCACTATTACAATTTCTGGCATGTAAAAACAAGTTTCGGCATTCTAATAAAAGTTGCTACACTTTTATCTGATTGATATTATCAACAGAAATCCAGGCAGACATTAAACCAAAACCTGCTTTGTTAATTTCAAAGGGTTCAATGTTCTGAGGGTTTTTCAGGAAAACCAGCATACAATACTTTTTGTCTTTAAACAACTCGAAAAACTTGGGAATGTCTTCTTTCTCAATTCCGTCATCATCTCCGTATTTTTCAAGAATCTCTTTAATCTTTTCAGGGCTAAGATTTGAAAATTGAAGCACGTTATCGACTTCAGCTTTGATTGTTGCGGGCTCTCCAGAATCTTTAAAGTATACCGTCTCGCCAGATTTGATTTTATCCCACGGAGCATACCTTGCTTTATACCATCTTGATTCAATTTTCTTTTTTCCTGATAGAATTTTTGGGGTTAACTTCCAGGATTTCCGCATTATTGCTAAATGGTCCATACTCACTTTTCCATAACACTCTTGAGCTTTTCTAAAACAGCAATAGTAAATGGGCCATCAAGTTCACCTTTCTCAACCCATTCAAAATAAGTTAATTTTGTTTTCGTATTAGAAAGTTGTTCGTATGTATATCTTACGTTGTACAAACTATTCTTCTGTTTCAGCTCGAAGATTTTATTTGGTTTAAATTGAACAACCTCGTATTCAGACCATTCTCCATTCTTGTTTACGTTTCTATATTCGGTGCCTAATCGAATAGGAGACTCATTTGCTTCTTCGTGGACAATACCGTCAATCCACAAGTGCGTATTATTCGGGTTTATTGTAAACTCAAATACCTCAGAAACTGGCCGGTTTATCTCGATTGAGATTTTATTGTCTTTCATTTTGTGAGCGCCGAGACTGGGATTTGAACCCAGAAACCCTTGCGGGAACGGCCTTTCCAGGACCGCGCCTTACCAGATTGGGCCATCTCGGCACAAAAACACAATTCAGAATTCTGTTTAAAA
>Ga0315288_10000869_pt1 | contig 38577 bp, 34 predicted proteins | sample YL17G11_20_MG_FD_203454 | JGI IMG/M metagenome (GOLD analysis project Ga0315288, IMG submission 203454) | Sediment microbial communities from Yellowstone Lake, YNP, Wyoming, USA - YL17G11_20 | ecosystem: Environmental > Aquatic > Freshwater > Lake > Sediment | place: USA: Wyoming | collected...
CGGAGAGCATGACGAACATGACGCACGGCCGCGCCCAGGTGCAGGAGGTGGAGCTCGGCGCGAAGCGCGACGGAACCCTCGTCGGGCTGCGCGCAGACATCGTCGCCGACATGGGCGCGTACCCGATCGGCGCGTTCCTCCTGCCGACGACGAAGATGATGCTGACCGGCGCGTACCGCATCCCGGCCATGGCCTCGCGCGGTCGTTCGGTCGTGACGAACGCAACCCCGGTCGCGCCCTACCGTGGGGCGGGACGGCCGGAGGCGACCGCGCTGATCGAGCGCGCGATGGATCTGCTCGCGGCCGAGCTCGAGATGGACCCGGTCGAGCTCCGCCGGCGCAACCTGGTCCCGCCGGACGCGTTCCCGTACCGGACGGCGGCCGGCACCACGTATGACACCGGCGACTACGAGCTCGCCCTGGACGAGGCGCTCCGCCTTGCCGGCTACGAGGACCTGCGGAGGGAACAGGCCGAGCGCCGCGCACGCGGCGACCGGGTGCAGCTGGGGATCGGCCTCAGCACGTACGTCGAGATGAGCGGCTACGCCAGCGAGTTCGGCGGGGTCGAGGTGGACGCCGACGGCTCGGTCACGGTGCTCACCGGCACCTCGCCTCACGGACAGGGACACGAGACCGCGTTCGCGCAGATCGTGAGCGGGATCCTCGGCGTGCCCTTCGAGGAAGTGCGCGTGATCCACTCCGACACCGGGGTCGTGCCGAGTGGGCAGGGGACGTACGGGTCACGCTCGCTCCAGATCGGCGGCTCCGCGGTCTGGGAAGCGAGCGAGGCCGTGCTGGTGAAGGCGAAGCGCCTGGCCGCGCATCTTCTCGAGGTCGCCGAGGCGGACGTGGCACTCGGGGAGGATGGGCGGATCGGCGCGGTGGGGGCAACGGACACGGCCCTCACCTGGGGGCAGCTCGCCGCCGCCGCGGCCGACCCTCTACGGTTGCTGGAGGGCATGGAGCCCGGCCTCGCCGCGTCGGGCAAGTTCAAGCAGAAGGACTCGACGTTCCCGTTCGGGGCGCACGTCGCGGTCGTGGAGGTCGACCTTGAGACCGGCGAGGCGCGCTCGGTCCGTCACATCGCCGTAGACGACTGCGGCCGGATCCTGAACCCGATGCTCGCCGAGGGTCAGGTGCACGGCGGTCTCGCGCAGGGCCTAGCACAGGCGCTCTACGAGGGCGTCGAGTACGACGAGCTCGGCACGCCGATGACCGGAAACCTCGGGAGCTACCTGGTGCCCTCGGCCGTCGAGCTGCCCACGTACGTGACGGCGCACACCGAGACGCCGACCCCGCTGAATCCGTTGGGAGCCAAGGGCGTCGGGGAGTCCGCGACGATCGGTTCCGTCCCGGCCGTGCAGAACGCGGTGATCGACGCGCTCTCGCACCTGGGCGTGCGCCACCTCGACATGCCTCTCTCTCCGGAGCGGGTGTGGCGCGCGATCCGCGAGGCCGCGCGCTAGTCACCGCGCAGGCGCTCGCCGAATGTCGCTCCAGGTGTCGCCCGGCTGATGGGATGATGACCGCCGATGCGTGCACGCTCGCTCTCCGCGTTCCTGCTCGTGGTGTTCGTCGTCTCCGGGTGCACGCGGGGCATCGAGGAGTCGACGGAGGCGCTGAGTAGCCCTCGATCGACGCCGAGTGCCTCGACGACCCCGACCGCGATCGGGGGCGGAACGGCGACGCCCTCGCCCACAGGCTCCGGCACAGCCGCCGGGAAGCGGCCGGTCGTGGTGACGACGCCGCTCGTGGGCGACCAACTCGTGAGCCCCGTGACGATCCGGGGCAGGGCGGAGGCTCCCGACGGCGTGGTCACGATCGCGGTCCTCGACGCCGGTGGGGACGTGCTCGCTGCGATGAACACGGATGTCTCCTGCGGGAGCGGCTGCCGTGGGACGTTCGAGACGAACCTCGCGTTGTTCACGCCGACGCGGCAGGTCGGGACTGTCGTCGTCTCGGTCTCGAGCGGCGCCGACGCGGCGCCGCCCTACGTGATCCAGGTTCCCGTCACGCTGGTGCCCTGAGGCCGGCACCGTGGTGTCGGCCGCCGCTTGATAGGGTCGGGTGCCATGCCCACCGACGAGATGCCCGACTGGGAACGCAGGTTCCGAGCCCCGACCCTGATCTTCCCCGCGTGGTCGCGCCACGCGCCCAACCGACTGGTCCTCACCTCCGATGAGAGCGGCTCGTTCCAGGCGTACGCGTGGGACCTCGACGCGGGAACGCGCCGGAAGGTGACCGGCGAGCCGGTCGGTGTGATCTACGCATCCGTGACCGCCGACGGCGAGCGCGTCGTGTGGTTCCACGACGAGAGCGGCGACGAGTCGGGACTGTGGATCGCCGAGCCGTTCCATGGCGGCGAGGCCGTGCCGCTGCTCCCGGGGGCGCCGCAGGGATGGCCGCAGGGGCTGGCGCTCGGCCGAGACCTGGTGGCGGCGGCCCTCGCCGACCGCGAGGGGTTCGCGGTCTTCGTGTCGGAGCACGGTGGTACCGCGAAGGAGATCTACCGCGACGTCGACATGATCACGATCGGCGGGTTCGAACTCGAGCAGGAGGGGTTCGACCTCGGCGGCTTCTCGGCCGACGAGTCGCTCCTCTGCGTCCAGGTCGCTCAGGACGGCGACAACATCCACGGTGCCCTGCGGGTGCTCGACCCGCGTACCGGTGAGGTGGTCGGCGAGCAGGCGGATGGGCCCGGCCTCGGGTTGAACCCGATGGCGTGGTCGCCCGTCCCCGGCGACCAACGGCTCGTGATCGTCCACGAGAGGGAGGACCTGCAGCGTCCCGCGATCTGGGACGTCGCGACGGGGGAGCGGCGGGACATCTCGCTCGATCTGCCGGGAGTCGCTTTCCCGATCGACTGGTGGCCGGACGCGTCAGCGCTCCTGCTCGCCCACTGCCGTGATGGCCGTGATCAGCTGCTCCGCTACGACCTCGCGACCGACCAGCTCACCGAGATCCCGCACGAACCCGGCGAGACGCACGGCATGCGGGTGCGTCCCGACGGCGAGGTCTGGTACCGGCTCTCGCAGGGTCACCGGGCCTCCCGACTGCTGGACGGTCGGGGCGAGGAGCTGCTTACACCCGACGAGGCCGGTCTGCGCGAGGGCCGCCCGTTCACGTCGTGGACGTTCAAGAACCCCGCCGGCGACCGCGTTCACGGCTTCTACGTGACGCCCGAGGGCGAGGGTCCCTTCCCCGTCTACATGAAGGTTCACGGCGGCCCGAGCTGGCTCTACATGGATCGATGGTGGCCGGACGTGCAGGCGATCGTCGATCGCGGGTTCGTCGTCGCGATGGTGAACTACCGGGGCTCGACGATGTACGGGCGCCGTTGGCGCGATCACATCATCGGGAACGTCGGTTTTCCAGAGGTCGAAGACGTCGTCGCAGGTTTGGATGACCTCGTTGCGAGGGGCATCGCCGATCCGAACCGCGCCGTGGTTGGCGGAGCTTCGTGGGGCGGCTACGTGACGCTCCTCGCGCTCGGGCTGCAGCCCCAGCGGTGGAACGCCGGCGTCGCCGCCGTTCCGGTCGGCGACTACATGGAGTCCTACGACGAGTCGGCGCCGTCGCTACAGGCCTACGATCGCTCTCTGCTCGGCGGCTCGGTGCACGATATCCCCGAGTTCGTGCGGGAGCGTTCCCCGATCACGTACGTCGACCACGTGAAAGCTCCGACGCTCGTGTTGATCGGCGAGCACGACACCCGTTGCCCGCCTCGGCAGGCCTTCAACTGGGTCGACGCGTACCGCGCCCGCGGGGGCGAGGTCGAGGTCTACACGTACGGCACCGGCCACTCCTCGTTCGTGGTGGACGAGGAGATCCGCCAGTGGCAGGCCGTTCTCGACTTCCTGCGCCGCCGTATCCGGCTCGACTGAGACCGCCTGAGCTTGGGTCGGAAGCTAGGGTCAGACGACGCCCTGGGCGAGCATCGCTCCTGCGACCTTGACGAAGCCGGCGATGTTCGCTCCGTTGACGTAGTTGCCGGGCGTCGCGTACTCCTCGGCGGTGTCACGGGCCTGCTTGTGGATCGCCTTCATGATCCCGTGGAGGCGGGCGTCGACCTCCTCGCGGGTCCACGCGAGGCGCAGGCTGTTCTGTGACATCTCGAGGCCCGAGGTGGCGACGCCGCCGGCGTTGGCGGCTTTGCCGGGGCCGTAGAGGATGCCGGCCTTGATGAACTGCTCGACGCCCTCGGGGACCGTCGGCATGTTCGCGCCCTCGGAGACCACGTGCACGCCGTTCTTGAGCAGGTTGGCGGCGTCCTTGGCGTTGATCTCGTTCTGCGTCGCGCTCGGGAAGGCGCAGTCGGCCTTGATGTCCCATAGCGGGTTGTGGTCGGCCTTCGGGTCGGCCGCGATGAACTCGGCTCCCTTGTACTTGTCGGCGTACCCGCTGATGCGACCGCGCTTGACGTTCTTGAGATCCATGACCCAGGCGAGCTTCTCGCGGTCGATGCCGTTGGGGTCGTGGATGACGCCGCCCGAGTCGGAGAGCGTGACCGGCTTGCCGCTGAGGTCGAGGATCTTCTCGGTGGCGTACTGGGCGACGTTGCCGCTGCCCGACACCAGACAGGTCTTGCCTTCGAGGCTCTCGTCGCGCGTGCTGAGCATCTCCTGGGCGAAGTAGACGGCGCCGTAGCCCGTCGCCTCGGGACGGATGAGTGAGCCGCCCCACTCGATGCCCTTACCGGTGAGGACACCGGTGAACTCGTTGCGGATGCGCTTGTACTGACCGAACAGGAAGCCGATCTCACGACCGCCCACGCCGATGTCGCCGGCGGGGACGTCGGTGAACTGGCCGATGTGGCGCTGGAGCTCGGTCATGAACGACTGGCAGAAGCGCATGACCTCGGCGTCACTCTTGCCCTTCGGGTCGAAGTTCGCGCCGCCCTTGCCACCGCCCATCGGGAGTGTGGTCAGGGCGTTCTTCAGGACCTGCTCGAAGGCGAGGAACTTCAGCATGCCGAGATACACGGTCGGGTGGAAGCGCAGGCCGCCCTTGTACGGGCCGATCGCGCTGTTCATCTCGACGCGGTAGGCCTTGTTGATCTGGATCTCGCCCTTGTCGTCGGTCCACGGGACTCGGAACAGGATCACGCGCTCGGGCTCGATGAGGCGCTCGAGGATCTTGGCCTTGCGGTACGCGGGATGGCGGTCGAACACGAGCTCGAGGGACTCGGCCACCTCCTGGACGGCCTGGTGGAACTCGGGCTCGCCCGGGTTCTTGGCCTTCACGTCGGCCATCAGTTCGTTGACGTAGTCGCTCATGCGCTTCCCTCCAGTGGGATCTGAGAACGTCGACGTAAGTAACGTTACAGACCGGCGTCGTCCCCGTGGGCAGGCCGGAAGGTCCTATCCGGGCAGGTCAGATGGACTTTCGGTACATATGGGCGCCCTCGCCCCGTGCGTCGGGCGCGCTACGCGGCGGCCGCGAAGAGCTCGGCGAGCGACACCGGCTCGAGTCCCCGGGCGCGGAGCCCGTCGATGATCCCCGGCAGGGCCGCCGCGGTCTGGTCAAGGGCGTGGAGCACGACGATGCTCCCCGCTCGGGCCGCCGAGAGCACGCGCTCGCGGATCACCGATGCTCCCGGAAGAGACCAGTCCCGCGGGTCGACGTCCCAGATGACGGTGCGCAGGTAGCCCGCGCTGCCGGCCGCCTGTAGGACCGTCGCGTTCGTGGCGCCGCCCGGGGGCCGGAAGAACGGCGCCGGGGTGGAGCCCGCAGCCCTCCACCATGCCGACTCGTCCCGCACGAGCCGTGCGCGGACCTCGTCGTAGGAGAGAGCCGTGAGGGATGCGTGGTCCCATCCGTGGGATCCGACGGTGTGTCCTCCGGCGACCGTTCGCCGTGCCAGGTCGGGGTGACCGGCCACATAGATGCCGGTGCAGAAGAAGCTCGCGGTGGCGTGCTTCTTCTGCAGTGTGTCGAGGATGCGCGCCCACGCCGCGGTGTCGTAGCAGTCGTCGAACGTGAGCGCGACGCGCCTCCCGGCGCCATCGACTCGGCGCCACACCCGTGTCGTGACGGGACGATGGTCGCGGAACGCGAAGGGGCGGGTGACCCGCGTGTTCCCCGCGTCGTCGGTGACCGAGAACGTCGCGCGGTACAGACCCGGGTCGACCGGGTCGCCGTTCTCGTATCGCGCATTCCACGAAAGGGTGGAGGCGCTCCCGGAGAGGAGCGTCCCGGACCCGCTGCCCACACGGCGGTCGATGGCGTCGGTGACCGAGTAGGAGACCGTGAGCTCGCTCGCCCGGTCGGAGGCGCGGAACGCGAACGTGACACGGCCGATCCGCGTGAGCGGCTCCGGGGAAGCGCCCCGCCAGTGGAAGCGAGGCCGCCGGGTGTCGACGACGACGGGGGCCGTTGCGGTCGAGCCGTTCCCAAGCGCATCGACCGCCTCGAGCCGAAGGGCGTAGCGGCCGTCGGCGACCGTTCGCCCACGGCGGTTCGTCCCGTCCCACGGCAGCTTCGTCCGCCCGGCCTCTGCCGGGGTACCCGATGCGAGCGAGCGAACCACGCTCCCGTCGGGGGCGAGGACGTCCACGGTCAAGCTCGCCGGCTCGTCCAGGTGCACGGTGATCGTCGTCTCGTCCTTCACGCCGTCGCCGTTCGGGCTGAAGGCCGGCCGTGAGGCGGACGCGATGATCGCGGGGGGTGTGTTGTCGACGACGACGTCGACGATGGCCGTCGCTGCGCTCGTGCCGTCGGTCGCGGTAGCGCGGAGCACCGCGTCGCCCGAGAACCCGGTCGTGTCCCACGAGGCGATCCAGTCGTCGGCCGGCGTCGCATCGGTCGCGATCGGTGCCCACGTCGCACCGGCGTCCGTCGATCGGTCGAACGCGACGGAGGTGACGGTGCCGGTCGTCGTCGCGGTCACGGAGACGATCCCCGCGACGGTGGTACCGGCCGGAGGCGCCGTGATCGTCACGCCGACATCAGCGGCCGAGACCGGGCTCGGGACGGCGAGCACGGCTGAGATGGTCGCGAGGGTCAAGAGGAGCCGCCGCATGCGTCGATGTTACGGGCTCGTGACCTGGAAGCCACTGCGCATCGCAGGTTGTCCCCACCCCATCCACCGGGGAGAGCGGCTTTCTCCACAGGTTACGCACAGGCCGTATCGATCGAATGACAGTCGTGTGATTACCCACACCTGTGGAAGGACCTGTGGCAAAAGGACAGGCGTGTGATCCGGGCGATCAGCGCAGCCGCGTGGACAGGCCGAACCCACCCGCGATGAGCGCGAGGCCAACCCAGAGCCACAACTGCTGGAGCCCCTGGGCACCGGGCATGAGGCTCATGTAGTTCAGGACGATGACGGCGACCCCGCCCGCGAAGACGCCGAGGACGAGCCAGCCGTACCAGCGTGGGCTGGGCTTCCTCTTCTTCTTGGGCGGTGGGGGGACGTATGGGCGGCGTGTCTGCTTCTGGCGTCCTCGGGACTTCGGCATGGCGCCGGGATGTTACCGCGGTCGCAGGGTCATCGCGCTCGCGGCGGCGGCCTCCACGGCACGCTGTGTGAGCGGCATGGGATGGCGCTCGCCCTCCGCCCAGAGCGGCACCAGGTCGTTCCAGTGGGGCGATGCCGGGTGCCCCGACTGCCCCGTCGTGTGGGAGCCGACGGCCGCGTCCGGGTCCGACAGGTCGACGATCTGCCTCCACGAGGGCACCACCGCGGCGCCGTAGTCCTCGCCCGGTGCGAACCCGCCCGCATCGATCGTGCCCTCGTCGCCGCCCTTCTCGACCACGCCGCCGGTGAAGAGCTCGGCGAGGTCGCCGATCAGCGCGAGCGGATGCGTGAAGACCACCGTGTGGAGTGCTCCCCAGCGCCAGTCCGTCGCGTCCGCGCCGAGCTTCGCGGTGAGGTCGTCGAGGGCGGCATCGAGCGCGCGGCGGAGCACCTCGTCGCGCGCCGCCGTTCCGTTGGCGCCGAACCAGGTCGCCGTCGGGTTCGCGAGGAGGTTCGGCAGGACCTGCGATCCGAAGGCGTTCGCCGAGTCTCGCCGCGCGTAGTAGTGGTCGAAGAGCTCGTCCCCGAGCTTCGGCCTCAGGATCTCCTCGGCGATGCGTCTGGACCAGACCTGGTAGACGGCCGCGGCGGCCGAGCCTGCGGCGAGGTCGCCGTCCCAGGCCGCGAGCATGCGTAGGGCCTCCCTCTGCCGATCGCTCACCGGCTCGACCTGGAGGAGGAGCGGCACTACCTCGCGGGCCGAGAGCGAGACCGTGTCGGTCTGGATCGCGGCGAAGGTGTCGCGCGTGTGCAGTTCGGTCGCGGTGATGAGCTCTGCGATCCGGCGCGCGCGGAACGGCGCCGAGAAGTCCTTGGCGATGAGGTGAGGGTAGGCGTCGTCGTGGATCCTGTTGTTCGCGGTGACGAGGAAGCCCTCGTCGGGATCGACGCTCCACGGCAGCTCGTCGAAGGGGACGGACCCGTCCCACTCGTGCTCGGCCGTCCACCCGGGCACCGGTATCGTCCCGTCCCCCTTGCGTCGCACGGGATAGAGGCCGGTGCACTGGTAGCCGATCGTGCCGTCGACGTCGGCGTACACGAAGTTCTGCCCCGGCATCCGCCACGCGCGGAGGACCTCGCGGAACCCGTCGAAGCTCCCGGCGCCCGCGAGGCCGACGAGAGTGGAGGGCAGGATGCCCTCTTCGCTGCCGACCGCGCGGAGGGCGTAGGTCTCCCGGACGCCGCCCTCGACGACCTCCGCCCGCAGCATGCCGACGAGGTACGAGTCCAGGACCGGCCCGTGGCGGGTCTCGCGAACCTCGAGCACCTCCGGCTCGTCCCGGCCCCTCACCTCGATCTCCTCGTGGTGGACGGTCAGCGGCTCCCAGGCGCCCTCGTAGAGGGCGGCCGCCCCGTCTTCGGAGAGGCGCTCGAGGTAGAGGTCCTGCGTGTCGCCCCCCACGTTGGTCACGCCCCACGCGTGGTGCGGCGTGTGTCCGATCACGACCCCCGGCGTGAACGGGAACGCGACTCCGGCCGCCTCGTAGCCGGGCGCCGACAGGTGGCACTCGATCCACACCGACGGCATCTCGACGGACAGGTGGGGATCGTTCGCGAGCAGCGGTTTCCCGCTCGCGGTTCGCGAGCCGCCGACGACCCAGTTGTTCGAGCCCTGCCCCGACGGCCGAGACGGCGCGGCGCGCAGGAGATCGAACGCCGATCGGCGCCCGTCACGCTTGCCGGCGATGGTCGAAGGGGCCTCGGCCGGCAGCTCGGGGAACAGCTCGCGCATCGCATCCCAGCCGAGCCGCTCGGCGAGCTCGGCGCGAAGCAGCTCGTCGTCGAAGTTGCCGGAGAGGGTCCAGCCTAGATACGCGACGGCGGAGGCCCAGTACGCCTCGGCGTCCCTTCCGGTCGGGACGTCCGGCTCGATGGCGAGGATCCCGTACTCGACCGGTGGCGCCGGCATCGTCTCGAGCCACGCCCGCACCCCAGCACGGAAGGAGGCCGTCATCCGTAGCGAGAGGTCGTCGTAGGCGGCGGCGATCCGCTCGCCGGCGCGGTGCCAGCCGACCGTCCGCGCGAACCGGTCCATCGGCAGCACGAGGTCGGCGAACATCGCCGCGAGGCGCCCGTTCGCCAGGCGAAGCGTCATGTCGAGCTGGAACAGCCGCTCGGACGCGACGACGAAGCCCTGGGCGAGGAACAGGTCATCGAGGCTCTCGGCGTAGATGTGGGGCACACCCCAGCGGTCGCGGATCACCTCGACGGGCGCCGACAGTCCCGGAACGGCGACCTCGCCTTCGACCGGTGGGAGCGCCGCCTTCGCCGCTTCGCGGACCTGCTCGACCCAGTCGACCATGGCTGCAGCCTACCGTCCGACGGATCCCGCGTTCAGGGGGCTGGGAGATAGAGCGGTAGCATCGACTCGGCAGGATCCGCCTGCCTGGTGGAGTCACGATCGGAGTGGACGATCGACGATTGCCGAGGCGAACGATTGGACGGCGAGGCGCAGGACGGGGAGCGGAAAGCGGAACCCCGGATCCAGAGTGAAGGTCCTGATTCGATCGACCACCGAGCGAGCAAGATCGGGCGCAGGAGAAGCTGGTACGGGCTGAAGAAGCACGCCAAGAGATTCCTCAGCCTGGGAGTGCCGAACATGTTCCTCCGCGGCCTCCTTCACTTCTTGCCCGCTCTCCGGCAGGCCGGCCGCCTCCCGACCCCAGCTCGCGTGAAGGAAGTGGAGGGGCAGATACAGGGCGCTCGGTTCGTGATGCTGCGGCCGGATCGCTGTGTGGTAGCGAAGGAGCTCTACTGGGGCAAGGGGCGCCGGCCGAAGGCCGAGGACAACTTCGCCATCGAGCTATTCGCCACGTTTGCCCGGCGCTCCGACATCATGTTTGACATCGGGGCCTACACGGGCATCTTCACGCTTGTCGGCACTGCGGTGAATCCGGACCTGGAGGCGCACGCCTTCGAGATCGTGCCGGAGGTCTATCGGGCCCTCTTCGACAACTGTGTTCGGAACGGCGTCCTTCACCGCACGACCCTCCACCATGTTGGCGTGGGCAACCCGGACGGCGTCATGAGGGTGCCCGCTCGAACCGCAGGATCGGCCCTCCCAGACTTCTACTCGACCGGACTGCACTTCGACACCGGGATCCTCGTCCGGCTCCGATCGCTCGACTCGCTGGCTGATCTGGTGCCCATCGGTGCTCGGGTCGTGGTCAAGGTGGATGTGGAGGGTACGGAGAACGAGGTCTTCCGCTACAGCCAGAAGTTCCTCGCCTCTTTCCGCCCAGGCATCCTCTGCGAGGTTCTCGAGGGAGTTGCCGGTGTCGCGGAGTTGGAGGACCTCCTCGCTCCTCATGGCTACTGCTTCTACCTCGTTCGAGACGCCGATCTGCTCCCGGCCGCTCACATAGAGCCCGACGCCAACTTCCGGGACTGGCTCTTCACGAAGCAGGGTCCGGACGAGCTCGCGGCTATCGGTCTCACGCTGGCGCCGCAGACGGCGTGGAAGCGTCAGGCATCCAACCCGTGAGCCGAGTGCTTGGGCGCAAGGAACGCCGGACGGCTACGGTCGCGGGCAGGTGAAGCCCGATTCCCAGAACCATGGACGGGGCTTGGCCTGCACGGCCGCTCCTTGGGCAAGGATGTCTCCCACCGTGGTTACCTCGAGACCTCGCTTGTTCAATGCAGGCAGCAGGAGGCGGAGCGCTGCCATGGCAGACTCGCGACCGAGCCCACCAGCTGGGGCGTCGTGAGCGAGGATGATGTCACCAGGTTGAACATCTCGCGCCAGGGTCTCAGCGGCCTCACCAGGCGCCAGCCCCATGCCTCCGACGTAGTGGTCGAGTGCGATCGACCAGTGGACCGGCCTCAGTCCCATCTCCTCGATCTGCGCAAGTTGATCCGGACTGATCTCTCCGAGGGGAGCACGGAACAACGGTGCGGCCCCCGTTCTCTCTTGGGACAGCAGGTCCTGCGTCCTGACCACCTCGGCGAGGGCGTCAGTCACCGAGAGATCAGAGAGGTGCGGATGTGACCAGGTGTGGTTACCGATCTCCATGCCTGCGTTGATCTCCTGCTCGACGAGCCTGGGGTGGGCAGAGGCGTGCTCTCCGATGAGGAAGAACGTGGCCCTGTCCCCGTACCGATGGAGGAGAGCGAGGACGGCTGGCGTGTACCCCGGATCCGGGCCGTCATCGAAACTGAGGGCAACGAGCGGCCGATCGGTCACGACGCGGCATATGGGCGACAGAGAGCCGTAGCGCCGGATCTGCACCGCGTGAACGACTTGCGCGATGCCCATACTCGCAGCCGCGGTAGTGACCACCAGGAGGACCAGCGCGACCGCCATCAGGCGACGCGACCTCACGGGCGGTTGACGCCTTGTTGCCGACGAAGCATGCGGAGATCCCAGATGGTGCCAACCTCTCTCACAGGATGCCCGTCCTTCGGATGAAGGATGCCACGGCCGATGCGCCCAGAAGGCACTACGGGGTATCAGTTCCGCCGGAGTGGGGCCGGCGCCGCTTGGGGGCGCTCCATCTGGTAGCCCTCGCCGCGTTTGAGCCCGGTGCCCCCCATCTGGAATGATGTGCAGGTGACCGAGCACCAGCCCTGGTTCAAGAGCTACCCGCCCGGCGTCCCGAAGACGCTGGAGCCCTACCCGGACCTCTCCGTGTTCGCGATGCTTGAGGCCTCGGCCAGGCGGCTCCCCGACAAGACGGCGATCGCGTGGCTCGGGCGGCATATCCCCTACAAGAAGCTCCTCAGGGAGGTCGAGCGTTTCTCCGCGGTCCTCGCCGGTCTCGGCGTTGAGAAGGGTGACCGCGTCGCGCTCATCATGCCGAATTGTCCCCAGTACGTGATCGCCTACTACGCCATCACGCGCCTCGGGGCGATCGTCGTCGGCAACAACCCGCTCTACACGAAGCGCGAGATGGAGCACCAGCTCCGAGACTGCGGCGCCGCCGTCGTGATCGTCCTCGACCTGCTGTACGCGGACTTCACGGACGTGTTCGCCGAACTGCAGATCGCGCACGTCATCGTCGCGCGCCTGAACGACTACATGGCGTTCCCGAAGAAGCAGCTCGCGCCGCTCCTCAAGTTCAAGAAGACCCAGAGGAGTCAGGGGAAGCCCTGGCCGCCGGTCCCGAAGGACGCGCCGGTCTCCCGGTGGCATCGGTTGATGCGACGGCCGGGTCCGATCCCCGTCGCTTCCCAGGTCGACCCGGTCGAGGACGCCGCCGGGTTCATCTACACGGGCGGTACGACCGGCGTGTCCAAGGGCGCGATGCTCTCGCACCGTAACCTCGTCGCGAACGCGATGCAGGCCGCCGCATACCTCGAGCTCCGGGAGGGCGAAGAGTCGGTCCTCTGCTGTCTGCCGTTCTTCCACTCCTTCGGGATGATCGCGATGAACGTCGCGATCCTGGTGGCGAGCAAGGTCGTGCCGGTCCCGAACCCGCGAGACCTTCACATGGTCCTCGAACAGGTGGCGAAGGAGAAGGTCACGTTCTTCCCCGCGGTTCCACGGATGTTCATCGCGATCAACGAGTCGCCGCTGGCGAAGAAGTACGACCTGCGCTCGGTGGAAGCGTGCGTGTCCGGCGGCGCGCCGCTGCCGATCGCGATCGCGGAGAGGTTCAAGGAGATCACCGGCGGCGCCGAGCTCGTCGAGGGCTACGGTCTCACGGAGACCTCGCCGGTGACGCACGCGAACCCGGTGCACGCCTGGCGGAAGCCGGGCTGCATCGGCCTGCCGGTCCCCGATACGGACTGCAAGATCGTGAACCTCGAGGATCCCGACCTGCTGGCCGGACCCGGCGAGTCGGGCGAGCTCTGTGTGCGCGGCCCGCAGGTGATGCTCGGGTACTGGAACCGGCCGGAGGACACGGCGTTCACGATCCGGAACGGCTGGCTGCACACGGGCGACGTGGCGGTTATGGACGAGGACGGGTGGTTCAAGATCGTCGACCGGATCAAGGAGATGATCATCGTCTCCGGCTTCAACGTGTACCCCACCGAGGTCGAGGAGGTGCTGTACCGGCACCCGAAGGTCTCCAAGGCCTGCGTCATCGGCATCCCCGACACGAAGACCGGCGAGGCGGTGAAGGCCTTCATCGTGCTGAAGGAAGGCGAGACGGCAACCGCGGAGGAGATCGTCGCGTGGGCCCGGGACCCGGCGAACGGCCTCACCGGCTACCGCGCGCCGAAGCGGGTCGAGTTCCGCGATTCGCTTCCGGAGACGCTGATCGGCAAGATCTTGCGTCGCGTGCTCCAGCAGGAGGAGCGGCAGAAGGCCGCCGCGTCTGACTCCACCTCGTGAGCCCGCTCCCGGCCGACCTGGGCGACGGGGCGATCCTGCGCCGACACGAGATGGGGGATCTCGAAGCGCTGTGGGCGGCGATCGAGGCCGAGCGCGCGCGGATCGGCGTCTGGATGCCTTGGGTAGAAGGTGCCCTGACGATCGACGACGAGCGGCGCTGGCTCGAGGGTGTCATCGCCGACGAACGCAGCCTCGAGGGGTGTGGGCTCTGGGTGGACGCCGCGTTCGCGGGAGGCGTCGGGCTGATGTCCGGGGATCCGTGGGGTGTCAGCGGTGAGCTCGGCTACTGGCTCGTGTCCGAGCACGAGGGACGGGGGTTGGCGACGCGAGCCTGCCGTGTGCTGATCGACGTCGGGTTCCGCGAGCTGGGTCTGCACCGCGTGTCGATCCACGCCGGTGTCGAGAACGTGCGCAGCCGCGCGGTGGCCGAGCGCCTTGGGTTCCGGCAGGAGGGGATCGAGCGCGGAGCGTGTCGCGGTTCCGGCGGCTTCTACGACCTCGTCGCATACGGACTGCTCAAGGACGAGTGGCCGCTGACGTGAGCGGGTTCGAGGCGGTCGTGTTCGACCTGTTCGGGACGCTCGTGTACGAGTTCAGCTCGGCCGATTGGGACGCCTGGTTCGACGGTTCCGCGCGGGCCCTCGGAGTAGACCCCGTCGCGTTCCGCCGAGAGTGGGAGCAGACCTCGGTGGAACGGCAGACCGGGCGGCTCGGCGACATGGAGCAGAACGTCCGGACGATCTGTGGGCGTGTCGGCGTGCGGCTCTCGGCCGAGCGGGTCGCGAAGGCGCTCGAGGTTCGGATGGAGCTGTACCGGAAGTGCTTCGTGCCGACGCCGGGGGCGCTCGACACGCTGCAGTGGCTGCGGGCTGGCGGCTATCCCACGGCGCTGATCAGCATGTGCGCGCCGGACACGCCGGCGCTGTGGCGAGCCTCACCGCTCGCCGGGCTGATCGACGTGGCGGTGTTCTCGAGCGAGGTCGGTCTGCGCAAGCCGGAGCCCGAGATCTACCTGCTCGCGTGCGAGCGGCTCGGCGTGGAGCCGGCCGCGTGCCTGTACGTCGGCGACGGGAGCTATGGGGAGCTGTCCGGCGCGGCCGCGCTTGGCATGCACGCGGTGCTCGTGCTCGACCCTGCGGTGGACCCGCGGACGATCCACCGTCCGGAGGTGGAGGAGTGGACCGGCGCACGGATCGGGTCGCTTGAAGAGGTTCGTCCGCTGCTGGGCGGCGGTGGTCAGCGAGCGGTGCCCGGCACGGGTCCCCGGTAGCGTCGGCGGTAGAGGACGGCCGCGACCGCTCCTGCGGGCAGCGGGAGCCAGTACGAGACCATCCGGTAGGCAAGCGTGGCGAGTGCGGCGTCGCCGGCGCCTACGCCGGCGAGTGCGAGCATCGCCGTGAGCCCAGCCTCCACGAACCCCAGGCCGCCGGGCGTGATCGGGATCATGCCGAGGACGACCGAAGCCACGTAGGCGAGCAGCACGAGCGACGGTCGCGGCCTCGTGCCGACCGCGGTGAGGGCGGCGAGCAGCGCGAGGTAGTCGAAGCCCCAGTTCCCGAAGGCGAGCAGCAGGGCGCGCCGCCAGCTCCGCCCGAGGTCCCTCCAGATCGCGTCCCGGGCGAGGACCAGCCGCGTCGGCAGGTCCGTCGTGGGCGGCCGACGCCGCTGGAAGCGGTTCAGCACCCGCTGAAGCGTCGTCCCGAGGACCTCGAGCGGTCGTTCCGTGGATAGGAGCACGGCGCCGAGTGCGAACGCCACGATGAAGGCGACCGCGCCGAGCCAGGCGGCATGGATCAGACCGCTCGGCGCGGGGGCGCCGAACACGATGACCGGCAGGGTGAGGACGGGGAGCGCGAACAGCGTGCCGTTGCTGATGAGCGATGCTGTCGCGAGCCCGGTTCCGACCGTGGTCGCGTCGAGGCCTCTGCCGGTCAGCATCCTGTATTGGAATGCTCCACTTGCCGCAGCTCCGCCCGGGACGATCCGGCTGAGCGCGTTGCCGGCGAGCTGCGAGCTCGCCACGAGGGACCAGCGGCGCGTTCGCAACGCGAGTCGGAGCAGCCCCCACATGCACACGAAGCTTGCGCCCTCAACGAGCAGCATCACCGCGAACCATGCCGGGTTGAGCGAGAGCAGGCTGGGCCAGCGGTTGAAGACGGCGAGGAGGCTCGGCCACAGGATGTACAGAGCGACACCCGTGAGGGTGAGGAGCGCTGCGCGAACGGCGAGCCTGACTCGTGGGCTCACGGGCTGAGGGCTCCGACGTTGCGGGCGGCCTCGAGGACGGCGGAGCGCTCGGGGTAGGTGAGGCCGCGGAGCGGGGCGCGGACGTCCTCGCGCACCGGGACTCCGCGGGCGCCGAGCACGACCTTGAGGGCCGCGTGGAATGGGAGGGTCCCCAGCCGGTCGCGGAGGAGCTCGACCCGATGATGCGCATCCGTACTGCGCTCGTGCACGAGCGCGGCGATGGTCTCGGGGAACGCCGCTGCGAGGCCGGAGACTGCGCCCGCGGCGCCGTGCTCCATCCCGGCGAGCACGAGCGGCTCGAAGCCGATGAAGACGTCGAGCCCCTCGATCAGGTACGGCTCGACTTTCTCGAACGGCGCGTCGGAGACCTTGAGCCCGGCGAGGTTCCGCACGGCGTCGCGGAGCCGTTGGATGACGACGATCGGGATCGCGTACCCACTCCGGCGCGCGAACTCGTAGATGTAGAACGGCAGGGGGGCGCACGCTTCGGCCGCGGCGCGGAAGTGCGAGAACAGCTCCTGCTCGCCGAGCGGGAAATAGGGAGGGGCGATGACGGCCACCGCGTCGGCGCCGACCTCCAGCGCGTGCCTCACGGTGTCGGAGGTGGTCTGCGCTCCGGCGTGCACCGCGACCTGGAGCTCCTCAGGGCGCGCTGTGAGGAAGAGCTCGGTGGCGCGCTTCCGTTCGTCGACCGAGAGGAGGATGCCCTCGCCCGTCGTGCCGCACGTGAGGATGCCGTCGACCCCGCCGGCCGCGAGGAAGGCGACGAGCGGCGCGAAAGCCTCCTCGTCGAGTGAGGCTCCCCCGTCCGACAACGGCGTCACGGCCGCGGCGATCGCACCGCGCAACATGGCCCGACTCTACCGAGGCGCGGGCCCATGGCGGCGGGAGTGGGCCGTGGGGGCGGAGAGGCCGGACCGGGGCGTGGGGCCGGAGCACACCCCACGCCGTCCCGTAAGCTGCGCGACGATGACCGACGCACGCTCGAAGCGCTCCCTCGCGATCCTTGCGGTGAGCGCGGCCACGTTCGCGTGGGGCTGGCCGGGCGTGTTGATCAAACTGACGTCGCTCTCCGCCCTAGCCTTCGCGATGATCCGGCTGTGGATGGGGGTCCTCGTCTACTTCATCGTCCTCTTCGTCCTGCGGCGGCGGTTGTCGTGGACGACGTTCCGAGCCTGCGCGCTGGGAGGGGTGTTCTTCGGGCTCGACATCTCGCTCAGCTTCAGCGCCTACAAGCACACGACGATCGTGGACGCGACGATCATCGGCGCGCTGTCCCCGATCTTCATCCTGCTCGTCGCCGGGCGGATGTTCGGCGAGCACGTCGGCCGGCGAGAGGCGATGCTGGTCGCCTTGTCGTTCGCGGGTGTGGTGCTGGTCGCGGTCGGCTCCTCCGGCTCGTCGGCATGGAGCGCGCTCGGCGACCTCTTCGCTGCATGCGGCGCGCTGAGCTGGACGGCGTACTGGGTCTTCTCGAAGCGGGCACGCGCGACCGTCCCCGCGCTCGAGTACATGACGAGCGTGATGCTGGTCGCGGCGGTCGTCGTCACGCCGTTCGCGCTCGCCCTCGGCCGGGTCACCGCTCCGGAGGCCAAGGACTGGGGCATCCTGGTCGGAGTCACCCTGCTGCCGGGCGCGACCGGTCACCTGCTCCTCGCGTGGTCCCACCGCCACGTCGAGGCGTGGCTCTCGGCGCTGATCACGCAGTGCTTGCCGGTCGTCGCTGCCATCGCAGCGTGGGTCGTGCTCGGCGAGTCGCTCACACCGCTCGCGATCTCCGGCGGGCTCGTCGTGCTGGCCGCGACCGGCCTCGTCATCGTCGGCGCTACGCGCCGTGAGCGCGCGCGCTTGGCCGCCGAGGAGCTCGAGGCCGCTGTGGAGCGTCCCGCCTAGTTGCCCTCTGCGGTCTCCTGGTGCTCTGCAGCGGCGTCGGGGGTGCCTGAGGCGGAAGCGGAGCGGTCCGCGCGCCGGTCGCGGACGAACAGGATCCAGCCGCTCACCGAGACGAGCGCCGCGGCGGCGATCAGCAGGCCTAGGGCCAGCAGGAACGTGGCTTGGCGATCCATGGGGACAGTCAGCGTACCGGAAGGGTCGCGTCAGTCGCGACCCCGCGCCGCGCGGCGCTTGGCATCGGCGCGGCGCTCGGCCTCGAGGCGCTCGAGGTCGACGTCCGAGTGGTCCACGTGGCTCATCGCGGCGGCGATCGCGCGATGCCCGGCCGTCTTCTCGATGAGGTCGTGCATCTCGTGGGCGACCCGCCGGTACGTGGGGTGGCCCTGAGGCGATGAGCGAAGCTCGATCAGGTGTATCGCCTCGCGTGCGCTCATCTGCATCACGAACCGGATGCGGTAGCTCATCGTGACCGCGTACTGCGCGACCTCCTCGCCCGCTTCGCGCGATATCGCGGTCCACACATGCGCCGAGTCCTCCATCACGCGGTGCCAGTCCTCCTCGAGGCCGGCTTCCGCGATCTGTTGCGGCGTCTCGCAACCGTGCTGCGGCGTGAGCGCCTGCCACTCGAGCGTGAGCAGGCGGTGCCGCTGGAGATCGCGGAACGCGCCGTAGTCGCAGAGCACGTCGAACCGGTACCCGGTCCGCTCGAACGCACGCCCCGGCTTGTGTCGGCGGTTCGCGCGTTCACCGATGTATGCCCTCAGCACCGCGGCACGCTGCTCGTCGCTCATCGTGTGCGCGAGCGAGTGCAGGCGGTCGTCGGGGAGGGCTGTGACCGCGTACAGCGCGGCCGCGACGACCTTCTCCTCGCCGAGAGGGTCGTAGTCGGTGAGTGTGACCTCGCCGCGCGGGCCGGGCTCGACGCCCTCGGTGTACCTCGCTGCGACCTCGGCGACGGCCTCGCGCGTCCGGGCCAGGTACCGCGACCACGCGATGCCGCGGTCCTCGACGTCCACGCGCTTCAAGAACGACGGTATGACCTTGCGCAGCTCGGTGAGCATCAGGTCGGAGTACTCGCGCACCTCGGCGAGCGGGTGCGCGCGCATACGGAGCAGCATCTGCTCGAAGGCTTGTCCGTCCGCGTATACACCGAGGTTCGAGCGGGTCCCGGCCGGCAGCAGCACGCGCAGCGTGTCGCAGGTCTTGGCCAGGATCGTCGAGCGGTAGACGGGGTCGGGGTCGGCCGGGTCCTTCGGGAAGCGCTGTCGATAGAAGTTCTCCATCGGCTCGAACATCCGCCCGTAGGCTTCGAACGTGCGATCCGCGAAAGCTAGGTATGTGTCGGCGAGCGGGGTGCCCTCGATCTCCGGCGGCACGGCCAGGCGCCATCGCCCCTCGGGCTTGTCGTCGTAGCGCATGTAGCGTGTCGACTGCTCGAGGTAGGCGGCCAGGCGACCCCACTCGATCGCCTTCGTTAGAAGCTGCGACGCCTGCTCGCACGCGAGGTGCACGCCGCCGAGCTGCGCGACCGAGTCGTCCCCGTACTCGAAGAACACGTTGTCGTAGAGGCGCTCGGCCCGCGCGGTGCCGACGTGTTCGGTGACCTGGAAGCCCTCGATGTCCTCCGCGAACTCATCGAGGAACAGCCGGCGCAGCGACTTGGCCGTGCGCGAGTACCGAGCGAACAGCGCGCCCTTCACGACCTCCGGCAGGTTCACGAGCGCGAACACAGGCCCGTCGAGGTTCGTGAAGTGCCGCGCCAGGCGGTCGCGCTCCTCGGGGGTGAACCCCTCGTGCGCGAACCAGAGACTCACGGCGTCGAGGTCGGGGACGGGCTGGCCTCGGTGCCGACCCACACCTGGACGACCGTGCCCTGGCTCGCCTGGCTGTTCGCAGGAGGGTCCTGCTGGACGATCTTGTTCCCGTTCGGGCAGAGCGGGCTCGCCGGCATCTCACCGGCGAGCTCGATCCCGAAGCCGGCCGCCGCGAGCGTGCTCTTGGCCTTCCCGTAGCTGAAGCACATGAGGTCGGGCACCGTGGCAGTGGCCGGGCCGGACGAGACCACGTAGTTGACCGGCGTGCCCGGGTCCACCGGTGTGAACGGGAGCGGGTCTTGGCCGATGATGTGCCCGACGTCGAACTCGGTGCTCGCCTGCTCGGTCGGGGTGCCGGGCGTGAGGTTCACCGCTTCGAGCCTCGCCCGCGCCTCGTCCACGGTCATATCCGTGAGGTCCGGAACCTCGATCTGCTTGGGCGCCTTGCCGACGACGATGGTGACGTCGCTACCCTCGTCCGCAAGCTCGTTCGCGGGTGGGTTCTGCTCCTGGACGAACCCCACTTGCGCCGGGTCATCGACCACCTTCGTGTCGACCTTCGGCACGAAGCCGGCGTTCACGAGGGTGCTCTCGGCCTGCGCCTGGGGGAATCCGGTGACGCTCGGCACCTTCACCTGCTTCACCTGCTCGCCGAGCAGCGCGGTGGCGAGGAAGTACCCTCCCGCGCCGAGGACGCCCAGGACCAGCACGGCGACGAGAGCGCCGACCCACCACCTGCGGCCGCCGCGGGTTGGCTCGGTCGGCGGGAGCACCGTGGTGGTCTGCGCTGCCGGCGTCGTCACCTGTGTGGCGGCGGCCTCGGCGAGGAGGGGCGTCGCGATGACCGGCTCGCCGCGGCGGGCGCGTTCGAGATCAGCCCGGAGCTCGTCGGCGGCCTGGTAACGGTTCGCCGGGTTCTTCGCGAGGGCCTTCAGGATCACCGCGTCGAGCTCGGTGGGGATATCGGGGTTCAGTTTCGAGGGTGGCTGCGGCGTCTCGAGGACCTGTTTCGATGCGACGGTCACAGGCGAGTCACCGATGAACGGCGGCCGGCCGGCGAGCATCTCGTACAGCACGCAGCCGAGCGAGTAGATGTCGGAGCGGCCGTCGACCGCCTGGCCCTGCGCCTGCTCCGGCGAGAGGTACGAGGCGGTCCCGAGCACCGCGACGGTCTGCGCGACCGTGTCGCCGGTGGTGCTCACGCGGGCGATCCCGAAGTCGGTGACCTTCACCTCGCCACGCGGCGTCACCATGATGTTGCCGGGCTTGATGTCGCGGTGCACGATCCCGGCCGCGTGGGCGACCGAGAGCGCGCTGCAGATCTCCTCGGTGATTTCCATCGCGCGGTCGGGCATGATGCGGCCGCCCCCGGCGAGGTACGCGGTGAGGGTCTTGCCCTCCACGTACTCCATCACGATGTACTTGATGCCGTCGTCCTCGCCGGTGTCGTAGACGCTGACGAGGTTCGAGTGGTTCAGACGCGCGGCGGCCTGCGCCTCGCGGCGGAAGCGCGCGACGAAACCCTCGTCGTCGGCGAGTTGTGGCGCGAGGACCTTGATGGCGACCGGGCGCCCTAGCACCTCGTCGGTGCCTTTGAACACCTTGGCCATGCCGCCGCGGCCGAGCTCCTCCTCGACCCGGTAGCGGCCGCCCAGCACCCGCTGGCTCATGTGTGCCACCTTCCGTCGGCGCGGTTCCTCATCGGCCCAGCGCGGCCTCCATGACCGCCTTCGCGATCGGCGCGGCCACGCGGCCGCCGGTCGCCTCGCTGCCAAGGCTACCGCCATCGAGCACGATGACGGCCACTGCTACCTGCGGAGCCTCGGCCGGCGCGAACGACACGAACCACGCGTGCGGCGGGAGGCCCTCGCCGTGCTGCGCGGTTCCGGTCTTGCCGGCGACCGTCACACCAGGGATCTGCGCGGCGGTCCCGGTCCCGCTCTGGACGACGCTCACCATCATCTGGGTCAGCAGCGCCGCGTTCTCCGGCGTGAGCGGCCTCGAGTAGACCTGCGACTGGTAGGTCTTCACGATCTGCCCGTTCGGGTCGCGGATCTCGGTCACGAGACGCGGCCGCATCTCGACGCCTCCGTTCGCTATCGCCGCGGCGACGAGCGCCATCTGCATCGGGTTCGCCGTCACGTTGTCCTGGCCGATCGCCGAGAGCGCCACCGCCGGCAGCCGCTGCTCGAAGTAGCTCGGGTCGGGGAACACTCCCTCCTGGAACGGGATATCGAACGGCACGTCCCCACTCGACGTGTCTGGCGCGAACCCGAACGCGCGCGCCTCCGCGGCGAGCTCGCCCGCCCCGAGCGCCAACCCGACCTCGCCGAACACGACGTTGCACGAAACGCGCAGCGCGTCTGCGAGCGTGATCCGGCTCACGCCGCCGAGGCAGTGCTCGCCGCCGAAGTTCTGGAGCATGTGCGTCGTGTTCGGCAGGTCGAGCACGTGGGGATTCGGCCACAGGCTGTCGGGTCCGTAGCCGTTCTGCAGCGCCGCCGATGCCGTCACGAGCTTGAACGTGGACCCGGGCGGGAACAGCTCGTCGTTCGCGCGAGAGACCAGCGGCTTGGACGGGTCGGCGTTCAGGCTTCGCCAAGCCGCGCGCACGACCTCCTCGTCCTGGGCCGATAGCTGGTTCGGGTCGAACGTCGGGTTGGCGTAGAGGGCGAGGACGTTCCCGCTGCTCGGCTCGATCGCCACGACGGCGCCGGGCAGACCGCCGAGCGCCTGCTCCGCGGCTCGCTGCACGTTCGGGTCGATCGTCGTGATGATCGACGCACCTTGTTTCGGGCGTCCGAGGATGAGGTCGGCGAGGCTCTGCGGGAGCAGCTCCGGCGCGTCGCCGGCGAGGAAGGTGTTGTAGGCGTGCTCGAGCTCGCTCCGACCGTAGACGGACGAGTAGTAGCCGGTCGCATCCGCATAGTGCGACCCGTTCGGGTAGCGGCGCTCGTAGTGGAGGACCCCGGCGCTTGTGCGGCTCACGGCGAGGACGGTCGAGCCGTCGTCCGCGAGGATCGCGCCGCGGTCGACGTCGTACTGGGAGATCTGCTGCCTCTTCGCGTTCGCGGAGTTGTCGGCGAGGCCGCTCGCCGCGAAGACCTGCACGTAGTTGATCTGGGCGAGCAGTACGAGGAGCAGGACGAGCAGCGCCGCTCCGAGCCTGCGGATCTGCCGGTCCATCTCAGGCCACCCGCTTCCTTCGGGGTGTCGGCCCTGAGGATACCCGCACGAGCAGCGCGAGGATGACGAAGTTCGCGAACAGGCTCGAGCCACCGTACGAGACGAACGGCAAGGTGACGCCGGTGAGCGGGATCACACGCGTCACCCCTCCAACGATCACGAACGTCTGCAGGGCGATCGCCGCCGAGAGCCCTGTCGCGAGGAGCTTGCCGAACCCGTCAGAGCAGCGGATCGCCGTCGCGAGCCCCTTGCCGACCAGCACGACGTAGAGGAGCAGCACCGCGACCGTCCCGAGCAGCCCGAGCTCCTCGCCGATCGCCGCGAAGATGAAGTCGGTCTCGGCGGACGGGATGAGGTACGGCGCGCCGCGCCCGAGTCCGGTGCCGACGAGCCCACCGCTCGCCATCCCGAACTGCGCCTGTGCGACCTGACCGTAGCCCTGCCCGAACACCTTGCTCGGGTCGAGGGCGTGCAGCCAGATATCGACGCGCAGCTGCACATGCGGGAGCACCAGGTAGCCGATCCACGCTCCGGCCGCGAACAGCAGCAGTCCCATCACTGGGTACGCGGCGCGACCGGTCCCGATCCAGATCATCAGGACGAAGATCGCGAAGTACAGCAGCGAGGCGCCGAGGTCCTTCTCGAGGAACAGGACGGCCAGCGACACTCCCCACGCGAGGAGCAGGGGTCCGAGGTGCTTGGGCTGAGGCAGCCGGAGCGGGCCGAGCCGCCAGGTCGCGACGGACAGCAGCTCTCGCTTCGCGTTCAGGTACGAGGCGAGGAAGACGACGATGAAGACCTTTCCGAGCTCTGAGGGCTGGAACCCGATCGGGCCGATCTTCACCCACAGGCGTGCGCCGTTGATCGTTCGCCCGATCCCGGGAACGATCGGCAGGAGCAGGAGCCCGAGGCCGACGAGACCGATCGTGTAGGTGTACGCGTCGAGCTGCCGGTGGTCGCGAACGAGCAGCAGTGTCCCGCCGAAGACGAGTAGTCCGACGACGGTCCACGTCGCCTGCTCGGCGGCGAGACCTCCCGACAGCCGGAAGATGACGGCGAACCCGATGCCGGAGAGGACCCCGGCGGTCGGGAACAGCGCCGGGTTCGCGGCCGGGGCCACGCGGCGCATCAGGATGTGCGCCGCGAGGTATCCGATCGCGAAGATCGAACCGTACAGCGCGGTGTTGGCCGGGACGTGCCCCTTCTTCCCAAGGCCGACGAGCGTGTACGCGCCGACCGACAGGACGAGCGCGAAGATCACGAGCGCGAGCGCCGTGCCCTGGCGAGGCCGGTCCGCGGGAAGGCCGACCTGGCTCACGGCAGCGGCCCGGGCGACCCGGTGTGGGCGATGTCGTCGCGGATCCTCTGCACGGTCGCGTCGGCGTCCTCACGGTCGTCGGCGGTGATCCCGTCCGCGAGATCGCGGTAGAGGGCGAGCGACTCGGCAGTGGCGGCGGGGATCGTGGTTTCGACTGTGACGTGATGCAGGTCGAACCCGACAACGGACGCGGGGATCCCCCGGTAGATGGCCACGTGCCCGTTCGCCACCCCCACGTACCACTGCGAGTCGAGGAACATCCGCGTGCCCACCAAGAACACGATGACCACGGCGATCGACGCTCCGACCCATATCGCGATCTGCCTCCAGGGGAGCGACCGCCCCGCCTCGGAGCGAGGGCCGGGCGGTGCCTCGCGCGCGGCGCGACGAGACCGCCCCTCACCGGGAGCCTCGGCTGAGAGTGCAGGGTCGTCGGTCGCGAAGTCGAGGAGGACGACGGTGATGTTGTCGACGCCGCCCGCACGGTCGGCGGCTCGGACGAGTCGCTTCGCGGCGTCCGCGGGGTCCGGTGCGGCGTCGAGGATCTCGCGGATCCGCCCGTCGGTGATCATCCCGGTGAGACCGTCGGTACAGAGCAGCAGGCGGTCACAGGGAAGTACGGAGAGCTCACCGTCGTCGACGTCGATCGTCGTCTCGACGCCGAGCGCGCGCGTGAGGATGCTCCGGTGCGGGTTGGCCGCCGCCTCCTCCTCGGTGATCTCGCCCGAGACCACCATCCGGTGCACGAGCGTGTGGTCCTCGGTCAACAGGTTGAGCTGCCCGTCGCGGAACAGGTACGCGCGCGAGTCGCCGACGTGGCCGAGCCTCACGCGGTCGCCCTCGACCAGCACAGCGGTGAGCGTGGTTCCCATCCCGGTCACGGTCCGGTCGAGCTGTGACCTCTCGAACACGGCGCGATTCGCCCCCTGCACGAGGTCTCCGAGTTCGGCCGCGCCGTGATCGAAGAGCTTCTCCATCGTCTCGAGCGCGAGGGTCGAGGCCACCTCGCCGCCCACATGCCCGCCCATCCCGTCGGCGACGGCGAACAGCGGGTCGTGCACGAGGAACGAGTCCTCGTTGCCCTCACGGACCTGCCCGATGTCGGTGGCGGCGGCCGCGACGACCCTCATCGACGGAGCTCCAGCAGCGTCTTGCCGATCCGCACGATGTCGCCGGCGTGCACCTCGGCCGGGTTCGAGAGGCGCCGGTCGTTCAGGTACGTGCCGTTCGTCGAGCCGAGGTCCTCGACGAACCACGTGCCGTCCTTGCCGTACAGACGCGCGTGCATCTGGGACGCGTACGTGTCGTCCAAGCGGATCCGGCAGTCCTCGCCGCGGCCGATCTCGATCGACCCCGACAGGCGGAAGGTACCGGCCTTGCCGCCGTCGGGCGCGTGCACGATGACCGACGTCGGCGGCTTCGCGGCCCGCGACGGTTTCCGCTTCGCGGCGGCGCGCTTGGGTTCTCTCGGCTTCGACGCGCGGCGGCCCGTGGAGACCTCGACGGCGACCGACTTCACCGCCCGGTAGATGAAGAAGTAGAGCAACGCGAGCAGCGAGTACTTCAGCACGGAGAGGACGAACGGCGACACCTATGCCCTCCGGAACTCGAGCACCGTGGTACCGATCGTGATGCGGTCGCCGTCGTGCAGCATGACCTCGCCTGCGCTCTCGTCGTTGACGAGCGTGCCGTTCGTCGACCCGAGGTCGGAGAGGACGTAGTCGGCGCCGTCGGCGTGGATCCGCGCGTGACGCCGCGAAGCGCCGGGGTCGGGCACGACGACGTCGCACTCGGGCAGTCGTCCGAGGATCACGCTCTGCTTCGAGATGCGGAAGACCGTCGCCGGCTTGTCTTCCTCGTACAGCACCAGCGACGCCTCGCTCATCGGCTGGGGCGTGACGGGGATCGACTCGGGCTCGCCCTCGGCGAACGAGACCTCGCACCGGAGCTTCCCCTTGCCGAGCTCATCGTCGATCTCGAGCTCGACCTCCGGCGGCCCGACCAGACCCCAGCCGCGCTCGGCCGCGGCGTCGCGGACGACCTGTTTCAGCTCGGCGACGAGCGCTTGCTCGGCCTGCTCGTAGCGCTCGCCGTCCGCCGGCGAGAGCGAGAACACGAAGCGGTTCGGCGCCCAGACCTCGCGGACGCCGACGGTCTTGCCGGCGTCCATCTCGCGGATCAGGCGCTTCGCGAGCTCGACGGGCTGCAGGCCGCCGCGGAACGTCGTCGCGAAGAACCCCTCGACGAGGTTCCCGAGGCGACGCTCGAAGTCACGGAGGATCGACACGATGCAGCATCCGCGCAGCTAGGAGGCGGTGACGCGCCGATTCTACCCCGGCCTCCACGTCTGCCGGACGCGGCGCGGAGTAGGCGGTGCGAGGAGAGCGGCTGTACCCTTTCGCTCGCCTATCGGGCGAGTGGCGGAATTGGCAGACGCGCAGGATTCAGGATCCTGTCCGGGCAACCGGGTGGGGGTTCAACTCCCCCCTCGCCCACATACTCTGACCTGCAAGGCTTCGTCTCAAACGGGCCACGACACCCCCTGCGTGGTGACGTCCGTGGTGACGGCGTGGTGACGCGAGCTCACGTGAAGAACGGCCCAGGCGGGTCAGAAACGGCCATGTGGAGACATGCCGTTCCTTGGTCGCCATCACGCTCGATACCTACTCGCATGCGATCCCGGCTCTCCAGCGGGATGCCGCCGAGAAGGTTGCCGCGCTGATCCCCGGACTCGGGATGCGGCCGTGAGGTTCTACGTCGCGATGGCTCCCGGGTCGGCACGCGGCGTCTACGAGACCTGGGACGAGTGCCGGCCGAAGGTGAACGGCATCTCGGGCGCGAGGTTCCAGTCGGTCGACAGCCGCGAGAAGGCCGAAGCACTCCTTGCAGACGGGATGATCCTTCCGCCGGGCACCTACGCGTCCACCCACGGGAACGCTGAAGGTGGCGTCGGGGTCGTCGTCCTCGGACCGGCAGGACGCGTCGAGCTCGCGGAGGTCGCGGCCGACGTCTGACGCGGGTCGGAGACCCCCGGTCAGTCCGGGCGGCGGAAGAGGTAGATGCCCCAGCCGAGCGTGTCGCGGCCCCAGCGCAGGTACTCGTCGTTCTCCCGGCGCGTTCGTGCGAGGAGCTCGGCGACGTCGGGGTCGTCGGGGTGGGTCGCGGCGTACCGCTCCGCGGCCCGGAGCTGGAGGAACTGGTAGCGATCCCAGTCCTCGAGCCGGCTCGGCTGGAGGTAGAGCGGTGTGAGCCCTTCCTCGCGGGCGATCGCGAGGTTGCCGTCGATCGTCGAGCACAGGTCCGCGGTCATCCCCGACGAGGCGAGGTAGGCGGGGTCCGGGTCGTGGATCCAGTATGGTTCGCCGACGACGATGAGTCCGCCGGGACGGGCGATGCGGCGCAGCTCGACGAGCGTGCCGCGGTACCCGCCCCAGATCCAGCTCGCGCCCAGGCAGATCGCGAGATCGACGCTGTCGGGCGCCACCGGTAGAGTGGCCGCGTCGGCCTCGATGAACCGCAGGTCGGCATCGGGCACGCGCGACGCCGCTCGCTCGCGGGCGACCGGGATCTCGTAGGGCGAGATGTCGATGCCGGTACCGCGGACGCCGCGGCGCTCGACGAGCCGGATGAGGAATTCGCCCTTGCCGCTGGCGGCCTCCCATGCCGTGGCGCCGGGCGCGAGCTCCAGGAGCGCGATGCATTCGTCGAGCCGCTCCGAGCTGGTCGGATTGCAGACGACGTGGTCGGCGTGGGTGATGCCGTAGTACTTCCACGTGTCCACCCCGGAATCGTACTCGCGCGTTCGGTGGCCATCCCGCCCGACGGTCCGACACGACGCCCCAGGCTACGCGTCGGGTAGCGCGGCGCTCCCGCCCACCCGACACCCGTCGCAGATGCGGTCCGGCACATCCCGGCGTGGTTCCCTCTGGGAACATGACCGGCGGACGGGCCGTCCTCACGCGGTGCGGCCCCGGTGACGAGGAGAGGAGGACCACCGTGAGTGTCCGACACGACAACGGGAGGGAGGCTACGACCGGCGACCCGAAAGGCGCCTCGAGGAGCGAGTCGTCCCGCCCTCCCCAGGAGGGACAGGTGAAGCGACCGTTCGGCGTGGTGGTGGCATCGGCCGTCGTTGGGTTCAGAACCCTGCTTCGCGGGCACGTCGAGCTGGCCAAGATCGAGGCGACCGAGGCCGTATCCATCCGTGCCAAGGGCATGGGGATGATGGCGGTCGCGGGCGTCCTCGGGGTATTCGCGCTCGCCTTCGTGGGGGCAACGGTCGTCACGGCCCTGGCGCTGGTGATGCCGGCGTGGGCGGCCGACCTGATCATGGCCGCCTTGTTCATCGCGGCCGCGGGAGTATCGGTCCTAGTCGGACGTCATGCCCTTCGGACCGCCCCGAAGCCGATGACGAATACGCAGGAGACGTTGAAGGAGGACGCTCGATGGGCGCGGCGACAGATCGCAAGGTAGCGGAGATGGAAGAGGCGAAGCGCCGGCTCGAGTCCGATCTGCGGGAACTGGAGGCTCGCCTCCCGGCTCCGGTCCGATCGGTGAAGAGCGTGGTGGGTCTGATCCTGGGGAGCACGGTGCTCACCGCGCTCGTCCTTCGCAGGTTCCGGTCGAAGCGCTCTGACACGAGCCCGCGCCAAGAGGTCGTGGTGCGCATCGTGCGCGACGACGTCTGAGCGTGGTCGCCGCCTTCCGGGTAGCATTCGCGAGAACTTCGGGGGAAGGAGGCATCGTGGACCCGGCTACCGCATACCCTGTGAGCTTCTCGGTCGACTATCCGGACCGCCGCCTCGATCGCGTGACGACGGTGTTCCGGATCCTCTTCGTCATCCCGATCGCCATCGTCCTCGGGTCGGTCAACGGTGGATCCTGGCAGTGGTCGTCCGGACAGACGCGCATGGTGGCCGCGGGCGCAGGAGGCCTCCTGTTCTTCGGCCCGCTGCTGATGATCGTGTTCCGCCAGAAGTACCCACGCTGGTGGTTCGACTGGAACCTGGAGCTGGCACGATTCTCCAATCGGGTCGGCTCCTACATGTGCCTGATGAACGACACCTACCCCTCGACCGACGAGCATCAATCCGTTCACCTCGACTTCGCCTACCCCGACGCCGCGCGGGATCTGAACCAGTGGATGCCGCTCGTCAAGTGGTTCTTGGCGATCCCGCACTACGTCGTGCTCGCGTTCTTGTCCATCGGTGGGTTCTTCGTAGTGATCGGCGCGTGGTTCGCGATCCTGTTCACCGGCCGCTACCCGAGAGGGATGTTCGGGTACGTCGAGGGCGTGTTCCGCTGGTACAACCGCGTCGTTGCCTATGCCTTCCTCCTGGTGACGGACGCCTATCCGCCGTTCCGGCTCTCTGCGTAGCGCGCCCGGGCTTCCTGACATCTGAGGACTTGACACGCGATAGCTCGAGATCGGAGCCCAACGAACCACGGGAGGCCTAGGGATGGGAACCCATGCCATATCGGGGTTTGCCGAGCAAGGGTTCGAGGCGGTGCGGGGGTGCCTTCGTAGAGAATCGTTCAGCCGTTGCGTGAACTGATCGAGAGCGGATACGGACTCTAGATGGACGAGACCCTGCGCAAGGCGATGTTCGGCTCAGTCGGGAGGAAGCCATGAGGGGGTTGGTTGTCTACGACAGCTACTTCGGCAACACGAAGGCAGTGGCGGAGGCCATCGTCGAGCAGCTCGAGGCGGAGGGGCATGAGCCGGAGCTCAGGAGCGTCCGTGAACATCATCGCGAGCCTCCGCAAGGCGACATCATGTTCCTGGGATCGCCGGTCAGGATGGGCTCAGTCACGGGTAGGGTGAAGCGATACGTCAAGAAGCTCGACGAGGGTCTTTGGAGGGACAAGCCGATCGTCGTCTTCACCACCATCTTGGCACTGCCCGAGAACGCCACAGATGAGCAGAAGGCGAACCAAGACAAGTATGACATCGGCGCGGGTCGCAAGTTCAGAGACTTGGCGAAGTCGAGAGGGCTGAACGCGGTCGAGACCCACCTGTGGGTCGAAGTGAAAGGCATGAAGGGTCCGCTGGTCGAGACCGGGATCGAGATGACCAAGCAGTTCACCCACGACATGCTTCTTGCCCTGAAGGACTGAGCGCAAGACGGATGTCCCAGCGTCGCACCGTGATCTCCTCGACCGGCCTTCGACCGCGGTCCTCACGACGCTGATGCCGGACGGGTACCCGCAGACGCATCCCGTGTGATCCAGCTTCGAGGAGCCCTGGGTCCTCGTGAACACCATGCGCGGGTTCCGGAAGGAGCGGGATGCGGCGCGCGGTTGCTCGTGAGCTGGTTCTTCAGCTGCGCCTCGCTTCTTCCAGGGAAGAGCTGTTGGTGGTGACACCGCGGTGACGCGACGTCGAACGAAGATCGGTCAACATGGGCCTGCAGCGGTCACGCGATCCCCCGCTTCACGCGTAGAAGGACCGTCGCTGCCCGCGATCGGCCCTACGCTGTCACGCGTTCACGTGCTTCAGTATCCTGTCCGGGCAACCGGGTGGGGGTTCAACTCCCCCCCTCGCCCACCGACGGTCGAGTACTGAGAACGTGCCGTCGCGCCCGCATAGGAAGGACCTCCGACATGACGGCACTCACTCGCCTGGCTCTGCGGTTCCGCACCGTGACCCTTCTCGTGGTGGCGCTCCTCCTGGGTGGGGGGATCTTCGCCGTGACGCATCTCAACCAGGAGCTCTTCCCTTCGATGGAGGTCCCGTACCTCATCGTTTCGGCCGTCGAGCCGGACGCCGGCCCGAACGCGGTGGCCGCTGGCCTTGCGAAGCCGATCTCCGACGCCATCGAGTCGACGGAAGGCCTGCGCCACGTCCAGTCGATGAGCTTGGAGAGCATCGCGGTCGTCACCGCCCAGTACGAGTTCGGGACGAGCATGGACGAGACCGAGACGCAGGTGCGCGAGGCGCTGGCCTCCGCGCCGCTACCTCAGGGGGTCACGCCGCGGATCCAGCGGATCTCGCCCGATTCGTTCCCGATCTACTCCCTCGCGGTGTCGGGAAGCGACGAGGCCGCGCTGCAGTCGTACGTCTCGGGCATCCTGGTGCCCGCCGTCTCGAGCGTCGCCGGGGTGGGAGACGTGACGACCGCCGGCGGGTCCGTGAAGTTCGTCTCGGTCGTCCTCGATCCGGCCGAGATGGCGGCGGCCGGCGTATCGCCCGCCGACGTCACGTCCGCGCTCCAGGCGGCCGGCATCTCCGTGCCCGTGGGCGGCGTCGCGGTCGACGGGACCCAGCTCCCCGTGCGGGTGGCGAGCGGAGTCTCGGACCTTCAGCAGGTGCGGGCGATCCCGATCCTCTCCGGAATGCCGGGCGCTGCGACCACCGTGACACTCGGGCAGATCGGAACCGTCGCGCTTACCGAAGGGGGCACCGGCTCGACGATCAGCCGTGTGGACGGCAAACCCGCGATCACCGTTGAGGTCGTCAAGTCCCAAGCGGCGAACACGGTCGAGACGGTGGATGCCGTCAAGGCGGCGATCGCAGGAACGAGCACGCCCCCCGGGATCCGCGTCGACGTGGTCTTCGACCAGGCCCCGGTGATCCGTGACTCCGTCTCCGGCCTCGCGCGTGACGCGACGCTCGGCGCGATACTCGCGATCTTCGTGATCCTGCTCTTCCTGCGGAGCGTGCGCGGAACCCTCGTCACCGGTGTCTCGATCCCGCTCTCCCTGCTCGTCGCCTTCATCCTCATGTCGGTCGACAAGATCACCCTGAACATCCTCACGCTCGGGGCGCTCTCCGTCGCCGCCGGTCGCGTGATCGACGACGCCATCGTCGTCCTCGAGAACATCCACCGGTTGCTTGACGAGGGCCTGGAGCGAACCCAGGCCGTCCTGACCGGCACGTCGCAGGTGGTGCCGCCGATCACGGCGTCGACGATCACCACGGTGAGCGTGTTCCTTCCGCTGGCCTTCCTCGGCGGGCTGGTCGGCGAGGTCTTCGTCGGCTTCGCACTCACCGTTACCTTTGCGCTCGCGGCCAGCCTCTTCGTGGCGGTGACCGTGGTCCCGGTGCTCGCGCAGACGTTCCTCAAGGTCTCGCACGGTCCGAAGCCGGAGCGGGGCGACGTGGAGGAACTCAAGCTCCGAGCGCTGTACCGCCGCCCGCTGAAGTGGGTCCTCCGCCATCGGACGATCACGGTGGCGACCGCCGTGCTGCTCCTCGTCCTGTCCCTCGCCTCCCTCGCCGGGGTGCCCACGACCCTGTTCCCGAGCGGCAAGATCGACACCCTGTCCGTGAGCCTCACGGCGGTGCCGGGCACGAGCCTCCAGGCGATGTCGGAGCAGGTGGGACAGGTGGAGTCGGGGGTCGCCTCGCTCTCCGGCGTCGACCGCTTCTCGACGGTGATCGGCACGAGCGCAGATCCGCTCAGGGCGCTCGCGGGCGGCGGGAGCGGCTCGAACTCGGCGAAGATCACCGTCGAGCTCGCGAGCGGCGCCGACGTCGAGGCGCTCACGACCCGGATCGAAGGTCTCGCGATGCAGGCCCGACTCCTCGGCGCGGTCTCTCCGGTTGAGGGCAACGGCGGTTTCAGCGCCAATGGCCTCTCCGTCCAGGTCACGGGCCAGGACTTCGACGCGGTGCGGACCGCCGCCGCACAGGTGGCCGAGGCGGTTGGCGCTGTCAGCGGGGTCAAGGACGTGACGTCGAACGTCGCCGTGGATCGCCCCGAGCTGGTAGTGAACGTCGATCCCACCGCGGCGGCCGCGCGAGGGCTGAACGCCTCGAGCGTCGCCGCTCTCGTCCGGTCGGCGCTTGTGCCGACGCCGGCGACGACGATCGTCGTGGACGGGGCTCCGCACCAGGTCATCGTGTCCGTGAACCCCGCGGCCATCCAGGGCCCCGACGCTCTGGCTGCGCTCCCGCTCGGCGGGGGCGTCGTCCTCGGGGACGTGTCCACGATCGTGCAGGGCACGAGCCCGACCGCCGTCACGAGCTACGACGGGAAGCGCTCGGCGGAGATCACGGGCGTGATCACGGCCGACAACGTGGGGCTCGTGAACCGGGACGTGAAGGCGGCGATCGACGGACTCTCGCTCCCCGCCGGGGTGCAGACCAGCCTGGGTGGCGTCGCCGAGCTGATGAGCGAGAGCTTCTCGAGCCTCGGCACGGCCATGCTGATCGCCGTCGCGCTCGTCTACCTCGCGATGGTCACGGCCTTCGGGAGTCTGCTCACGCCGTTCGTGATCCTCCTGACGCTGCCGCTCGCCGCCGTGGGGGCGTTCCCCGCGCTGCTGGTGACGGGGCGCGAGCTGGGACTGCCCGCGATGCTGGGGTTGCTGATGCTGATCGGCATCGTGGTCACGAACGCCATCGTGATGCTCGAGTTCGTCGAGCGCTTGAAGCGCGAGCAGGGCCTGTCGACCTTCGACGCGCTGGTAGCGGGGACGCAGATCCGGCTGCGGCCGATCCTCATGACCGCGACGGTGACGATCCTCGCGCTGACCCCGCTCGCTCTCGGTGTCAGCGAGGGGGCGCTGCTGTCGGCGAGCCTCGCGACGGTGGTGATCGGCGGCCTGTTCAGCTCGACGCTGTTGACGCTGTTCGTGATCCCGGCCGTCTACAGCATGTTCGACGGGCTGAAGCGTCGCTTCGGTCACCGCGGCGACGGCGACGTGCGGCGTGCTGAGGAGCCGTCCACGGCCTGAGACCCGCTTTCCGGTATCGGATAGGGTGAACCCTCCGAGGGGTTCGAGCCGTTCCGAGGGGGTTCGAGCTGGCGGTCATCGAGATCGAGGGGCTGCGCAAGGAGTACCGGCGCCTGGGCCGCAGCAGCACCGTCGCTCTTCGTGGTCTCGACCTCGAGGTCCCCGAGGGCGGCGTGTTCGGCTTCCTCGGGCCCAACGCTGCCGGCAAGACCACCACCATCCGTTGCCTCCTCGGGCTGGTCCGACCGAACGGCGGTACCGTACGAGTCCTCGGCACCGACGTCTCCAGGGACCTCGGGAGGGTCATCCGGCGGGTGGGCTCGATCGTCGAGACACCGGCGTTCTTCCCGCGCTTCTCCGGCCGGCGGAACCTGTGGCTGCTCGCCCGCACCCGCGGCATCGGGTTCGAGCGGGTGGACGCGGTCCTCGAACGCGTGGGCCTCGCCGGGCGTGCTGGCAGCCTCGTCAAGACCTACTCGTTCGGCATGAAGCAGAGGCTCGGCATCGCCGCTGCGCTCCTCGGGGATCCGGAGGTGCTGGTGCTCGACGAGCCGGCGAACGGGCTCGACCCGGCCGGGATCGTGGAGGTGCGCGATCTCCTCCGCTCGTTCGGGAGAGAAGGTCGGACCGTGTTCGTCTCGAGCCACATCCTCAGCGAGGTCGAGCAGATGGCCGACCGCGTCGCGATCCTCGCTCGCGGCGAGTGCCTGACCACCGGCCGGGTGGACGAGGTGCTCTCGGCGGGCCGGAGCCGAGGCATGATCGTTCGGCTCGACGACCTCGCGGGCGGTGCTCGTGCGCTCGCTGAGGCCGGGATCCGCGCGACGCCGGCGGATGGAGCGCTGCGGGTGGAGCTGCCGCCGATCGAGGCCTCGACCGTCACGCGGGTCCTCGCCGACCGCGGTTTGTACCTCACCGAGCTCCGTCCCGAGGAGGTCGACCTCGAGACGGTGTTCCTTGAGCTCACGTCCGACGAGCCGCACGAGGAGGCGTCGGGGTGAGCGCGCTCCTGTCGTCCGAGTTCCGCCGGTTCCTCGCGCGCGATCTCCTGCTCGTGCTCGTGACGGCGGCGCTGGCCGGGATCGCGATGGCCGGGGTCGTTGCGGCCGCCAAGTCGCACCCGCTCTCGGCGGGCGACTTGGCGCAGGCCGAGCAGCAGGCTGCGGACGACCTGCGGCGGTGCATGGCCGGGGACATGTTCACTCCCCGAGATCTCCCGCCCGGGGAGCGGCTCGAGAAGTTCTGCCGCACGAATATCCGGCCTGAGAACTACTACGGCTCCCAGCCACTTGCGCTCCGCGATCTCCCGAACTGGATCCAGGGGGTGAGCTTCATCCTGTTCGTGGGGAGCCTGGTGTTGGGCGCGTCGTTCGTCGGCGCCGAGTGGCACGCCGGGAGCATGATGACTCTCCTTACCTGGGAGCCTCGGCGTTTGCGGGTTCTGGTGGCCAAGGTGCTCGCTTGCACCGTGACGATCTTCGTTCTTGCGGTGGGACTGCTGATCCTCCTGAGTCTCACGATGACGCTCGTCGCAGCCACGCGTGGGACCACGAGCGGTCTTCCGGACGGGTGGTTCGGCTCGGTGGCTGGGTCGGTCCTCCGCTCCGCCGCTGCCGCCTCGCTCGCAAGCGCGCTCGGCCTGGCGCTGGCGATGATTGGACGGAACACCGCGGCGGCGATGGGCGTGACCTTCGGGTACCTTGCGATCGTCGAGGGGTTGATCCGCGCCTTGCGGCCCGGCTGGCAGAAGTGGCTGCTCGGCGACAACCTGAGCGTCTTCATCATGGGTCGCGGTGTGGGTTTCGCGGGCCGGTCGCTCGGCGGCGCCGCCCTGGTGCTGCTCCTTTACGCCGGCATCCTGCTTCTGGCCGCCGGCGCGTCCTTCCGCGCTCGCGATGTGAGCTGAGGTCCCGGCGGACCTAGCGCCACATGTTGTGGGCGTCCGCCGGACCCGGCGTGGGCGGCTGCGCGCGCAGCGCCTGCAACGTCGGCGCCAGTTCGGCCAGGCAGCACGCGAAGCCGGTGAGCAGCAGCACGAAGCCGAGCCCCTTCACCGTTGCGGCGATCGTGTGCGCGGCGGTCAGCGCGTCGAGATGCTCGGGCCCGAGGATGAACGCCCAGTCGTGATAGCCGCCGATCAGCGGCAGTCGCTCGTAGGGCGCGTCGGCGATGTAGACGCTCACGTCGACCGCGGAGGTGGCCGCCCACGCGAAGCACACGGCGGCCCCGAGCAGGTCCCGGCGAGCGAGCAGGAAGTACACCGCCAGGCCGACGGGTACCGCGATCTGGACCACCGACCCCATCGTTGCCGTCGCGATCTCCGGCAGGGGGTACGTCAGCAGGTGTCCGAGCTCGTGGAACCCGAGGTCGACCCCGCCGAGGATCGGCACGCGTGTGCCGCGCACGAACGCGAACCAGCCGAAGAGCAGGCAGGTCCCGATGCCCATGGCGGAGCGCAACAGGCTCGCGCGCGTCGAACGCACGTCCATATGCAACCTATCGGCCGAGGAGCCCGCCCGGGTGAGAGGGGTCGACCACCCGATCCCGTCTCGCCGGACGAACCGGCATTCCGGGCGCGTTCGGCTAGGACCCGCCCAGCTGCTCGCGGGCCAGGCGCACGGCCTCGGCGTACACCTCGCGCGCCGCGACGCCTGCTTCGCGCGCGACCCGCGCGCAGTCCTCGTACTCCGGCGCCACCGTGACCGCCTCTCCGTCGAGGAACGCCACCTTCACGCCCACCACGCCGTGGCGCGTTTCGACCTCCACGATCTCGCGCTCCAGCGCGCGCTTCGAGACCGGCGTCGCGCGCACGCCGAGAGTCCCAGTCTCGCGGAACAGGATCGCGCGCATCGCATCCTGTCGCTCCGGCGAGCAGAGCACCGAGATCGTCACCGCGGGGCGGCCTTTCTTCATCACGATCGGCGTCAGCCAGGCGTCCTGCGCGCCGGCCGCGAGGAGTTGCTCGACGACGTAGCCGGCGACCTCGGGCGTGAGGTCGTCGACGTTGGTCTCGAGAACGGCCTCCTCGGTGGTGCCGCTCTGGCGCGATGGGCGACGCTCCTCCTCGCCGAGCAGCACGCGGAGGACGTTCGGGAACTCCAACTCGTACGTGCCGGCTCCGTAGCCGATGGTGCCGATCCGCATGGCGGGGAGCTCGCCGTAGCCCTCCACGGTTGTGGCCAGGATCGCGGCGCCGGTCGGCGTGACGAGTTCGACCGGCACGCCCTTCGAGTACAGGGGCACGTCGCGGAGCAGCTCGAGGACCGCCGGCGCGGGGATCGGCATCATCCCGTGTTCGGTGCGGACCATGCCGAACCCTGTCGGCACGGCCGAGGCGAAGACGCGCCGGACCTCGAGCATCGTGAGAGCGAGCGCGGTGCCGACGATGTCGACGATCGAGTCGACGGCGCCGATCTCGTGGAAGGTGACGTTGTCGAGCTCCTTGCGGTGCACCACCGCCTCGGCCTCGGCCAGCCGCCGGAAGATCCGCTGCGCGAGTTGCCTCGCATCGTCCGGCAGGTCGGCCGCGTCGAGCAGCGAGCGGATGCTGGCGTACGTGCGGATGACGCCAGCGGCCGTCGCCCGCACGATCACCCGCACGGCGTGCAGGCCGTGCGTCTCGGCATCCTCGACGTCGATGTCGAACGGCTCGAGCGGCAGCCTCGCCAACCGCTCCTTCAGCTCGTCGAAGTCGGCGCCCGCGTCGATCAACGCCGCGAGGGCCATGTCCCCGGAGATGCCTGCGATGCAATCGAAGTACGCGACCCTCATGTGTCGATCCCTCGGCCCCCGGCCCCCCGGCCCGCCGCTCGCACGATCCGGTGGGCGACGAGCGCCGCGCCGAAGCCGTTGTCGATGTTCACGACCGCGACGCCGGGGGCGCAGCTGTTCAGCATCGAGAGCAGTGCCGCGAGCCCCTCGAAGGCCGCCCCGTAGCCGACGCTCGTCGGGACCGCGACGATGGGCTTGCTCGTGAGCCCGGCGACCACCGAGGGGAGCGCGCCTTCCATGCCGGCGACGACGATCGCGCAGTCGGCGTCCTCGATCTCGCTCCTACGCTCGAGCACGCGGTGGATCCCCGCGACGCCGACGTCGGTGATGCGTCCAACAGCGAGGCCGAGCGCATCGGCCGCCTGAGCGGCCTCATCGGCGACCGGCAGATCCGACGTGCCGGCCGATACCACCGCGACCGATCCGAGGGGTGTGCGGACCACCGCACGCTTGGCGACGACCAACCGCGAGCGCGGACCGTACGTCGCGTCGGGCACGGCGTCGAGGAGCGCGTGGAACTGCTCTGGGTCCGCCCGGGTGACGAACACCGCTCCGCTCGCACGCGCGACGAGAGCGGCCGTCGCGTCGCGGACCTGCTCGGGCATCTTGCCCGGCGCGTAGACCGCCTCAGCCTGGCCTGTGCGCAGCTCACGATGGTGGTCGACCTTGGTGTCGGGAAGGTCCTCATAGGGGAGCGCGCGGAGGTCTTCGAGAGCCCGGCCGGCGGGGACCTCACCGGAGGCGACTCGATCGAGCAGGTCGGCCAGCGTTCGTTCGTCCACGAGGGCTTGGATTGTATACTCCCTTCCTCGCAGAATCCCAGGTAGAAGGCCCTTTCGGAGTCGACGGCCATGACGCTTCCCGACAAGAC
>Ga0315288_10000870_pt1 | contig 38556 bp, 32 predicted proteins | sample YL17G11_20_MG_FD_203454 | JGI IMG/M metagenome (GOLD analysis project Ga0315288, IMG submission 203454) | Sediment microbial communities from Yellowstone Lake, YNP, Wyoming, USA - YL17G11_20 | ecosystem: Environmental > Aquatic > Freshwater > Lake > Sediment | place: USA: Wyoming | collected...
TGGCGATCTTGATTTCGAGGTCGTCCATTGGGCTACTCCTCCTAGTGTTGTGGTGAACATCATGGATGGTTGTAGCCCTTCTTTTTTGCCTTTGTCAAATGCCATCACGTAACCTTGGGACAAGCTCCAATATTAATATACGTTATTTGGACAAATAACGTTCCCCAGAACTTGGCAATTTATCCAATCCGGGACGTTTTCCCTAAGCTTGGCCAAATCATGAACAAATTCATTAATATCAAGAAGAGAATTTTTTGTCCCGCAACCCTTTTTTAGAACGCCGGTCTTTATCTATGATGCTTTATTCCGGTCCGTTCCGAGGGGGAGGCTTTTCATGTTCAAGAATGCCTTAAAAATCGCTCTCAGAAACATGCGGCGACAGAAGATCTATTCCTTCATCAACCTGGCGGGGCTGGCCGCGGGCATGGCCTGTTGCCTGCTCATCTTCCTTTGGGTCCGGAACGAAAGGGGGTTCAACCGGTTCCATGAGAAGATCGACCGGATTTTTCTGGTGCGTTGCCGGGAGCAGTACGGAAGCGAGCAAACCCAGAGTTCTGGGACTCCCCCCGCCCTAGGACCGGCCTTGCAGGCCGAGTTCCCGGAGGTCGTCTGGTCCGCCCGGCTGAACAACGGGCAGGCCGAATTGCTCATGCGGACGGGCGAGAAGGCATTCAAGGAGAAAATCCAAATGGCCGACCCGTCGATCTTTGAAATCTTTAGTTTTTCCATCGTCAAGGGCGACCCTGCAGAGCTCACCTCCGGCCCCGATGTCATGATCGTATCCCAAAAGTTTGCCGCGAGACGATTCGGGAGGGAAGACCCGGTCGGGAAAACGATCACCCTCGACAACCGGTTTGAGTTCCGGATTGTCGGAGTCATGATGGATATCCCGGAAAATTCCTCGATCCGTTTCGATGCCTGGGCTCCCCTGGAGCTGACCAGGAGGCTTTATAATCAGAGTGACTACATCGACAGTTGGGAGAATCAAGCCTTCCGGACCTATGTCGAGCTTCAGGCGGGGGCCTCGCCAGAAACCTTTAGCGGGAAAATAGCCGGCCGTGTCCGGGAATCGGATAAGAACACGAACATCGAACCCTTTGTCTATCCCTTCAAGGACGTTTACCTCAAGCTTCTGAAACGGGAGGACGCCGTTCGCATGTTCTCCCTGGTCGCCCTCCTCATCCTGCTGATGGCCTGCATCAACTTCACCAATCTGGCCACAGCCCACTCGGAACGCCGGGCCAAGGAAGTTGGCATACGGAAAGTCGTCGGGGCCGAGCGGCATCAGCTGGTTCGTCAGTTTCTGGGCGAATCCGTTCTTTATGCTTTTTTCTCGCTGGCTCTGGCCGTTGTCCTGGCCGTGATCGTTTTGCCCGTTTTCCGGAGCTTGACGGGGAAAAATCTGCAGCCTCATGACTTCTGGAACGGGGACGTCTGGATGGGGATTGTCGGGATGACCCTCTTGACAGGACTCATTTCAGGCGCCTATCCGGCCCTTGTCCTCTCTTCTTTTCGGCCGGTCCACACGGTGAAAGGGCAAGCGGCCTCATGGGATCGCGGCGGGCTGTTCCGGAAAGCCTTGGTGCTTGTCCAGTCGGCGCTCTCCATCCTGCTGATTATGAGCGTCTTGGTCATCAACAGCCAGATCCGTTTCATGAAAACCCGGAATCCCGGGTTCGCCCGGGATTATCTTCTTTATTTGCCGGTGCAGGGGAACCTGAAGAATTCCTATGAAGTGATGAAAAACGATCTCCTGGGGAATCCGAGCATTCAGAATGCAGCCCTGACGACACATGTCCCGACGGAGATCGGCTGGAACGGTTCGAGCTGGAGGTGGGAGGGAAAAAATCCCAACGTGGTCCCCCTCATCACCTATTTTGGAGTGGATTCCGACTTCCTGAAAACATTCAAGACCGGAATCTTGCAGGGCCGGTTTTTCGCTCCGGACGCTTCCCCCAGAAGCGGGGACGTGGTGATCAACGAGAGGCTGGCAAGGATCATCGGGTTGGAATCGCCGGTCGGGATGCAACTGACAAACTTCAGCATGAACAGGAACTTCACCGTCATCGGGGTCGTCAAAGATTTCAATTTCAAGCCGCTTGACGAGGAGCTCGAACCCTTGATCATGTTCCACAATGTCGACATGTTTCCCTATAGGTTCATGTTTCTGAAAATCAGTCCCGAATTCATCCCCCGGACGATTTCTTTCCTCGAGAAAATCCAGAGACGGTACAACTCCGATTTCCCGTTCGAGTACAAGTTCCTGGACGAGGAGTTCGACGTTCTCTATAAAAATGAGGAGCGGACAGGCGGCCTCATCAGCGCCTTCATGTTCTTAGCCGTCTTCATTTCCTCGCTGGGCCTTTTCGGCCTGGTCTCCTTCATGGCGGAGCAGCGCACCAAGGAGATCGGCATCCGGAAAGTGCTGGGGGCGTCCGTTTCCGGCGTGGCTTTCCTGATGTCCGGGGAATTCCTCAAGTGGGTGCTCATCGCCAACCTGGTGGCCTGGCCGGCGGCCTATTACGCCATGAACAAATGGCTTCAGAACTTCGCCTACCGGACGGGCCTCGGCGTCTGGATGTTCGCCCTTTCGGGCGGACTGGCGCTCGTCGTGGCTCTGGCTACGGTCAGCTTCCAGGCGGTCAAGGCTGCGACAGCCGACCCGGTCAAAGCCTTGAAATACGAATAGGGGAAGTCCCCGTCATCCCATCCCTCGTAAACCTTTTCCGGAGATTGCCCGTATTATATCTTGGAGTCCAATAGAAATAAGGAGTCGCGATGGAACTCATTACCAGGCTGGAAGAGGCGATCCTGATCGCCATTCTCGGGCTCGAAGGCGACGCCTACGGAGTCACCATCAACCGGGAGGTGTCCCGGATGTTCCATAAGAGATACACGATGGGCGCGCTTTACTTCGCGCTCGATCAGCTCGCGAAAAAAGAACTGGTCGAGAGGATGATCGGGAATCCCACGCCCGAGCGCGGAGGCCGTAGCAAGACCTATTACCGGCTGACCCTGGAGGGGAGAGAAGCCCTGGAGGCTGTCCGCCGCCACCAGGAATCCCTGTGGAGCAGTCTCTCGAGGATCCACCCGGCCGAAGGAAAACTGAAATGACTCGATTTTCAGGGAAACCGCCCCGGACCGCAGAACGGATTCTGGCGAAAATAGCCCGCAGCGAGGAGCGGATGTCGATCCTGGGAGATTTTGAGGAGATTTACAATGAACTGGCTGCCGAGAGCGGCCGGTTCCGGGCCAAGTCCTGGTACTGGTCCCAGGTCCTCAAATCCCTTCCCCAGTTCTTGAAAAACCAAATCTTCGGGAGGATGGCCATGTTCAAATATTTCATCAAAGTCGCTTTGCGAAACATGATCAAGTCCAAGGGATATTCCTTTCTCAACATCGCCGGCCTGGCCGCGGGGATGGCCTGCTGCGCGTTGGTCATGTTCTGGGTCCAGGACGAACTGAGCTATGACCGTTTTCATACAAAGGCCGACCGTCTGAATGCCGTTATAAGCCTTTTGGGGGAAAACTTTGCCAACCGCAAAACCCAAAGCACTCCTTCACCCCTGGGCGAAGCCCTGAAAAAAGATATCCCTGAAATCGAGAAAGCCTCGCGGTTCCTGGTGGAGAATGAATTGACCATCAGAGCGGGGAACAAGGCGCTCAGTGAAGACGGGGTGTCCTTCGTCGATGCAGGTTTTTTCGAGATGCTCACTTTTCAATTCCTGGAGGGAAATCCCAGCGAAGCCTTGAGCCGACCTGATTCCATCGTCCTGAGCGATTCTGCGGCCGGCAAAATATTCGGAAACGGAAATCCCCTGGGGCAACGGCTTACCATCAACGGGACCATGGACCTGACAGTGTCCGGGGTGGTTAAGGATCCTCCCTCCAACAGCTTCTTGAGATTCATCAATTATTGGATTCCCTTCGATAACTTGAGAAGACTGGGCGGCCAATATACTCCGGAGGAAATGGCGAAATGGGACCACTTTTTTGTCGAAACCTATGTTTTGCTCCGGGAAAAAGCAGAATCGGAAACAGTTGCGGAAAAGATTCGCCTCTATCTGAAAAGCGTTTCTCCTGATTCCACCATCCAGCTGGCCCTCCAACCTCTGACCAGTCTGCATCTTCATAGCCCGGACCAAAGTCAATCAGCCGCCTCGGTTTTGATCTTTTCCTTGATCGGGGTGTTTGTTTTGCTGATCGCCTGTATCAATTTCGTCAATCTGGCGACGGCCAGGTCGGGGAGACGTGCCAAAGAGGTAGGACTCCGCAAAGTCGTCGGCGCGGACCGGGGATCGCTCCTGGCCCAATTTTTCGGCGAGTCCCTGGCCATGACCGTGATCGCCTTCGCCATGAGCCTGGTGCTCGTCCGGCTGGCCCTCCCCCTGTTCAACACACTCGCCGGGAAAGATCTCCAGCCGGACCTGCTGGGGGGAAAGACGGTTATCGGATTGCTGGGAATCATGATGCTGACCGGCGTCGTAGCCGGGATCTATCCGGCGCTCGTCCTGTCATCGTTCCGGCCGGTTCTCGTTTTTAAAGGACCCTTGAAAACCGGATCGGGCCTTTTCCGGAAAGCGCTCGTGGTTATTCAGTTCGCTATTTCCATCGGCCTCATCGTCTGCACCCTGGGCATTTCCAAGCAGATGAGTTATATGCAGCACAAAGCGCTGGGATTCAACCGGGATCAGGTCATGGATATCCCCCTCAAGAGCGACTTGAAAGCGCGGTATGATGTCCTGAGGACTGAATTGCTGAGGAATCCCAACATCCTCCATGTCACTTCCGCCTCGGCCCAGGTCGGAGTCTACGGCATTTCCTCGATCACCGGACTGGAATGGGAGGGCAAGGCGCCGAATCAAGATGTGGAAATCTCGGTCCTCTCGGTCGATTATGACTTCCTGGAAACGTTCGGAATTGAATTGACCTCTGGGCGGACATTCTCAAGAGAGATCGCCACCGATTCGAAAAATTTTATCCTCAACGAAATGGCCGTCAAGGATGTCGGATTCGATTCGCCCCTTGGGAAGAGGTTCACTTTTCGCCATGAAGGGACGGTCATCGGAGTGGTCAAGAATTTTCATTTCCGATCGCTCCGCTGGCCGATCGAACCGCTTCTGATCGGCATGGTCCCGGAGTTGAATTCGCATGCCTTCGTCAAGGTCCGATCCGGCGATATCCCGGCGGCGGTCGATTATATCAAGAAAACGGTGGAGCGTATCGTCCCGGGTTTCCCTTTCTCCTTTTCGTTCCTGGATGAAGCATTCGACCGGTTGTACAGGTCCGAGCAGAGGCTGGAAAGTCTCCTCAAAGCGTTTGCGTTTCTGGCCATCCTGGTGTCCTGCCTCGGCCTGTTCGGGCTGGCCGCTTTCATGGCCGAGCAGAGGACCAAGGAAATAGGCATCCGCAAGGTGTTGGGCGCTTCGGCACGGGACATCATGCTTCTTTTATGCCGGGAGTTTGCCTGTTGGGTTCTTGTGGCCAACGCCGTGGCCTGGCCGGTGACTTACCTTGTTATGAGACGTTGGCTGCAGAATTTTGCCTACCAGACGAGCCTCGGCCCCGGCATATTCGTTATGTCGGCAGCGCTGGCCCTGGCTGTCGCTTTATTCACGGTCAGCATTCAAGCCGTCAGGGCGGCGACCGCGAATCCGGTCAAAGCGCTGAAATATGAATAGGGGCAATTTTCGGAGAGGCCCGGCCGCTGCCGGGATTCTCGAACGGTTCGCGGAATCGCGCCGAGTCTGTCTTATTCACCTTTCCGGGCGAGGGCTTGAAGGACTTTGACGACCAGGTCGGTCGTCGATTTCAAGTAATCGAACCGGATCGTTTCAAAAGTGTCTGTGGCCTTGTGAATGTGCGGGGTCGTGTCTTTATTCCGGTATTCCTCGGTGATCCCGACCGCCCGGTATCCCAGCTTCCGGAAGGCGGAATGATCGGAGCCGGGTTCCTGGGTCGTCAGGATCGGGATCGGCGGCGTCAAGGACTTCGCCGCCTTTTGATACAGGTCCATGGCGCCTTCATAGGGAATCTCGAGCTCAATCGCCCTGTCGCCATCACTGTCCCATCCCATTTGGTCGATAGTGTGGACGGAATGGACGCTCAAGTTTTCGTCCTTGAGCTTCTGGGCGAAGGCTTTGCTGCCCCGGAGCCCGCGTTCCTCCTCATCGAACAGGACGAAAATGAAGTTCCGGCTGCGGGGACGGGCACGACTGATCTCATAGGCGGCCGCCGTGACTACGGCCGCTCCTGTGGCGTTGTCGTTTGCGCCGGGAGAGACGCGTGACGTGTCGTAGTGGGCGCCGAAGATGACGTATTCGTCCGATGCCTTGGCCGCCTTGATGATCGCGAAGATATTTTCGCCCTCGGCGCTGTAGGCCTGTTTCTGGACTTCGAGTCCGAGGCTTTCCCAGAGATCCATCAGGTATGTTCGCGCCTCCTGCCTGTTCTCGACGGAGCTGCGGTTGGCCAGCTTGACACCGGACCTGATCTCTGTCCGGCCCGACAACTTTGCCACAAGATCTTTCTGGAGAGCGCCGACATCGATCCGGGGCTGAGCAGGTTTTTTCCGGCCAGTGGCGCAGGCGCAGGCGACAATCAATACGGCGGTGAAAAATAATGCAAGGGCTGAGATGCGGAGGGCTTTAGTTTGCTTTTCCAATGGCGATCTCCCTTCTCGGGTGGATCTTGAATCGCCCTTTTTATATCCCTGCCGGGATGGGATGTCAACCAAGGCTCATCGGTTTATAAGTTCTCGAGTTTTGAAGCTTTTTTTGGACAGCGCTTAACCTGCATTATTCATAAACCGGGTTCCATATGGGGAGAAGGCCGGAATGGGCTCACTCATGAAGTCCCATCCGAGGGCGCCGTCTTGCCGGCTCACAAGAACAGGAGTTACCTTATTTTGTTATTTATAATTTATGAAACTCCCTGAAGGACAACGAAATGCAGTAAAAATAAAGTGTCAGTCTGAGATTGGCGCCCGGGTGGCGCGGCCGGGCCCATAACACCCGAAGCTCATGGTGGCGGGTGGGTGGGTCTTGAGCGAGGGTGTTATGGGCTTGGCCGTGACAGGACCCGGTTTTCAGCTACAAATAAGAAATGGGGTTACTCCAGTCACAAGAAAGATTGAAATCGGGATATTGATAAGCTTATATTAAAAAAGGATTGGATCATGAAAGAATCAAAAATGCTCCATTTCACGAATCGTGGCGAATGGCGGGACTGGCTTGAAAAACATCACGGGAAGGAGAACGAGGTTTGGCTGGAATTTTTCAAGAAACACACGGGCCGGCCGACAATTTCCTATAACGACTCATTGGAAGAAGCGCTTTGCTTCGGCTGGATCGACAGTATCATCAAAAAAATCGACGAGGAAAAATATGTCAGAAAATTTACGCCTCGCACAAACAAGATCAAATGGTCGGAATTGAACATAAAAAAAGTCCGGGAACTCATGGCCAAAGGCCTGATGACGAAAGCCGGGCTCGTAAAAATCGATGACGGGTTGCTCAAAGGGACAAAAAAGACCAAGGCGAGACCGGCCGCGGCTGAACTGCAAATTCCCCCCTGCCTGAAACAAGCGCTCGAGGCGGATCCAAGAGCGATGGAATATTTTGGTAAGCTGGCTCCCTCTTACCAAAAGCTTTATATCGGCTGGATCGACAGCGCCAAAAAAGAAGAAACCCGCCGGAAGCGGGTGCGGGAGGCCGTCGACAAGCTCTCCCGGGGCGAAAAGCTGGGGATGAAGTAAAGCCGGCGATCGTTGCCTTGAAGGACCCGGCGGAGATTCTGCCGGGCGAACGGCAACCAGCGGGGTCAGGATCTCCGGTCAGGAATAGATTCGCTCCCGAAGTCCCGCTATGGTCGCTCAGTCCATCCCGGCCTTCTCCTTGAAAGAAACGACGATATCGCGAGCCGGCGGAAAGACAAGCCACCCTCGTTCAAAGAGCGCTCATCGACCGGGGGATTAAACTTCCCCTTGGCTCCCGTATCCGTTGTCTTAGGCGGCGCATAAGGCGCGTTCCGGAAGGCGGGAATAAGGGCGGTAAAAATTTCGTGCTGGAGGGCCCAAAGATCGACTCCGTCCGCGTTGGCCAGGACAGCCGAATAGAAGAAATGCCAACGCATCGGGAGGCCGGCCGTGTGATAGATTAGGTTCTTTATGGTGGCCGCGGAGGCGCTCCCGACATGGGCGGTGAGTTTCGCCGCCCCGAGGTAGTCGTTTTTTAATTATCGAAGACTCTGCTCGGCATTCCGGGGAGCAAAAGGAATATGTCCTTGTAGTATTTCCGGACCTGGTCGATCTTGCCGGGCGCGTCGCTTTCCAGTCGGATGGGCAAATGCATCAGGGCGATATGATCCGGCTTAAGGACTTCCTGCAAGAAGCGCGCACAATTGGGCTCGAGGGGAAACCAGAAATGGACTAAGGCCAGGTGAACCGGGACGCTGCCCAACCCGAAATCCCGATATTCGTCGGTTTTCCCCGTCGAGTCGCCCTCATGGAAAACGCGCCAGCCGTCCAACTCGAAGAGATACATAAGATTCATCGGAGTTTCCCGGTCGCCGCTATGCAGCGTATGGAACGCGGTGACCGGGATTCGATTCAGATCTCGATGTTCTTTAGCTCCGACCTTGGTATCGAGCGAGACGACGCGCGACTCGATTTTTCCCCAATCCGTCGCCGCCTTCCGCAACTCCGCTACAGCGTCCGCGGGGGCCAGCAATAACGGTTCGGAAAGCGTTTCCAGATAACGAGCGGCAAGGAGCGCGTCGAAATGATCGGGGTGGTTGTGGGTAACCACCAGCAGGTCCACTCCGTCATAGGGAGCTTCTCCCTTCATAATCTTCTCGAGGACTTCGGGAGAAGGAGCGCGGTACTCTGCATTGGGCTTATTGAAGAGGGCATCGATCAGCACTTTTTTATCTCCCGAGGAAACTAAGACCCCCTCATTGGCTATATAAATGAGCCGAAGCGGTTCCCGCCGCCCGGGCGGATCGGTTTGCTGGGGATTCATCCTCCGTTCCGGCTGGCCGGACACGCCGGCTCCGAACAGGATCAACATCAAACTGAACCCAAAACAATTTGATAATGTCGGCGGCAGCTTCATGAAATACCTCCCGAATGACACTGAAATCTATTCCTTCACGGCAAACGAAAAATGCTTCTGGACGATCACCCAGCGGCCTTCCCTTTTTTTGAGAACGCCGGTCCAATTCTCTGAGTTATATTAAACGAAATTGGCTCGTATTGGCCAGTCTCTCTTTGATACGGATCACATGTTTTTGACATCATTTCCGGGACCCTGGGGATGCCTGGGAGGCAAGCCTCTCCCAGATCGCCTCAATGTTGTTTTCGTGGATGTTCGTTCCCCTGACCTCGAGGATTCTGTCCTTGAAATAGGGGAAGTCCTTTTCGATCGTGAATTTCTTTTTCGCGTCCTCCAAAGTCGTCCCTTGGCGGCGCATTTCCCGAAGCCCGTTCCACAGCGTTTTAAGGTATCGGTACTGCTCCTTGAAGGTTTCGACGCTGAGATCCATGTCCGAATGGGCCATGTTAACGTGCTTGATCTCCCGCCTGCTTTCAACGACCCTGCCCCAGTTTTCCAGGATCAGATCCATGTCCCAGGCCGCCTCTTTCCTCAAGTAGAGAAGCATTTGGTCGGGCGTCATATCTCCGACCGCCACCAGTCCTTCCTCGGGGACGAATATCATGATATCGCTCGCCGTATGCATCCCGCCGACCGCGTACAGTTCCAGGGTCATGTCCCCCATGTCGAGGATCAGGCTTTTTTCGAAAAGGACCGAAGGGAATGTCGGCATGAAGCCCTCCTGGAGTTCCCCGATCGCTGTCTTGAGGAGGACGACGCCCTCCCGGAAGAAGTGATTTTCCCTGGAATCCGATGCCGCTCGCTTGAGCCTCTCTCCCCAGTCCTGGAGCATCGTCTTGAACATATCGACGAGCTTGACCAACCCTTCTCCGGTGAGTTTCCCTTTCATGCCCTCCGGGAAGGTTCTATGTCCGACGATGGTCGCGTCGGCGTAAACCTGATTGCCGCAGGTGTGGTCGTGGTGATAATGCGTGTTGATGAGGTATTTGAAATCCTTCCTGCCGAACGCCGCTTCGATGGCGTGCCTGATCCTGACGTCTGCCGACCTGACGAGGTTCGTTTCGATGACGACGATCCCCCGGGCGGTCGAAAGGGCGACGACGTCGATCGTCTGCATGTGGTCGCCGACCCAGGCGATGAGCACCCTGTCACTCAATCGCCTGGTGTTCAAGGGCAGTTGGTTTTCCTCTTGGGCTGTTATAACTGAGGCCGCCAGCGAAAGCCCGGGGAGAAGAATGAGAACAGCCAAGATGAGAATTCGTATTTTCATATCCGATTCCTCCTTTTAAGCTTGTTACAAGCTACCGCATTTGTCTTCTTGAAGAGCGCTTCCTCCTCAAACGGATGACATGAATTATTTCTTCTCGAGCTTTTTCAAAATCTCTTTTATACTGTTGTTATCCGGATTAAGATTCGAAGATTTTTTATAATTTTTGATCGCTTTGGCGTCATCTCCGATCTTCAAATAAACTTCAGCAAGACTGTCATAGACATTGGCTGATTTGGGGTAGAGTTCCACATTCAGTTTGAATATCTCTAGGGCATCTTTAGTTTTTCCGGCTCCCATCAGTCTGTATCCCATGGCATTGAACTCGCCCTCATTAAAATAAAGCTCATTTTTAGGATCAGATTTTATCGCTTGATATTTTTTCAATCCAGCCTGGATACCGTTCTTGTCGATCTCCTGTTCAATCCGGTAGGCCGCTGAACTGTTGATCATTCGTTCCACCTGACTCAGACGGCTACGGATCAAAGACGCATCAACATCTCGAATTCCCAGAAATGTCCTGTAGTACTCTCTAGCTTTCTCGGGATCGCCCAGGCCTCGATGAATTTCACCAAGTTGCCAGAGTGCATCTAATGATTTAGGATACAGACTCAATTGGTACTCATGAATTTCAATGGCCTCTTTGGTTTTTCCCTGCCGGCTCAATTTAGCTCCTTCAAACGTCAGGATGAGCGAAGGAGGATCAACTTTAAAGCCGTACTCCATGGACAGTTTTTCATAATAATTGATAATATCCTTCAGGGTGTTGGTCTGGAAATTCTCCGGCAGTTTATGCGAAGCAAACAATGTTCTCAGTCCTTCCCTAAAAGGAAGAGGGGGAATGAAATAACCGGAAGGCTCCCTGAATTCCATGTGAAAGCGGAAGCCATCAGGCTTTTCGGATTCAAGAAATTTGGCAAACCTTTCAGCGAATTCCAGGTTTTGCGGGCGCTCATTCTTTTCACATTTTATATAAAGAAAACTCTTCAAAGTCTCTGTATTCTTAAAAAACTGCTCTGCCCTGGGATAAAGAAATTCCGCATTCTCAGGATTCGAGAAAGGATTGTCTGATAAAACAGCATTAAAAAGCTTTGGCTTGTTGATGAGTGCATGTAGACTGAAAACAGCCCCTGCCTGTGGTCCTGCCAATATCCTGAAATTCTTTGTCCTGTAGTTTTTATCGATATAGGGAATCAGCTCTTCCTCAAAAAACTTTAAAAAATTATCCGCTCCTCCGCCTTCGCCGCTGCTCCTGGTTTTTACCGGCAGGAGATCCCTGTACCTGTTGGTGTTGGCCACCCCGACGATGATCACAGGCGGAATAGCCCCCGTTGAGCCGAGCTTCTCGCTGACGAGAGCCGCTTCCGCGAAATAGTCATATAAATCCACCCACAAAAGGTACAAGACAGGATAGCTCAATTGGGTATCCCCATACTCCTGCGGCAGATGGATGAAGAGTAGCCTGTCTTCATCCAAAATGTAAGAATGAATCGTTTTGTATTTGCCTATGACGATATCATCCCCATCCTTCTGGGCAAAACACAACTTTTGTCCAGAATAAAATAACACCATTGACATAAGGACAAACAAAAAAATGCTTTTGTAATTTTTCATCATGGCCTCCGTGAATATTTTTTGTCAATTTGATATTCTGTCTCACGTCACTCACGATCGGCGAGTTCCCAAGGCCTTTGCCTTCAGGCTGTCCAGGACCTTCGCGCTGACCCAGTAGATGTCGCGGCAAGTCGAAAAGAATATGTATCGGCCGTCGGGAGAGACCGACGGACAAAAATTCGTGGCCGGCGTGTTGATCGTATCGCCGAGATTGAACGCTTCGCTCCAGGAGCCGTCCGGCTTCCGGAAACAGACATACAGGTCGCCCTCTCCGCCCTGGCCGCCGGGACGATGGTACGAGTCGAACAGGATGTAGCTTTCATCGGGGGCGATGAAGGAGTGGTCGGCGCCTCGCGGCGAATTCACCCCGCCGGTCAGTCTCCGCGGCGGCCCGGCTTTGCCGTCGGTCCACGGATAGATGATCGCCCCGCCGCCGGCAACGTTGGTGACGTCCGTCATGTAGAGGTTGCCGTTACTCGCGGCCGAGACGTACATTCCGGGGCCGTGATAGCGGGCTTCGCCCCAACCACCGTCAGCCGTCCGCTCAACGACCCAGATTGCATACTCCGCCCGCTCCGCTCCCGGCCGCGGCCGGAAGCAGCCGAAAAACAGTCTTTTTCCATCGGGGGTGATATGCGGCTCGTTACTGGGAAAGCCCTTGGCGAATGCGGCCTCCTCGGGCGCGGTCCAGCCATCCTTCTCCAGTCGGGCGACCATCATCGTGTTCTGGCCGCCGCCGTCCCGCCGCCGGGTGAAATATATCTCCTTGCCATCAGGGCTGAAGGCGATCGAAAACTCGAAATTCCCCGCCGAAGAAACAATCCCGGGCGCGAAAACTTTGGGCTTCGCGCCCGGCGGGGTTTGTCCGAAGTAAGGTCCCCGCAAGCCCGTCCTCGCCCCGGGTTGAAAACGGAAGGTCTCCTTGGTTTCGCCCGCCGCGTCCAGCTTAAATCCCCGGAGCGAGCTCAAGTTGTCCTTTCCGTCCTGGTTCTCGGGATTGAGCTCGATGGATTTCGCATAGCACCTTTCCGCCTTTTCCATTTCGCCGCCGTTCATATACGCTTCGGCCAGGCTGTCCCAAGTATTCCAGGCGCGGGGGAACGCTTCGGTATTGATTTCGAACACGGCGACCGCCTCCGCCGTCCGGCCGCTTTGCAGATACCGATAGCCGAGGGCGTTCGTCTCGTTTTCGTTCTGGACATAGCGCTCGTTCCCGATAATCGTTTTTCGATACTCGGCGATCGCCGCGTCCAGGCCGCGCGCCATGATTAAAGATTCGAGGGCCCGGGCCGTCGACTCGGATTGCAGTCGCCACGCAGCCTCGACATTGCCGAGATGGAGATCTTGGCCCTGCCAGACGCGGATGAGGCCGGCGAGACCCGGATACTTCTTCTCGAAAGGAAACCGCTCTTTGGCCGCCGCGAGCGTCGCCCCTTCCCGGCGGGCGGCCGCCACCCCGTCCCAAATGTCCTTCAAATACGCGGACCGGGCTCGGAGATCATCGCCGGTCATGAGGGCGTCGTGGCCGGGAACAACCCGCTCCACGGCCTCGCTCCCGATCGGGAGGCTTTCCAGCGCCATGAACCAGCGGGGGACGTCGACCGCCGCGCCCTCGAAAGAGGGCAACCAATCCTTGTGGAAGAGATCTCCGATCATGAGCATCCGCAGCTGCGGTATGTGGATCAGGATGTCTGATTCCGTATGGGCCCGACCGAAATACACGAGATTCAAGGTCATGTCGCCGAGGTCGATCGTCAGCCGATCGCTGAAGAGAATCGTCGGCTTTGTCGGGACGAACCGACCCTGCCGGAAGTCGTCCATCAGAGCGGCGTTCTCGGCCATCCGCTCCCGGATTCTGGGCTCGTCGCGGGACCCGGCCGCGGCCTTTTTAAGCTCGCCTTCGAGTTCGGTCTGATACCCCGCGCGGATACGAAGAAACGCCTCCATCGCGGCTGAACTCTGATACCAACGATTCATCTCCCGGGCCGCGTTCTGATGGGCGACGATAGGCACATCGGCGAAGGCCTGGTTGCCGTCGGAGTGATCGAAATGCGCATGCGTATTGACGACGTAAGCGAAATCCTTACGGTTGAACTCCCGCACGACTGCCGCCCGCAGGGCCGCTCCTTGCGACGGGAGGACTCCCGTATCGATGACGATGAGGCCGCGGCGAGAGGCCAAGGCCACGACGTTCGTCGAATACTCTTTGCCGATCTGGAAGACGGCGGCGTTCTCTCCCAAACGAACAACCCGGAATTCCTCTTCGGCCGCGAAGGCCGAACCGAGAAGCGAAGCGATGACGACGATGGATATGATCAGACGCTGCTTCATGTGGCGATCTCCTTTCCACTTTTTTTTCTAATAAGATGCGAGTTTCCTCCCGGAATATAGAAACTGGGCTCCCGTTTTCTACGCGGCGCCGACCGCGACGTCCAAGCCCAGCGCCTTAATTTTTGCGGCAAATTTCGAATATTGCTGTTCGCGTTCCCCATCGTGCATGGGGAAGACCGCCCTGGGCTTGAGAACCCGGAGCGCCTCTATCTCCCCGCCGAACGTCGGGGTAAATAAAAGGTCCAATCGGGGCGCCTGCCCGGCCAGGTAGAGGATATTGTCCTTGAAGGCCGGATTTTCCATGCCCCGGCTGTGGCCGTGGTCGCCGGCGTGAAGGATCGTCAATCCGTCCGCTTTGACCAGGAAGGCCGATTCAGGGATTCCGTCGAAGTCGTGATGGATGTTCAGGATCTCGAGACCATCGGCCGCGACGGTCCGTCGTTCGGGGCCGAAATGGAGGTCCGCCGGTGAGCCTTCTCCTTCCCATCCCCAGACGTAGCGGATTTTCTTGACGACGGTCCTCCACTCCAGGATCAGGGGATCAAAGTGGTCGGAATGGCGGTGCGAAACAAAGACGGTCACGTTTTGGTCGCTGATCTCGGAGGGTTCGATCGACCCGGAGTCCAGGGAACGGCCGGAGGGACGCGCGGGCGGCTCCGTATAGTCGAAGATGAGTAAGTGGTTTTTCGTCTTCACGGCCCAACCGCTGTGATACAAATACCAGATGACGGCCTGGCCGCGTTCGAGCGGACGGTTGAGGATTTGCCGCGACGCCTGAACGTCTTGGGCCGCCGCGGAGGGCAGACCTGCAATGACCGCCGAATATACGGCGATCATAACCGATAGCGCCAGCCCCTTGATTTTCAAGCCCGACTCCAATCCACTATTTCGAGCGCCCGCCTAATTCTTCGCGGCAAACGAAAAATGCTGCTGGACCATCACCCAACGGCCTTCCCGTTTTTCGAGAATGCCGGTCCAGCGGGTGTTTTCCCAGTTCGCGGGCTGGCCCTTCCACTCGTTGATATCGTCAAGGAGACAGAAAAACCAGGCCACCTCGCCGGACTTCGACAGCTTGATTTTGAGGTCCCGGATCTCATATCGAATCGCCTTGAAGTCCGGACTGCCCCAAAACTTTTCCGCTTTTTTGAAATCCTCGAATCCCTTGACGACTTTACCGTCCGGATGGACTTCGAGGAAATCCGCGTCGTTGGCGACGATGCTGTAGAGGAGTTGGAAGTCCTTTGTCTTGGCCCAGCCGATGCAATCCCGAATAGATCTCTCTATCCGTTCAAACTTGCTCTGCCCGGCGGCGGGGGGGGTATCGGATCGATTGCGCGCATCGAGCGAAGCGAGAATTAAAATTAGGCCGAGACACGGAATCAGGACCAATGAGTACTTCTTCATGTTACATCCTCTGTTGATATGCTTCGTTTTCGGAATAATATCCCAAAACTGAAAAAGACAACGGGTCCCTTCAACTTGATTTCGTTTTGGAATAGCCTTTTCTCTGACATGATATGAGTCCGATATCGGTTTTTTTCTCTCGAGACTTATGGAGTCCGGAATCCTCCGATCCTTCGCCGGGATTAGTAATTGGCACTGTGATGGTATGCAATTTGCGTGCCAAGACGGCTCACGGGGGGATCTAGTTTCTCCCCTGGATTCGGTCTCCCAGCTGTTCGATATCGCACAAAAGGATGTCCGGATACGGCCGCAGTGGCACGGCCTGAGATCGATATGAAATGACCTGGATAGTGTGAACTCGCATCGGCATAGAGATGATGACCTCGGCCAATGGGTCGAGATTTCAAGCGTCGACGGCTGCTTATGCGCCCCGGCCACAATGATTTATCGGCGATTTGTGGCACTTTAATATTTCGAGGAAACGAGTTTCCGAATCGCGGCGAAGACCAATTCGGGGGCATCCCGGTGGATGTGATGACCGCTGCGCTCGGCGAGAACGAACTCGCCCGCCCTCGACAACCGGGATAATTTCCGACTCTCCTCGATCCAAAACTTCTGGTAAGCGCCCGCCTCATCCCCGAACGCCGGATTGGCCATGCCGGCGGCGATAACAATCATTCTCAGGTTTCCGAAGGACGTAATGGAGAGGATTTGCCGTGCCGTATTGCCGAACATTTCCCCGTGCTCGGAAGAAATCGTCCGTAGGAAAGGCGCCCGGCTCCGCTCGGCTTCGTCGTTTGATCGTTCTGCGCTTTCGGCCGCACGCGTCATCTCTTCGACCGTCCTTATGAATAACTCTTTGAGCCGTGGAAAAGAGCGGCCGGCCATCCAATCCCGGGGTGGCGGGTCCAAAAGGACCATGCCGGTGACGTCCTCCGGATACTCGTGTGCGAACACCTGCATATTCAGCGCTCCCAGGGAATGCCCGAGAAGCACAACCGGGCCGGGGATTTTCGCGTTCCGGAGCAGCCTCTTGAGATCAGCCGCTTCGTTCTTTGCGTCCCGAGGCAGCGGTCCCATTTCACTCTGTCCGTATCCTGCCCGGTCGTAAACAAGAACGGACGTCGTCTTCGAGATTTCCGCGACGACCGAAGCCCACGATTGAAACGACTCTCCGACACCGACGTCGATGATGACCAGCGGAGATCCCTTTCCGTGGAGCTGATAAAACAAACGATGAGGGCCGACAACGACCTTGTTTTCAACCTGGGCGATCGCGTTCCCGAAAGATGTCAGATTGAGGAAAAATATGAGGAGCCCCAGCGCAAGGGGAAGATGTCTTTTCATCATCGTCGTTAGTTCCGGAACGTGAATTTCAGGCCGATGAGTCCACTGATTCCCGAGAGATCCACGTCCGCCTCCGGAAATTTCATACGGACGGAATTATAGACGCATTTGGCTTCGAGCATCCTTTCGGTCTTTATAGCAAGCTGGCCAGTCCGGCGATGATAAGACCGAGGATGATGATGGGGATCGTCGCCTTGGCGTGGCCTTTGAAGTGATGGGAGAAATCCTTGTAATCCTCCTTGATGGTCCCAGGGATGATGACGAATTTCGGGGTGATTTTGCTGAGGACAATCCAATCGAGAAGCACGAGATCCCCAAGAATGGCAAATAGGAACATGACGAACACATTGAGTAAAGCCGTCGCGAATGAGATCTCATTCGCGAGTTTGGATTTGAGGGCGAAGGTTGAGAAGACGGGAAATCCCATGACGAAGATAAACCAAGGCAAACCGACGATCGCCGCCAGCGTTTTCTCCTTCTTGGTCTGGGCCGGAACTTTTTTCTTGATGCGGTCCGGATAGTCCTTGTAGCCCCAAACCCGCGGGCTGAAGGTGATCATGCAAAGGAAAAGATAGCCGGTCACGACGAAGCCGTAAAAGAGACCGTGGGTTATCACATGTTTCATGATCATGGCTTTGTATCTCCCTTCGATCTCGGCATATCTCCTTGCCCGAGAAAACGCCATCTCGAGCTTAGGCTCATGGGCGAGTCATCTATTGTCTTCCTTCTTTCATGATTGATCAAATCCTCTTAAACTCCTGGACCGTCCTCTCGTGTTGAACATTGCCCGTATGGGTCGTGCCGAGAGGCTCGATGACCAATAGATGCACTTCTTCACTCGGATCGGTCCGGGGACAATGTTCGACTCCCCTGGGAACCAGGATGACCTCTCCTTCCTTGACCTCAATGGCATGATCTTTGAAACACATTTCCATTTTGCCCTTCACCACATAAAACAATTCATCACCGTTGTCATGAGTGTGCATAACTAATTCGCCCTGAATTTTTGAAAGATAAACCTGCAGGCTGGCCCCTTCTGCGATCAGATGCGGATGCCATTGCTTCGTGAAAAGAGCGAGCTTCTGATTCAAATTGACCGCTTTCATGTTCATTTTTACCTCCAAGGTTTGATAAATGACCAATGTGTATGGTTGTTTCGCGAAATGAAACGAAATAACCGCTTCGAGAACGTCTCCTTTATTCTATTTTTTCGGTCTCCACTCTTCGATGATTTTTGCCGAATGAATTTTTCATCCGGGTCTCGCGCCACCTCAAAGCACGGCATGTCGAAATTGTAAAAATGATCGACACCTTCTATCCGGGTGAATTCTCCGTTGACAAGCTTTGCCCGGCATTTGCCGCTTATCTCTCCTTGGCGTGAAGTGGAAAAATAGAAATATCCGTCCTTGGATAAAAAGCCACCCATCTCCCGAGCATCGGAATTTACGGGGGGAGGAAGCATTTGGGGATTTCGCCGCTCATTCGCTTGCTTTTCCATGACCCAAATGTTTTGAGCCTCGAAGGGGGGTTTGTTTTCTCTTTGAGGTCTCATGGAATTGAAAAACAAGCTGTTGCCGTCCGGGGAAATACTGGTCACAGCATCGTCATGTTTCCCGGAAAAGCGCGCGACCTCCGGCTTCGTCCAGGTTCCCTCTATGACTCTCGAGGTCAAAATGGTTAGTTGAAGCTGCAATCAGGGTCTTGGAAATCATCTGTGACCTCATTTCCTTAAGTACTTAACGTCATTAAGTATGCAAAACTTGTGCCAAACGAAATCACCCGGAAATCCTGTGGGGAAATTATTGAATTGTCCGGAAATGAGACGCAAGCCGTCCGGAATCGGACAGACGTTACTCATCCTGAACGGCACTCGAATCAAGCTGTCCGCCGATCCGCCGATAGCTCAAAACGAGCTTATATGGTTATTTCAAACGAGATTCCCCGGTCAGCCAGAACCGTTAGGGAACAGGAGGCGTTTTAACCTGCATTATTCATAAATTTGAAGTTGGAGAGACGGAATCAACGAATGTTTCAAGGGGGAAGGCTGGGATGGACTCGCTTCCGAAGTCCCACTAGGGTCGCTTCGTCCATCCCAGCCTTCCCCCCATATGGAATCCGGTTTATGTATAATGCAAGTTAAGCGGAAGATGTACGGGATGATGGCCGGCGCCCGAATGCGTCAGGCCGTGGGATCCTGGGGCGAATCCTCCTCCCTCGGCATCAGGAACCACAAGACGAGATAAAGGCCGATACCCAGGCCGAAAAAGAACGAGGCTACGATAAAGGCGAAGCGGACGAAAACCACATCGATGTTGAACTGGCGGGCGAGGCCAGCGCAGATGCCGAGCACTTTGGCTCCTCGGCGGCTGCGGGTCCAGGCTTTGAGAACGGATGCTCTCTGCTTTTGCACCCAGCTCCCGCAGTACCGGCATTTGACGGCTTCCTCCTTGATCATCTCCCCGCAATAGGGGCATTTCTTATCGATTTCCGGTGTACTCATGTCGTCGTCTCCCCCGGCTTTCGGCCGCGCATCTTTCCGGCCATGAGAAAGAGGAATGCATAGGCGAGCCCTGAAATCCCCGCTCCGACGGCCACGAATGTCACCAAATAGGTTTTTGCCAGGAAGGGAGATACGTGGTCCGCGAAATAATTGTATCCCAGAGAAGCGCCCAGCCAGTTGACCAGGACCACGACGGGCAGGCTGAGAAGGCTCATCAGGCAGAGCCTGAAGATGAGGACACGTTTCGCGAGGCGGTCGGCGGCCAGCCGGGCCGTGCGGCTCATGACTTCGAGCTTTGTCTCGCTCAAGGCCGGCGGGGGAGGGACGTCCTCCAGGGCTCCGATCACAGGGTCCAAATCTTCAACCATCTTCCTGCAGCGCTCGCACTCCTCCAGATGCCGCCGGAACGAGGGCGAAAATTCCCGTCTCGGCAGGCGTCCGAGCCAGTCTTCGTATTCGCGGCAGCGGGCGGTTTTCATCCGAAAGCCTCTTTGTTCTCCAGACACCGGCGCAGCTTGCCCAGGGCGTAATACAGCCGGCTTTTAACGGTTCCGTCCGGGACTTTGAGGACCCGGGCGATCTCTTCCTGAGTCAAACCGCTGTAAAACTTCAGGACAACCACCTCCCGGAACTTTTGGGGGAGCTTGGCCAGGGCGCGCGAGACATCCATACGACTCTCTATGCCGGGATTTGAGTCCGGAGCCGGGATCGTTTCCGTCCCGTCTGTACCCTCGGCCGTATCGGAACGCTTCCAGAAATTGCGGAGGCGCTCCCGGCGCCAATAATCGCGGCACTGGTTCAGGGCGATGCTCGTCAACCAAGTCAATAGAGGAAAGGAGGTGTTGTATTGGTGGATTTTGCGGATGACGCGGACCCAGGTATCCTGAAGGATGTCCTCGGCGGCATTGTGCGCCGGCACCATGTGCAGGATGACGCGGAACAGGCGGTCCGAATGCCGGCGGATAAGTAGCTCCATGAGGTCCATGCGGCCGGACTGAATTTGGCGGGCCAGAGATTCGTCTTCCGAGAAATCGAAATGGTTCAGGACTACCTCAGCCGCGGACGGGGAATTCGGATGGCCCCAAGCGGCGGAGAAGACCGCCGCGTTCGGCGTCATCATGATTCCTTCGCTTATCATAAGAATGTCCTATTTCCGGAAATTCGTCAAGCCTTGGTGCTGGTGTACCGTCCGCCGCCCAGGATATGGTCAAGCAAGGACCGGTCCTCCTTGTGGAACGGAGTGATGGCCCAGATCGTAAAATAGACGATAAGACCGGCCCCGTGAAGGAGGAAGAGGAAAATCAAAGCGAGCCTCCAGACCATCACCGAGATCCCGGTGTTGAGCGCCAGCACCGAGGCCACGCCCAGGAATCGGCGTCCCGGAAGGTCCCGGTACCATTCCCTGGGGCCGGGGGGAGAGGACAGGTCGCTCCGGCACCAACGGCACTTCACCGCTTCAGCCTTGATCTCTTCGCGGCAGTATGGGCATGTCTTCATTTCGCTGTCCATGTGTCTCTCCTTGGGCTGTTATTCTTTCCAATATTGATACGCGCTGGTTCCGGCCATCGTTCGAAAAGTATTTGCTTTTTCCCGAAAAATTTGCAACCTTTTATTCCAGGAAAGCGTCCTTACTCGCGAAAGGCCGAATATATGGGAGGTCGGTTATGAAACATTTCTCCGTGATGGCGGCGGCCGGGATCGCCCTGGCCATGGTTTTTCTCTTCTCATGTCAGAATGCCGGGCAGCCCGGCGAATCCGCTGCTTTGGAAAAGAAGGAATCCATCCAGGACCGGGTGATCCATATTGAAAAGGAGATCTTCACCGAAATCCCCCAGGTCCCCCGATGGTGCGACCGTCTGAAGCTGAAGAAACAGCGCATTAACGTCGGCGACTGCGAGCTCTACGTCGAGGAAGAAGGCAAGGGCACGCCCCTGGTCCTGATCAACGGCGGTCCGGGTGGAACCCATCACTATTTTCACCCCCGGTTCGGCCGTGCCGCAAAGTTCAGCCGGGTGATCTATTATGACCAGCGCGGCTGCGGTTTGTCGGACTACCAGCCGGGAAAAGACGGCTATTCGGTCGAGCAAGCGGTCGAGGACCTCAACGCCATCCGCAAGGCGCTCCGCATCGACAAATGGGTCGTCCTGGGGTATTCCTACGGCGGCTTTCTGGCACAGTACTACGCGACCAAATATCCCGAGAACCTGGCCGGCTTGATTCTTCTGGGCGCCTCTCCCGGAATGTGGGTGGATATGAAACCATCGCGCCAGTACGACTTCCTTTCCAAAGAGGAAAGAGATCGAATGCGGGAGATCCGGAAAGAGCTGGAGAAAATCTCCGAAGAAAAAGGGTGGTCCGACGAAAAGTCCCTGGCGCTCCTGGTCTACAACAACTTCCTCAATGGCGACTGGAAGCGCCAGAATTATTATAAGCCGTCCCCCGAGGGAATGGCCCGGGGATGTCTCTATGAGTGGAACTACGACGGGAAGAACAATTTTCGGGGAGGGATTTCGAACAGCCAGAACAAGATCGATCTTACCGGCGCCTTCGGGAATTTCCCGGTTCCCACAATGATCCTGGAAGGCCGCTGGGATCTGACCTGGAACACGGACAAGCCGGAAATCCTCCATAAGAACCACCCGGGATCGAAGCTGGTCATGGTGGAAGATGCCGGCCACGGAATCTACGACGAGAATCCGGAGATTTTATTCTCCACGCTTAAAGAATTCATCAAGGGGCTTTCTAAGGTTTCGCCGACGGATGTCGAAACCTATAAGGCGTATGTGGCGGATTGGGACAGAAAACTGAAATCCTCGCCGTTTTATATCATTAGGGCGTCGGGCTACGGCCAAATGTCCATGGCGAGCCTGGCCGCCGCCTATAAAAAGGACTGGTGCGATATCCTGGACGATCCCTCTCTTTTTTTAAAGCTGGGATTCGCCCATTATGAGACCAAAAATTACGCAGAAGCCCTGTATGTCTTCGAGAAGATGCAGCACGCTGCGGAAAAGAAGCAGAACGAGGACAGAAAGGCCGTCGCCCTGATCTGGCAGGGCCACATGCTCGACCTCATGGGAAAAAGGGCGGCAGCCGTCGCGCTATACAAGAAAGTCGCGGACATGAACAACACCTCCGGTATGATGCACAGCCAGTACGGCCTTGAATACTCGTACTCACCTTATGCCAGGGAGCGCATGAAAACGCCGTTCGTCCGGGTCGAGAACAAGGAAAAGAATTAGCCTGTATTATTCATAAACCGGATTCCATATGCAGGGAAAACCGGAGCGGACTCGCCCCCGAAGTCCCGGAAAAAAGTCCCTTTCATCGCGGGCCATATTCTTCTATGATAAATCCTGGATGTGCGATTTATTCATCCATAAAACAAGAGGCGAAACGTTCCGACAGTATCACTAAGGATATTGCGATATGACCAAATTTGTGTTTTGGAACATCCTTTACAAGAACATCAGCATTGCCCTCGATGAGCCGTTGACGTATTATGCCAGGGGCGACACATTCTGGCAGGCCATATCCGGCCTGCTGGAGATTTGCCGGGATTGCCGGCCTTCTCCGGCGGCGGAGGAAAGTGACCTTCCGGCGCGGCTGAAGATGTATGACGAAACCGGAATCAACAAAATAGAAATCTTTGTGGACAAAGCGGGCGACAAGTTCGCCGTCCGGAGTGCCAACAGCCGTAGCCTTCTCGATGCCGCGACCGAGCTGGAAGCCCTCCAGAAATATGTGGCCGTTCGCGGCAAGACATCCTTGGTTAACGTCGGAGATCCGCAGGCGCTTTAAATTCTGCCGACCCGGCTTACTTCTTGACCGCCTTGATGAATCCCTCGGGATTGACGACCGGCCCGGCGTCGGTCTTGGTTGCGGTCTCAATCAGGAGCTGGATTATTCTTTGAGGCGCGATTTCCGGCGCAGCCTGGAAAGCCAGAGCAGCCAGCCCGGCGATATAGGGGGCGGCCCAGCTCAGGCCGCCATCACGGTCGAACATGTAGACATCGTTTCCCCGGAAAGAGGCCAGGGTCCTATTTCCCGCGGGAATTCTGAGGATGTCATCCGGCCAGGTATATTTTCCAAGCCGGTAGTTTCGCGGATCATCCGGATCCTTGCCCGGCTGCGCGGCCAGGATGCCGTATTTAAGAACGGATCTGTCACAGGTGACGACCAGGATTCCAAGGCTCTCGGCTTTCCGAAGCGTTTCTTTCCATTCTTCATAGTGCGGCTGGCCGGGAAAAGCCCCGTCGGAAATGCTGATCACCCGGATTTTTTCCGCGGCCGGAAGAATTTTATTCAACTCGAAGATTTTTCTCAGAGCTTCGACATAAAATAGATTGTCGTTTTCCCACATCGGCACGGCGAAATAGGTGAGGGCCGCGGCCGGCGCCACTCCGACATCCCTTCCGACGGATATGGATGTGACGGGGGAACCGTGCATTTGAGGGGGGAACTCCAGGAGCCCCGACTTATCGTAACGGACGATCTGGAATGTGTATTCCCGATGGCCGAGAAGCAACGGCTGGTCGATGACCGCCACCCCCACCCCGCGGCCGTCTATCCCTTTCCGGTGAAGCGCCCGGATTCCCAGGCCTGGGTTTTTGTGGTTTTCCAGCAGGAAGCCGGGATCGAAGCCCGCGGGCAGCTTGGCTTTTTCCGGCCATTCGGTCAGTGTGTCGAAGGACATGGAATTCAGCAGCTCGGCCCGGTTGGTCAGATCCAGCCGCGCCAACGAAATATTCTGGAACCCGTAAAACCGATCGATCTTCTTGAGGTCGCCCTCGTTCCGCAAAACAAGCTTTTTATTCTGGCCGATGTCCAGCCTTTCTCCCCCCGCCGTAATGGAACGAAGCGTGAACGGCATCGGCTCGTCCTTCATTTTTCCGAACAGGATGGTGATATTTGGGTACTTGAGCTCAAGCAGGAGCATCCCTCCATCCTGGCTTTGGCTTTCTTCCTGGGGCGCTCCAATCAGGGCCTTGACATCCTCCGGCTCGGCCAGTTTGTAACATATTTTCCCTTCGGAAATGCCCTGTTTGATCCTGGAAAGAGGATCTTGCGCCCGGCATTCCCCCGCAACCGCCGCCAGGAGCCCGGCAAACGCTGTCCCGATGAATAACCACTTGACCGTCGTTTTCATTCCAACTCTCCTTGTACGGCCCGTTTTTCGGGCCCTCGAAGCACCTCGTTACTTGATAAGACGTGCCAGGGAAGGAAACGGGTGCAGAAAAACATGTCGATTGATCATTCGTATTTCAGCGTGTCGGCCGGGTTCACGGAGGCCGCTTTCAGAGCCTGATAGCCGACCGTCAGCAAGGCGATGGCCAGGGACCCAAGGCCGGAAGCCGCAAAAATCAGGATATCCATGTGGATCCGGTAGGCATATCCCCGGAGCCACTTGTCCATGACAAAATAGGCGAGGGGCCAGGCGATGATGTTGGCCGCGATCACCCATTTTGCGAATTCCGCCGTGAGCAGCCCTAGGATTTTCGCCCTAGAGGCGCCCAGCACCTTGCGAATCCCGATCTCTTTTGTCCTCAGCTCGGCCATGAAGGAAGCGAGGCCGAACAATCCCAGGCCTGAGATGAGGATCCCCAAAAAGGTGAAAACGCTGACGATATTCCCCATCCGCATCTCGGCGCCGTAAAAGTATCGGAATGCGTCACCGAAGAAAAAGTACTGGAACGGGTAATCCGGGCTGATCTTTTTGCATACGCTCTCCAGATATTTGAGGGTGTCGGGAACCCGGCCGGGAGCGATCCTGACGAAAAGACTGCTTTTCTCGAATTTCGGATTCATGCCGATGACCATGGGCGTGATCGCAAAACGGAGGGGCTGAAAATGGAAGTCCTTGGCCACTCCGATAATCTTTCCCGGATTATTGAAGATGGAGAGGCGTTTCCCCACGGGATCTTTGATCCCCATGAGTTTCACTGCCGCCTCGTTGACGATGTAAGCCTCGGCGGGATCGGTGGCGAAATCGCGGGAAAAAGCCCGGCCCTCGGCCATCTCGATTTTGAACGTTTCGAAATAATCGAAATCCACGTACTCCCAGTTCAGGTTAACCGTTTCGCTGGAGGCTTTCCCTTCCCAGTTGACATTGCTTACGCTCGAGCTGATATAGAAGATGTGCTGGGCGCTTCGCGTCACGCTCAGAACCGCCGGATTGCCCAGCAGTTCGGCCTTGAGGACGTCATACCGGTCCCTTTGAGGCCGGGACATCGGGATGTAGACCACATTTTCTTTATCGAATCCCAAATCCTTGTTTCTCATGTAGCGAAGCTGACCCGAAATGACCAGCGCGGCAATGATCAGGACGGTGGACACCGTGAACTGGAACACGACGAGGATTTTCCGGAACGCGACGGCCTTCGCTCCGGACTTCATGATCCCCCGGATCACCTTGACCGGCTGGAAGGAGGATAGGACCAGGGCCGGATAGCCGCCGGATAGGACCGCTGTCAGAGCGGCGATGCCGATCAGTCCCAGGATCAGGACCGAGTTGCCTGCGAACTCAAGGCGGAGCTGCTTTTCCGCCAGCTTGTTGAACGCCGGAAGCAGGAGGTAGACAAGGCCGAAGGAGATAAGCAGGGAGATTCCCGAGATCAAGGCCGACTCGCCGAAAAACTGTTTGATCAGGTCCGACCTGATAGCCCCCACCACCTTCCTCAGCCCGACCTCCTTGGCGCGATGGCCGGATCTGGCCGTGCTCAGATTCACGAAGTTGACGCAGGCGACGACCAGAATGAAGACGGCGATGATGGAAAAAATAGTGATGTATTTGTACAGTCCGCCGCCATTAAGGCTATAGAGATGGATCCTTGTCAGCGGCTGGAGCCCAAGACGGATTTGCATGCCCTGCGGAAGCGGCGAAGGGAGCCCGTTTTTCAGGGCCTCGGTCATTTTGGGCTCAGCCGTTTCGGGCCGGACGGACTGTTGCATCAGGACATGAGTTTCCAGCTGGTTCCCGCCCCAATGGCCGGCCTCGTCGGTATCTTTCCAGTCCGGGCCCCAAAACAAGGAGAACGGCACCAGGACGTTGAATCGATAGCTCGAATGACGCGGGAAGTCCTTGATGATGCCCGTGACCTGGATATCGTATTGATCCTCGATGTTTAAGGTCTGCCCGATCGGGTCCGCGCCGCCGAAATATTTCCGGGCGGCACTCTCGGTGATGACAGCTGAAAATTTATTGTCAAAAACCCTTTTCGGGTCGCCCTTGACGAGCGGGAAGGAAAACATGGAGAAGAATGGGGGATCGACGAACCCGAAAACGTCGTCAGAAAAAGATTTCTCGCCGATTTTTACTTTCATCCCTTCCCGATTCGCTATTCGTGTAGCCTCCGCCACATCAGGGCATCGGGTCTTCAGGAGCCGCGCCAGCGGAGCGAAGGATTGGGACCTGATCTCCCTTTGTCCGCTGGCGTATGTCGTTTCAAAATACACGCGGAAAAGTCGGCCGGCGTTCTCATGAAACCGGTCGTACCTCACCTCGTCCTGAACCCAGAGAAAGATCAGGAGGCAGCAGGCCATGCCGATGGCCAGCCCGCTAATTTTAATGAAGGAAAAGCCCTTTTGTCTCTTAATGTTCCGCATGGCGATTTTCAGGTAATTTTTGAACATTTGCAAACTCCAATATGCATAAATTTTTATCAGGAAGGGAAGGGATTTGGCGGCCTGCAGACGGTACCAAAGCCGGGCGCTTCGACAGCCTCTTTCCCTCCGGATAAATTCGAATTCTTCTTCCAGATCGCCGGGAAGAGAGATTTTCATGTACGGAGATAACAATCGGCCCACGATCCATTGGGAGATTCGGGGCGGGCGCACGGAATTGCCGCTCGTCACTTCACGCCGAAATAGTTTCACGGCCGCATTCTCCCTTTACGCCCGGGTTTCAACGGGACTTGGCCGCGGCCAAATCTCCCACAGTCTCCCACATTCCGTCCTTGACCCGCTTGTTCTCCACCAGCGCCTGGACGCCCAAATTGGTGATTTTAAAGATACGTTTGCTTCGGCCGCCCCGCTCGGATGTCGGGACGGAAAGAAAGGACTCGACGAATCCCCTTTTTTCCATGCGGTAAAGAGGGTCATAGATCGCCCCGATCGACCAGTTCTGGCCCGTCGCCTCGGAAACGGCTCTGCGGATAGTGACCCCGTAGGCGTCCTTCCCGAGTTTAATGACGGCCAACAGCAGAACTTCATCTTGGCTGGATAAAAGCTTCATGGCGCCTCCTTTCTCACGGCCGCTCTTTTTTTCATTTCTTCGCTGCCGGCCTTGCGTTTTTTCTTTCTTTTTTCTGCAAGAAACATACCATTTGTCTTGAATTTCAGAACATATATACACTGGATAATACGGAAGGATGGGAGATAAGGTTGACTCGGTTTGCTGATTCTCCAATCAGGGGCTTGCGGTTTTCGGGAAATTCGGTAGGGGGAAGATGTATTTTCAGAAAAAAACCAACCTTTTTCCCGGTCGATAGGTCTTAATAAATAGACGGCGTGTCCGAATATGAACACTATATGTCGCGACAACGGACAGTTTTTCGAGCTTGAGGATGACTATTTCCCCCTGATACCCTCGCCATCCAATTGGCATATTTATTGCACAGGATCGAGGTGTAAGGAGTGAATATGGCGGAGAGCAGGCTTGGCAACGCCGGCCATAGCCCTTCTGACTATCAGGCGGAGCCAATGATATATATCAAGAGAATGGACAACAGGAGGTCATGATGAGAGAAGTCGTTCTTCAAATTCCTACGCTCGATACGGAACAGAACGTTGATATCGAGGTGAAAATCAACGGGAAAAAAAGGACCATCCATTACAGGGTGGAGATCGTGGGCTATGAAGAAACCATGCAAGAGGACCGAGTGACCCTGCTGAGACGGGTGATCCGGGAGCACGACAAGGATTGGGACCTGATGCAGATCGGGGCCCCGGTGCGAAACGCGATTCCCGTGATGTTCCGCAAGAGACCGAAGAAGGATGACAGCCCGAATCCATGAGTTCTTTGAAAGGATCGAATATGAGTCTAAGAGAAGTTCTTGAGAAATTGGCGCAGGACCATGAGCCTGTGCTGCTGAAAGACCGCCGCGGAGAATGGGAGGCCGGCGACCTCCTGACCACTCTCTCGGCGCCCATGCTGAGGACGAGAGTCAGCTTCCTCCCGGGGTTCTATATTGCCGTCGTCAGCGACGCCGGCTACCTCGGAGAAGTGCTCTTCCGCATCAAAGCGAAAGCCTGATAAACTCGGAATCACAGCAGTGGTTCTGGTCAAAATGTGGAGGAGAGGGCTTTGATCAAAAGCGACCTTGTCGTCGCCCTGAGAGCCATCAAGAGGTTCAAGCTCTATTCCTTCATCAAGATCCTCGGCCTGGCCCTGGGGATCGCCTGCAGCCTGATTATCTTCCTGTTTGTCCAGCACGAGCTGAGCTACGATCGTTTTCATGAAAAGGCGGACCGCATTTTCCGCCTGGAGATGACGCTGAAACTGCCCATCGGGGAAAAGCCGTACTCGATCATCAATTCGGACCTGGCGACCGCCCTGAAGGCTGAGTTTCCCGATGTCGAAAACGCGGTGCGGCTTCAAGACCGGCAGGAACTCGTCGGCTACAAAGAAAACCGTTTCCAGGCGAAAATTCATCTCGCCGATCCGAGCTTCTTCAATATTTTCACATTCCCCCTGATCCATGGCGATTCCGGGACGGCCCTTCGCGAGGCCAATACGGCCGTGCTCACGGAAGACATGGCCCGGAAGCTCATGCCCAGCGAAGATCCGATGGGAAAGGTTATCCGGATCAACAACAAGACGGACTTCCTGGTGACGGGGCTGATGAAAAACATCCCCGTCAACTCCCACATCCAGACCGACCTCCTCCTTTCCTTCTCCAGCCTCAAGGGCATGACCAACGAGGATTGGACGCTGTGCTATGTTTACCTCCTGCTCAGGGACGAGAAAGCCGCCGGCCGCCTCCAGAGCCTTCTGCCCGGTTTTATCCAAAAGCGGCAGGGCGAAAAGGCCGCGGAAAAATACAAGTATTTCCTCAAACCCCTCACATCCGTTTATTTCCACGCCGACCCCATCTTCGACCCCGGCAACAAAAAAAGCGAGGCCAGGTATTCCTATTATCTGGCTTTCCTGGGCTTTTTCATCATGTTCCTGGCCGTCGTTAATTATATCAATCTCACGACGGCCAACGCTTTCAAGAGGATGAAGGAAGTCGGCGTCCGCAAGGTCATCGGCGCGGACCGGGGACAGATCGTCCGACAGTTCCTCGTGGAATCCATGCTCCTCTCGTTCGCCGCGCTGGCCGTGGCCGTATGCCTGGCCGAGATGATTCTTCCCTTTTTCAACAGGCTGGCCGACCGGACACTCGACATCGATCTGGCCGGGAACCCGGGGCTCTATCTCGGAATGCTGGGAATCCTGGTTCTTGTGGGGCTCGCCTCGGGCATCTACCCCGCGCTCCTTTTGTCCTCTCTCCGTACCGCGGAAACCGTCAAGGGAAAAGCCGGGATGCGCTTCAGGAATTTTAGCCTGCGACGGTTTCTCGTTGTCTTCCAGTTCGCCGTTTGTATTCTGTTCCTGGTCGGGACGGCGGTGGCCGTCCGGCAGCTTCGCTACGTCCTACGCAAGAACCCGGGATTCTCCAAAGAGAATGTCGTGATGACGAACATCAGCCCGATGAAAGAGCGCGCCGAGGCCTTCAAGAATGAGCTCCTGGCGAATCCGGAGATTCAAAGCGTGAGCCTCGCCGCCGTCACTCCTGGAGTCGATTTCAACTGGTCCTCCCTCGTTCTTCCCGAGGGATTCGCCGGGGACGACGCCATCAAGATCCCGGTCTTTTCTGTGGATCCGGATTACTTCAACACGATCGGCGTTCCCCTGGCCGAAGGCCGCGGCTTCCTCGAAGGCAAAGCTGACCAGGGCCGCGCGGCGATCATCAACCAGCAGGCGGCGAAGAAATTCGGCTGGACGTCCCCCCTGGGAAAACGGCTGACTCTTCCCGCGGACGACGATAAAGAGGTTATCGTTGTCGGCGTGGTCAAGGATTTCAATCTCGAGTCCCTGCACAAGGACATCGCTCCTTATGTCTTTACCTGCGCCGCTGAATCAAGCTGGGAGGCCATGATCCGCGTCCGCGCGGAAAAATTTCCGGGGACCGTCGATTTCATCAAGAACACGTGGCGGAAGTTCGCGCCGAACGACATCTTTGAGATTAGATTCCTGGACGAGCAGATCGCCCTCGAGTATCGTGAGGATGAGAGGACGCGGAAAATCTTGACATTCGCCGCGGTGCTCGCCGTCAGCATCGCCTGCCTCGGACTTTTCGGCCTGGCCGCCTATGCGGCCGAGAGTCGGAAGAAGGAAATCGGAATCCGCAAGGTCCTGGGCGCCTCGACCGCAGGGTTGATCATGCTCCTGGGCAAAGAGTTTTTCCACTCGGTGCTCGCCGCCAACCTCATAGCCTGGCCGGCCGCTTATTATCTGATGCATCGCTGGCTGCAGAACTTTGCCTTCCGGGTCCCCCTCGGCGTCTGGAGCTTCCTGCTCGCCGCGGCCTTGGCGCTCGGGATCGCCTTCCTCACGGTCAGCTACCAGTCCATCCGCGCCGCTCACGCCAATCCGGTGGAGAGCCTGAGGTACGAATAGAGAAAGGGCTCTTATTCCAAACCCTCCATAGCCGCCACGTTCCTTCCTGCCGGGCCCGGATGAATATCGACCCACACAAAATGGAAGAGAACGTTCTAACCTGCATGATTCATAAACCGGGTTTCCTATGGGGCGAAGGCCGGGAAGGACTCGCTCCCGAAGTCCCGATATGGTCGCTTCGTCCATCCCGGCCTTCCCCCTTGAAGCATTTATTGATTCCGTCTCTCCAACTTAAAATTTATGAATAATGCAGGCTAAGCATACTGCCGGCTTGCTAAGCAAAAGCTGAGCTTTGAAGAACTATCCGCAGAAACAGTTGAATCTTCGCGGCTGATAAAGAAAATGTAAAAATATAAGAACCCGTGTAAAGCCTCTTAGCCTGCATGATTCACAAATCGGACGGCATATGGGGGGCGGCTGGAATGGAATCGCTCCCGAAGTCCTGTTATGGTCGCTTCGTCCATCCCGGCCTTCCCCCCGGGTGGGCATGACGATTCCAGCCTTTTCACGCGAGATTTGTGAATGATGCAGGTTAGCAATTCCCGGCCCGCCTTCTCCGGCATCGCGTTGGCATAGTTTTTGCTCCATATATTAAATCTGTTAAGGGTGAAGGGATGGTTTCATCTTTCATGAAAGAGCTTGCGGCAGGGCGGAAGACCGGGATCAGGGTCCGGTTTGTGAAAATCCGTTCATTTATTTTCTGTCTTCTGATCTTTATAGCGTGCCCGAAGTCCGGCCTGCCGGCGATCTGGGGAAATGAATACGCCGTTTTTGAAGTCATGGAAGAGGTGGGCCGCCTGGAAATTCTCCCGCTCTGGCCGAACTTTGATCCTCGGTCGGTTCCTACGGCCCTTTTTGACGGGAAAAACACCTACCTGTTCAACTCCCCCCGCAAGCCCGAGGGATTCCGGCTTTTTGGAGATCGGACGGATGTCTTAATCTATGACGGCCGTCACATGTCTGTTTTCGGCAACCGACGGATGATCATCCAGGATATTTGGGTGGCGACCTCTGTATTACAGGCGAATTCCACGGCCACCGGCCGGCCATACACGCTCCGCGAGATGGCGGCCATCATCATTCACGAACAATTTCACGTCTTTCAGGCGATCCGGCATCCGGACTGGCTCCCCAATGATGCCGTCCTGCTTGATTATCCGTTGGACACCGTCGAGTCGCTGGCTTTGCGGAAGGCGGAAGTCGAGGCTTTCCGGAGGGCCGTAACGGCCGAAGATGCCAAGGACTCGGCCGGCTGGGCGGCCGAGGCCCTGAAGATCCACCGCGAACGACTCTCCGGTCTTCCGGCGAAGCACGCCCTCTATGAACGCGAGCTGCAGCGCCTGGAGGGGACGGCTGAATATATTGAGTACCTGGCGGGCGGCCGGGGCGTCATGGACGGGCCTCGGGTGACGGAGCGCGCGCCCCGCGCCATCCGTGAGCTCGGATATCAGGAAGGCCGCTGGATCGCATCGCTCCTCGACCGGCTGGATCCGGGATGGAAGGACTCGCTGGAAGGCGGCGAGTACGAATACCCGGAATACCGCCTGGAAAAAAAAGTTCGGGAGCTTGCGGAAACACGTTCGTTCACTGCGGATGAGACGAGAGGAATGGCCCTGGAAGCGGCTGAGTCCCTCCAGAAGATGGGGGAGGAAAGAAAAGCCCTGGCGAAGAATGTGAAGGCCACCCTCAGCAATAAAATCGAGATCGTCGCCAACAAGCGGCCCCTCCGGCTGGAAAATTTTGATCCGTTCACCATCGAAGCCCTCAACGAGAGGGAAATCGTCCACAAACAATGGCTTGTACTCAAGAATGAGCGGGGCGGCGTGGAGGTCTTCCGTCAGACCTGCCTGACGGAAATCAACGAGGATTCTCAGATCGTCCGGCTGGTCATCCCCGGCCTGCTTTCCAAAATTCGGGCTGTTCGAAGCGGAAATAAAATCATAATCAAAATGGACGGCATCACGGCCGTCTTTCAGGACGCCAAGCTGTCCGTCCGAGGAAAAAAGGTCGTCATCAAGCTCGAATAAAATCCGGAGCCAAAATCAGCTCCGGCGGCCTAGTAAAAAAAGTCCTATTTTAAAAAATGGGCTGATATTCCTATTCTCAAACAAGAATTCCGGCCGTATTTTGCGATTGAAATGAGCAAAAACTCCGGTCGTCTGATAACCAGCGGCGGTGGCTTGAGAAGGTTCCCGATGAGCGCCGCGTCGTTACGGATTGGAATAAAAGCCTTCATTCGGAGGCTTTTCAATTGGATTGACCCACAAAGGGGGAGGAAAGGCGAGGGTGTTCCGGCTCCTCTTCCCTCAAATTTCCTTCCCCCGGGATGGGAACGGCAGCGGAAAACCGGAGTCCAAGATTTTGGATACCTGCCGCTTCATACGTTATTTTCGACCATACGGGGCCGGGAGTTGAACCACAGCATTTCCGTGGCTAATCTTTTTTTCTCACCTCCTCCTTACCCAAGCCATCTCTAACGCCTATCAGGGAATGTCCAGCATCAACTCCCGTCCCTTTTTTTTAAAAATTTTTTAAGGGGTCGGATCACATTGTCTTGCCTGCATTATTAATAAATTATCCCAATATCTCTGGTTTTTTGGCCATGGAATGTGCTTTTATGGCCCCAAAATGCAACTCTAAGGCCGTTTTTTCCGGCTTATCGCAGGTCCTCATTCCCCGGCAGGAAAAGTCGGAAGCAGGCATAAAAGAGGCTTTAAGCGCAATCCTCCGAATTTTAATTTATGATCGCGGGCGTTTTGATACAATAAAGACGGATAAAATCCGGAGGAAAAATCATGAATAATAAGAGAGTCCTTATTTTCATGGGGAGCCCACGGAAGGAAGGCAACAGCACGATTCTGGCCGAAAGAGCGGCCCAGGGAGCGAAAAGGGCGGGCGCGCGGGTGGAGAATTTCCATCTCAGCCGAATGAACATTCGGCCGTGCCAAGCCTGCGAATTCTGTCGGAAAAAAGACAGCCCGGGCTGTATCCAGAACGATGACATGCAGACGCTTTATCCCAAGCTGCGCGCGGCGGACGCCATCATCCTTGCCGGCCCAATCTACTGGTTCACCATCAGCGCCCAGACCAAGCTCCTGATGGACAGGCTTTATGCGCTGGGCGGCGATAATGGCCATGCGCTGGCCGGTAAGCGCATCGGAATCATTCTGACCTACGCCGACGCGGACCCGTTCAGCTCGGGCGCCGTCAACGCTCTGCGCTCGTTCCAAGACGCTTTTGCTTACATCGGCGCGGAGATTGTGGGAATGGTTTACGGCAGCGCCGCGAAGGCGGGCGAAGTCAGATCCAATGCGGAGCTGTTGGCCAAAGCCTATGCGCTGGGAAAACAGATCGGCGCCTGAAGGGGAGGGGATTTGTATCCGACGGCTTTTTTCCCAAGCGGAAAAGGGAATGCGCACTGCAGGTTTTCATGCCTGGCAAAGTCCGGGCAAAATCTCTAAAATAGGGAGGCCGGAGGAACGACAAGCGTTCAGGCAGACCTATCGCAAGGAGGACGGGCATGATGAAATTGAGTTTCGTGGCGACTCTGTTTTTTGCGGTCCTGGCGCCGTCGCTGCTGGGCGCTTTGCAGAAGGGCGCTTCCGAAAAGAAAATCCCGGATTACTCCATGGTTGCACGGAGGGACATCCCGCGCGAGTTCACCTGGAGAGTCGAGGACGTCTACGCTACACCCGAGGAGTGGAAAGCCGACAAAGAAGCCCTGCCGAAGCTGATCAGCCGCGTGGATGAGATGGCCAAAGACTGGACATCGTCGCCGCAGAAAATGCTGGCCATGCTCGAGCTGACGAGCGAGATCAACCGGAAAAGCATCAAGCTGCTGTCCTACGCGAGCTTCCTTAAAGACACGGACATGGCGAATTCGCTCTACCAGATGATGCAGGGAGAGGTTCAGTCCATCCTTGTCCAGCTCAACGCCAAGCTGGCCTTTTTCAACCCCGACGTCCTGGCCCTGGGATCGGACAAGTTCGCGCAGTTTCTCAAGGTCGAACCCGGCCTCGAGCCCTACCGTTTCGGGATCGAGGACGTCCTACGGACAAAGGACCACATCCTCCCGGCCGACCAGCAGCGGATCGCGTCCCTCACCGGCTTGTTCGGCGGTGCGACTGCGAACGCCGCCACGATGCTGAACAACTCCGAGATTCCGCCGGTCGATATTACGCTGAGCGATGGCACGAAGGTCACGTTGAACTACGCCAACTACGTGCGCTATCGCGGCTCGAAGAACGCAGCCGACCGGAGCCTGGTCATGACTTCGTTCTGGGCCAACCAAAAAAAATTCGAGAACACGCTGGCCATACTCCAGGACGGCGCGATCAAACAGCACTTATTCAATGCCCAGATCCATCAGTTCAAAGACAGCCTCGAAGCCCGCCTTTTCGGCGACAACATCGATCCCGAAGTCTACCGCCAGCTCATCCGCTCGACGCGCGAGAATCTAACGCCGCTCCATCGCTACCTGGAGCTGAAAAAAAAGCTCTTGGGCCTCGAGAAATTCCGTTACGACGACATCTACGCCTCGGCGGTGGCCTCTGTGGACAAGCTCACCACGTATGATGAAGCTACGAGCCTGCTCCTGGATGTGCTGAAGCCTTTGGGGAAGGACTACGCAGACGCCCTGATAGCGGCTTTCGGAAACCGTTGGATCGACATCTACTCCAACAAAGACAAGGAGAGCGGCGCGTATTCCTCGGGCGTTTACGGCGTGCACCCCTTCATCAAGCTCAACTACACGGGGAAATACGACACGGTTTCGACCTTGGCCCACGAGCTCGGCCACGCCCTGCATTCACACTTTGCCGACAAAACCCAGCATTTCGCCAACTCCCAGTACCCCACCTTCCTGGCCGAGATCGCTTCGACCTTCAACGAAAACCTGCTCATGGATTACCTGGTCAAGAATGAGAAGGACGACCTGTTCAAGCTCACTATTCTCGACAGCTACCTAGACCGGGTGCGCGGCACCATGTACCGTCAGACGCTTTTTGCCGAGTTCGAGTTGGCCATGCACCAGCGGGTTGAGCAAGGGCAGACCCTGACCCCGGACTGGCTGAACCAGAAGTACCTGGAGCTGACTCGGGCTTATTACGGCCATGACAAGGGGGTTTGCGATGTGGGCGACTATATCCAGGTCGAGTGGAACAACATCTCTCATTTCTTTTTGAACTATTACGTTTTCCAGTACAGCACCGGCATCATTGCCTCGATGGCTCTCGCCGAAGCGGTCATCAACGGAGGCCCGGCCGAGCAGGCCCGTTACCTCGAGCTCCTGAAAGCGGGCGGCAGCGACTATCCCATCGCCATTTTGAAGAAGGCGGGCGTTGATATGACTACACCGGCGCCGGCGGCAGCGGCTTTCAAACGCTTCGATAAGCTGGTTGGGGAGATGGAGAAGATCGTCGAGCGTCTGAAGCAGCAGAAAAAAACGTTAAACTGATAAATCCGGGGCGTTCCCCGGGCGAACGCCCTGAACATACTGAGAGCCCTTTAGCCTGCATTATTCATAAGCCGGGTTCCATATGGGGAAGGCCGGGATGGATTCGCTCCCGAGGTCCCGACATAGTCGCTTCGTCCATCCCAGACTTCCCCCTTGAAGCATTCATTGATTCCGTTCGACGGCCTGCTTTCAGTTACTGTCCGCAGACGGACACTCAGTGTGCCAAGAGCGGACAGCTCAACCGTAAAATTTTTTAACTCCCATCAATTCCCTTCAGGCAGAGAAGTTGGCATGTTTTTTGCATGCCTAACGGTGTTAGGTATTCGAAATTCTGAGGTATAACATGGTATCAAAAGCGTTGGTTGCGGCCTCGGCCAAGCCTATGATCCTGTCTCTGCTCCGCAGGGGGGAAAGTTATGGTTATCGAATCCTACAAATGGTCCGGGAACTTTCCGGCGGGACCCTGGAGTGGTCCGAGGCTATGCTCTATCCCGTCCTTCACCGTATGGAGAAAGATGGATTCATCGTATCCCAGTGGAAGCTTTCCGAAGAAGGCCGTATGCGCAAATATTACCTACTGACCGACTTGGGCCGGGAGGAATATGAGCAAGAAAAAGAACAATGGCTGAATGTCCACTCGGCTTTGATCAAGTTGTGGAAGCCGGTTGAGGCGCTCGAATAATTCAAGGCCGTTATCGGGCGGAACTTCGGCCGGGATAAAGTGCATCCAGGGAAAAAGAAAACATCAATCTCGAGAGGAATGAAATGTTTGATCTGGAACGAGAAATAATGAAATGGCGAAAGCTCTTATCCGCGAATCAAGCGCTTGAAGACGGCTACATCGCTGAGCTGGAGGCCCACCTGCGCGATGGGATCGAGGACCTTGTGAGGCAGGGAGTGAGCAAGGAAGATGCGTTCCGGAAAGTCATTCTGGCCATGGGCGAATCCGGAAAGATCGGTTCAGAATTCTATAAAGTCTACACGACGCGCCGTTCGGGCCGGCCGTCCTGGCAGCCGCCTCGCTTCGTCCCCGCCCTCGTCTGGAATTATTTTAAGATCGCCGTCCGGAAAATCAAGCGGAACAAAGGTTACTCCTTTATCAATATCGCCGGCCTGGCCGTCGGCCTGGCCTGCTGCATCCTGATCCTTCTCTGGGTCAATGACGAATTGAGCTACGACCGATCTTATGAGAACGCCGGACGTATCTACAGATTGGTCTATGCCGAAGAGATCGGCGGAGTTTACAGCCGGTTGGCCGTGTCCCCCTTCGCCGCGGCCCCGGCCTTCGCTTCCGAACTCCCCGAAATCGAAGCCACCGCAAGACTTCTTTTTGGAACCGGACTGGTCACCGCCGAGGACCGGAAATTTGACGAGAAGGAAATTCTCTATTCCGAACCCGGGTTTTTCAAGATCTTCTCGCATATATTTATCGAGGGAATCCCCGATACCGCCCTCGTCGGTCCGGGGTCTATTGTCCTGACTGAAGAAACCGCCCGTAAATACTTCGGAAATGTCAGCGCTCTGGGAAAAACAGTGAACCTCAATCGTCAAACCGATCTGCGGGTGACCGGCGTCATCAAAAACGCCCCCAAAAATTCTCATTTTCGGTTCAGGTCCGTGATTTCGATGAGCACGATCCAGGATCGGAAGAACATCCATGATATGTTGGAGGCCTGGACCGGCGTTGCGGGATGGACCTATCTCCTCCTCGGGGAACAGGCCGATCCCGGGGTCGTTGAAAAAAAATTCGCGGCGCTGAGCGAGAAATATGCCGGTGAAGAAGCGCGCAAGGGAGGAATCAAACAGGAATTCCTGCTCCAGCGAGTAACGGACATCCACCTGAGATCCCATTTGGATGGGGAAATC